>Ga0126339_10000004_pt1 | contig 70226 bp, 98 predicted proteins | sample OrbTmetagenome_2_FD_92532 | JGI IMG/M metagenome (GOLD analysis project Ga0126339, IMG submission 92532) | Coral microbial communities from Petempiche,Puerto Morelos, Mexico - Orbicella T R C metagenome | ecosystem: Host-associated > Invertebrates > Cnidaria > Coral | place: Petempiche,Puerto...
TAGCTTGGCCTGCATAGAATTGGGCTTCCATATCATTACCTAATTCCTTAGCCTTAAAAAAATTCTCTTTAAATTCTTCGAGACGTTTTTCAACTTTCTCTTTAAGTTCTTCCGCCCTTAACATTCCTGGCCTCCTTTCTCTTGCTGATTATTTGCCTCTATGAATTTCTCAAATAGTCCTTCAATACCATGAATATTACCGACCCATTCAAGAGTATATCCATTAGGATATAGTTCAAGGTATCTCTTCTTTCTTCTTTGATTAAAACCTACAGTACTGTGTTCAATGTCAGTGAATGAATCCCATTTCAATAAAATAGGATCTGTAAATCCTAAATCACTTTTTGCAAATCCTTCTGAACTACAGAAATGTGAATCTATAATATTGCCAGTATCTCCATCAATCGAATATGCTTGACAGCCGAACTCAGTGTAATTAGTAATTACTCCATAAATGACAGGTAAATTATTTTCTTGATTACTCATTACTTTCTCCTTCCTTAACTTCAATATGAAGCTGACTAACTGGGTAGTACTCGGTTATTTCATTATCCTTGATGTAATCAATAGCATCTTCAATGTCTAGAAATGTACTATCAAGAATTACCTCTTGCGGATCAGCTTGACCTTTAGTTATATAAATACATTCAAGTCTTATCTGAAACATTACTTTCTCCTTTCTGTATGTCGTGTATAGATTCAATTTTATCAGCATTCTGATTCATTAAGATTAGATGCTGTTGGGCCACCTTAGCGATTTCAAACGAAGATTTGATTTTTTGATAGTCAATTGAATCGTTGGGCGTTTCATAGCTTTTATTCTCTTCAAAGAACTTAACCCAATCATCTGTTTTCTTTTCTCTACAGCCGATTTTAATAGTCTCCATGTAAACAATTATTTGCCACTTACAATAGCTGTTTATGACTATGCCCTGGACTATCTGGTCGCCATTGACTCTCTGGTAGCCATTGACTCTCTGGTCGCCCTGGACTATCTGGTAGCCATTGACTATCTGGTCGCCCTGGACTATCTGGTAGCCCTGGACTCTCTGGTAGCCATTGACTCTCTGGTAGCCATTGACTCTCTGGTCGCCCTGGACTATCTGGTAGCCATTGACTATCTGGTAGCCCTGGACTCTCTGGTCGCCATTGACTCTCTGGTAGCCCTCGACTATCTGGTAGCCATTGACTCTCTGGTCGCCCTCGACTATCTGGTCGCCCTGGACTATCTGGTCGCCCTGGACTCTCTGGTAGCCATTGACAAAAAGGTTCTTACACTGAATTGATCCTGTTTTAATTAATTCACCTTCCAGATAAATATTCTCATCCGGCATGATGATATCTTGTCCTTCTTTGAAGTCTATTACCTTATATTGAATTCCGTAAATGTTTATCGTTTTCATTGTCTTATTGTTTTGTTGTCTTGCTTATAACAAATGTAACAAAAGAATCTATACAGACAAATTTTTTCCGTAATTTTTTACTGAATTTTTTCAGGGCATAAAAAAACCAGGGGTGACTCCCCTGGCAACTTTAAATGAGAAAAAACGACCGGTCTTATCCGGAAGTCACATAAATGTAATTGATGTACTTTAAAATTCAAACTCGAGGGAATTCTAGAATTTCTAGAATAAAAGAAGCCAGGCCGTCATAGCCTGGCTAAATGAAAATTACCATGTTTAACCTTACCCAAAGGTTATTCAAATATATGTGTTTGGCAACTATATACAAAGTGGGACAAAGGAAAAAATGCTGGCTCTAAATGCATATGCTTGCATTTTTTCAAATCACGGTAGATCCCTTGTGCCATGAAAGACTCGTGATATTTCGGGGAACCTACGGAATGTCAAAGAACATTCGCAGCTGCCAGTGTCGCCGATCATCTACAACGGCGCCCCTGGCATACGGCCAAAACCGACTGCTATTTACACACGCGTATTAGTTTTAAGGTTTCTGAATACACAAAAACCGATTAATTATTTTCCATTCTCACCAAGCCAGTAATCTAATTCCCATTCACTTATCTCAAGCTGATCTAACGCTATTCTCTTAAGCAAGAGAAACGAAATTCTTTTAAACCCGGTAGGTATCTGGATCAATGAGGAATCTTTTAGGACCCAAATATCTTTTCCATTCCTTTTACCTAAAGGGTTTCCGCCGTGTTTATAGATAAGATCTTCTACTGACTTTTTAGAAAACGTGTACATATAAAAATACTGAAATCAAGCGTATGCCAGAACCCTACTCATACTTGGATTAAATACTGGACTATTAAAAAGTTTTGGCTTTTTAAATGTGTTATCGGATTTTTTCCATCCAAGATTTCTTAATGCTTCTTCCAATGTACCTAACTCAGAATGAACCTGAAAAAAAGTGTCTAAGGCCGATTTTAGGTCATTGATTGCATCTTCCTCGCTGACTTTAGAATATCCGATTGTCTTAAAATGAGGACTAAACAATATCCATTCCCCATCAGACTCTTCAACACTTACTTTTAAATCATTAATTTCCAAGGAAATCGTATTGCCGAAACTATCACTTACTATTTTTAATCTAGTATCCATAATTCTCCCCCCTTACTCAAGTTGTTTGTGTGACACAATATATAGGTTTTTTATCTCCTTTAAAATCACCTATACTATCACTAACGAAAAAACCCCACCAAAAGATGATCTTTCTTAAATCCCTTACTCTCCAAGAACCTTCACAAGCTAACATTGTTGTCTATTATCAAGCAGTCATTAAATAATGGTATTTATTAGTAATTTTTCGTTGAATTGAAAAATTGACTGCCTCACTAGGTAGAACTTGGCCAGATACCTTTCTGATTTTGATTTTCTTTGACTTCAAATATTCTTCAATGGTACCACGCTTTTTGACTGATTCAAAAAGACACATTATAGCCTTCCGAAAATTTATAGAAGCTTCATCGCTCGTTGATCCACTTACGACAATATTTAAATCAGGTGAGTGAACTATAAAGTCTCCTTGATCAATATAGCTAGAAGCTATTACCTCAAACATCGTCTTAGTTGCTTTCATGTCATATTCACATTTAGTTGTCATGCAAAATTACAGGTTTTTACAATTATAAAAAAAGCCCGTCGTTTCCGACAGGCCCCTTAACCAACTTGCAACTGATAAACTATTGCATTACTATGCAAAAGAATCACAATAAAGTGATTCTAATTCTTATTTTCAAGTTTCTGAAGGTTTTCCTTTAAATACTTAATCAGAATTTCACCTTGTTCAATATCGGCATCAAGTATATTAATACTGTGCTCAAGCTGCCTGCTATGCCTTTTGGCAAGGTCATTTGCCAGATGCTCACGCTGTGCCTTCATTTGATTGAGCTCAAAGGTCGCCTCACCGAGCTCGGTCTTAATTGTGTCGATTGTCATACTTTGTTTGTCATTTATGGTTACCTTCAATACCTCATCGAATGTGGCGTTGATTTTGAATTTCTCATTGTATCGATTCTTTCTTTTAGTCATACCTCATGTTTGTTAATTCATCATAGCTTAAAGGCGCCTCACTGCTTTCCAGGAACTTATGCATCCTTTCTGATGCACTCATAGCCCGGGCATTGAAAACGGCAGCAAACGCATTCAAATACCTGTGCAAATGCTTTTCGCTTATCTGGTGGTGAACACCGTATATGGAACGTTTAAAGAGACTCCAAAAATTTTCTATGCTATTAGTGTGTACCTGGCCATCGACATACTTCGAAAGGCGGTGCAATATGGTGGCATGGTTGTACCTCTTGTTCAGGTCCATGTATGACTTATTCTCATCGGTGTATATGGTGGCACCTGCCGGTACTTTCTGATTAATGAATTCCAAGAGGTGCTTTTTCTTACCGCTGGGCATGTACCTTAAAACGATTTGACCGGATCGCTCCATGATACCCATGAGCATTTTTTTAGGCTTGTAGGGTGTGCCATCATTTCTAAAATTACCGTTGTTCGGGTCACGCTTGCGGCCAAAGTGTTTGTTCTTCTCCTTTCCATCAATCCAAGCTTCATCAACCTCAATGGGTCCGGAGCAATCCAAGAACTCAGGTTGTTGCTCCTTAAGCATTTCGCGGATTCGGTGCATCATGAACCAGGCTGTTTTCTGTGTGATGCCTAGCAATTCAGCCAGGTAGGGACTAGTGACGCTTTTCTTACTTGTGGTTAGGATATAGATCGCCCCGAACCATATTCTCAATGGCTTCTTAGTATTCTGAAAAATAGTTCCGACCAACACCGTGAATTTTTTCCTGCAGTCTTTGTTACTGCACTTATAACCACGATTCGTTTTGTAGGGCTTTTCACTTTGGCAATGCGGGCACCTGGGCTTGCCGTTCCATCTAATTTGTTCGTAGTACTCGATTGCCGTTTTTTCATCACGGAAATAATCGAGCAAATGAGGTAGGGATTTGAAATTCATGTCGTAAATAATCGTTGTCACTTCAAAGATAAGACATGTCCCAATAACTACCTAATTTTTTAACAACTTTAAAATTCAAGTTCAGTTTCCAGCAGATCAGGCAGGTCCATTTCCAGGCCCTCGCATACCTCGAGTAAAAAAATGAAGCTGGGATTTACCCTGCCTCGCTCGAGTCTATTAATTGAAGGCTGATCCTTACCGATCTTATGTGCCAAATGCGTTTGTGAAATTCCCATTCGTGTGCGTACTATTTTTACTTTTTTCCCTAACTCTTGCAACCTCCCGTCATCTTTCACAATGAAAAGGTATTCTATTTCAAACAGAACAATTATAACCGATTTGTTATATTTGTAACAAAAAAATTGATCTATATGAAAGTTTTTAAAAAACCATTCAAGAGGCCTTACCTATTGACAATGGTCTTTTTATTTGGTGCGTTGATGTTTAGCCGATCTGTGTTTTCCAATCCTGAGCAAGGTACTATCGTATCACTGCACGAGCGTCTTATGACAAAGTACTTTGAGGTAACGGCCAATGATGTGAAAATATCATACGATCATGGAACAACGTTAATGGTCAACCTTACTTATAAAAACATTGATTCCAAAAATCGGAAAATTGAAAATGGACATGTATTCGTAAAAGGCAAGGGCGGTAAGACCTACAAGATTGATGTTACTTTAACTAAAACATCGAACGCGGTTCATATGCAATTAAAAACCCAAACATCAATCAAAATCGATATAGCATTTAAGATCCCTAATAGTATGTCAGGTAGGATATATTATCAACCGGCCGACTCATATGAGGGGTCTTTCATAGACTTAGGAGAATTATATTGATTTTTAACAAATCTGAAATATTATGTGTAATGAAGATTTTAGAGAATATGCAGAAATGCTTCAAAGAAACCTCGGTTTGATACCTGAATTTATCATTTATGCTGAAGCCTACTTAAAAGACGTTGGCATCGAACCAAATGAAGAAAATCAGGAAGAATGTATGGAGCTCTTACTGAAGTTTGCACAGGATCTAGCTAAGGAATCTGATTGAGAGATGCATAAGATGCCCACACATTCAAACGACTCGGTATTGCTCTTGGTATTCATTGGGGTCATAGTATTGGTAACTGCCATGCTACTGAAACACGACAAAAAGAAAGGTTCCTGACGACCACTTATTGAGATTGTATTTTTAAGTTCTTAAAAATTCACTACATTCAAGCATTGGCTTGCTGGGACAAGCAAGCTGGTAGATCAGCTGTACCTATACGGTGTCATCGTATCGGGTACCGCACTCAGTGGGGCCGGCTATATGCCGGCTCTGTTTTTTAATAGCGATGTCAAATTAAACTTTACGATATGATAGGATGGCAAGATTACTATGAGTACATGCATAGTGTACAAGAATCAATGATCGAAAACATGAAACCGATTGTTGATGATGATCCAAGCACTCAATACTTAAAAAGGTCGAATGAAAAGATCAAATTGGAACGGCAATTTGCAGAAGCATCGATTCAATTCATGCAATCAAATGGTATACCTGCAAGTCATGAAAATTATACAATCAGTACTGCGATGATGCTGCCGTTATTAAATGAATTATATAGAAAGCGGATGACTATGTGAATAAGTCGAATACTTGTACATAACCATGTTGAAAACAAAACCCTGTCAAATTGATTGATAGGGTTTTTTGTTTGTAAATTGGTCCGGAATAAAAAAGACCCCATCAATTAAGATGGAGTCTTCATATCCAGTGATGAAAGCCGTATAGACACCAGTTTAGAAAGCTGGCGCTCGCAAAGCATGTCGGTTCGAATCCCATCTGGACTACTATTTATTGGCGCAGTGGCGAAATCGGTAAACGCATCAGATTTTGACTCTGATATCCGTCCCAGGATTTGTCGGTTCGAATCCGACCTGCGCTTCTATTTATCAGTGCCGTGTCCGAGTGGCCAGGTAATGTGGTTGCCCCCCATTTACACCGGTTCGAATCCGGTCGGCACTTCAAAGATAGGCTTTTAGGCCTATCAAGTATTGGGGGAGTAGCTCAACCCGGATAGAGCGTCTGACTTAAAATCAGAAAGTTGCGGGATCGTACCCCGTCTCCTCCACCAATTTTATAAGGGCTTAATTGCCCTTTTTTCTTTTAAGGCATCATGATGCCGTTGTTACAAACTTATCTATAGTTGCCGAAAAAAGGCAACTTTTATCAAAATATTTTTAAGAGGTTAAAAATAAACCTTGTCCCACTTTGTATATAGTTGCCAGTGCCTTATAACCACCGAGATAAAGGTACAAAAAAAACCAGCCGATTCAGAATCGACTGGCCAATAAACACACACATTTTAAAAACGTTAGGATAACCCAACACATGAAGATAAACATATTTTTAACAAGTACAAAATAATTACCGCAAAATGTACGGCGCTATCGTTGATTGTCCAAGCTTGCGATTCTTACGCACCCAATTCCAATATACTGCTGCATCGAATATATTAGGTGACTTACCGCCCAAACGCTTTTTGATTTGATCCTTAGACTCGATTTTGATCATCTTGTCTGATATGCTGTACTTCACCAATGTACACTGCTTGACAAATTCCTGAAGCGTTCTAGGATCAGCGATATCGACAATGAAATCACGATGCATAAGATCCAGACGGAATTGAAACATCATTTGCGCCCTGAGTGATGCAAAGGTGTATTTGGGGTTACCCTCGCGATCAACGGGTATACAGTCCATATCAGGACCACCTTGCAAACCGATCACACTATAGTTCAATCTTGCAAATTCGTTAATGGTACCAACACCAACACCAACTGCATCGACTCCTACGGATTGATGATCAACACCCTGATGCTTTAACTTCCAAGTATGATAAATCGGAATACCGTGTTGCCTCAGGTGCTCATCATCATTCACCAGATTATCAGCCAGGGCATTTGCGTTTGGACATTGGAATTCATTGATGCGAGTCATCACATTACGCTTACCCCACACCAAACAGGCCTTATCACCAGCCTCAGAGTTGGCCACGTCAACACCTAGTGCATTATTGCAATCTACTATGTGCTTATTAGTGCCGTCATCGTTCAGTTCATTCTGATCGAGGATGTTATGATCATATTCCTTACGCTGAGTACAGCAAGCTACTATCCATTCATGCATGATCAGCGAGTCACTGGATTGTGCCGGTGCAATACCTCGAGCTCGAGACTTAAAGAAGGGTGAATCTTCTCCATATTCCTCACGCCGTTCATCAATCGACTGAATGGTAACAGCCCCGGGAATGATTTCTTTTTTGTTGACTACGTTAGGGTGATCATAGCCTGATATGATGATGTGGTGAGTATTAGGACGCTCACAAAACAGGTGTAATGCATCGGTTTGAGAATCAGGGTTACCAATGGCACATATGACATTGTTTTCACCTGTACAAGTGTTCACAATGGCTTTCACTACTGCGGGTGATATCCCGGCAGTTTCTTCGAGTAAGAAAAGCATATTTTTGGCATGGTATCCCTGCATCTTTGTGGCTGACTCCTCATCGGCACCGACTCCGGAAACCACACCGATCATTTGGTGCGCGTCGTTACCTTCCTCATCCATGTGTTTGTTCAACCTCATACGTCCATCCGGAAGTATTCGTAAGCTGTACAGCTGGGCACGGTTGTTCATTTTCCTGAACTTTTTAAAGCCCTTGGCCACTTCTTTCCATAGAATAGTTTTGAGTTGTGTAAGCTTTGGAGCTGTGGCTATCACTATTGAGTCCTCATATACATCCAAGAACCAATAGGCAAGGCGGGCCACCATGTAAGTCTTGCCGGTGCCCGTGGCTGACTCAATGCCAACGTTCTGTTTATTGGCTAAGGCCTTGCATGCTTCCAAGAATGGGTTCACTGTTCCATCCCATTGGTGATTTTCATATCCGCCATGTACTGTCCAGTCCAGTGAGCCGATCGGTTCCTTAAACTTTTCTATCATCCACTTATCGGGATATCGCTGGTAATACTTTCTTTCAACTACTTTGTGTAATTGTTCCAGCATTTGCCGCCTTGTAACGTGCGGATGATTTGTGACTGTCATTCGTCTTTCATTAAGTCACCCAATTTATCAACATCAATGTCAACCAGGTTTTCCCCGGCTGCTGCCTGCATTTTCTTTATACTCTCAATGATTTCTTCCTCGGTCAGCTGGGCACCGCTGTCATCATCAATGATACTCCTGGGGTCAATGGTGCCATACATAAGGTACATCATTTTCATTTTTTCCCTGGTTGCCATCATGGCCCCTCTATAATCCTGTTTACTGACTAGCATAGTGAACAGCATTTCCATGCGCCTCTCATACATGGCAGCCTCTAGCTTAGGTTTCATCCTGTAGTTGTATACTATCTGTTCTTTGGCCTTACTGATAAGGTCGTCAACGATGCTGGTATTCTTAATGTCTACCGCAGACCATAAATAGAATTCCGGTATGTCCAGCATTTCCGGGCTTTTCTTCAGCTGGTCTTGTATGGCTCGGATCTTCTCAATGATTTGTTCACGGGTGAGGGCCAGGACCAGCCAGCCCATAACATGCTCAACCTGCTTTAAGAATTCCTTATCCTCTTTGGTTTGTGGACGCTCAACCGGTTTGATCGGTAGTATCCCCAAAGGCTTGATCGTGGGTCGCTCAACCTTTGGCAAATCAATCTTAAGTAGCTCTTTTTTGAATTTGCGGTCTTTCTTAACCTGTTGCCTGTAAATGTTGACCCATTTATATTTTTTGACATATCTATCAAGCTGCCTTTTGGACACGTTGAACATAGGCGCCATAATCTCAAATATCTGATTATCAGTACCTCGCGGGCATTCTTCATAGAATTTCTTGTGTACCCTTAATTCAATCGGTGTAATCGCACCTTCCGCCATAAATCAACTATATGTCGAAAAATAGTAAAAAACTTGACACATTCTTTTGTTACATGTCAAAGATCGGCTGCACCCAATTTGTAACAAGTGCGTTTATGAGGCGCAAACATCATATTTATCGAAGATTTTTCATTTTTTGCCGCGTGTCAAACTTTCGTTATCGGGTTGAGGGACCCAGGCATTATTTCTCAATTGTTGGGTTCTTCAATTGATCAAGATATCGGTTCTTTTTGGCAATCTTACGGTTTAATGCTTCGATCTTGATTTGTGTTTGTACCAAATCACCTTTTAGGCTTCTTAACTGACGACCGTAATGTCCAAGATCGTTTGTGCACAGTAAGATTTTTTCGTTGATCTCCTCTTGGGTTAATTGCTTTTTATCTCTTTGCATAACGGTTTTTTTTAAGCCCGTCTTTCCAGGCTGTCAGTCTTTGAACACCTTAAGCCATACAATGGGCAGACTCTAAGTCTGCGAGAGGAAGCCATAATCAGATGTCCCAATGCCTAAGATGAACCCGACAAGGTTCGCCTCATTTTATCCTCTCAAATAGTTCTTTTCAACCAATGCTTTAGGCTACTCGCTCACGGTCGTATCTGTGAAATCCGAATAGTTCAGGTGTGGGCTTTCACCTAAAGCTGATTGTGGCGATGGCAGGAATCGAACCTACAACCTTACGGACTCCGCAAGTGCATGAGCGGGGCTAACCAATATCCCCATCATCGCTTCTTTAAATAAGTTAGGAAATAAACAGGATTCGATACCTGTAACCGTTCATGACCGGATATTTCGTCTTCTACTAGAATTACCTATCCGTTACATGGCGCTCTGTACAAAGCACCAATGTTCACTATAGACCCTCCTGCCCTCGCAGGTGTGCAGTATTACACCAAATCACCAACTAATATGCGTTACTTATCACAAGCTGCATGGGTTAGTCCCCACCGCTACGCGCTTCCGCCACTATTCCCTATTGATTAAGTCAATTTTCCAGGTCACGTCTTGATCCTGGTCAGTAGCCAAAGACAGGTTACCCTAATCCTTGGCTATTTTCGGTTTTTAATTCTCGCATGCTTAACTGTTTAGGTTCCTGTTTCTTTACCTGTGCAGGGTTGAATAACTGACCCTGTTTGATATGGTTCTTTAACCTTTCGACCCCTGCTTTATAGTAGTCTTCATCAATCTCCCATAGGTCCAGATCAAAGCCTAAATCATAACATGCTATTGCTATGCTCATAGAGCCTCCATGAGTGTCTAGAATCCTATCCCCAGGTTTGGCATAGTTCTGTAATAGCCACTTGTAAAGGGCTACAGGTTTTTGTGTGGGATGAATGCGCTTATCAATACCAGTGTTATCCCAATTAATTTTTCCCCCTTGCTTGTTACCGCTCCATTTATATCTAAAAACTGTGATTCTTTTTTGAAGTGAGCAGCTCGCTAAGTCACCATGAGAGAAGTTAATTTTGGTTCCTTAAAAATCAGTTTCCTTGTCATGAAATATTCTACCTTTGGATGTGATATAACTCGCATAGTAATTACAACCCCAGATGATTTGGTTTTCAGTCACTAAATGAAGTGATTTAAAATAGTTCTCTTTAGGAATAGAGTCATTCCAATCCTTGTTTTTATGTATTGATGGGTACTTTTTACCGTTAGCTTGAGGAAAGTTTTTACCCGCGGCACCACTTCCATTAATCATATCAAGACCAATTCCATACGGAGGATCCACAATGGCCAAATGGTAGGACTTCTCTTTCATGGATTTCATAGCTTTCATACAATCCCCATGATACAGGTTAATATTTGGTGTCTTGCTTACGTTCATAGACTCTCAGTTTTCTAGATCAAAATGATCAACAATATACATCAAACAATCCTCAGTTGACTTGAATCCGGTTTTCTGTTTGACTGCATTGATAAGGTTGTATAACCGCTTTCGGTTTTCCTCACGCATTGGCAGGTCAAAGTGCACATGCCCATGGTCAGTGATTACTCCTGATCCTGATTCAAAGGGTTTGACATCCTTTACAGCGACATCAATCGTATCAGCTGCGTTAGTGATATCAGCTGCAATACGATCGATGTTCACACCTTCATATGACAGTGTGCTTTTAAGCCAATCGTTATCGATTCCCTTGACGAACTTGATCATGTTGTCACGATCGATTTTACCATACTGTGAGGTGATCACCAGCAAACGCTGTTTAGCTTCTTTTCGGCTTTTGGCCAGGATTTCAATGTATGGTATTTCGAAGGGCTCGACCTCATGCTTAGTAAGGGTTATGATACGTTGGTGGCCATCGATGCAATGGGCGACTTTGCTTTTGTCAAACCATACGATAATGGGTACAAAGAAACCGTTGTTTTCGATTGAGTTGAGCAGCTTATTTTCATCCTTTTGTGATAATGTCTTCAGATCACCCTGCAGTAACTGAACCGATCTGTAATCAATACACGGCAGGTCATTAGGGTTAATAATTTTCATGTTTGGTTTTTTTAACAACATAAAAAAAGCCGATTAAAAAACCAGCTTTTCAGTGACAACTTTAGCTTTTCATTACGACATGAAAGCATGTCACAAATGTAACGAAAAAATTGTGTATGGCAATCACAATTTTGCAGTATATAAAAAAAGCGACCTGATGGCCGCTTATGACTCCCAATTAAGCAAACTATAGATATTACACTATACTGTTTTAAAGGTAATAAAAAAAAGCGCCCGAGTCAAGGACGCTTATTTACTAAACATACCTATGGAAATATGACATCTCAATAGTTAGGTTTAGAACACATTGTATTACCTTAAAAATTCAGCACCGTCTGCGCTGCCTCAACCTATCTAGTAATTCTGCTAGCCTGTTCAAGGGTTAACATTTTAAACTTAATCAAAAAACGTCAGTCGACAAAATATATTTTACTGGGTGTCAATAATTTCAGTGGCGCCTTCCCCTCATCATTAAATATGAGTTCATCATTTTCCCGGGGCTTGTTGGCAAGTGGCCTTGCAATGGCGATCATGTAACCCGGTATTGTGACGTAATCGCTTCCTGACCCTAAGTACAGGTTAAAGTCACGATCACCATGGCCATAATATCCGATTTCTTTTTGCTTATCCATGTTGTTAAACCCATAGAAAGCACTGTACTGTTTGCCATCGGGTGCGGTCACAGGCTCGATTGTTTCGATGTATACATTGGTGAGGCTCTGCAATTGCAAGAATATGTAAAACTTATTGACCTGGGGTATATTTTTGGTTTCAATGCCATTGTATTGGAACTGACCGGTACGGCGATAGAGCCATGACTGTTCGAGGGCTGTAAACTCAGCACACTTGATTTTAGCGATGTCATGGCTTTTATACCTGGCGAAGGTGGGAACGTACCACCCGTAGCGAGAAAGTCTGTATAGGCGGTACCAGCGGTCGTGATGTGGCCCTTTTGGCTTGACTATGAATAACGGCTTATGCATCGTCCAATTTTTCCAACAAAACCGGAGCACCCTTGTGATACACCTTTTTGAAATCAGCCAAGCCATTGGGGTAACTTTGAGTGGCATTTCTTATCAAATGTTCTGCATAAGGTTCAGGTACTAAACCTTCAGCGGGATGGATATAATAATTATACTCGATTGCATGGGCTTCAATATTATTGATTTGCCAATCATGACTATCACTCCACAATATAACTTTCTTTTCAAGCTGCTCATCAGGCAGCTGATTGCAAAATTCCTTTAGTTCTTTCCAATTCATGTTTCTAAATTTTTCGGTTAGGCACTTGGACTATGTGGGCATATTTGAAATTGGTTTCAGGGGGCCCATATTTTTTGATGACCTCAACAAGATCCTCGTCATTGAAATGCACCACAGCCTTAGACAACTCAACTGCATCTACTTCGACCATTGCATAATAACTTGGTAATGTCGATTCAAGCCTCATCATCAGTTTAAACCCATCTTTAGCCAGGTCACTGACCTTTACTATTTCTGTCGTCAGTTTATCAGCTGTGCCGCATATCGCGGGTAATTCAATCGGGTTCATCTTTGGTCCGAGTTTAACTCGCTTAGCATCTTTAGGTACAACCTTTAGGCTTTTTTTATCGGTCATTGATTATTGTGGTTTTAGGGTTTTCTTGAGTTTTTCACCAATTCGCCAATCTCTTCCATGATATCGTTTTTGGCTACTGAATAACCCATTTGATACCCTTTTCTGGATGCCTCGTCAACGATTTCATTGAACTTCTTAAGATTCTCATTTAAGCCTTTTTTATATGCGACATTGGTTTCTTCGGCAATCCATTGACACAAAGAAAAGCCTTCTCTGACCATAGCTTGATTCATTAGATCCTGTACTTCTTTTTCATTAGTATAATTTTCCATAATGTTGTTTTTAAGAGGTTCCTTTGATAAGCTTCTCGAGATCTACAGTCGATATATCTTTGAGCATTTCGTAATGCTCAGCCCCTAGCTTTTTGATACGCTCAACATATTCCAAGGCGCTTTTCTCATATTGTTTGATCCTATTAAGTAACTTCTCTTTGGTAGCATCCTTAAGGTCAATCTTATTGAGATATCCAACCACACTCTGATCAAGTGATGAGAATACAAAGCAACTGAGTGGTTCCAGGTAATAGCAATTACTAGTCCTAAACAACACACCACTACTGTCATTGATAACAAAAACCTCACGTTTATCGATCTTTTTCAGGGTAATGCTCATGATTTTAGTTTCGATGATTTCAACCTTGTCCTGGTAATCAATATCAATCTTATAATACACATCCCCGGGGCTGACAGTCGATCCGATTTTAACGGGTATAAGTTTAGCCTCACTCATAATTCTATCACCCCCCTTCCCTGACATGCCGGGCATGAAATCACATTCAAGCTTACCCCATCGTATTTAACTCCGGTACCATTGCAATGGCTACATATTGCTTTGCGTTTCGGTTTTCGTTCCGGGTCAGCGAATCCTACACGGTATGCCAGGTTACATCTTTGGCGGCACATTGCGCCCGGTTGATGACATGGGCCATCCTCGAAAATCTGGCAGTCATGCATTTTACTGTTTGTTGTCGCCATGGCATCGGCCAAGGCTGCAAGCTCTTTTGTTCTTCCCATTAGAATATTTTTTCTGCTATTGTTGATTTAATCCATTCCTCATCATAGTCCTCAGTCTCATTGAATCCACCTATTCCATCGTCAATAAGAACATGTATGATTTCAATTTCAGTTCTGTCATAAAAATATGGGGGGTTCACTGAGTCGTAACTTGTTCCACGTGAAACAGTTACCTCATATAGCACGTGAACGTATTCACCGTTTGGCCCGCTTGTTGTTTCGATATACCCATCCACGATCATTGATTTAACCGAGACCATTCGCTTTATCCTCAAGCCTTACGGCTGTCATGAACATGATTAGTACCAGGGGAAAGACCCACCCGAAAGTAAGCCCGCCAATGATCATGCTCGTAAGCCCTAATGGTATCGATACCATGAGGTAGCGCCTGCGCTTATACTTCTCAACCTTTTTGATAAAATTGACCCGTTCGAGTGCTTCGGTGACTAATTCCTGGTACCTCTCTTTAGGTTTGTCCGGGGCTCCATGTATTTCAGGCATAGTTCGCCCTGGGATGTCTCCCTTTGTTGGTGACACAGCACCACCGCCCTTGATTTTTACCTTTTTCTTTTTCATATCTCTGTTATTCTTAGTTAGGGTAGTAACTGAGTCCATTTAAGTATTTCATCATTGCTCATCATACCGCCACTACTACCGTTTAGATCCCAATTCATACCACCCAATCCGCCTTTAGGATGATACGTCATAATTCTATGGTTTCCGAAATAATCAACTGTATAATAATCACCATACTCACTTGGCAGTTCGTTATCGCTCGGTTTGTGCCAGACGACAACTACGGTCATTTGTTTTATTTCCATTATTCTACCTTATCAAATCCCCAAAATTCATCCATTCTCTTAATGACATCAACATTAGATTGCATGTTGTACCTTTCGGCTATGTGCTCCCATCCATGGCTATGGTTTGGCTCATAAGCACAACCGCAGGCGCTTCTAAAGCTGGCCTCCCCGTTTACTATTTCTGTACCTACCGATTCACCGCATATACTACAATTATGCGCATGCCAGTAAGTAATGCCTTTCAATTCGGCTTGTTTCTTGAATTCTTCTGCTATTCTCATTCTTTTACTTTAATGGTGAGTTCTTTTAATTGGATCAAGGATTTTTCCATACCCGTAATTTCTCAAGGCAATACATGATCATTAAGTGATACGTCACTATCACAGTAAATCCAAGGAAATGGCAGTAATGCCTGATTTAAGTTAGATTAGGAAGTTCGTGAAAAAATTGGTTTTGTTGTTCATGTCTAATTTTTACAATTTGAAAATAAGTTGCCTATGTTAAAGCCGGCTTTCATGATCACCAGCAATATTTCGAAGTAGTTGTCAACGGGTCTGAAATTGTGAGATTGATTGACTTTGTATTCAACCAAAAAATTATTTGATATTCTGATTGTAAAATAGCCCCATCCGTTTTCAAATACAGCTTGCTTGCAATTAAGATGATATCCTAAAAAACTGAATTTATCAACATCAAAACTTTGATCTTGAATTTTCACCATTTTCAAAATGGCTTTGAAATGATCATCTGTGAAATCACAAAAATGCAATAGTTCCGGAGAAACAGAATCAACGGGGACATACTTGAGCCTTGTCACATTGTTTTCTTCATGTTCGAGTTCTACCAGTTGCTCATCATGATTCACAGATCTCACGATGCCTCCAGAAACCTTCACGCCATCACCGATAATTGAATCTATCAATGCGCGGCATCCGGTGTAGAAATTGAAAAGCTCAATGCGGGCTATTTTTTCCATTGTTCATCTGATTTATAACAAATGTAACAAATTGTATGAAACCCACAAATTTTTAACAAGTAAAAAAAATACCCGACAGACGGCCGGGCATTACGATTGCACCTGATTGCGATATGGCTTATTCACGTCTCTTTTTGCTGTTCCGCACAGTAAAATTTTTTGCCTTATCATTCATCACTATCAGCTTGTTATTACCATAACGAACAAAATCGAGATAACCTTTGCTGAATTTATAGAACAGGGTTTGAGGACTTACCTGAATGTTTACCGCATCACAAAATTCTTTTATGGTCAGGATGTCATACTCATGAGTTTCACCTTTTTCCTCAATCCTCAACCTGGGTCTATCGTATTCCATTTAGACGTTTTCTTACGTAAAGAAAGCCGAAAAGAATCACAATCGCAACTATGATCCATTTCCAGGGAAAAAGCCGTTTACGCGTATCAAGTGCAATAATTGTTCTGTTACTTTCTATTTCTAACTCAATGGGGTCAAAATGAAAGTCCAGAATCCCATCAATAAATGACAATGTGAACCTATATGGCGCGGTATACACATCATCACCATACTCCATTGACAAAGTATCGACCACGGTGATCATAGTATCGACGTATGCGCCCAGCTGTAGCTGGGCCCTCAGGTCGTCAACCCTTCGCCTGGCATCAATATATTGTCTTGTTAATGCGTGGTTGGGGTCGACTATGATACGCTCCGGATCAGTAAACATCCTGACCGTATCAGGTACCGGTAAATTTTCCAACGAATCAATCAATTTTCGTGCATCATAATACTCAGCTAATAATGAATTAAATTCAGCTGTATCTGTTGGTACTGGTATTTCTACCGTAATCGTATCAGTTTTCAATTCACGGTATTCCACCTGTTGGATCGTATCTGCTAACTCAGGGTATTTTGCTAGGGTTTCCTCAATATTGTCGTAGGCCTTTCGTAGTCGGTTCTTGTGGAAGTTGAGGCCGCACCCGCTAACGAGTACGGCCATCATAGCAGCCAAAAGAAAAATTCTTCTATCCATTAGTCAAAAATTCTTAGTTCGGATTTTACGCGTTTCCTTATGGCTTGGAATATATCAAGAGACCAATAACCAATACCAACAATTATGGCGTCATTGTAGCCGATGTACTTATCGAGTAAATCCTTTCCAAACCATATGACAGCCACACCAAAGACCAGAGACAAAATCCAGTTGACATAAGCCTCGTGTATGAATATATTGAAATTAAAGCTTACCCCTGGTTTCTGGCGTACTTTTTTACGTGCATGGATCAGGTCAGTGATCATTTTGAGCACGACCCCAAACAACAGGGGTATAATGTCATCAAGGCCGAACGCGGCTGCCGCGCTGACCAAAATCATAAATGTTTTCATATTACGTTGTTTTGTTCAACATACAATATCGCATTATATAGGCAGTATGCGATTCTCATCTGAAAATCATAGCTCATCAACATCATGGCTTGTTCGTGGTTTTGATAGAAAAGGTTTTCCACCAATATGGCCGGGCACTTTGTTTTGGTCAACATGGCAAATCTTGCCTCTTTGTCAGCATCACCATCGGACTCATCAGCACGGAACTTGAAAACTTGATTCTCATTTTCTAAGAATTCATTTTTGTAGAAATGTGCAAATACTTCAGCAATTGGGTCGGAAGGTGTATCACCCGGGCTTGTGTAAATCTCAAAGCCTCTAGCCGCGACACTTGGCCCTTCGATATCAGTATTGGCCGCATTGCTATGGATTGAAATCAGTATACATGGTTTGTTTATACCTGAGGATATGGCATTTACCGTATTGATCCTGTGATTCAATGGTGTGTCAAATACCTGGTGTGGTACCATGGTTGAATCATAACCCTTTGCCTTCATCATAGAGTGAAGCATATAGGCAACTTGCCGGTTTACGAATCCCTCAGGGATCCAAAAACCATCTTCGAAAGTGTACTGCTTTGCCCCAGGGGTTTCATATTTCCACCCAATTGGGTTAATACCACCATGGCCAGGGTCAAGCAACCACATGTAATTAGATGTTTCTATCATTGGTTATTTTTTATAAGGTCTGAAATTTCAATTGCTACCAGATTGCACCATTTTATGAACGACCTATGAAGGTAAATTTTCTGAATGCGTTCATTGAAGTAAAGGTACTTTAAGGTTCTACCTTTATCATTCACCTGCCAGCAAAGCCGAAAACAAAAGTTATAGAATTCAGGGTATTCTTTGATCAATGGGCTGTCACCCCGAACGAATTGCAAAATATTTTCCAGGAAAAACCTACGATCGTGGAGGCTTGTATCATAATGAAATACGCGATTATCCAAAAATATTCTATACTTTTCAATGCATTTGTCAAGACACTTGAAATCATTGGGGTCAAACAACATTTGTTGATCGGTTTTGCCATATATGTTTAATTGGTTTGACATGATCCAAATGGTTATAATCTAAAACGTTTCTTTTTCGTCGTCGGCGATATCACTCCCCTCATCTGTTCCATCATCGTTATCATCCCCAGGTTCATCCGGGTCCTGTTCACTAACCTTGGCCTCAAGCACATGATTGATTTGCAGTTGATGATCGTTTGATTGCAACTCAGTCGTTTTGATTACATCATTGGGAGTACACTTACTGCCAGCCTTGAAATAGTACTTCAGGTTTTCGTCAAAGTCGATCTTTACAATCGCCTGTTTTTCCCGTTCCTCATAACCTTGTTGGATATCATTGCAAAGCTTTTCTATCTTCCCCTCAATGCCAGTGATTATGCTTTTGTGCTGATCCATGGCCTGCTTTTTTTCCATGTTGGCCTCCTGAAGTTGTTTGTACAAGGATGCCAGTTGTTGGCCATGGTGCGCGCTTTCCTCAGCTGTGAAAATATGCTTATCCATGATTTTCTGCGTTCCAGGAAGCACAAGTATGGTGCCATTGATGGCTGCATACCTAATGGATGGTCTGAGCGCTTGATCCATATGCTTCCATTCCACTCCATCCGGAACCTCATAAAATGGGAATGCAGTTGTGTCATCCATCTTGTATTTAAATTCTGCATGAATTCCATGCTCATCAATCATGAATGACTGTAATGTTTCAATAGCATCTTCAAGTTCCTGGAGGTTATTTTGCTTGGATATGATAATCTTTCCGTTGGTATAGATCATATTAATCGAAGTTATAGGGTTTTGAAATAGAAACCAGAATATGAGGTTTGTCATGTGTGTAAATCTTCTGTGTGTTTAGAATTGAAATCCTTGAATCATTGGTAAAAATGTGACCTTCCAAGGCATCAAGAACTGGTTTTGTGAGGTTGTCAAGGTCGGGCTTTGTTGTTTTGAACACCCGTTGGTAGTGTGCTATTGCAAATTTCTGGCTTGATGCAAGGTTTTTAGTGGGTGCAAAGGCAAACTCAATACTCACATTTATGCAATGGTCAATCACTTCAAAGCCTTTAGGGCGTTGTTGTTTCCATAGAAGCAATATTTCATCCTGATACGCTTCGAGTGACTTATCAGAAAATGCCATTGCACGACCGGTCTTCTTATGCTTGCCGATCCTGGTTGACTGTTTGGCCTTTGGTTCTATGTACAATTTAAATGATAAATCCATATCAAAAAATGAAATATCTAAACCCATTATCAAAGATCACAATGAACGTGTTTCCTCCTATCATTCGCTTGTTGTCGATCCAAATCATATCGTAATGTTTTTGATTTTCTGAAGATTGTGTTTCATCAACTCAATTCCATAGTCGCCAATGTACGAAAATTTTTTTAACCTGTTCAAAATTTGTTCATTGGTTATTCCTTTGTCGATCCAATCATCGAAATAATGATGCATGGTAAGCTTACCCTTTGCAGGGATAACAGCAAGGAACATTTTTGAATCCACCAGGCAATTCAGGATATCATCGGAAAAACGATCTACGGCCGGTTCGATGGCTTTTAGTTGGTGTCCCTTGTATGCTGCTACGATCATGCGCTTAATGATCTGATCGTGTTCGAATAGCTTCTTTCGTTCATCATCAACGATGTCACCGATCATTAGCTTGATGTGTAGGTCACGGGCTCGGGCATTATCCCGTCCTTTCTTGTACCAGGTAAGGATCTTGTGAACATAATCCACCCCGATGGACTGGTAGTGTTTAGTTAGATTCTCATTGTTTGCCTCAATTGCCAATTCGAAAGCCTTTATGATTTCCAAGGGTTTCAGGTCGGAATGCTTGTTGCATACCCAGTTGACAATGACTTTGCCTGAAGCACGATCGGGAAAGTTTTCTTCTTTCAACCCCATTAGGGAGAATGCATGTTCCAATGATGTTGCTATCTCATTTTTAAACTGGGCTACTTCATTGCTATCCTGAACCACATGGGGTGTAGCTTTTACTTTTCGCTTCGGGTCAATCAGCCCACCCGCGAGATCCTGTATTTTTTTTGGTTCCTTTTCCATTTCCTTTGGCTTTAGTTCTCATGATCGATACAATTTCGTTGATATTGGAATCAATATCCTTTAAATCCATTTTGTTGTAGAGGTAATTGTTCTGGTGGCCCTCAAGTAAGTGCCAGTTATCGAGTAGTGCCTGCCAAGCTTCAACTACATCATCATCGGTTTTGATCTTGTTCTGAGTCTTGAGGTATCTGATAATGCTTTTCATTTTTCTTCCCGCAATAGCGGTCATCTTTGGTTTTACTGAATTCATTTTTTCGAACCAGACAAAGTATATTTCCAGCATGCGAACGTAGAGTTCGTTTTCAGCTTTTTCATGTTGGACGCCTTCAAAAACCTGGTTCCAAACCGAATCAAAATTTTTTGCAAAAAATTCTATTTCCTTTTCATGTTGATCGCGCGAAGTGATGAGCGCGATAAAAGAATAAAGATGTTTAAGTGTTTTAGTGTTTAAGTGTTTTATTATACTAACAATGCTTTGGTAGTTGCTTTGGTAGTTGCTTTGGATAGTGCTTTGGTATTTTTTACCGAAGCTCTCGAAATCTTCATCATTTGCTTTGGTAATTGCTTTGGTAATTGCTTTGGTACCTGCTTTGGTAGTTGCTTTGGTAGTTGCTTTGGTACTTTTTACCAAAGCAATTCTATTGGAAGTAAACTGATTTGTCGACCTTGAAATCACATGGATCATCCCCCATTTATCCAGGTCATCAAAAGCTTTTTTATAGGTCTTGTAACTACTTATCCCAATGGAGGCCATGGTTCTATCGGTAGGCACACCGAATTCAGGCGGCCACCCCAGGGTATTGCAAAGGTTAACACATGCATAGTATAAAGCATGATGAACCGGCTTTACTTCAGCGTTACCATAGGCAAAGCCGGTCCATTCTTTTTGATATTCGTATCCCGTCATTTATACACGTATTCGGTTAAGCCCAAATCCTGACACGCATCAAAGTAGTGAAGTAGCCACCTATCGATGTCATGCTTCATACCTGGGTAAGGGTACAATGAAAAATGATCATACTCGAATCTGATGTCACGTGATTGTCTGATATCGCGTGTATCGGCATCGAGCGCCTGAAATACATTGTATTGTACCCTATGGCCACCACTGGCCAGCAAGTAGAACCTCCATTGTGTTGAGTCGTAATATGATTTGAAATCGTAATAGCCTCGAGTAGTTTTCTGCTCATGAACCTCGAGGCCATAAATGCCATCAAGCCGCATTAATACCTGAACGGGTTGACCCCGGTAGTCAGTGTAATATCGCGACCAAGTTTCAAAACTCATTCCCTGGTATCGCTCCCTAAACTTTAGCGCATGCGTCAGCTGATCGGCTGTAAAGTATACCCCTTCCGGCATATCATCAACCTTGACATAATACAAGCCTTTCTGATCGGTTCTGAAAGGTTCACTGCCTAATTCAATTACAGCATGATATGCGCTTCCAATCGTCGCCTGTGGCGTCCATTCTGCTTCACGCTTTACGGTCTTAATAAAAGATTCCTGGGTAATGTAGTTGTTATAAAGTCCGTTTATGAATTTCCTGAACGTTTCAAGCTTGGAAGGGCTAACTTTCCACTGTTTCCGGCTCGGCTCCATCGAACAGGCTCAGTTTATTTTCATCCTCATCAGGAATCGCACCATGCTTTCGCATTTCATTTATCACTGCCTGGCTCTCCTTGTCATTGACCTCTGACATGTCAATCTCAGCTGTCTTTGCCTTTGGCGCCTTAGGTTTCTTTTCCTGTGGTTGCTTTGATGGCGCTTCAGCCGCATCTTGCTTAGGCTCAGCTGTAGGCTCGTCACCCTTCTCAAGGGATTTTGCTGATGCGTCAGTGTCATCGTATTCCTTTGACTTACTATTGAATTTGAATCCTACCTTTTTGGCAAACTCAGTGATTGTTTTTTTAACGGCTTTTTTACAAGTATCAGGCAACTCAGAAACCAAATCAAACCACATGTTAATGTCGTTCGCACTGGTAACAGTCTGACTCAGCTTATCATTAAAGAGCACACCTACCTTTTCGGCCAATGGCAAATCGATCATCTTTTGTATACGATTTTGCAGATTTTCGAAATGATCCCCTATAAATTCGGTAGCATCATCATAGTCATCGAATGCATCAATTATATCACATAATATTTTGGTGACACGTTGATCGATCAGACCTATAACTTGTTTGCGGGTGATAGGGTCCAGTTCGTTAGCTTTGTCATGTACCTCGTCGAATCCGGCAACATCATCGATCGAATTGATCACATCATCAAACTCATTGATAATATCCATTGCTTTTTGTTGCTCTTCGCTCATCTGGTTGAAACACTCATGCGTCTTATCCAGAATTCTTTGCATGAATCCTTTCCAGGTAGGATCTGTGTAATAAGGTAACTCGAGTACCTCAAATCCGGGTGCATTCTTTCCAAAATGATGATCCCGGGGTGTAAAATCAAGTATATGTTTTCCACCCTTGATCTGCATGTACCCTACCAGGTCGGAAATACCTAATAGAATGTCATAGGATCCACCGGTAACCTTTGGAATATACCTTATCTCGTCACCATTCTTTTCGGTGGTGGCGTGGGCAATTATGATCAGATCAACGCCCTTGTTTTTCAATTTGCGCTTAAGGACCTTTTCAAATTGATGCTTCAACACACCATAACCCTGAAGGCTCAGGGCGCCATCCCCTCGGGAGTTCTTTTTATCGGCTTCAATGATATAGTCGCTTGCATAGTTCAAAAGTTCCTCAGCCGTATCACATACAATCGTTTTGACACCATATTCACCAATGAAGTCGCCATGTTCACTTTTTCCATCAATGAAATCAAGGAACTCCTGCCAACTGTCCATTTTCAAGGTAGCCGCCCGGCCATATGCCCGCTGGGCCCCATCATCAAAGTCAATCAATAAACAATTATCGGCTGTTATAGCCAATGATGTTTTTGCTACCCCGGGTTCACCATACTTGGTAATAATCAGGTTACGATCAGGTAGCGGCTCGTTAGGTAATATCAGTTTTGCCATTATGCATCAAGTTTGGTTTTAAAGAAGTCAGATTTCTTTTCGATAGGCGGGTATAAATCAACTAGCTCGTCACCGATCAACTCTTGTTGAGGATTAACACCATTCAAGGCATCGGGTTGCTTCACAGTCTTTAAAAACGATTCGCGTTGTTTAAGCTCAGCATTGGACTGTTCCACCTTAGATTTAAGCTCGTTCCATGTGCCATCATTGGAATAGTCGTATACGGTTCGTGATGTCCTGGTGATGAGGAAGTTTTCAACATGGAATACCTTTTCTGATTCAGGAATCTGATCAAGCAGGAAATCGATAATTTGCTTTTTGATACCTACCTTGCTATCAGCAAACAGTGATTCAAATGCCAGAATACGAGCGTAGTGTTTTTTAGCAGTATCGACATCAATTTCGCCGTTCGCGATCGCCTCAGCGTAATGACTCACTGCCATATCCTTAAGGTCTCTGTTTAGGGCTGTGAACACATCAAGGTAATCTATATGTGGCCCATGACTTTCATGAACCTCAGTGAATGGTAAATCAGCAATTGCACGAGCCTCGACGGCTTCCTCAACCAATATGGCCACCGTATCTACTTTAGTTACCGGGTTACCTTTCTGGTTTACCTTACCCTCTGTTTTCATCTGCCGGTTAATCGCCCGTACTTCGTCATCAAGTTCGGTCTCCAGTTTAATTTGCATTGATATTTGATTCATTGTATAAAGTTTAATTTATTACAAATATAACACTTGTTATAAGTTACGCAACGGTATTACCTGTAAGTTCATGCAAGGCATTCAGGAAAATCTCAAACGCTTGTTCATCCGTCCAGCCAATGGGGAATTTGCTTTCAAACGGTGGTGTTGTCCTGGTAAATCCTTTTTTGAATACCAAGTACTCCCATTCAAAAAGTATCTTTTCACAAGCCTTGACCTCCTTGTGTACACTCTTTTGATAGTAGTGCATATTGAGCCCAAATTTTTTGAATATGGTTTCTTCCATACTCATTATGTAGTCCTTTAGTTCTGGCCACTGTTCGAATAGCACATCCTTAAAAGGTTTTGTCCAATCACCAAAAAAAGCCTCACTACAATCATGCAAAAGCCCGTAGATCGCCATGCGATTCGGCAACATTAGTGCAACGTAGTAACTATGTTCGGCAACCGAATAGAATCGGTTGATCTGACCTGCAAACCGGCAACACTTACTTAGTCCGGAAACTATATCATAGGGACTGACATCGTTTTCTTTGAAATCAAACAGGTCGATTTCAGTTTGTGTGGCAGTTTCAATTTTGGCCGTTAGAATCTTTTTTTCTTTCATTGCTTTTATTGATTAGTGATTTGATCATTTCCTCCTCAACGGTAAGTATGTTATTGCTGGCATCTACCGCATCCTCCGCGATATCACGTTTTTGGTTGATGATCTCTAATTTTCTTTCATCCACGGTGTCCTTTCCAATGAAGTAATGGGCAGTTACATTTCGTTTCTGGCCAATCCTATGCGCTCGGTCCTCGGCCTGATCCTGGCCCGCTGGTGTCCACCCCATTTGGTAACAGGCCACATGCGCAGCTGCAGTGAGCGTATGGCCAAAGCCACCCTTTGCATAGGTTATGAATATGTTCATGACCTGGGGGTCATTCTGAAACATTTTCTTGTGCCGGTCGATATCATCATCATCGGTACGTCCGGATATCTCAACGCTATTCTGAAATCTTTCTTTAATCAAATCAATAACGTTGATGTTTACGCAAAAGATGATCACCTTTTCACCAGCATCATTCATCATCTTCAACCATTCGCAGAAATCATCTATACGGCCAATGGCTGACAGCTGACTCAGGTAATTCATCTTTACCAGCATTTCGGCACGCTGAGCAGCTTCTATTTTTCCGTTACTCGCCCCCTTCTTTGCCAACCAATCAAGCAAGTTGATATAAGCATGGTCATATTCCTTACGGTTGGATAACTCGAGCCTGACAATGCGCCTGACCTTTTCCGGTAGTTCTGTAAGGACCTGCTTTTTTTCACGACGCACCAGGCACATTCGCCTTAGCCTGGTGTTTAGATCCCGGGTCACACTTCCGGTATTGAAACTTTTCGAATTGATATTGTTGTAATCCTTTTTAAACTTGTAGGCCCCACCGAATTGATCGATTAAACCTAATAGTTCAAGCTGTGCTACCGCATCGTTCACATGATTGACAATAGGCGTACCGGTCAACAGCATACGCACTTCCATATGATCAACAATCTTATTTATGATCTTCCAGTTATCAGTTCTGTTGTTCTTCAATAAATGTGATTCATCAATGATCACACCTTTAAACAACAACTGCTTACCATTGAGGTAAATGTATTTCCTGGTTTGGCCACCTTCTGTAATTACCTTTCTGATATCATCAACGAAGAAAGTCTTGGCGCCATGGTAATTAACAATAAGGAAATCGCACATACCATGTTCGATAAATGCATCGATTTTGGCCATGTTCTTTTTTGTGGCCACCACAGCCTTGTAATCAGTCCAAGCGTGTATTTCATCGGCCCAATTATAGCGAAGTGACAGAGGGCAGAATATGACCACAGGCATACGGTTTATACCTACAGCGGTAGCTATGGCCTGGGGTGTCTTGCCCAGTCCCATTTCGTCACATAGCCACATACGCTTAACCCTGATGCCATAGTCGACACCCACGGTTTGGTAATCATACAATCTGATTTTCAAAGGTATTTCAAGATCTACGCGCTCGAATGAATAGCTTTGTGCAAAATTGTTGTGATAGTTCCGGATGACATTCTCAGCAGGATCACTGATTTCAAATTTTTCTTTTTGCTGAAACTCCTTCAGCTCCTTGTTGTAGTTTCTTACGAATGCTTTCAGCTCCTTTGCAAAGTCGATATCAACTTCCCAATATTTTTTCTCACGGTTGCACCTCCTGACGCCGATCGGCACATTCTCCTTGAACGTCTGCAGCATCTGCTTGGTGTATCGAAAGGTGACCATGAACTTTTCACCTGAGAAATCAATGAAGTTCCGGCGTTTGATTTCGGTTCCTGAATTGGTAATGAGATCATTGTGCTTGTCAGTCTCAGCCGCCAAATCAGTGATAATACCGTAGGCCTTCAGCTCGGGAGTGAATCGTTGGATGATGACTAAAAGGTCGTATGCCTCCTTAAATTTCCATTCCTTTTTTACCCGCATTTGTTTGATAAACTCAATTTCCTTTTCGTTTATCTTCTTGCTGAATGGAATTTTGCCTGTTACTGCAGTCAATTGTCGCCACTCAAAGAATAGCCGTCTGATTTGTTTGTAGTTCCCATCACGGGCAAGGACTGTAGGCATGTACTAAAAATAAAGGCGCACTAAGGCCCCTATCATTGATGAATAATAATTAGGCCGTTTTTCTTATTTCGTAGTATCTACTTATGTTGTAGTAACGGCACTTTCCGGTCTTGTCATCCTTCAGTTTGAATACCAGCAAAATAACATTTTTGCCTGACTTTTCAAACTCACTATCCAGCTGAGCAGGGCAGTTGTATGCCTTGCTAAATAGTCCCATATTGTTTTCCTGTAAGGTATCAATGAATTGCTTAAGCTCCTCAAATTTTTGAAACTTGTCAAGCTGCTCGGTTAGCTCCTGGACATGATCAAACGCTTTGTCCTCATCTGACCTTTTGGTTGTGATGTTCACTTTAATATCAATCTTTTTGCCGTTGGCAGGATTTGTGATTTGCTCCTCAACCTTATCAGCTTTCGTTTTGGCGCGCTCGGCTTTAGCTAAGCCTTGGTAAATCTCATCTGCGTCTTTTTTGAATTCTGGTTTCATGTCTATAGTTTTTCGCTGTCTGATTTATAACAAATATAACAAACCAGAATCAACAGACAAAGTTCAGTCCAGAATTTTTTACGGTTCATAAAAAAAGGGCCGCATGAACGGCCCCAAACTTTAACATGATATACCTAACGGGGGATTAATATACTAATTAACCATATAAATGATGTTCAAATTCAAATTACTTGAGACTTTGACGGGAAATGACTCATTGAGTTCCTGGAATTGTATCCCAGCACGAAATACCTGACCGGTCGTTGGTGGTGTGGTAACGTTCATATGAAAAGGTAATGTGATTCTCTGAGAATCGTTAAGTGCAGGAACTATATATTGCTGAGCAATCGTTACAGGAGTTCCGGGATTAGCGGCAGGTCCGTTGATCCATTTTAAACGCACCGCTAAATCATCATTATCAGATCCTTCTCTCGCATATTCAAACGATACCCAAAAGAATAAACCACGGGTGCCCAATGTATTATCGAGGTCATCGGGTGAAAAACTAAATAAGATCATCTTGCCGCTTGCCGGTATGGTTTCCAGTCCACCGCTACCTATGCCTAAGTGCTTTGTAATATTCCCAACTGGAGGGCTGTCTTCTTTAATTATTAAACCTTCAAGAGCGGTTATCCTGCTAGTATGGTTGTTTGTAGTGTTCGTAAGTGTATTGGTGGTATTGGTTAAAGTCTGAATTGCAGAATCAAACGCACTCTGTAGCACACGTAAGGCAATCGCGCTAGTGTTTGCTTGTACTGATGTCTCGAGTGCTGTGATCTGTGCCTGAAGCGCATTAAAACGCGTCAGGTCATCAGCATATGCCGGCGCAGGATCCTGGACATATTCAACACCTGAGGCATTCAATGCAGAAGTACCTGCCGGCACAGTCAACCTGCCTAATACAATTTCGTTACTTGTTACGGCGCCCTCATTGGCTACTGGTTTGGACGATGGTGTGCCTTGGATGACATGATATGTAGCCTGAGCGCCTCCGGAAAGTTCTACCCTCTGATGCCTGAGTACGATAATATCTATACGTGGGTGTGTAGTGTCACCTGGTGAAATGGGAATCGTTACCGCTGCATCCTCCTTGATCACAGTGCCGTGCTTGGTCAAAGCAAAAGAATGGTTCGCACTGATTGCATTGGTTGCTAATGTGAATTGATAACCTGTAGTATCATGATTGAGTACAAGATTAAGATCAGAACCCGGTGCGAAATCGTAACCCCGATATCTTCCGGGTACCAAGCTACCTAAAAGCCAGGTATTGATGTCGATCGTTCGATCATCAGCCAAGTACTCGAATGTTCTAGTCTGTGCCATTATTATGGTCCCTCTTTTTGGTTGTATAAGCTAGTAATATTCTCCTTGATATACTGTATGTCAGCGGCCATGGTATCAAGCTTTTCCTTGTAGTACTTCGATTCGGTGCTTAGTCGTTCAACATTTAATTTCAAGTTATTGATTTCGCTGTAATGTGACTTATGATCCTTTTCGATGGTATTGTCAACTCTCGCATCGACCTGTTTTATGTCATTGGAAAGTCGATCGATTAGATTCTTAATTAGAAATCCAATAATCGAAACAAGTATTGTAGCGCCTAGTACGACAAAGGGTAAATGGTTAGCATCTTCAGGTGTCTGGGCCCGCTCATTTAACCAGGCTAATGAAAGAAGGATCTTAACCATTTTGGCAACTTCAATTTATTCTCGTAATGACGTTTATAATCAAACTGATATAATTCAACAAATCCAATATAAAAGGTTATTACGATAAGAGGTAGGCCAAAGATAATTATTTCATATTTAGCAAGCCATAGCCCGCCGGTTAGAATGTAATCTGTTATTCTATAAATTGAAAAGAAAAAGAATATTAACCCGATCAACTCAAGTGAATATTTTGGGTTTTTAACAATGTCATTGTATTTGGTCATAAAAGACATCAACAAATACATCAAAAAGAACATACTCACTTCATAGCCTAACAATACGGTGTACCAGTCAAGTGACCTACGATTGTGAGGCTTTAAAGGGTATAGGCTAAGCAGTTCATTACTAAGCCTAAACAATTGCGGTATCAAAATCAATAGCCCAAAAAAGACTATTGACAATATCAATACAAATTTCCAGCGGTTCACAACGTCTTAGTTTGGTGGACTACCTGGTGGATTTCCTGGAGGCAGGTTTCCGCCCTTATCACCGTCATCATCTCCATTGCCGACAGTCGTTCCGTTACCGTTTCCATCCGGATCATCATCATCCGGAAGTCTTGTTAATAGTTCGTTTGATTTCATTTATTTGTGATTTATAGGTTTTGAGTTGTTCATCGACGCAATCCATCGATTCCTTAAATTCTTTGTTTGCACTAACCAGTTGCAAAAAATTGGCCTTAATCAATTCCATTTCCTCGAATCCTATTTGCCGTGTTTTCACCACCTTCAACAAGATGCCCAGTAAAAACATAATGGCAATGCAGCACAATACGATGAGGGACAAGCACACGTTTTGATAGATATCAGCTTCCATCAGTCACTATGTTTTCGGTTTGCTTAGCTTAAGCGTTTTTATAGTTGACTCTTGGCCATCATACCTTTTAGCTTTTAAAGCATCCAATGCCATTTTTTCAAGCGATGTAGTTGATGAATTAGAAGAAAAAGGAACATTTGACAAGGAGAATTGTGTCACAATAGCACAACCTTCATTCAACGCTTTTTCGTTTGCATATACTGCAAATGTGTATGATGCCGGGTTAACAATTTCTACATTCTTACCTTTATCACGGTCGTGAATAAGTTGATTACCCATATTAATATTTACCTGTGATAAAACGATCGCAGCTGCTGTATACTTGGCAAGTGTGCGATGGTCTGTATAATCTGCAATCAAAGCTAACTTTTGCATAGAATTTGATTTTAATCTTTAAGAATTGGTTTGATCAAGTTAAGAAATCTGTCAATGCCATCCAATTCGAAGTTATCCCCAAAGTCCTTCGAAGCTGACAGTTTCAAGGGTGTAATTTCGGGACACTCAATTGAAGTAAGCTTGGCCCACCATACATTTAATGCCTGAGCGACATCAGGTTTCAAATCAAGGGGTTGATTCTTTGGCATCTGAGAAACATCTACCTTGTGTTCCTCGAGTAACCATGCATCGCGCTCCATAACACAAAAATCCATTTCTGGCTGAATATGATTTTTGATCTTATGTACCTTCATACCTAGTTTCATATTCATCTTTGAAGGCAACATTGAAAGTCCAATGTTAATCTGAAAAAGTTGTTCTCGGGTCAGAACATCTGATTTTTTCTGTTCGCCTGGTTTTTTAGGCGCTGCTGTTTTGCGTGTCGTGGTTTTTCTCTGTGTTTTCGCCATAGCTAATCATTAATTTTTTTCTAAATGTAAGATTTTTTATGTGCATAAAAAATCAAAGTCTATACAACCCAAGCAGGAATTTCAACACGCCTCCAATTATTAGTGCCAACACAAAGGTACATATGGGTTGCGGTAAATCTTATCTCTCCAAGCGTGCCGATATCAGTTGGAAATCCAGGTGCGGTATTTAAAGCACTTAGATTGAACTGTCCGCCAGACCTTATGTTACCATCAGCTAGTATTTGACCAAATGCTATTATATTACCAGTACTACCAGCGGAAAGGGTTAAGTCTCCCGGATTTGTCGCATGTTCATTACCACTGAGTGTAATGTATGCGCCACGAGTAGAGTTAGCACTTCCACCTCCTGCAAGTGATACTAATTTTGTATCAGAGCCATTGGCAGTATCAGCAGCAGCCAATATCCAACTATTCGGGGAAAAGGTATTGTTCTGGTTTCTTCTTAAATATGATCCGTCTAAATTTAGATTATTGTTAAATATTGAAAGAGGTATTCCGCTAACAAGTGCTTTTTTTGTTGTTAAACCATCAACAACTACTATATGATCGGTACCCAACAATCCAGAATTTAGTGCCTGTAAAGCATCAAAGTCTACAGTTACATCAGGGGCTGAAACTGTGCCCTCATTAATTAAACCAATTCCCAGACCACTTACAGGTATAAAACCAGAATCATTATTGAAGATAGACAAAGGTATAGAAGATATCAATTGTCGATTTTCTACACCTCCATTTTCTGCTATTAAATAATCTGTGCTTAATAATGTGCCCCCTATTGGTAATTCTCCAAAGTCTAAAGCTAAAGAGACATCTCCTGAACTGCCTCCACCAGATAATCCCAATCCGGCAGTAACCCCGGTAATATCTCCACCACCGACACTAGGGATTGACTCTAAACTTATCAGCCCTGTTGAATTATTATAAGTCAACACGAAGTTATCCTGTCCAGCTCCAACTGTTTGATTTACATCAAAACTATAATTTTCTAGTGATACATTTCCTGTTCCTTTTGTGTTTATTGTTACACCTATATTGGCCTGTGTTCCTGTGGCTGTGAATGTTCTGCTCGTTCCCGCTGTTGATGATGTCCCTAAATTAAAATTACTACTTCCGAGGACAACGCTACCACCGCCACTAGCATCCAAAAATAAACTGCCGCTGCCTTTGGGTTGTAAAATTAAATCTATATTGGCATCTAAACCAATAGCTTGTAAAGTCCGATTAGTTCCACTTCTTGTATCAGCCCCCAAATTAATAACACCACTATCTAAAAAGATTTCGCCTGAGTTAGTCGTTAAAACTAAGTTTTGATTAAGTAAAGAACTTATTGTACTGCCATTTATACGAATGTCATCCCATTGGAAATAGCCTGTTCCAGACGCGCTATTTTGAATATTTGCACCGCTATCTTCAAGATTTGCTAAAACACCACCAGCCCCAAAATCAACACTTTTCCAAGTATTAGCAGCAGTACATAAGTAAATCGAATTTTCCGTGAATCTTATTTCCCCTAATGTGCCTGTGTCGGTTGGGCTTAATGGGGCGGTATTAAGGGCATTCAGATTGTATTGACCAAAAACTTTTATACCATTACTTGTAACGTTTAACCTCTCAATTGATCCATCAAACAATCTGATGTCACCAGAGTCACCCGATGCCAAAATCAAATCACCTGGATTAGTAGCATGTTGATCTCCGTGAAGAGTCATAGAGGCACCCCTTTGACTACCACCGCCTCCACCTCCTCGGATTGTTACTGATTTGTTGTCAGAACCACCAGAACTGTTACCCTCGGCTAAAATCCAATCAGCGGGATCAAACCTATTATTCGCGTTGTTTACCAGAGTGGTTTCTATTTTATCATAGAGTGCGTCCTTAGTAGGTACCTCTAAACTTCCATTCCAACTAACCCCGTACATTTCGTGTGGAACAGTTATATCTACAGTAGATGTAACGCCACTATTAGATATTCTAAATCTTTCGATATTATTAGTTCCTATTACTACATCCGCATTACTTTCATTATAGAGTTCTAAATGACCTGCGTCTATTAAGCCTATTCTTCCTATTTCCAAATCATTGAGAATAGTTATCTTGCTAATAGGAGTATTAGAATCACCAACAGTCATATCCCCCTGTACCGTGATACTGTTTTCGAAGGTTTCTGCGATATCTGTCCTTGCGTAATTGGAAAGATCAACAGAAAGGACGCCAGATATAAAACTTAGATTTGGTCCTAATAAAACAGTTGATAAATCACCCGATCCATCAGTACCAACCATTCTATTTGCAGCTAATACCCCTTGATTGGAAGATCCAACAACAGAGAACCTAATGCCTATATGAACGACGCCAAAAGGATTCATTACATCAACGCTAGCGCTACCAGTATTAGCAATCATATCAGATGCCATATTCACGCCAGTAGTATCAGTGTAAATTTGTACCTGGTTTAAAGATATATCAGGTGCTTGGCCAGGGTATCTTCCAGTAGGATTATTAAAAGTTGTACCAGCCGTTCCAGCGTTTACATCGTGCTTATGCTGTGGAACATCAGTAATATTTTCCTGTCCACCTGTGTTACCTATCAATCTATTCGTTAGCCCTGAACCCTGGCCTGATCCAACCTTTACTCTTGATCGAAAATCAGGAAGATTAAAAGTGGTTGACCCATCACCTACACCATAGGTAGTGCCTATAACCGCAAAAAGATCTGCATAAATACCAACTCTTGAAACAGCTGAACCATCACATAAAACTACTCCAATCGGTGTACTACCTACGTATTCTACGATTTCACCAATGGTTCCGGAAGAAAGACTTTCTATTTGGTCATAAACAGCATTTTTAGTAGGTACCTCTAAACTTCCATTCCAAGAAACACCATAAGCTTCATCTGGGACGGTTACACTTCCTGAGCCTAGAAAAATACCAGTAGAAGCATTTAATACTAATGTTTCAGTTCCTCCATCATTTCGCATTGATATATTAGCAATAGAACCACTAGTACTTGTAATATCAATTTGACCTGCTGAGTTGCCGGAATTAGGTTTATGAATAATGTTATTAGCACTTGTTAAAGGACCAATCACATTCACACTCCCTGCGGTATATGACAAGTCATTTCCGGTCAGTTGCCAATAATTCACACTTGCTAAATTGACACTCAATCCATTAACACCTTTAGTCAGTGTATTACCATTGAGTTCAAGCCGTAACTGGGAACCTACAATCTCAAGACCCTCACCGTCAGTTGTGAGTGTTTCACTTATCTTTTCCCAACTGGATGATGTTCTTCGATATAAAAGTCCTTCATTGACTACTAATAGGACAGCGTTTTCTTGTACAGGAGTAAACAACCATGAACTATTAACCCTGGTTGCAATCTCATTTGTGCGGCCTTCAAAATCATCACCTGGTGTCGTAGCGCCAAGCACCAAGTAACGATCGGAATTTGCAGGTGTAGTTGGAGCATCAGCCTGAATCGACAATACAGGCGTCTGAAAAAATACTGTTTCACTCAAGGGTACCCATGAAACACCATTGTTATAATGCAATACAACCTGCTCCGGAAACTGAGGATCAATGATCCTGGCCCAAAGAATATATGTTTTCGCCGGCGGTGTTTCGCTTCTTATTAATCCTACTACATTTCCTAGATTTGCCATTATTGAATATAAATTAAGTCACCGTTACTATTAATAAAATATTTATCCGCATCAGGACCTTCGATAATCAGGTTACCCTGATCATCCAGAAACACGTTCAATTCGGGAGTATTTACAGGGTCATAAATCAAGTCACCATTAGAATCAATCTGTAAGCTGATCAGGTGGAACGTAATTTCAGTACCATTAACTGTCACCTGGTTGAGCTCGGCATTTATAGGCCTTAGGAAGTCATCAATTTTAAATATCGTTTGCCTTATGGTATCATTCAATACTAAGCCACCAGTGATCACAATATCATAGAATGAACAGGCAGGGCAACTTTCATCAAAAACCCTATCAGGGTTATCAAACCCAATCGATTGATCAAATGAATTAGCTGTGAATGATTCATTGATGGTAATGGTATCAAAGCCCAGCATTTTCAACAGCAATTCATAACTCCTCTTTGTGCCTTTGATATTGTAAATCTGATGTGCCACAGAAAGGATTCTTCTGCGGAACGTCAGATTGTCCTGTACGATCACAGGGTTACCTGCCTGAGCCTCGAGTAATGGTAAAAACTGAGCCTGTGCGGTAAACGGGTCGATCAGGTTTTCAACCATGTCGGCAATAGGGGCGAGTATATCGGTATCGTAATAATCGCCTAGCATACGATGAAATCGCTCATTTAACCCACGACCATTGCCATCAGGAAAGACATCTTGAGTCTTAAAGTATCGCGGAAACCGCTGGAATATGGTGTCAATCAATGCCACTATACAATACCACCCAGTACGGTTAAAGTTATGTTTGCCTCACTGATCACCGGTATGCTAGGCTCAGAAAGGAAGATTGATTTATTGAATGGGTAAGTATAGAATTCATACTGATTACCGATAGTATAAGTACCAATTATGTTCATGGTCAATTCATCGAATTCAATGGTTACACCTGTTGAAAAACTTCCAAGAAATGAATCAGCCCTCACCACATCAAAAGTATTTGTTCCGGTAAAACGAATGTCCCATTTAACGCGATCCTCGCTGTCGGATTTTACCGTTCGAGTCCAGTTCAATACCTCAGTAGTCATACCTAATGGCCTTGCAAATGGCCTGGTATTGATATTGGTCAACGATGTATTGATAACACCCTCACTGTTTTCCATGGTCTGGTAGATATCGCCAATCACTATACTACCACGTATGTCCTGATTTTCAGAACTTCCGAATGTGGTCAATGCATCCTTTACATTCTGCTCAACTACGCTATTCTGAAAATTCGGTAGAGCACTTATTTGCGCCTCAATGATGACTTCAACCTCACCCGCAGGTAATATCAACAAATTGGTCGTGATCATCTTCCTGGTGTCCATGTAGGTGCCTACACTGGTTAATAAACCAGCTGGTGCAGTTCCACCACCGGTTGGTACAATATAGATTTCAACATTTTTTCCACAATCGAATTCAACACCGGCTCGGGCTACACCTGGCGCCAATGTCGCCACATCCTCATAATCCTGGAGTGTGACTGCCCTGTCTTTCGTCCGGACTGATAGTGGTATCAACCTTTTCAGGTCCTCAAGGTTTTGTGCCCGCCCGCCACCGGTAGCAGCTGATTCATTAGTCACAGTCAACACTACACCACCCGGCACAGTGATTGAACTGATGATTATCGTAATTCTATTAGGTGCAACATTTCCGGTTTCACCAACCGAAACGTTATATGACACCAGGACATCATCACCTGAATTCGGAATTTCACCCGTTACCCCATCACCAAATTCAACTTCCATTACCTGGCTTTCATTGAGCCCGGCTTTGAATACCTGGCTTGTAGGTGTTGAAAATCCAAATGTTTCCACAGGCAGAAAATTTGTGGCCCCTACAACCACACTGATAGAATTGTCAGCAACGTTGGCGGCTAATGGAAATGTCTGCCTGGCACTGCCATCGCTTTGACCAACATTCAGGCCTGTGACCGCGGTTACCTGGCTGGCGTCAACTTTGACCGATAGCATGCCGGCTGTAATGGTTCCGGCCGTAGTTGTCACATATCTTATATCACCACTTGTTGATACCACTGTGCCGATGGGTATATCGATGTCTGTTCCTGCCACAACATTTATCGCAAATGTTAATTCAACCGTTGCGGGTATAACACCCCGGGCACGGTAATCGAATCCTCGACTGATCTTTATGGCGCTATCAAATCGTTTGCATGTACTTAAAAATCTTTCTTCAGCCTGTCGATCGATGTAGTACCCAACCATTTCGGCAACACCTGACCACACGCTGATGAACATGATATAAGGATTACTTTCATTATGGTCAGTTATCTCAGGTACATTTGTCGGTAGCCGAGCGATAACAGTATCCTTAATCTGCCTGAACGTCCGGGTGATGTACCCAACCCATGGATTATTTACGATCATAATTAATAATTTAACTGCCTGTAAAATGGGTATACAAACGATTCAATTTCATTCCGTGCCTTAATGCTAGCCAATATGATGACATTCAATATACTGGGGTCGCTTTCTGGTTCCTCAAAACTTACGCTAACAACTGTAATCCTACGTTCCCACCGCGCCAATGCCTCCTTCACAAAGGTATCTAAAAGACTTCTGAGTATGACATCATTCTGCTCAAACAGAACGGTTTCAATCTCAGAACCAAAGTTCGGGTTTCCTTCATAAGTTCCGACCCTAGTATTGAGTATGATATTAATCGACTGCTGAATCAAAGCAGAATCATCGATAGTGTTTACACTACCTTGAGCACTAATTGTCGTCGGGTATGACGTTCCTACTCCTAGATATGCCCTGGCCATTATGTTATCCTTCCTTCACCTATTGCGTTTACTAATTGATTACCGCCTGTCGTACTGCCTGTTACGGTTGTGTTCACAGTTCCTGACTCAATATAAGCTTTAAAAACCGCTACCAGATCCTCGGCAAACTGTTGCTTTGCTTCCGGAGCCGCTTGGCCCTCATTGATTATACTATCCTCAAGATCGTTAAGTACCTGTACAATTCCTGCTATTGCTTCTATATCATTAAGTGCCATCTGAGAGTAAGTTATTAAAATCCTGTCTTAGTTCCTCGAATTCCAACAAGTTGATGAAAGGCTGCGGACCGAGAGCTGTGGCAGTAGTAGCCTCATTAATAAGCAGAAACAGCCTATTGATCAATGCACCGAGATTAGAATCGTTTGATGATCCCGCGAATAGCTTATCACTCAAAATAACCTTTTGACCTTCCCGATTTTGAATGGTGATTGTATTGTTGCCATCATCATAAATTGTAAAATTTCCTGAAGGTGTGGCATATACGAACCTATTAGGGTAATTCTCAGCTGCCTGACTAACGCCTTTACCAATCTGGTAACCTGCATATTCCCAGAATGGAAAATTTACATCACCTTCCTTGAAAATGATATTCACATTATCACCGATACTTGGTACATGGTTTAGGCCTCGAGGTATTGACTTTGGCTGCACCCATTGTTCAAGTGTAACATTTCCATATACTGCAGGGCATTGAATACGCAGCCTCATGATCTGCTCAGGGTCGTTATTATCAACTACGATACCATTATAGAATGAATAGTATCGCCTGATCGATGTCAATCCGAACCGTGTAATTTTCCTTATGATATCATTGGCTAGACTCATTATTTACCTCATCAGTTACATCATTACCGTTTTCATCAAAAAAGAATGACGACACCATACGTGTATTATTCTTTTCATCAGGACCAACACTGTCATTTACCTCATCAGCCTCATCTGAATCTGTAATATTCAGATTAATTGCATTGCGTGTCAGTACCAAAGTTGATAAGGCACTACCTGGCTTAATTATATGCCTAATGCATTTTACAAACCAATTACCTGAGTGACGCTGTGCAACGTTTTCGATGGTGATCACGTCAGTCAAGTCAATACTGGGATCCATCTCAATGGTTAGACTAGCTATATGATCATTTAAAGCCTCATCTTTTTTCCTCTTAGCAGCCACGTTGTCGGATTCCTGCTGATTCCTGGTAGGGGTTACAAGAATTTCAGCAACCTCATCAGCAACGATGTCAAGACCACTTCTTTGCGGTAACTCAGCGCCGAAAAGATCAAATTTAATGTTAGCCGAGTAACGACCAAGCTTGGTATCATCCACTGTTTCACCCTCTGTAGATTTACCATTGATTTCTTCACCATTTAAATCATAATAAGATTTGACTTCTGTATTACTCGAGTCAGGTTTCTTTTTCAGGTCACTGGCTTTTGGTTTGAAATTTTTGATCACACTATTGCCTGGCCCATAAGTAAATGTCCTGACTGAATCTCGATCAAGTGGCCGATTAACAAAATACAGCGTATTGTCCTGCACATAGAAAATATAGTTACCATGCCTTTCAATTGTTTCAAGGTAATGTATAATTTCATAGTCAGTTTGATTGGCCTGAGCTATGAAATTCCATTCAAAAAATGTGTCATCAATGACACTATCCATACCATATTTATTAGCTATTGCCTGAACGATCTGACTGCTTGTCATCTGCTGCCATACCTTACTGAGTTTATTCTTTTTCATCAATAGGCCTAAATCTGTGGCCATGACAGTAACAGTAAACTTAGGACCGTAGTTAGGCTCTATTGATGATATACGCGCAACCCGAACCGCAGACAGGTTTTGGCCGGCATACCCGTATTGAAAGTTAATGAATTCACCTTCGCGTAAATCAGGTTCATCAAGCCGCTCGGGTGACTCAAAATACATCATCAATTTCAATAGCGAATCCTTATCACTACAGTCATCAAAATCAAATGATGTTATTGAATCATTCAATAAGGTGTCGCTTTGTACCAACACCACCCTGAAAATCGGAGCCTTAGCCATTTACAAATAATTTATCGTGAAGCTACGTAAATCAGGTATGATAATCTCAGTGCCAATCAATGAGGATATATCAATCGGATTAACGATTTGGTTTGCCTCGGCAATGATCCACCAGTAATCTCGTGAGTTGTCCACCTCATCACTATAATACCGATATGCCAGGCTTATAAGTGAGTCATGCCCATTTACAAGATGATATCTGTCCTCCTCAACGGACACATAATCAATGAAGTCACGTACCAGCTCTGCACGGCCGTCAGCATACTCAAGTATACGACCCCGCGCGAACGGGTTTTCACGCCTAAGCTCGACGCGCCTATCACGGAATCTGAAATCTGACATCGTCTGTAGTTAAGTTTCTTTCCGGATCAAGTTTTAATTCAAGTTCTACTGATGCGTATACCGGTAGCCAATTGTGTAGTGCTGAAAAGTTCGTCAATACCGGTCTAACAGTATTCACAATCCAAACGTAGTCTTTAAACAAATCACCCCAGATCAGTTTCACGTTCCTGATCTGTTGCGATGATGCATTGTTATAGGTCAACGACACCAGCCAATTGACCTTATTAATCGCATCGGCCCGTCTTTCATCATCAGCGAAAAAATCCAGCGTAAATTTGATACTCTCCTTACCACCAGTGTAATGCTGAAAAGGAAAATTTCGGCTAATGATATCAATCTCCTTCAATGCACCCAATCGACTCCATGTGATATCGGGAGGAACGAATTGAATTTGCATTCTGCTAAATGGCGGTGCGAGCTCAACCAAAAATAACTGATTCTTAGTAGTTGAAATTGTCATTGCCTGGCCTCATCTAGTTCAATCTGATCAATCACCCTGCTCGATATTTCCTGGCTATCGATTTCTACGACTACCTTGGTATCTCTGACGGTCTCCTTAGTATTCTGTACCGTTACCGTTTCATTTTGTGCTGCTGTAGCATTTGCCACAGTTATATTTTGTGCCAGGTTATCAAGCCGTGGTGACCTGGCGACTCCCTGAACGTTAGCATTTATATCAGCATCATCACTAAGCCCTAAAAAGCTAAGTATTGAGCCACCAAATGGCAAGGCTGATAGTAAACCTTTCACCAGAATAATTAAACCGTTCCATGCGGATTTGAGACCTTTACCTATTTGGTCTACAATGAATGCGCCAAGATTCCAAAGTCCACTGGCAAAATTGGTTAAAAAATTTCCAAGTTCCTTGAATCTCGTGATAAGGCCTATTGCGAGGAGTCCAAATGTCATAAAGGCAGAAATGACGAATCTTATCACTGGTAAAATCACACCAACAAATACGGATGCTAAAAGTTTTCCGGCCTTAGTCCATTTTTCAAGTGATGATTCGTTTTTGTCAACTTCAATCCCAAAGAGTGCAAATACTGAATCCAAGAATTTATTGAACATGTTCTTCACCTCCTCAAAGACAGGCTTCAATTCCTTGGAAATATCTTTAAATACAGATAAAAACCCACTCACAAACGACTTAATCCTTACAATCCATGTACCTAAGTTCAAAACGAATTGTAGTATACCCATCTTATCCAAGCTATCCCGCATTCCTTTCGATAACGCGAATGTTTCACCGTTCCATGATTTAAATATCTGAATCGAAGCCTTGATGACACCACCAATTTTTTGCAGGACACCAAGAAAACCTGTCGCTGGTTCATCCGTCCCTTTCATAACTTTGTTAAATTTATTTACTGCGATTGCAGCCAAAATTAAAGGTGCTGCAATTAAAGCGGCTATTGCAACAAATGGCAATATACCGGCAATGGCCGGTGCCGCTGCAACCGCAATGGCAATCAATTCAGTAACTATGGCCCCTAATATTGGTACAAGTGTACCACTTACAAAAGACCATACGATAAAACCACTAATCAACATAGCCACCGCAGCAGCAACCCTAACTATCCATTGTCCTAGTTTGGTTTGTATCAATTTATTGACAAGTCCAAGCAGTTTAGTGAAAAGCTGAACTATAGGCCTTAGTATTGGGGTCAGTGCTGCACCGATTTGTGTCATCGTCGTCTGGAACACTGATTGAAACAATATGAAATCACCCTTAAGATTATTTAATAATTCGTTGGCAACCCGCTCAGCTGTCCCTGCTGCATTCTCATTTTGTTTGGTAAAATGCTCGAGTGCATCGGCACCCCGTAAAATAACCTCACGGCCATCACGAAATACTTTTACCTGGGCTTGCATTAGTGTTGTGATCTCCTGAATCGATTCGGCACCGAATATAGTTGTCAGTGTAGCAACCCGCTGCTGATCGGTCATATGCCTCGTGGCCTGTTGAACCCTCCTCACTGTTTCATTCAGCCCAACAAATTTACCAGTCGCATCAAACACACTGAGGCCGATGGCGTTCATTTCATCCTTTGCCGCTTTGATACTACCGGTAAGCCTGGCTACTAATGAAGTACCTAAAGCCCTGGTACCTATTGAGCCCTGAAGGCCCGCATTGGACAGTGCCATCATCGATGCCGCTGCCTCCTCAATTGGTATCTTCAATGCCGATGCAGTCGGCCCTAAAAATTTCATACCCTGTGCGAACTGCTCAACATTCTGGTTTGAGTTGATGGCAGCGTTTGCGATCACATCAGCAACCCGGGCCATTTCGCGTGCCGGTAGTTGAAACTGTGCTAATGTATTGGAAGCAATGTCGGCTGACCTGGCCAGGTTAATATTGCCGGCTGCTGCAAGGTTCAAAGTACCTGGTAAGGCATCCATTATCTCCTGAACCTGAAAACCTGCCTGAGCCAGGAACACCTGGCCCTTTGCGACTTCCTTAGCACTAAATACGGTATCCTCACCCAGTGCAAGAGATTGTTTTCTGAGCTCATCCAATTGGACGGAGCTCGCCTGTGATTTTGCACCGACCTCGCTTATAATAGCCTCAAAATTGGCACTCGCGGCAATCGCAAAACCAAAAGGCGCCAGTAATCCGGTTATAGTAAGTATCGTCGTTAGAAAGCCTGCAGTAAGTGCCTGAAGGTTTTGATTGATCTTAGTCACACCTGCGTTAACGGTTTGATTCAGCTTGTTGAATGATGAACCAATGTTACCTGCTTTATTTGAAAAAGCATCGGTCAGTGAGAACACGATTCCCATTCCCAAATTGTCTCCGCTACCAAATGCCATATGATCAAATTTTTAATGCAACTTATAAAAAAAAGAGGTCATTACCTCTTTTTACCGGGTCTTAGTCTTTGACCTGAGTTTCTGTAATTCAGCCTGTTCTTTTTCTTTCTGTTCAGATAACTTATCAATGAATTTCAGTATGCTCGTTAACTCAAGTGATTTAAAATCATCCAATGAGCCTAGCGACAACCCGCCATAATTTAAATAGAAATAGGCCTCCTCTAGGTCGCCAAGCTCGGAAAGAAAAAACTTGAGGTCTGCACCAGATCAACCATGGTATTCATGTTATCATCATTTTGATTAACGATGTTAACCGTGGTATTGAAGGTACCTTCGCATTTCTGAATTTGCTGTCGCATTTTTTCGATGTCAAGCACTTCTGCCTGTCGATAGTTCCAAGAAGATTCTACATCTTTATTTTGCTGTTTGTCATGCAAAATAAGTTTTGGCGAACGCATTTGTATAGGTGTGTTGATCGTAATCTCATTCACCTGCATTTTCGCAAAATTCTTTTCGGCTCTCGCTGTTGATAATTGCCATTGTATTCTTTTACCTTCCAGAGTTTTAAATTCTTGTGTCCGGAACTGATCTATTTGAGAATAGCTATCGAACATTTTGATGAATTCATCAGGAATGTTTGCAGGATGCTCAGGGTCGTTGCTCATCATGACAAGATCCTCATAATCTTCCACATCCCATTTTTCCATTAATTCACTGATAAGCTTATCACGGTGCTCGTCAACCCAGTAATAGGGTTTTTTCTCAAAGGCTTCCTCTGTGATGTCAAATTCATATTTCTGGGCATCTTTTTGCTTGCCTTTCACCGGCCAGTTATACGTGAATGGAAACGTTTTAGGATTCCCCAATGAAAAGTTACGACATCTGAATAATAGATACTTCAGGTCATTGGAGAGCATATTAACCACAAACTCATGTGTGATTTTATCATTGTCACCGACCCTTTGTAATACAGCCGCTGCCAGCCTGGTGAATGCTGACCTGTCATTTAGATTCTTTTGATTACTCAGGATATCCTGATCATCACCGAGCATTGAACGGACCACACATTCCACGCCGCTAGGTAATACAAATTCTTCTGTTCTCATATCAAATTTTTATGTTCATAAAAATAGGCAAAAAAAAAGAGGGTGCAAACCCTCTCTTATGTGTGTTAAGCATGTTGCGCTTAAAGGCCAAAAATTAGATTCCATCCCGGGGAGTTTTGTGGGTAATAACTTCTTACCGAAAATGTCACCTCCTCCATAAGTTTTTCACCGTCACCAGTCGATATGTAATTGATGCCGGCACGTTTCTGTGGCCACATCTCACCAATGTACCACGTTTGCACAACATCAAGCCCACCAGGTGCTAGTTCCCTGATAAATGCTGTTCTACGGCTTGCTATTGGATTTATAACAGCCTGAGCCATCCAGTCCAATATCCAGTTATCAGGCACGTCAAATGGCTTAATTTTCATCAACGTCATTGTGCTGAATTTTGGCTTACCCGGTAACTTGATATCAGACTCACCATAAGGTGCACCCTGCATAATTTCAGGCAGCTCGATTTCTGGTGGCGTCAATTCTTGGAATGCGAAATTGTTACCTCCCTGAACTTCCAGTAAAAACTGAAAGTTCATCATTGCTAAGATTCTTTGATCTACTGACATTTTTTAGTTGCTTACGTCTGTGCCTACCACAAATTCCAGCCTGTTAGAACTTGTCAATGTGGCATCAATTGATATTTTTTCAGTAGCCGGAATCGGTATAAATACGATCCGGATACGATATTCTCCATTCTCAATGTTCTGAACAGTGTTATACTGTACCTGTGTGAAGTTGTCAACGTCCTGATCACCAATCCAAAACCAATCCGTATTTTCACGGGGTCGTATGGCACGCTGATCGGCCAGGTTCCTCATGAATACTGAACCGGCACGATATGCAGCTTTCCAGGTGAAAGGGTCATTGGGCTCAAACAGGAAAGGCCTGATCAATGTATTGAGTTCCCTAACCATATGAATCACCAAATCGGCTACATTCTCACGCGCAAGGAACGATGTTCCATCATCATGCAATGAGTTGTTACCATGGTACTGAAGTTGGCCATTACTATTTACAACAAAGTTATAACCTGTGTTATAGACAGAATTTGCGTTTGTGATATTGTCAATCGAACCGTAGTTTGTCACCAAGTTATTATAAGGCCTTGTGATCACACCGCTCGCCTCCCTTGCCGCGCTGAACCATGGCCCAAATCTAACGTCCTTTATCAGCTGCAATGGGAACACGTCAATCACTGCGGGTATATCGATAGTACCACCAACGTTAGCCGGGTCAGGAATATTGATATAATCCGCAACGATACGGCCGAGATAGTTGTCGATTTTGGTGTTTGAACTGAATGTACTCAGTGCGTCACGATAGTTTATAAGTTGGCTTGATGAAAGGTTCGCGGGGTGTGTAGTATAGAATGCCATTGGTTGACCTGCTGCCAGTCTCGCATTGCAATAATCACTTAGGCCAACATCAATATCGTTGTCAGCAACGATGTTCAAAATTCTTTGTGCATTGGTCACCTCTCCAAAAGCATACCAACCTGTGTTATTATCAGGACTACCTGTGTAATCTGTGGCAACGATAGCACCTAGATCCTGACTACCACCTGCAAGTGTGAATGTTCCGGTAGGTATTGACACTACAATTGCACTGAATTGAACATCACGTAATGATGAATTCAAGTTCGCTAGTTGCTGCGCAGTTGGTGTGCTGTCAATGCCTCGCAGCACTTCATCCTGATCTGAGTCAGGCATGCTAACAACAATATCAACTTCACCAGAAACACCGCTAATTGATTCGGTAATGGTTACCGTACCATGGTAACCTGCACCAACATCCTTAGCGGTAATGGTTGCACTTGGTTGTGTTCCGGTAACACCACCGCTAAAAGTCGTGCCGTTACCACTCACAGCAATTGTACCAACTACAGCGATATTCAAAGTATATACGTTAGCATCAGCACCTGTACCAACAGGGGCAACTACGTCAAAATTACCCGTTGCCTCCTTTGTGGCACTAAAACCATGTGTACCTGTACCACCATTGATGAGATCAACAATCGCCTGTGCAACCGCAGTCATACTTGACTCAGAAGCCGTTTTCGTATAATCAGCGATTTGAACCGGGCTACCGCCAACGGTAACTGTAATTGTAACCGTATCATTATTGGCGCCTATGTTGGTGACATTCGCAGGAGCCTCGGCCAATGTTTCAGGAGATCCCGAGCTACCAGTAGCCGCAATTGATGCTTTGGAACCTTCGATCGTTGCCCGGTCGGTGATTGTCGTATAATGTGCGGCCGGGCTTATATATAGAGACACCCCGGCATCAAGTATTCGCATAGCTGCTGTGGGCCCAATATCATTATCCAGGTGACTACCAAAGAAACGACGAAATTCGTTTGAATTCCTCACTAATCTGGCAACGTTCTTTTCACCTCGAGACGTGGGAATCTGTAGACATCCGACTGATTCATCATCCGATGGCAAAATCAGCGATTCGTCAGTGACGCTGACGCTAGTGCTGGGAAATCCTATCGTTCTAGTCATGAATTTTTTTTTATGAATTTACCTCTTTTCGATTAAAACACAAATTAATTCAAATTGACGACAATATCATCATCAGTATTGTCAGGCTCACCAAAACCATTCACATTAACCTGAATGCTTTGTATCGGTTGTATGTCCTGTTGAACTATTCTGTCCTCATCGAATACAACGTGTCGAACGATATACCGATAGATACGCTCGATATTATTACCGTCACTGACATCGACTGGTTCAAAGTTCTGGAATATCCAAAAACCTCCCTCAGTATTGGTCAAATCATCATTGATGCCTTTCAGGAACCTACGCCGGTTAAAAGCCTGCCCCATTACTTGAGTCAATGCCCTGTCATCCCGGGTCTTCAATGTAATGATCCGGAATTCATATTCAATATCATTTGTGGTTTCAGCTGTAGTGACCTTATTAAAGGTCATACTCTGGCCACTTCCAACCTGTGTGAAATCAACGGGCCGGCCGAAACCAATGGATCCTGCATTGACTTTAACACGGTCAATTATGATTGTCTTTTGCTTTAGGTCCCCTCGGTTATTAAAACCGCCAACACCAAATAATTCAACATAGGTACCGGCTGATATCATCGCATTACGAGCGGCATCAAGACCTGCTGGGTCATTGGCAATGTTAAAAGCCCTTACATCCGGATGAAGGTTTTTTCTGATGAGCTCATCCTTAATTGCCCATTCAATACCTCGATCAATCTGTGCAAGTGTGAAAGGTGTGATCATATACCGTACTTACGTTTTAAGAAATTCAATGCGTTCCTATCCATAAAATCAGTTTCCTTCAACCAGGCTTTGATTTCTTCCATAACCGGACCCCATAGCGGGCGCCTGGGTATGTTCCTGACTATTGAACCAAATTCATGAACCTTTGCGATGTCAGCAACTTCATCACCTTCATCAGTTTTCACCTTCCTGAGCACACCGGCAAATACCTGCTTTTTGTTAACTACCTGACTGGTGATCGCCTGGTAATAAACACTACTTCTCACAAGTATTTTTTCAGATTTGCTCTGCCTGATCTTTCTAGCCTTATACTGATCGCTCAACGGCTGCCATTCCAAATCCTGATCTACAATGTGTTTGACCGCCCTACGTTCACCTTCAAGTCCTATTTTCTTCAGGCTGTTCCTATTGGCCAACCACAGGTCATTTTTCAGATTGGTTGATACCGCCATCACCTTTGCCCAATCACCAGTCTTTTTAACTCCCATCCTGCTGTGGTAAAAATCTTTTCAAATCAACTCTTACTAATAAATTACTTGACCCTATGGGGCCACGTACATTTACACCCGTTATCACGTACTCACGATTATTCACGACAAAAGTGTCCTGTCCCGCGATCATTTCCGGTTCATTGTTGGCGCTTATAAGTCCTTGTGTATTCAGGTCGGCAAAATTGAACAGCAAGTAGCTTTCTGTAACATTCTTTGCCCCGCTATCACTGAATTCAGATTCACTATTGCTTTCACCGGTTTCTTTAACCTCTAGGGCCAGCAAATTGAAATCTGTATCACTAGTAGTTTCACTTTTTTCCTCATTGAAGAGAACTACTGAGTCAGTGCGTCGTGTCTTTCTCCGGAACACTACCGGCACCTGGAAGAACGTATCAGTAACATCCTTGATTGCATCAGTAAATTGTTGTCGATCAGCTGCTGAAAGTAAGTCTACCATTAGTAACCTGTTTTATCAATTTTGGTAATGAATGGGGTAAGTACAGTATCACCGTCATCAAGCTGACGGCAAATTGGTAATTCATAACCTAATAATGTAGCCTGCTGGCAGATCTTCTGAAGTGTTTTACTGATTAGTTCCTTTGCATTCAATCCGAAACCTGACTTTGAAAAATCAGCCGTTTGAAATTCTACTTCAGTCACGTCAGCCTGTGCTCGTTTGATATCGCGATTACCTGACTTACCGTCAGTTGTCGTGGTTGATTCCAGGGACTTTTTGCAGAGTAAATCGTATTCTACCAGATAAGCCAATAATAGTTTTTGTTGATTGCTATAACTTGCCTCTACTTCGACCTCGGAATCTTCCAATTCTGTGAAAGGCTGAAGGTTATATTGCTGTGCAATGATCAGGTTATCGATATCAGTATCAAGCTGTGCCGGAATGGTACCCTGCAGGTAGGTCAGGTTAGTTTTGATAATTTCTTTAATCGTTCCTAATGGCATCGTATCAAGTTTAAACAAGAAGAGCCCAGTACGGGCTCTCTTAAAGGTGATAATATATCGAAGAAATTACTTTCCTTTATTGGCCTGAGCAAGCTCTTTTTTCAGTCGTGCAACCTCATCAGTCAATTCTTTGTTTTTAACCTCTACCGCTGCAGCTTCTTCAACCTTTTTGTTTGCACTGGCAGTCAATTCCTGTGCCTCAGTCAATACAGCCTCAGCGGCCTCCTTATCCTGCTGGGCCTGGATTGCATTCTGCTTAGACTCATCAAGCGCCTGAGTTGCTTTGTTAAGCAATTCATTCGACACCTGGCCAACCTTTTTCGCCTGTGCATTATCGGCTTTTGTTTGTTTAGCCTTTTCTGACTTGGCACGTTTCTGATATTCGTCATATGCTGACTTATCAGTGATTATCAAACCCTGTCGGCCGACGGCTGACAAAACCGCATTCGTTTCTTTAAGGGGAACCACCATACCCGGTAATAGGGTCTGGTGTTCCTCCTTTTGATCTCTATCAGTAAAGCTCGATGCCAATTTGCCGAGCCTGTAATATTTAGTATCTGCCATCGATTAGTTGAATTTAGTGGTATTGATTTCAGAATCGATGTCCATGTAAGTAGGAAATGCCCCGGTTTGACCCGCAGTTGCATTGTAAATAGTTCCACCATTTACGACTACCCTGGCATCACGTTTGACAATTACAAAACCTTGGCGATAGGTAAGAAACAGCCTTAAGCTTTGTGTTTCAGGATCTCTCAGCTGCTCAGCTCGTAGTGAGCCAAACTGAAGTTTCAACAACGCCCTGGCGCTGTTCAGAAAAATCGACTTGTTAGCCGCCAGGTTAAACACACTTTGGTTCTGTACACCGACCTCAGCCTGATCACGCATGAACGTGATCGGGGTAACATAGTTACCAGTAGTTCCTGATTCGACTATGTTTTTGGTGCTCTGTGCCTCAGTCGTGATGAAGTAGTTAGGACCCAACCCCAATCGATTCATTCTTGTGGCGACTCTGATCATGTCAGGCCTGTCGATTCCTGTAGTGGTATTGTCCACACCAATTTCAGGTGCACTTTCTGACATATCAGATTGTTCACCATTCAAAAGAACAGTCAAAGCCTCATTGTCAGAACCCAGTGCGAACTGTGATGAAAAGTCCTGCATAAAGATTGTCATGTCGGACAATGCCGATTGCAAAATCAGTTCTTCAGTAAGTTCCATACCTACACCAATCTTGTACAGGTTGACGCTCTTTTGACCAAATTTGGTTGTTCCGATAGGAATCGCGGAACCTTCACCTATTCTCCTTGCCAATGCGTTGGACTTCCTGATTTGTGGCATAATGATGCCATCAAGTTTATCAACCTGTCGGGTTCCGGCAATCCAGTTCATATGCATTGCCGTGTGCAGGTAATTGGTTCTGATTGGATCAAGAATCAGTTCACTGATCAGGAATCGAAAGTCATTAGGTACTGAATCAGTACCACGGGGCCCATCAAATCCAAGTACATTTGTACCGTGGTTTATCAATGATTGCTCGAGTTGTGAAACACTGGAAATATCAGTCTTCAATGCTTTGGCAACATCGTGCAAAGTCATTGAATTCTTATAGATTCCCATTGCCTGCAGCAGCTTATCAGACTTGCTGACTTCAATCTTTCCGTCAGAAGCTTTTTCATCCTTGAGGCCATAGAATTGTTCAAGTGCCGTATTCAAGTTTAGATCAATTGGCTTGATCCTATTGCCATCCTCATCGACCGAAACGCCACTTCTGGCATCAGAAATTTGCTTTGTCATCATCAAAGCACTTTCCATAACACACTCCTTCAGTTCAGTCCGATCTTTGATCAGCTTGTCACCCTGAAAGTGCTCGAATACCTTTTGACGTGACTTCTCAGCCTCTACTAATTTAATTTCCTTTTTCATTGTTATTTTATGTATGGGGACTGCAAAATACCGATTTCAATGACATCACCAACAGCAGCGCCGTTGTTCAAAGAACGACCTACAACAACATTACCTGTTGCTGAAGTGATTACATTCGGCGGCCCACTACTGGGGTTTGTTCCATCAAATGTGATTTCAGCGCCACGCGCAATGGCAGCCGTTTTTACAGTTCCTTCAATTACTGCGGTAAAGAATGTATTGACCGTTATTCGGCCATATTGATCCTCTGCGATTTCAACATAACCAATTGGAAAATCGGTCGCTGCTGCAATTGGAATCACCTGGTAATCGGCCGTTGTGTCAACTTTCACCGGTAGACCTTTTACGAAGGTTCCAGTGCCAGCCTTGAATGATAGTGATAGCGGGTACTTTTCCTTAAAATGTACATTTACTTCCGCTAAATCTTGGATTGATCCAGTGCTCATTTTATTTTCTGTTTAAGTCTACAAGGTTTACAGCGCCCTTAGATTTCTCTTTGGTTACATCGTCTTTCGGGTCAGCACTCGAGCGCATTTTGATTTTGGTGGAATTACACACCTCACAGACAGCACCAAATTCTTCATAAAGCTGACCGCCAAACATGACAATCTTAGCTTCGACACTTTCGATATCGCCATCCTTGATTTCATTTAAAATCGTATCATCAGGCTCACCTTTACTGAATTGGTTATAAAGGCTAGTGGCTTTTTCGCGTGCTGCTTCCAGAATCTTTTCGCCAGCTTCAGAATTCTTTTTGTTCTGGGCGATTTCAGATTCCAGGTCAGATTTTTCCTTTTGCAGATTCTTGTAACTGGTTTTAAGCTGCTCATGCAAATCCTTTTCGGTTGCAAATTTCGCTGCATCAGTTTTGAAGTTCTGCATTTCGACTTGATCATCCTTGCTCATTAAGACAAGAGTGTCAAAGTCCTGTGTTTCCAGCTTACTTTCGAGTTCCTCCGGTTTGCAGGCAAAGAAAGCAATCAAGAAATTTTGAAGATCTTCATTCATTTTTTTATTAGGTTTTTGAATTGTTTTTTTAGTTGGTCCTGCGACCGGCTTGTTCAAATGTACTATTTTTTCGGAGTCAAGACAATCATACACAAAGTATTTGTTGTTTGTCTCGTATAGATTCCTTAAAGGATCATCATTGAAATTGTTGAAAAACAACTCGCCTTTATTCAGGCTGAACATACGTGATATTGGTACTTGTCCACTACTATCCAGCATCTTAGCAAAAGGATCTGCCCCATCCCATACCAAAGAACTTTCTAAATACTCCTCAATACTGGTGGCAACCCGGGTCACCTCCCGGCCGTCCAACATTTCACCAACATGCATAAAGAAATCTATGGGCTCCTCAAACTCATGTGATGACTCCCATTCAAAAATAACCGTCACGCTGGCAGAGTCCACGGGTGAACCATGGGGTGAGTTCATTTCACGAACAAGCCTGGGGTGCAGTACATTGTCAATGATGAAAGGTGCATCGATTCCGGCCGGTATTCTGGTACCTGCATCATTAGTATAAGCCGCAGTATAAACCGTATTTCCAACGATACCGATATTATTGCCTGTCTCTAAGATATGATCACGGTACGCAGTCACTCCCGCCAACATTGGCGTTGAAGCTTTCAAAACGCCTGGGGCTGTGAAATCACTCGACTTCCATGTGCCGCTGCCCACAATCGTTTCTGATATGTGCCTGAATGGAAAGAAAGAAAAATCGCCTTCCTTTGGTACCACATCGATAGGGCCATCCGGGGTACCCTCACCCGGGCCTAAACCCTGAAATGATTCTTTTGATACTTTGGCATTGTGGGCCATCAGCATATCACAGCTGCTATTGAATAGGGTTAAAGCATTTTGTCCTGTGATTTTTTTCCTCGCCATCAGCGTATTTTTGATCTAATATATGAATTCTCAAATTATGTTGCTAATACCAGTGTCGCATCACACATTAGATGTAATACACAACAATTTCTACCGATCCTACCGTGGCCCCATTAGCAGTGTAATAAGCCTCTATATTTAGAGGATTAGAACTGTCCAATACTGCAAATTTCACACTTCTATCAATGACATTACCACTTCCTACATCTAACATGAGATGACCAGTACCAAATATAAGGTCCTGGTCAGTAGATATTCCGACCTCAACAGTTGGACTGGTACCATTGAAGAAAGTTTCTTGATAACTTTCGGAGTATAGCACATAAGATCCTGCCGGTATTGTTCCCAAAGTTACTATGGCAGGACTATCGTGACTCACAGTAGCTCTGACTGTTTTGACGATATGATCATTTTCTGTATGGTGTAAAGGCATTATTTTATATTAGTTAATAACTGCTGCTTGCAAAATTGTACCAAAACCAGAGGTTAAACCAGCGCCTTGCTCTACACCAATATTTCTGGTTCCTCCTGAATTTTGCCATACCTTTAATTCAAAATTTTGAGTGTTTGGTAAAGTAAAGATAGCAGAACCAGTCTGTACAGTACCAACAGAGACTGCTTGTACAGTACTTTGAGCAAGTCTTTGTGTATTATCACCGTTTATTTCTAAATAAGCTGTCCTCACTCCTACACTATTAGTGTCCCAATTAACCATATAGGAAACCATTAAAGTTAGATCACGACCACTATTATTTGTGATAATACCAACTATACTCAACGATAATCCCGTGGATGTCGGATTAGACTCAAATCTAGTATCTGCTGAATTAAAAAGTGCCCCTGCGCCTACGCTTATCTCATTTAATATGCTTCTAATACCATTTCTCCTTACCGCAAGAATAGGAGCGTTTTTTAACCTGACTAGATTCCCATTTTTTGAAAAATGATCATCATGAAGATGACTATGTTGTACATGAGTCCCCATTAAGTTACTGGTGTTGTTCTCAAAGTTCCATCATTCTCTACCTGAATCCTATGTCTAGAAGCATCAGGAGCAATCATTATGAAACTATCAAATTCTAATTCTCCTGTTATTTTATGCTCACTGACTGTTTCTTCTAGTGCCAATCCATAAACAAATCTGGTTGCTCTACCTTGAAGTAAGGCTGCTAAATCAGAATGTCTGAAAAAATGATTAGAACCAAATGTTCTAAATTCAATATCTTGTGGTATATCTATAGACTCCCATAAAGGAGAAGGTGTATCAATATCATTATCATCTAATTGAACAGCAGAACCGGTTGCACCAATAGCTGCTGGTACTGTTTCTAATATTCCAGTAGGATTTCCATCGGTACCTATAGCAGGTCTAAAATGAATAAGCAATTCGTTTTCTCCTGTAAATGTATAATCAGTATTTGCATTCCGTCTAAATGTTTGCCATCTATCTTGACGAGCTACAGTATTTTGGGCTGTATAGTTTAAGATAGTAGCAGTATCAGGAGTAAATCTGACTGTTATATCACTTGGAGCACTTTCAAGAGTAAGATCTACTACTAAATTAGCTCCATCTACTCGATATTCATATCCAATAACTATATCTACAGTTCTATTACTATATCTAGGTCCTAAATAAATACTATCAGATATAGTGCGTTTTGCTTGTGCAGTATTAGTAGCAGGTATTGGTACTTCTACTAATCTTCCAGCGTCAGTATCAACTCCACCAAGTAATATATCTGGACCAATTTGAAGAGTTCTACTGGTTGATGTTGCACCTGTTGGAAAATTAGTAATAATATGTGTTGATACACTACCTGGAGTAGTAGTAACTATATCACTCCCGGCACTTCTAGGTAAGAAGTGAGGTTCATTTGTAATTACAGCAGAAGTAGTTTGTTGTGGAATAAAGTTATTTATTCTAAACGTACCTGATACGGTAGTATCAACAAACGGTATCAAATTGGCACCATCAACGATATATAGTAATATCTTTGTAGAAACAGTATTAGCTATACTTCCAGTTAAATCTCCTGTTGCATTTGTGATAGCACTTGTAAATGCTGTACCTCCCACTTTGGCAGTAAATGTTAGTACTTCCGCATTCGAAACTACTGTAACACCGGCAATATCTAAAGCGGTTGCATGAGTAGTAACAAAATCAGTGGCCGTGTCTGATAATCCTAAAGCATTAAACGTCACTAAATAATCGGTTCCATTAATGTTTATGTTTGCAGTACCAGAAGTTCCACTTAGAGTAATATCGTCAACCTGAGCTAATGCATTTACTTTAAATCCAAATTGTCGAAAGATATTCGTACCTAATCCTGTATATCTAATACCTTCCCCAGCATCGTCATATGTTATACCTGCACTTTCATAATGTTGATTTGCAGCAGTACCTCTGAAATCTGCTAGTAAATCATATCCTGTTAAAACATTTACAATTTCTGTAGCTGCTGCTGGAGTAAATAAATCTGCCCAATCATTGAGTTTACTAACATTGGGAGAAAGAGGGTATAATGCATCTATCTTACTTCTTAATGAAGATATATCTGTAGATGATCCATTTGTAAATCTATTTAGAAGTGCTATTGGAAAATTCCCTTCTCTAAGTTGAAAGAAGTCACTTAGAGTAAATTGTTGTGATCCATTTACAGTAGTTTCAGTTATTTGATCTGAGAAATGAAACAAAGTAGATGACACCGGGAATCTATCACCTGAAATAATATCCCAATCATTTATATCTGTTTGACTTGGAGTATCCGAAATAGCCAATAACCAATCTCCTTGAGTTACAGCAGTGCCTAATAAAAATCCATCTCCTCCTATTCTATAAGCAGAAAACCTGGAAGCCCCTTGAGGTAAAGGAGTGTTTGTTGACGCAAGAGTATCGGGAATGACTGTTTGATCTTCAATAATCCAAGTATCATGCGGGGTTGAACTAGGTGCAATATTAATTCCTGTAACTCTTCTTAAAAATCCTCTGTTAGCTCCTGAACGATATACTAAAGTTGTAGGACTAGATAAATATACACTGAAGGTACTTCCAAGATAATCAGAACCACCTATTCCTGTTGGAAAAATATACAGAGGATTACTAGATGTAGCAGCTACTAGTGTAGCACCAGATATAAGCTCATAACTTATTTGACCAGCTACTAACCTAGAAGTTCCTATCTCTATAAATGCATATTGACTTAAACTAGTAATACCAATAGGTAATGTAAGAGTAAAAGATTGAGCTGTAGCTGCTGCACTAGGAGGTGTAGAAGGTTCTACTAATATATCTCTACTTGATAAAGCAGCAACTGTAGTACTAGGTCCTACTGGACCTGCTGGACCTTGAGGTCCAATAATTCTATTTGCTTGCTTAAATATAATAGCATGATTTAAAAAGCCAAAATTAGATATATTAGCAGCTATTCTAGTATTTGTACCAAGTTGATAAGCAATTAGTCTAAATTCTAATCTATAAGGAAAAGGAGCATCTAAAAACTCCTGATCTATAGTTATAGTTCCTAAGCCTGGGATAGTAATATCACCCAAAGGAACAATTACCTCTGAGTTAAATCCGTTGAACTCTATCGTTTGAGGTGTCGCTGCCTGTAAATCTATTCTTAAACTTCTAGGTGTAGTAAAAGCATTTGCCTGTCCTTCAAAGTGGGTAAATCTACTTTGTATTTCTAAGGAACAAGCAACATCAGACTGTAGTTGTATTTGTCCCTGAAACAAATTTTCAAAAGGAATATCCGCAAGTATTCCACCTACTGATGTTCGGGTAGGGATCACATCAAAATCAGTTCCATCACCTGTGGCTAATACTACATGACTCGTAGAAGGTGTAGCAAGCCCAGCACTCGGTGTCAGCCTTTCGTAATAATAATTAGGATTACTTGATGGAAGTGCATTTATCGTTTGTAAAATTTGTGCATTAGAAACAGACGCTACGGTGCCTGTAAACTCAAATCTTCTAATCGTAAGACTCCCGTTTGAGATCGCAGCATTTGTACTTACCGAACCTGATCTGGCCTGAATAGAAACTCTGATTTGATCGTTTTGCTCTAAAGCACTTTTGAAAGATAGGGTAAACTCCAAATCATTAGGAGCCAAAGGGCTTACATCAGCAGTTGTTGCCCTGATATAACTGGATTGTTCCGCTTCTATAGAAGCCACTCCCGACCTTACTTTATATAGTTTGATATCAGGAACTAATCGATCATTTGCAGTTGAAGTAGTGTTTTGTACCGTCAAATTGACAGTTATGTCATAAAAACCTGCTTCATCAATATCGACTCTGGTTGTGTCTGTATTAAGACTAGAATGGTCTGAACCGCTTGCATTAGGTTCTGCTGTAAATACAACAAAAGTTTCAGAACTAATAGCCTGAGAGGCTAAAGAAGTTGAATACTCATTATCAAAACTGTTCGCTGTTATATCTGTGTCCTCAAAAGAATTGCTTAGAATATCAAAGATCAAAATCTCAGTATCGGCAAACGGCATACCTTGATCCCTTTGATGAACTACGGGAATCTCAAACCACCCTGCGCTGCCACCCATACCCTCAACAGGTTCAGTAGTTTTGAATAAGGCAAATTTAGATGGGTTATCTAATGCTTTTAATCGAATAAACGTATTGGCAGGTAAACTTTGATATACTTCATCCAGTCTTTCTGTGCTTGTAGCAGTCCCCGCCAACCTGTCTATATATACTCTTGTAGTAGTTTGTACCGTGGTATTATTAAATCTTATTCCCTTTACTGGTGGATCAGATGTATTTGAAGTTGCATCAAATGTGTACAATATATCATGCCTCTCAAGATTAGAGATAGCAGATTCTACGTTTTGACTTTGCCCTTGACGTACAACATCCTCAGAAATAGCAATTGGATTACCATTGGATGTCCTGAGGCCGTTTAATAAGCGAATTGGATTTTCTAAATCAGAAGTAGCCATAATTATGAAGCTGTTAAAATTGTACCATTGTATGTATTGTTCACCGCAACGCCAACATTAGCAATTACGATGTTATAGTCCTGAGCAGCTATTGTGAAGCCATTAATGGCTGCAAACTGGTTACCTTGTGAAAGTGATGAATCATATAATGTAAAACCTCCCTGTGTTATTCTGGTAATTGTTCCAAGTGCCACAGGAACCGCAAAATACAATCTATATAAATTGCTATCATCAGGAATACCTGATACTGTCCAATTACCTGCGAACTGATCCCGGGCTTCAATATCGGTATTTGTAAAGTCGATATTAGTGTGATCCTGAGTGGATAATACCCTACCAAAATGCGCCTGCTCATGGGTTTGTAAATTACCAATAGTTACAGGATATGGCAGTGAGTCATGAGTGACATTGGTAAAGTCAGTTACTCGAATCAAGAATGTTAAATTAGTCGGGGCTGAACTATCAATACCACTTAATATTATTGTCTCTACTTGTTCACCATCTCGTGTTGGTACCGGCAATGTTTTATTATCACCTGCATTTACAATTAATTCAACTCCTTGAACACTATAATGATTACTGATTGAATAAGTGGCTATGTGGCTGACATTGAGGTTTGTGTTAAGGTCAACCCTTTCAGGTATATCGATACTAAAATCATGTGCTGAAGGTTCTACAGGCTCAAATCCTAAGGTACGCAGTTTGTCAGTAAGTTGAGTATCATCGATCGCACCTGTCAAACCACCAATACTATGAACATATTGACTACCATCAATTCTGTGCCAGTTCCCTGCAAAACTCGAGCTACTTGGATTGTCAACAATAGCCAGCAGAATATCCTCAGTAGAAAAGGGTTCATTGTCAACTGTACCAGGACGAGTATTTCTATATGCATACCCCTTGTTAATCGTTCCCGTTGGAAAACTGCCGGTGCTGGCATCCCAAATCAAATCTGCACCCTGATCATCTTCAAGTACAAATGGTGCATTGATTGTCGTAGGTGTGACATCAGGCCTTTGCGGAGTCGTAGTCCCAGATATAGCAGTAGTGTTACTCATTAATAGCCACCTGGTGGCACCTGATCGCGGCAATTTTAGGAATATGCTTTGACCACGAGTGAGGGTAATGCTCTGACCAATCTGACCAATGAATTCCCCGGTCTGTGCAGTTATCATCATCTTTGATGCCTCAGAATCATTTATGAACCTTACTACAAAATCAGTGACTGAATTGGTAATAAAATTCGCAATTGAATCAAGAGTTACAACTACCTGACCCAAAGGATCACGAACATTGATTACATTGTGCCTGTCGTAAGTTGCAGAATTAGTGTGTGTAATGGTTATGCTATCAGTGATAGGTTCATTTTGAAATCTTCCTGATGCACCAGCTGGACCCACTAATGATGTGGGTGATCCCCATGCGCCTGAAGCTTTAGGGCCATACAAATTATTGGCAGTTGTATCGATGAAAAAATCACCGTCCTGACCGGTGCCTCCGGAAGGTGCAGCCGTGCCATTTAATATGGTTCGACCTCCCGGACCAGTGGGGCCTATCAATGAAACTGCTGAACCCCATACCCCGGCATTCTTTGGGCCATATATATCATTTGCTGCCGTGTCAATGTAGAAATCTCCATTTTCACCCAACCCTCCACCAGGTGCACCGGTACCGTTGAGTACCGTTCTGCCGGCAGTACCCGTATCACCCTTCTGGCCGCGTACAACCGCAGAAACATTAGTCCAGTTGGTATTGGAATATATCGTCGGGTCAGTTGCGCCATCCCACCGCTGAAACTGCGCACCAACTGAAATGAGGGTTTCAAACGACCTTAGTTCATCAGTGTTATCAGTCGGGTTACCAACTGGTAAGCCGGGGTCAAAATAATCATCCCTTGCCTGAGCATCAGCGAAATTGTGATTTGAATCTATTGTAAATCCTGCCCCACCGCCACCCCTTGAGTTAATTTCTTCAGTTAAATATTGTAGTGCATCATCGATCGTGCCAAATGCGACACCTGATTCATTTTGAACCTCACTCAGAGGTAGGCTACGATTGAATATCGGCCTGTTATTGGCATCAGTGAAAACAAAATCATTGTTATCATCGAAATCAACATAGATCCCACCAGGGAATATCCTATTGTCAATTCTGACTGAATTGTTCTGTCTATAAATACGGGCCATAAGAGTTAAATTGTTTTTATGTCATTACGTTATTATTGCGACTGAGCGACCCCGGCAATTTGGATGATAAGGGGGCGTGGTTATATCATTACTTTGTAGTTGCTGTGCATCCATTCGCTGAAACTCATCTAAGTCGAATGAGGTTGCAAATGGGGATCGTCGGTTTAACGATTCCGGAGGCGACTCGAGTATATTGTTAATCTTGGTTACTGCCTGGCTGACTGATAGGACCATGCCATGCATATGCCGGCAATACGGACATGTCAACTGATCATTGACCTCAACAACTTCATATTGCGTAACCTGGGCCTGATCCATATACCTGATGTTGGCGATGTTCCTGGCTGCATTCATTGTGGTTTGAATGATACGCTTAGCCTTCCATTCCTCGAGTGTGACGTTATCAGAGAGCTCAGTCAGGAATGCATCAAGGTTTGACGGGCTATCAAGGGCAACGTTTTCGGAAAGGTAATTTTCATTGATCACCGTTACAAGGCGCTGGCGCGTATCAGGATCCATGATGAACTTTCCTAAATAGAAATCATCGGATTGCCTTAAGAAATCAATGGCCCGGGCATCATTGAGGTCAAAGACTGCATCCGGAATTTCAAAATCCTGGAATGATATTCCGTTCTTTTGCTTGGCAAGCGCAATGCCTTCATCAAACGGCCTTTGCTCACGTCTATAGAAACGATATGTTTCCATGATATTTGATGAAATCGTATCGCTGGCAGCGACTTGAAAATGCTGATCCCAGTTCACATAAAGACCGAGCAATACACCGTTCCTGAACTCAGTGAGTGTTTCATCACCGCGCATATTTTCAATTGCAACACGAGAATCTTGAATTGCTTTGCCTACTGCTGAATCAAATACAGCTTTGATTTGGAATAGGTAATTATTGACAAAGCCCTGTATACGTCTATCTGCAAATTCGGTGGCCTCGAGTTGGTAACTGTGCTGATCACCGTGGTTATGATCATGGTGGTGGTGGTGGCCATGGTCATGATGATGATGATGATGATGTTCATGGTCATCATCCTCGCATTCTACTGGAATATAATAATCATATAAATATTCATCGCCACCCATTCGATTAATGACCGATCTTAAGTCCTCGCTGAATCTGCGTAGGCGCATATTTTCGATATTGTCAGTTCCCTCGCTGCCCGGATTAGTCGAGCCAGGGCCATTTGGTTCAGTAGTAACACCATTACCACCACCAGGATTAGCCCTGAATAATGGCTCCGGAAGTGCAGGTTCCTCATACCCTAATTCAATGGCAGCCTGATTTTGATCAATAAAACCTTCATCACGTTTCTTGGTAACATTTTCAATTTTCAGTTTTTCAGTTTCTTCCTCCCTTTTCTTATCAGTGATCATCGGCTTTTCAAACTTGATTTGTACGAAACCAGGTGAAAAACCATTTAATAGCAAATCCATTAATACCACACGTTCAAGGAACGATGCAACGATGCGCTGGTAGTTGTCAATGTTCTTACTCATCTTAGCCAGCAATACACGCCCGAAAGTTTCGGTAGTGCTTTGATTGTCGCCCAAAAGTGATGGGTCCTGCTTAACACCATTATAAACCAAAGTCTTGATCATATCAAGCAACTGGCTAGATCCCTCAGCATTAACATTGGTTCCCTGCAACTGAAATTCGTAGAAATCTTTGTAGCCGATTGTTACACCTTGGCTGAATCCATTTTGAATCTGTGGGTACACATCATCGAGGTGTTTCTTTAATCTGGCTTCATAGGCTGTATCACCTTCTCCATTTCTTCGCTCAGGCCTGGCAAGTAATACAGAAAGGAACCCTAACATGCCGATGCGACGCATCATTGACCTGAAGCTTTTGAGCATATCATTTTCAGCTGCCAAGTCAATTAGTGCCGAGAATAATGGCGGTATCGCATAAGGCTCTTGCTGAAACTTTTGAATAGCAATGTAGCTATAGGTTGCCGTGTTCAATTGGCGGTAGCCTGATATGGCCATGCTACTCACGGTCGTATCACGCTGAAGGGGTAAGTATAAATCATTCTCCTTATCACGGACAAATTTGATATCAACCGGATTGACTTTGTGAACCCGCTTAACTCCAGAAAGATCTGGTTCTATTTCGGCCTCAGCTGAAACACATCCGAATGTGGCTGCCTGGTAGAACAGATCATTGATCAATGTATTTTCGCCATCAGAAAAGTCATACCAGTCACCTATCCTGGTCTTAATGTGTGTGATCATTTGGCTCCTCATTTCATCAGAAACCTCATCAGAAAAGTTGTATTCGAAATCAGTGTTGCCCAATGTCATGATATTGTTGACAGCGAATGATACGTGTCGGTTATATATGGACAAGTTTTCGAGTATGGGTAATAACTGGATATCGAAATCTGTGGAAGTAGGAGAAAAGGGATCCAGGCTAATATTGATGTCAGCCTGATCGACTGATGATCTACCACCGCGTACAGGTGTCTCTATTGAGTCCTCCCCAGTGATAAATGATTGTTGTACAGGTGTTTCTACTGCGCGCGCGCTGCCGTAAAATTCTATATCCTTAAGCACCATATCGTAAATATATGAAAAGAGCCCGAATAATCGGGCTCTTAAGGGTGCTCAGTATTTGGGGGGTGATTAACTACAAATCGAATAGTTTTTTGGCTTCATCGAAATTCCAATACACTGCACCATGCTCAGCATGACCCTTTGTACCAATTAAAGGCAAAAGGCATGACCTGATATGCTTTACTGCTGCATTTTCTTCATCCCTTACATTCTTGACTTTTAATGTCGACTTATCATAGAGCTCACGGCCATTATCCCAAATCATGCCGGAATACTGACCGCGCTTCTTTTGTTCATAACACCTGGCTATAAATTTCTGAAGCGATACATTCCATTTGATGAGTATTCTGAATTCATTGTATTGGAATACTTTTTTAAGATTAGGATAGTAGATCTGTCTCATTAGAAAGTGCGTAATGATTTGCCAGTAACTTTTTTCGATTTCTTGGCTTGGACTACATCAATGACCATCATCCACGGCTTAATCATAGTACCCTCCGCTTTAAACTCATGCGTTTTGATCGGTATTACGATAGTCTGATAGAACTTTGTTTCAAACGTAATCGAAGCGTTCCAATCATTGAAATTAGCTCCAAATGGTATGCCTAATGTCTCGCGCATGGCACCTTCCAGCCTTGTTGTACCGTTGGCGAATCCAGGCCAGGCAAGGGTCACAATTCGGCCACCAGGTTTAACCAGTGTGAGCATTTTTATGATATGATGAATGTATTGCATTTTCGAAAATGGCGGGTTGGCTATGATGCCATCATATAGGAGATCATCATCAATGTGATCATGTATTTTTAGAAAATCTTTACATATGATCCGATCGAATGAACCCGAGCGTTCCATACAATAATTTAGATTCAGGTCGTCATTCTCACAGACATCAATTGTTATATCAATGGGGGCTATATCCAACTCAATGGCACGGTTTACCAATGCGTTGACAAGTCTCAATCTGCCAGCACTAGGTTCCAGGTATCGACCGCCAACGACTGGGTTAAGCTGCTTTGCCATGGTTACCGCTAAATCCTTGCTTGTCTGATAGAATTGCGACTCTTTTTTGGCATTCACGTTATCACCCAATTTGAGGCGCTCAAGTGTTTGGGCAGCTTTATTTCCCTCGAATTTCCATCCCTGTACTTGACGACCTACCCATTTGCCACCGGCTTTCTCGATTGCCGCCTTAAGTTTTGCATAGTCATTTCCATCAAGCGGGTGAATACGTCTTGATGGGGCATATATATGCGCATCGTCAGCTGTGCATTTGTTGATCATTTCAATTAGTTCCATCAGTTAAATCGATTTTTTTGAATTGTGATTGACATTCTAGGCGGCTGATCATCATTATTGATGATCCAAATAGATGAACCAAATAGTAATCTTATACGCTCCTTAATCGAAGGTTTCCAAGCTGTGGCACAATAATCTTCCTGTTTGTCATCTGATGTAAAGTGATAATATGGCAACGGCTTGCCGCGCCCGTCAGTGGGTTTGGCCAGCTCATTGCATTTGTCGAAATACTTAGGCTTCATTTTTAGTCTTTACAATTTTCCAGGGTGTGAGGTATAAGTACAGTGGCTTATTTTTCCAGTTTATATAAACCAAGTTCAAGCCATCCCATCCAGAAAGGGGCAAAACAAAATACATGATCGAAATACGTGTCATAAATTGAATTTTTGAAATACCTGATGATCGTTCTTTCGGCGGATTAGATGTCATGTTTGTCACCGAAAACGTTAGATTCCTTTTTACATTGTGCCGAGTTAGCCTAATGCAGATCCACTGCATCAACACAAAATTGATTACTCCCAGTAATGTTATCTTTTTCATGAGATTATACTTTGATGTTTGCGAATTTAGAAAGCTTTTGGATAGGCTCAGGCAATACGGTGCCTCCCACGTGTTTAACAACCCATGTGACTACTTCATCAATCACGATGCCCATGCTTTCGACCTGGGAGGCGTTAAGCTCGTTGCGCATCATTGTGGCCATCTGAATGGATTTAAACTGTTCAATCCAATGGTCCTCAATGATGGCTTTCAAGTTCTTGTTGCCGGTGGTCTTGTAGATGTCCATTTGCATGGCGAAGACTACGGTAGCATCGTCAAACTTTTGTCCAGATGCCACCGACATATTTTCAAGTATCGTTTTCCAGTTCATAGTTATAAGGGTTAGGATTGTCCGAGGGCTTTTTTCTTGATAGTTATAGTGGTTATTATCCCCAAAGCTTTTCGGCTATGTCAACCTTTTTTTTTAGGTCGTTAGCCTTCTTTTTAGCGTAGGTTAATGAATAGCTGTGCTCCCTGTCCTTAGTTCCGTCTTTGTATGCCTTATGATCTGCAATGGCTTCCTCTAATTGTAATTTGTAGAACTCCAAACTTTCAGGCATTGAAAGATTGATTACATCCGCATAGTCTTCCCAATAGAGGGTACGTTCTATGTGTTGAGCGGCCTTGTCTGACTCTTCAATAGACTTGCGAATATTGTTATTTGCCTGCTCTATAATCTTCCTGTGTCTTTTCTCGCTGTGGTGCCCTACCTTTATTGGTTCACCAAGACCTAAGAAATCAGAGTCTTTTTTTGAGGCTTCATAGAAAGAATCGGATTTGGCATACCTTGCAGCAGCCCATTTCTTAAACTTTTCAATCTTCTTTTTGGCGTGTTCCTGAATATTATAGCCGTCTACTCGTGTGATAGAATAGAAGTAAAAGCCGTCACGCTGTGCAACAACATTATGAACGTAATGCTCGTTTTGTTTGCCTCGCTTTGTCTCAACAATGATAATTTCACCCCTTTTATATTCCTGCTCACATTGAGCGACAAAAACATTTGGGCAATATTTTTTGTAAGTGTTCATAATTTAAATCGTACTTAATGTACCATAGTATACGACAACCTAAAGGATTCAGGGTTCTCTATTAGCAGAAAACCATTACCATAATTAAAGGTGTTGATGAACCATTGCTTTGCTTTAGAATACAAATCCTCTTTAGTGCCATCCAAGTAGATGACCTCAGTAAATTCAATTCGGTTCGTTTGGTCATTGATGTTGTATTGGTAATTGAGGTATTCATAGTCTTGACCGTATGAGGTAATTGATACGGTCATTAACAATACTATTAATAGATTTTTCATTGCTCTAAATTTAGTGATTTAAGATTCTTTTACTTCAGGTAATAAAAGTTTCGCTACGTCATCTTTAAGGAGACCTTGACCATTCATTTTGCTCACTATTTGCGAAGCGAACAATAGATCATATCTACCCTTCATTTCTTCAGATAACTTTTTCCCTTGGTCTCTCACTAAAGCATCAAATTTGCTACCATGATTATTTGAAGTCTTGTTCAAAAAGTACCACTTGGCATAATCTTTTAAACTGATCTCTTTAGGCTGATCTTTGTTGCTACTGGAATATGGGCTATACTCTGGGTTTGTAACCATTTCGCTACCTACAATCTCACTGATTGTAGTTTCCAGTTTTTTTGTCAATAAATCTCTGATTCTTTCCTTGATGATTTCGTCTATTTGAGACTTAAATTCTTCTTTGAATTTCTCATGAATGGTTCTGACCGACTCGTTGATCACAAACTTTTTCAACTCGTAATCAAGTGAATCCGAATCCGAATCCATCCAAAAATCATCTACTTCGACTGTTATTTTCATATCTATAGTTGTTTGTTAGTTGATTAAAAACACTGAGGCCTAGGCGGCCTCAGATTGTTCAATACATTGATAAGGCTTGTCCCATCTGCCAACCTGCAAATCGATGTAGAAATTATAGTTTGGGTAATCAGCACCCATATCACCAGCATTATAATCAACTGACTCTTTAATCTCAGTTATGCAGTTCATCATTCTGCAGACTACAGCCTTTTGCTCATCGTTCATACGATCATCAGTCTTATAATGATAGTGATTGATCTGAAAAGTGAAACTGTCGTGCTCAGGCCATTTAATAGTCCCAGCAATTAAAGCCACGTCAACACCTGAATGATTATCATTTCTAATTGAAAATTTCCAGCCTTCAGATTTAGGAAATTCGTTTTTGAAGTTTGCTCTAATCGCTGCTACTTCTTCTGTTGATATATATGCCATGTCGTATAAGTTTGTTGTCATTACAAATATAACAAACGTTATATAAACACCAAAGAAAAACCGTAAATATTTTCTGTTTTTTTAGTCAGTATGGTTCTGACCTTAGGATCAAATGAAAGTGGGTCAATCTTGGCTATCATTCAAATGATGAGTTAATTTCTTACGATTATCCTTTAAATCATTTAGCATTTTCTGAGTCAATCGTTTAGTCTCACTGTCATAAATACACATATTCCTTATGCGTTTAAGTAATTCGACCATATCATCATAGGCATTAAACCTGAATGCCAGTTCAGCAGCTAATTCATCGCTACTTACTCCGGCATTACCGTAAACCTCAGCCACTTCAATAGCCTGATCAGTCTGAATAAAGTTCATCATACCAGTCGTTTTCACTGGTGACATCGCCGGCAGTAGCTTAATATGTTTGAAGTTGTCCATAATGGTTACTTAAAAGTTGTTCCTAATTGATCAGCTGGTATTGCCTGGAAGCCCAAATCTTCAAAAGGGTTACATGCCATAGGCATTATTGGTGCGGGTGGATAAGCCATGACTGACATGTAGATATGACCATGCTTATTCACATACTCTAATTCCTCAGGACTAAGTTTGAATTTTGATATCGTGAAAGGGATCCTTTGGCCTTTGTCGTTTTTAAAATCGTTGTGTACCGATACGGCAACTGGCAAATCATTGGTGTTCGGGTTGTTGCCCGCTCCAAGTAATAAATTTGTTTCTTTAAAGGTTGTTGATTTCATAGTTCAATAGTGTTAATCGTAAATTGAAATTTCCAGGCCTTTTTTACATTCGTCCATTACTTGGTGCATAATGATCCTGGCATCATTAAAAAGCATTTCATAACATGTATGCTCATCGAATTCTATCATGTTATAGTCCTTCAATGACTTATCGATTGTGAATATTGCTTCCAGATAATGCTGAGCTAAAGCCGCATTATTGGCCTCGAGCTCAGTTACATAGTCAGCTGCTTTATGTGCAGTAATTACTTTAGGCGATTCGACAAATGTGATACACCTAGTGCCATGTGAATTCATCATGTCAACAAGGTCATGAAGTAATGCCGATGACTGTTTTTTACATGGAACTTTGCCAGGCATAGAGTACCATTTTGAACTTTGCTTTTTGAAAAATTCAGTTGAACCGTCCTCATATCTAAGCATCATCAGGCTTTTCTTATAGAAAGCGAACCTGATACCGAACTTATTTACATCTACCTTTGACAAAAGGTAATGCAAGAAATTCGCCAATAAGTCTTTAAACCGGTTACGCCTCAATGCTTTCATCACCACAAACTAAAGTTGTAATACAAACATCAATGACGCTTGATATCTCATACAATAGGTCAAGCCTTGGATTTGCTACACCTTTCTCAATACTCCATATCGTTTTTTCACTGCATCCAACCTTTTGGGCGAGCTCGGCCTGGCTTAGCTTCATTTTTGAACGGCCTTCTTTGATGTGTCGTCTAAGATTTGATAAATACTTATCAGTTTGTACTTTTAAATTCTCGTCCATGCTATTTCTGTTTAAGTTTGGCAAATTTCAAGTCGTGTGCCTTGATCAATGAAATTACTACCTCATCGAAAACGGGTTCAGTAACCTCAAACACCCGATAGGCTTGTTGTATTTGGGAATGCTCAAGGTCAATAAGATCATGAAACCATGATGAAAGGGTATACCTACCACGTGACAGTATCACTTCAGTTTCATTGGTTCTGTCTTCATATGTTCTGATCATGATAGAACCTTTAAAAATCATCCTTAGAGAAACCCCTACGAACACCAAATAACATTTTTGACAGTCAGGTGATACTTTCCAAGGATCTACCAATTGATTAGGAATTACTATGGTGTGTTCAGTCATTAAGTTGTCCATTTTATTTGTGGTTTCTTAGTTCAAGTAAATTCAATTTTTAACAAGTTCAAAGAAAAACAGTAAATATTTTCTGGAATACTTTTGCTGTTTGGTTTGGAGGGTTAATGCTGTTGAGGCACGTCTTCAATCGATTCAAGCACTTTGGCTATTCTGATGATATTATAAATCGGTCGATAGTGTCTCTTTGTCTTTAAGTTCCCTAGGGCACCTACTTCTTGCCTGTTCTCCCAAATCCTTACTGAGTCTTCGTTTATCTGAAACTGTCTTTTTAGGCTTCTATAAGTGCTATGTAGAGATGTTTTAAAGTGACCCGTAATACATGTATTGTCGGACACCTCTTCGTCTATCCACAAGTCTTCTACACTTGGGGTATGCCATTCGCCATTATCAACAGCATCAGAAAGTATGCCTTGAATTGTCGTTTTATCGAGTTCTAATAGTTTCTTCATCTTCTTTACTGCTTGGTTTGAATACCTGATTCCTGATTAATGATTTGTTTAATTGCATTTCATCGGGTTTGGTTAATACGGTCATGAATCCAACGCCTGTACTTAAGTAAAGCACTTGCCGGACCTCCGGAATCTATATTGTTCTTATTCCACCATATAGCTACTTCCCCATCACCTGGCTGGTATATGAGTTTAGAATATTCTTTTATGGCATTTTCAATGGCAAATCTTACATCGGATCTCCTGGCATCACAAAGGGCTTCATCTGTCCATTTTTCGATTATCTGTTGTATTTTATCTTCCATACTATTGGGGTATAGGGGTTAAACTAAACTCATAATTACGAAGCCTTTTTTTATTCCGAATTGACCGCCTTTGAGAATGTATCCAACACTTTTGTAATCTTCTTCACCAGTATATTTCTTGGTAACTGGGTCGTACTCTTTTAGAATCAATACATCGCCTTCTCTAAAGTCTCTGTCATCATTTCTAACCTCGAATTTCTTCTTACCTGACTTTATGGCTTGGAAGTATTCCGGCCATGTCTTCAGCGTGTGGAATGTGTAGTTTCCAGTGTTTAAAGAAGTTGACTTCCTGGGGGTTGTGAACTTATTTTGATTATGTCGTTTCATAGATATAAAATACTAATTTTCAGTCACTTATGCTATTTATTCTTCCTGGTTTTCACCGTCTTCAGTAGTGTTCTTTGACGTGTTTTCGTCCTTACTTAAGTCTATGTTTCGATCCTTACAAAGCTGTATGAAACGACCTCTGGTACTTAGTTCTTCTCCCAAAACTCCAGCCATCATAAACTTCCGATCATCATTAAAATAATCAAGAGTGTAACCATCCTTTTTAAGTGTTGACCAAACTTCGTATTCTCTGTGATCCCACCCAGGGAAAAGAGGTGTCCAGTTCTTCCAGTCTTGCAAATCTGAATTGTATATTAGATCAGAAGCAGGTCCAAACACTGTATTCCTTTGTATATGATTGTATCTTGGGTTATCAATGTTAGGTTCTTCCGGCCTTACGAAGTCACTAAGCACTAATGGCTTTCTAAGTTCTTTGTTGGCTTCATCAAGTATTCGACATACAATTCCTCCAGGAGAAGCTTTTGAATCACCATACTGACTTTGTATAAATTCTGCACTACTTGAATCGTTTAGCAGCCAGTCAATCAAATCTCCCTGATCTCCTATTTTTCCGTATCTCGCTATATCGTATAAAATCATATATAACCTATTTTACCACCTCCAATATATCCCATATTTTTAGGATACTTCTTTTCATTATTCTGTTGATACCAGTCTTTAGCACATTCATCTGAACAAAAAGCTGAATCAGCTCTATGATGTGGCCAGCCACACTCTTTGCATCTGCGATTACTACCATAAGTATTAGGTATTAATTTCTGTGTTTTCATCTCTCTTTCCATTACTTGTTATTTTTAGTTAGGGGTTAGACTGCCTTAAAACATATATTCTGTATAGAATTAGAATTGTCTCAAAAGAAGGTTGTCTAATTTTTCCATTTTCCAGTTGAGACAAATAGGCATTAGATATACCGGATTGATCTTCCACCTGTCGCAAAGTCATACCTTTCCTTAATCTGTGCTTCTTTAGTGATTTTGAAAACTCATGTAATTCGATCAAAAACTGATGTCTTATGTAGTCGAATTTGAATTCTTTTACTTTCATTCTTCTTCTACTTTAATGGTGAGTTCTTGATCTCTTGATCAAGCCAGTAATTCATTGATGCAAGAGCATTAGCTTGGCCTGCATAGAATTGGGCTTCCATATCATTACCTAATTCCTTAGCCTTAAAA
>Ga0126339_10000005_pt1 | contig 70071 bp, 71 predicted proteins | sample OrbTmetagenome_2_FD_92532 | JGI IMG/M metagenome (GOLD analysis project Ga0126339, IMG submission 92532) | Coral microbial communities from Petempiche,Puerto Morelos, Mexico - Orbicella T R C metagenome | ecosystem: Host-associated > Invertebrates > Cnidaria > Coral | place: Petempiche,Puerto...
TGCTGGTAGGTATGATTACAGTGTGATGCGATTAATAAATACGGATACGGCAACTGTGATTCAAAACGTTCAGGGTGCTGTTTTAAATCAAGGTATTTTATATGAGTATCAGCCAACTGTTGCCTTATTAAATGATTGGATATTACATCACGATAATAAAGATGATGATTACATATGGGATAATGTTTCAGCACCTCAAGGGGATGTTGAGGCTGTGCATTTTTTGGAAAATGTGAATTTTTCGAATTTGATATTAGTTGCCCCTAATAACAATAGATATAAACTGCAAGTTGGTAATGATGGCTCATTAACAACAACATTAATAACTTAAAAAGTAAGATATGCCTATTCCATTATTAGATAAATTGGTGTCAGGTTTTAATGGTGCATATGCAGATGCTAACCGAGTTGAAATTGAGACAGAAAGTCTCAGTAAAGTTCAGGGTGACAATTTGCAGGATGTTACTGATGATTTGGAGGGGTTATTTGGTACTGTTAGTCGTATTCAAACTGAAATAACTCCTTCCAGCAGGCCTATTGTTGCGTGGAATTCTTCAGTAACGATTACAGCAGCTAATATCAATACTTTTGTAGGTCATAATGCCATTTATGCTGCTGTAACTGATAAAAGGGTTGATTTTTTGTTACCACTTCAATCTGACATTACAGTATATCCGGTAGTTTTTGAAATACAACATTTTGGAGGTACGTCACGATTTGATCAGGGTGCAAATCCTTTGAATACGATCACAATAGATACACAACCTGGCGATAATAGTGATATTGAAAGTCCAACCGATATGGTGGTACCTTCAGTTGAACTTCATCGTGGTGATATTGCTATTATAGTAAAAACTGGTATTGGGCAGGATTGGATTGTACAAGAAGGGAGTTTAGATGTACGGTCCTCAATATTAAATGATAATATATTTACATTCAGCACACGAACCATCAATTTTGTTTTAAATAGTGGTACTGGTAATTATGAAATAAGAGGTCTTGATAATTACACTATTAGTGTGGCAGAAGCATTTGAAGTAGATGGCACAGGCATTACCGAAGAATCGACCTTTGGTCGTGCGATTAATGCTAAGGATGTAATGGTATCATTAGTTAATAATCCAAATTTAGTGTTGACAACATCAAATGAGGATTGGTTAATCATTCATAATGCTGGTAGTGGTGAGCTTACTACCTTAGAAATGCGTTTTTTGTCACAGGTTCGTGAATCAGATAATAACGTTAATACCCGTTTGTTGAATGATGGAGCGACAAATGCAGTAATATGGCTTTCTCCAACAGTATTAAATCAGGCTCCGACATTGACACCCTCTACAGATCCTAACAATCCCCCAACAGGTGAAACCAGGGCTTACATAGGGGGTACAGAGAATGTTAATGGTGATGGTGATTTTAGTTACAATGGCGCTAATCTCTATGATGGCAATATGTATATTGGTGTAACACCATCATACATTACTGCTAAATCGATTGCTAATTTGTATGTCCAATTTCTGGATTTGGATGGTAATGTGATTACTGAATATAGTGTTCTGAACGATTTTGAAAAACCATCATTTGCTGATACTGCTTCTATCGCTTATTACATTTATCGTGGTACTACGCATGCTGATACATTTCGGGAAGTCAGATATTTGTCAAGTAATACAATTAGGATAATCATTAGAAGTAAAGACCGTCATTTTACTTTATCAAATTCTATCAATCCTACCAGTTCTGTTCGTGATTTGCAGGAATCACAACTTAGTGAAATAGTACAAGGTAAATTAAATAAAGAAACATCATTAAGCACAAATGATCGTGAACGATTAGATTCTATTGAGATTGCGCAGGAAACGGCGACCATACCAGCCAATACAAATTATAAATTTAAGTATAATAATTTATCGCATGTTTTCTCTGATTACCAAAATATTAACAATGAAGACGGTATATTGGGTAATTTTTCTGCGCAGCCAATTGCATTTTTGGTTGATGATAGTATAACAGTGACTAATTTAACATGGTCCAGGGGATCTATACCGGTTACAGAGATTTCACCAAGTATATTTGATAATTACAGGACTTATACGGCCACTATACCCGCATTTGCTGGTAGTGAGACGCAAAGTCCGTTAGATTTCCCAATTACTTTAGCTGGTTCAGAAATCACAACAACAGCAACTGGATTGGATACCAGCTTAAAAATTGATTCTGATAATTTAGATGCAGTTTTAAGTCAAAGAATATTTAATGCGTTGCAAGAATTACCAACTTTATTGCGTCGTTTTCTTGCTAATGCAACAATAAACAATACCACGGGAGCAGATTATGAGCCGACCAATGATCTATTTCCTAAACGAGGTGCTTTTGTATATTTTAAAAAGCAGCCAGTAAATGGAACTTCACCTGTAACAAACGATGATATAATAAATGAGATTGCTGCAAGTGAAGTAAGTATACAAACATATCCGACGTTAACAAATGTTTATGTGCCTGCCAGTGATGGCACGGGAGGTTTAAGTACTGTAACTAATGGATATGTAGACAATCAAAGAGGTATATATAATGATTCAATGGTATTGAATTTACCTGATAGTGATAATCCATTAATATTATTTGGATTTACCTATGCTTTTACCAGGTTTATTACTCATGAGACACCTATTCTGGAAATTAAAATGCATGGTTCAGATAATTGGAGAACTATCTTAAGCACTGACCAGGATAGATTATACTATAATGAAGGTAATGAAGATAGCACAGCCGGTACTCCAAGAATCATTCGTCATTATATCTATTATGCCGGAGGTGGTATTGCTTTTGATTATACGGCGAGTAATAGAATTGCTCTTTGGCGAATTTATCAAGCATTAGAATATCAACTTTTCATCACTTTATTTGAAGATGATTTGGAATTTGGAACTGATTCGTATCAATATACTGTAACTGCATTAAACGTCAAACAAGAACATCAGACTAATACCATCACCATTCAAAATGCAGATGGAACTCAATCACGTGATTTTTCAATTATTACTTATTATACGTTTCATTATTCTGAATTTCTTGACAATATCATAGAAATTTCGATACATGGCATAGCAGCTAATCAGAGAATACGTTTAGAAGTATATAATCAAACAGCCGCAACGCCTAGCGGTTCAGATTTAACTTTTACTAATGTAGCATTTGATGGTTGGTCTTCTGTGCGTTATGTTCCTCAATCAATTATCATGAATTTGAGAACAGCAGGAACCGGCAGTAATTTAGGGCTTGCCATTTATTTTCCTGATGGATCATCACAGGTTGTTGATTTAAAATATCCATGGGCTGATTTAGATTATAGTCGAATACGTATTGGCGCTTCTGCAGAATTTAATCGAATGGTTTTTTACAATTTTCAAGGAGGAAAATATATAACACATACACCAAACGAAAATTTGCCTAGCGAGATGGAATTGCGCGATATGTTATTGCATCAAAATAATTTGAGTGAGGATTACATTTATGGTCTATTTCATGCTCCGTCCAATAACGTTGAGAGTATTGAATTTCAAGAAAATTCATTGTTTAGAAATTTATTGTTGCAATCGCCTGATCGCGGATTACATAGAATATCAATAGCCAACGATGGCTCATTAGTAACGACATTATTATAATTAAAACATAGGATCATGCCACAACATATCACAGTTAATCACACAATCCATGAAATGTCTGCTCATGAGATTAGCACTGTTTCATTTCAGAATAGTCAAACCATTGATGTGTATGATGTCAATAATTATACGGGTGCTCGTTTAGTTGGGCAAATCAATGATGGTACTGATTATGAACGTATCATTTTTGAAATAGGTCATAATGGTACTGATGTGGGTTTTGATGAGACACGCATCTTATTAAAAGGATCATTGATCAACATGAGTTTTTCAATGTCAGTGGCAGACAGTAAAGTAAAATTAACAATTACAATGACAGGTAGTAGCACGTTTACGCTTAAATATTATATCACACCAAGTGATTTGTAAATTATTTTTATTAACCTTTAAATCAACAAAAAATGAGTAAAAAGTATGGTCTTTCAGGTCTTAATTCATTAGTAGAATTAGGTAAAGGTGGCGTGCAGGTTAGATCAAATGCAGGCCAGCTAGAAGCACGAAACAATGCAAATGATGCATTAGTGAAATTGAAAGCTCTCGATGGTACTGCATCAGATGATGTGGTTACAAAAAATCAGCTTGATAATGTAACTGTAAGTGGAGTCGTTAATTATCGTACGGCAGAAGTTTCATATACTGATTCAGGAGCTGTTAACATTGGGGCCACAGTTACAGGTAATTTAGCATTTAGATGGCAAGTGGTTGTAACTACAGCATTTAATGCTGGATCACCAACACTGGATCTTGGAACAAGTGGAGACACAGATGCAATTACTGCCAATGCTAATATTGATTTAACTACGGTAGGTGTTTATAGTGGTGTTTCAAGTCTTGACATTAGTACATCAACACAGATTATTGGTACTGTTGTAAATGGAAGTTCAACAGCTGGAATTTGTGATGTAATTATTGAATGGATTTAATTTTAATAACTACTACCGTGTTTATACGGTAGTAGTTCTTATAAGGATGTTATGACTGAAAAAAAATGGTCTGAGTATGAAAAATTGGTATTATCTAATTTGAATAGGTTGGACAATAGGCTGACAAAATTGGAGGATCGTTCTTTAGCTATTGAAAAGTGTCTTTCAAAATTAAATATGGCTAATCGAATTACACTTAGCGCTGTTTTACTACTTTTTACTGGTTTAGTTACGATGGCATTTAAATTATTTCAATAATCAAATAACAAAACAATGCACGATTTAATAAGAAAAATATTAGGCTTTAAAACTGCAGATCAGAAATATAATCAATATTTTCTGGCTAAAAGTCAATTGATGGATTTAGAAAATCAATTAAATGAATTGAGTCGCGAATTTACAGTTAAAAATGAATTGCAAAAGTCGATTTGCAGTACTAATGTTTACGAGACAGAAGTAAAGAATCGTGTGCGTGAAAAGTTTGCGATTTTTCTAAAATCATACAGCGAACAATTATCAAATGTTTTGGACCAAAAAATAATACTGGAAAATAGATGTCAAGAGTTGGAAAAAGATCCGGCGTTAGTATTTAATGATTTGAAAAAAGCAATGTTAGCAGGTCAAATTGCACCTGAAATGTTTCTTCAAATTCAATTGAATATTGAAAAAGCAAAAAACCCTAAGAATAAGGTAGCTCAAGTAATGCGTGAGTATGAATCCGGTCAATTAAAAAGCAGTTCTGGTGATAAGGTTACTGATCGCGATCAGGCCATAGCGATAGCGATGAGTGAAGCAGGGATAAAAAAAGGAGATATAGATAAAGCTGATCCTTGTTGGGCAGGTCATGAGATGATTGGAATGAAAAAAAAAGACGGCAAGGAAGTCCCTAATTGTGTGAAAAAATCTGAGCATGAAGAAGGCGATGATCAATCTAAAGTTAAAGAAATGGCTTTAACTAAAGGAGAACATAAAGAAGAAAAGCATTATCCTGGAGAAACAAAAAAAGAATATGAAGCGCACGAAAAAAAAGAATCCCCTGAAAGAGAAAAAAAAGAACACGAAGCAGGAGGTTATGAGGAAAAACCAGCTCAATCCAAAGCAGAATTTCAACGTAAAGAGAAGCAGTTTGAGCAAAAAAATCCCGAATTAAAAAAAGCTGAGGGGATAAGTGAACAACACTTAAAAGAAATGGTTGTTGAACATGAAAGGCTGATACCTCTTTTAGATAAATACAAAGATGATCCGGCAATAGCTAATGAATTAGCTACTCAGAAAAAAGAATTGGCACATTATTCCGGCATGTTAAGTAAAGCTGAGTATTATCATCCCAAAGACGCTACAGTCGTTGATAACGATGTAAAAGAAGAAAGTCGGGATTTCCTGGATAAAGGATACCAATTGACAGGATATAATATAAACAAATCTCATGAAATTGATCAATTGGATTTTGAATTTGTTGGTGATACAGATGTTGAAAAAGCTGATTATGGTGGCAAAGACGTGACATTAGGAAAACCAATGGCTGGAGATGTAAAAAAATATAAAGTTTACGTCAAAAATGATAAGGGCAATGTTGTTAAAGTAAATTTTGGTGATCCGAATATGGAAATAAAAAGAGATGACCCGGAAAGACGGCGATCATTCCGGGCACGACATAAATGTGATCAACAAAAAGATCGGACAACACCTGGCTATTGGTCATGTAAAATGTGGAGTAAAACACCAGTTAGTCAGATGACGAAAGCGATGGAATGCATTGAACTTGCCAGAGCTGGCGGCGAAATTGATGAGTTCGAATACAACTCGTGGATACAAAAAGCTAAAGCCGGAACTTATGCTGATAATGAAATGAACCGTCGTCTTGGGCGTGTTGGTCAAAAATATGGCAAAGCTGATGATGATGATGAAGAAGAGAAAGATGACCGTCAACAAGGGAGGGTGCCAAAAGATGATGATGGCAAAGAGGGGAATGGTGAGGCAAGGCCTTTAGTTGGCAGAGAACCTAAAGAGGAAGATGAAAAAATAAAAGTGCCAAAGATCGACGGTTTAGATCACAAAAAGCCAAAGATCAAAAAATTATTGGATCAAGCACGTAAGGCCAGTAAAAAAAACTTAGAAGCAGCCGTAAATCAAAGCGATGATCCAGAGTTACGTAAAGTTGCTCAACAAGAATTAGAGAGAAGGAAAGTGGAAGAAAATGCAGTAGCATAATATTTTTTTGAAAATAAATTGGATAAAAACATCTTTTTATCTAATTTTATTGGCAATTTATTGAGCCATATTATTTTATAATTTTGATTTGAACCTGACATTTTTTGTGTAGGTGTTTACAGAAAATAAATTCAACTTTTTTTTACCAGCTGACTTTGAAAAAGCAAAAGATCGGAATGGTAAACAATTGATGCGCGTTAGAGGTGTGGCCAGCACTAATGATCAAGATAGTGAAGGTGAGACACTGGAGCCGGTGGGTTATGAGTTAGATCGATTTTTAAAATATGGTTTTATCAATTATAACCATTTGGCTAAAAGTGATGCAGCTAAAATTATTGGTGAACCTGAAAATGCACATGTAACCAAAGATGGTAAATTGTTCATTGAAGGGAAATTATACAACACTGAGTTGGCAAAAAGTGTCTACAATTTAGCTGATACGCTAAAGAAAGCAAAAAGTAAGCGGCGGTTAGGATGGAGTATTGAAGGTCGAGCGTTAGAACGTGATCCAGGTAATCCCAAACGAATTACGAAAGCAATGATTACCGGCGTAGCAATAACGCCTAGCCCTGTGAATTCTAATACTTATGTAGATATAGCTAAAGGCAACCAGAAAGCGGATTATATAGAACATGATTTCAGTATTGATCCGGTTAATGGTCAAACTTATCTATTGGAGTACATGAGTGAGGATGGAAGCACTGTACGGGTTAATCGTGATTTCTCAATTAAGATCAAAAAAACGACAAAAGAGCCTACTGATACGCATAGAACGTTATCGAGGGAGTCATTAACTCCCCGTGTTTATAATTTACGTGATTGGGATTATATACATAAGGCTTATTTACAGGGACATATCAGCAAAGAAATTTTCGAATCAATCATTAATAAAATGAAGGAGATCATCTATTTGACTTGAACATAATAACAATAGTTAAATATTTTAGAGATGGATACTAATAATGAATTACTTAATAAACTAAAACAATTCCTGACTGAAGAGGAAATCAAGGAAGGAATTGAGAAAGGTGTGATCAAAGTCGACATTGAAAAAATGGATGAAAAGACATTGCAACGCATGCCTTTAACGAACAAGAGTCCAGGTTTGGAATCAGGTACCGGCCCTATTAATCAATCAATGGCTGATATGGCTTCATGGGAAATGGTGAAAACTACAATCATGAAAGCGATTGATGGCATTGAAAAGGCAAATGAAATGTTGTCTTCTTATATGGAAAAGGCTGGATACAAAGAAGAAGAAGACAAAGACATGGAAAAGGCTTATGGTCGCATGATGTCTTCTGCTGATGAGATGAAGAAGCAGATGAAGATGTACAAAGCCAAGATGAACATGAACAAAGGAAATATGGACATGGATAAGGGCTTGGATTGGAAAGAAACACAAGGGATGAAAGGTGTTAACAAATCAGAGGATCAAAACATTGAAAGACTTGAAAAGTCCTTCAATGAGAAGTTAGAAGGTTTGAGCACTAAGAACGGTGATCTTGAAAAGGCCAATCAAAATTTGGTTTTGCAAAACGAGACATTAGAAAAAAGTCTTAGTTCTTTAACAGAACAACTTGGGAAACTACAAGGTGACATCGAAAAGCTGGGGAAAGAAACGCCAGCGCCAAAAGCTGTCAACTTACAGGCGTACATTGAAAAAGGTGGTGTGAAAGATGATGATGGTAAAAAAATCTATCACGTCGGCATGCACAAGAATCAAATCATTGATGAAATGGAAAAAGCAAAAGCTGGCACTGATAACTTGGTAAAAGCATCTATTGATGATGACATTCTCAATTATGCAACTGCCGGTATTGCGCCAAGTGAAGCCACCTCAAGGCTGCTTTACGATAAGCACAATGTAAAATTGGTCAAATAATTAAAAAATTAGAAGATCATGAATGATTTATATAACTACAATGGACTAACATCCGATGAGCAAACTTTCATGAATGAAAATGCTCAGGAGATCATTAAGGCCATGGAAGCAGGACTGGAAACTGGTCGTGATTACAATGACGAGATCCATAATGGTCCCGGTCTTAAGGTAGAAAGTTTGGACCCTGTGGTAAAAATTCTGGAAAATAGAGAATCACATCTTGTATTCTGGAAGAAATTACCAAAGATGAGAGTATATAACACCGTGCATGAATACAATCAATTGTATCGTTATGGTGACGATGTGGGTATTGCGAATCTTGAAGGTGAAACACCTCAATTTACTGATTCTCAATACAGACGTAAGTCTGTGATCCTGAAATTTATGGGTATCGCAGGTCAGGTTACACATCCATCTACTCTTGTTAAGACTGCTGATGGATTGAACATGTATTCACGTGAGATTCAAAATAAAACTATCAAGCTTTTAACACAAATTGATGCTGCTTTGACTGATTTTGATAGTAGCAAAGTGAGTGTACAGTTTGATGGTATTTTCCGTCAGCATTTACTTGGCATTAACGAAATTGTTTCAGCTAATGCCGGTAAAACTTCTGAACAATTACTTGATGGTTATTTTGCTGATCCGGCTATTATCGATGCACGCGGCCAGGTACTGACTGATGCCAATGTGGAAGATGCAGCTAACGCGGTTGTTAATGATCGATTCGGATTAGTGACAGAGATACTTTCGAATCCTATCGTATTCAACGATTACGTTAAGCAATTCCACGATTCCAAACGTGTGCTTATTGGTACCGGCGTAACAGGCACTGAAGGTGCAATGATGGGTCAAAGTGTAAACACTATCGCCACTCAGTTTGGAAAGATTAGTGTTCACAATGACATTTTCTTTGATCGCCGTTCGCCAATTGCTTATAACCGTGCAGCCACATCTGATAAAGCGCCTCCAACACCAACGGCTGGAGGTACACCAATTGCTGTTAACACTGATACAAAAACAGAATGGGGAACTGCTTATGCTGGTAATGTTTTCTATGTTGTAACAGCAAAGAATAGATACGGTGAAAGTGCGCCATTGGCAATTAATACATCGGCTCAGGCTGTAACAGCTACTCAATCAGTAGATATTCAATTTAGTGCTACTTCGGGTAATTATACTACTGAATCTTACGTTGTTTATCGTACAGTCACTGGAGCTACTACACGTACAACTGCAAGATACTATCCATTATTTGAAGTTAGTACTGCTGAATTGGCAGCTGGATTTGATGGTGCTGCTGCTACTTTGGTACGTGATAGAAATAGATTCGTGCCTAATGCGCATAGTGCAATTGTTTATACCAATAATAATCAAATATGGGAGTACTTACAATTAGCTCCGTTAATGAGGATGGATTTCGCCATTACTTCGCCTAGTAGACGTTTTGCTGTGTTGAATTATGGCTCACCGGTACTGTATCAGCCAGGTAAGATTTCCAGGATTATTAATATTGGTCGAAGAGACGTTGCAACTTGATAACATCTATTAATATAAAGGGGATAGAAATATCCCCTTTTTCAAACATCATATTATGAAAATAGAAGCTGTTGGGGGTGAATATCAAAATATGACCCTTAATGTAAATAATCAAAAAGTTGTCTTTAAAAATAATATCGCTGACGTGTCAGACGATCTTGGGAAAATGATGATTGAAGAATTTCCTCATTTTTTTCCGAAAGGCAAGGTGGTTTTAGAAAAAAACGATAAAGAACCGCATGTTTTTGATGAAACAAAATATTTAGAGCAACATGATAAAATCGTATCGCTTAAAAATAGTTTAAAAGCAAAAGACCAACATATTAAAGAACTTATAGCAGAGCTGGCACATTGGAAAGAATTATACCAGGAGGTACAACAAAAGTTTTTATTAGTGACTGAAAAAACAGTAGAATCTAATGTGGTTGTTAGTGATGATGTTAAGAAAAATGAGCAGAAGGAAGAAGATATTTTTAGGAAGCAATTAGAAGAGAAAAACATTGAGGAATTAAAAGTTATTGCCAACGAACTTAAAGTGCCGATTGAGAATGTAAAAAAGAAGTCAGCTAAAAAAGCGTGGATTGATGCAATATTAGAACAAACATTTAAGTAAAAATGGCACAAATTAATTTAGTCATAAAGTATAAAAAGAATACGGGAGTAGTTCTAAATCCTGATGAATTGGCTTCTATTTATCTTTATGGTATTTTGATTGAGGATGAAGATGGTACCGATTTCCCAAATGAAACAGTTGAATTTTATATAAGATCAGCAACACAGGAAATTGAAAGGTATTTAAACATTAGAATTGCCAGGCAATTAGTGACAGAGACACAAAATTATTATCGTGATGACTATTACCAGCAATTCCCATTATTACATCCGACTTATCAAGTCCGTGTGCCTTTAACTTTGATTGGATTATTAAATAAAATTGAACAAATTGTATATCCACCTGAATGGTTGTTGACGAAAGAAAGCAACCAAGCTGAATACATCCAGGGGATGAGTATAGTGCCTAATGGGGTGTCTTCAACAACAGGTAATTTTGATGTGGTATTAACAGGTATTACTGCATATTTAGGCTTGCAACGTTACAAGCAAATTCCTCATTATTGGACGATGCAATATGAAACCGGATACGGACCACAAGAGTTGCCTTATGATATTATTAATGTGATAGGCAAACTTGCTTCCATACCTTTATTCAATATTGCGGGTGACTTGATTTTAGGGGCTGGTATTGCACGGCAAAGTTTATCTATTGATGGATTAAGTCAACAAATTGATAGTACTTCATCAGCTACTAATGCAGGTTATGGAGCGAGAATCATCAACTATGGGAAAGAGATTAAAGAAACCCTTGCAAGATTAGAAGGCATGTATAAACGTATTAACTTTACAGTTGCTTAAATGAGTCGTCAAAATGCAGTTACAGTTACACCTCCTAATTTAAACCAACAACCAACGATTGAATTTCGTAAAAACGATTTTGATGCGTCAGTTTGGTTAAAGGGTTATCGTGTATTTATTGAAAAAGCTGTAAGATGCCCCTGCGAGGGACAAATAAAAAATGCATTGACTAGTTGTACTAATTGTCATGGGGTTGGTTTTTTCTTTATTAATCCAATCGAAACACGTGCATTAACCACAAGTATCAATCGGGATCATGATTTTGCAGAATGGTCGCCTGAAATAATAGGGAATATAAGTATTTCAGTGCGTGATGATTTGATTGAAAATCTTAGTTTTTATGACAAAATTACTTTTAAAGACAAAGAGGGTTTTCATAGTGAAGTTTTGACGATTCGTAATACTGGAGCACCAAGCAATCAAGATTTTGTTTTTTTGATTTATCGTCCTTTAGAAATATTGGATGTTTGGATTTTTAATGGTTCAGCAAATCCTCTTATTCGCATACCTGCGGCTCAATACGCTATTAACTCAACAAATCCTTATATCGTTAATTTAAATATAACCAGTAAGCCCACTAATTTTAATGGTGTTGTTGCTATCAGGTACAGGCATGAAATACAATATAATGTGATTGATCTTAGACATGAGATAAGATCAAGTAACATTCGTGACACCAATGGACGTTTAACAAGAATTGATTTACCAATTAATGCCATCGCAAGAAGGTCTCATTTGCTTTTAGCTGAAATACCAAATTACGATGGCACAGGAATTCAAAATAATAGTTATAACACATAAGATGTGGAAATTAGATATTGATATATCAGGCGTAGTTGATACTTATAATTTATTACTTGACCAGAGTAAGCAGTTAAGTACTGAGATACTTGACCGGATGGTTAATGAATTCATGATTAATTGGGAAACGAATGTCAGTAACAAGCTGAATAAAACGAAAGGTGAATATTTAAGAGCAATGGAGGTGGATCGCATTGATGAATACAATGCGATTATCAAATTAACAGACAGACATAGCAAATTGCCTTTAATGATTGAGGAAGGCGCCGGTCCATTTGATATTAAAGATGGTTTAGAGGCAAGTTCGAAAAGGAAAACCAGCGTTGGAGGGGATTGGTATATTGATGTTCCTTTCCGTTTTGCAACTACTAAGGCAGCAGCAACCAGTCCGGTTTTTACAGGAGGAGTAGCTCCAGGAGGAGTAATTAATAAAGCTAAAAAAGCACAAGGAAGGCCTGTGCCTGTTCAAAATTTGGCAAAGAAATTCAGATCACCTAAATCAAGATTAGCTATACCAGGACGTAATTTTACGATACCAGAATATAAACATCAGGTTAGTATTTATGATCGAATCAGAAGAGTTGAAGTAGGAGCGGGAACTGGGAAAAAAAGAGGTGCTTATTATACATTTAGAAGAGTAAGTGATGCAAGCGATCAATATAGTTGGATACATAGAGGATTTCGCGCACAGAAATTCATGGATTTTACGTTAGCAACGACTGATTTTGACCCCATAGTAAATAGTGTAATACAAAACTTTTTAGCAAAAATATAATGGCTACATTAATACCAGTATTAAAACTAAAAACAATATTGGATGGTCTCATCGAATATGTTCGTGTTGATTTTGAAAGCAGAACTAATGAAGCGGATACATTTCTTTTCAAAGCTTTGGCGGGGAACAGAACAGATGGCTATGATTTTTATGAAGAAGCTAAAAACATATTCTTAAGAACTAGCACATCCAGCCGAAAGATAGAAACGCGTATCATGTTTACAAAAGACATTGCGCCTACGCCAACTATCTTCGTCCGTGAGCCTGCGCGCGAGAAAGGTATTTACAATTCAATTGGGAGTATATCCGGTACTCGAATTAATTTGCCAAATAATCAGTATACAGATGAATACAGAGACACAAAAAAAGCTGCATTTGAATATATGATTACATCAGATAATCCACTGGAAACTGTACTTGTTGCTGAAGTTTTATACAATCTTTTATTAGGGGCTTGGGAGACATTACAAACACAGTGGTTCGATTTATTTGATTTTAGTTTAAAAGAATTAGTAGCTAATAATGAACTTATCCCTTATCCGCTTTATATCAAAGCTGTAGAGATTACTGTTCAATTTAGTAATACAGTGCCGGGTGTCCAATTGGATACATTGATTAATGCAATCAATTTTGCTGATCCAACATTACGGTCAGAGTTTTAAATTGCATATATATAAGAAAATGAGATGATAATTTCTTCTTATAAGAATAAATGTGTAATTTTAAGCATTATATCTTCGATTTGAACCATCTTAATGAATCAAGATGGCTACCGAATTTTTCTTTAATGGTCGATTGATAAAACAACCCGGCGCTTATGCAACTATTGTTGCCGGGCAGAGAAATGCACCTTTAAATCTTGATTATGGTCGGATTTTAGTTATCGACACAGGTGTAGCAGGAGCCAGGTACGGAGGTGGTGCCGGTATTAATGGTCAATTAGCACAAGGGAAGGATGCTGTATATAGGTTTAACAATGTAGAAGATTATCAGTTTTTCCTTAAAGGTGGATTATTGTATAGAGCTGCCGATGGTTTTTTTAGACCTGATGTCAATATAGCAGCGACAGGAGCCAGTGAAATTCTGCATGCCAGGTCAGCGACAACAACTTCAGGCACAATGACATTCACTGCGGTTGGAGGAGGTTCTAATGGAGGTACTTTTGCCTTTAGAACAAGAGATGAAGGATTGATAGCAAATGGTGAGTTGAATGAGACACGCGCACAATCTACATTAACTATCACTGATGCAGGAGCTACGGGTGATACAATCACGTTGACGCTTAATACAGTAACAATCGCAACTTATACTAACGCTGCCAGTGATACCGTAGCAACAGTAAGGGATGGATTAATTGCAGACTTACAAACTAGAGGGCTTAGTAATTTAATTTCCACAACTACTACTGGTTTTGTTTTTACACATCTGGCTAATCAGGGGGATGATGTGAATGGAGATGCTTTTACACCAACAGTTACAGGATCATTAACAGCAACTGCTACAGCATTTAGTGGCGGTATTGATGGAACTGAATTAATCAGGGGTTTTGCTTATCAAATAGTGCCTGGTATTGTTGATACATCTCAATGGATTTTAAGAGTTTTTGTGGGTACATGGACAGGCTTACATACAGACAATATTTCCTACAATGAAGTTACACGTCAACAAGCTGAACCAAGGCTATTAGCTGAAAGTCCTGAATTTAATAATATACAAACATTGATCGATTGGGGAAATACCAATTCTCAATTCGGTCAATTTTTCCAAGCTTTAAGTACAAATGCAATTAATGGAGATGGTTCAGTTGATGCTGCGGATATAACAGCTGTAACAGGTTATCAGTTTGCAACAGGAGGGACTGAAGCATATAGTTCGCTCCGGTTGAATGAAATATTAACTGCCGTTCAGGATGAATTGTTTAGTTTTATTTATGTAGATATCAGCGGAACAACAGTACACCAAAATGCTCAGATCATTACGATATTAAATTGGATGCGTAATACATCACGTTATGAACGAATGTTGTTTGTAGGAGCAGGCAATAATGAGTCAGATTTTACTGGTTCGATAGCGGTAGCCCAAGGGTTTGACAGAGATGATGTCGTGGCGGTGCATGGAGGAGTTGGATTTGCATCACAAGCTGTCGCCGGAGGCTTCCGCTTTTTTAATTCTTTAATCAATACAGCTTATGTATTGGGTAGGACAGCAGGGCGACCACCGCAAGTACCAGTGACAAATAAGACATTAGGGTTCGACATTTTACAGCACAATCTTAATGATCAACAAAAAGATCGCTCACTTGATGCCGGTTTATTGGTGCCTGTTTTCAATCAGTTTATCAATCGTATTGTAGTGCTTCAGGGTGTTAATACATTACAAGACAATAAGGTTATATTTAATAATATGGCTCAATCGCATCAAATTTCATTTAAGCGTATTGTGGCTCAGATAAATATGGAATTAATAGTTAATGCCCAAACCAGTTTATTGGCTGATGAATTGGGCGTTAATGTAAATACACTGAGTGCTGGTATCATCAGGAATTTTACAGAGACTTATTTAACAAGCAGGGTTGCGATACCTGATTTGGACAATTTACTTCTTGATTTTAGAGATATAGTTGTGACACGTGAGCAAGATGCTTGGCGCGTGAATTATGCAATTGTTGTTAATAACGAGATTAATAAACTGTTCTTCACAGGATTTTTATTCTCATAATATTTAAGAGATGGCTACAAGAACATTTACAGCGCCAAAGGCCTTTATTACGATTAATTCAAAGCCAGCTGGTTATATTAGGAATATCTCATTCACTGAGAATATCAACAGGGCCGACGTACAAGGATTGGGTAATTTGACAAAGCAGGAAGTGCCTGCCACTATGTATACTTGTACCTTTAATACTGATTTCTTTTTCATCAGTTTTGCAGAACCGGATGTGCAAGAACTAATAAACCGTTTAGGTGGGGTAGAACCATTTAAAAACACTTTAATCTTAGGGGAATTGCCATTTAGCATTACTTTTTATAGTAAGACAGCCACTACGATTGATCAAAACACACGTCTGGTCACTCAAATTGACAGGTCAGGACAGACGATAGCAGTTTTACGTGAATGTTTTATTGATAATCAGTCTTTTACATTGGCAGAAGGGGGTATTGCTTCTTTAACAACTTCCGGAAGATATCTTGAACCAGTAACTTTTAGATCAGAATAATATGATACAACCATTGAAACTTGAATTTAATACAACAAGAGGGCAAAATAGTTATACAATCAACACGCCCACTGTTGGACAATTTTATGACATCGAAGTTACAAAACAGGTGTTAGGAAAAGGCTTTTACGCGAGTATCGTTAGTACATCTACTAATGGAGCGCAAAATGCAGCTGACATGATCGACATAGAGGCACATTTGGCTGTTTTATGTCCTGATATGATGAAAGATTTGAAATGTGAATCTTTTAAAGATTTGGGGCTGGTAGATTATAATGAGATAAAACGAGTATATATTAAATCATTTCTTCCCTGGTGGAAAGAGATTCAAGATATTTTAAAAGAAAATGATGATGAATGATGTAGTTAGATGGGACACATAAAAGATATTGTTCTAAAGTGGAATTATAAATTTCCGGTGGATCGGTGGTGGCGCGAAAAACATAAAATAGCGTTTAATAGCCCAGAGCACCGGAATTCTAATTTTTGGGACCAGTTGTTTGAATTCGAAGAAGATAAACTCTATGCCAAATTACAGGCGAAAAAAGAAGATTATCAACCAAATGAAAAAGATTGGTTAGACATTATGGAAGCAGAATATACTAGTTTGGAAGATAAAATTTCGAACGCAATGGATGAATTAAATGCATTTAAGTCGACTTTAAACGAATAACATCATGGCAATAGAATATACATTTCTTGGCACTAATATAGATGCAACTTTGTTAACAGATGGAGCTACTGGTAATAAGACTTTTACCATTACAGAGTTGAGAGGGTTTGACCCTACCGACATCATGGGAGGGATTAACTTTGTTATTGAGGAATATAATGAAGCTGATTTAATTCGATTGGCGAGAACTAATAATTTAACTTTAAATCGTGTTGACAGACAAGGTTTAGTTTGTTTAGTTGTCCCAGCAGCCGCAGCTGGTCGTTTTAATGGCAGAACAAGTAGGCTTAGAATTGCTAATGTTACTTTAGCTTCTTCAGGCACGGTAAGTTTTCCTTTAATATTTAGATTTACATTTAGGGTAAATAGAGCTGATGTAGAGCAAATAGCAACATTAAGAAGAGGAGCTGGTATGGTAGTTAGTGATCTAACATTACCTAATCTGGTTTCTATTGTTTTTCAGACGACTGCAACTGGTGCAAGATCGAGATTGAGGTTAATGGTTAACGGGGTTAATAAATATTTGGTTGAGACTAATTTCGATTTAGTGCTTGATATGTGTAATGAGATTGAAGTTCGATTGAATTCAGCTAATCAAGGCACTTTAATTGAGATCAATCATAACGGTAACATGATCTATTCACAAGTTCAAAGAACTGTACTTTCTTTTACTGTGGATGATTTTACTATTCAATATGGAGCAAATATTTCTGGTGCCAAGAATTCTGATTTTTTTTCAGGCATTATGCGTAATTTAGTGATAAGTGATGCTAATGGGGATCTTGTTAATATTATTGATCCTTCAACTGGAACTAATACAGGTAGTGAAGCAGATGGAACACCTACTGATGTTACAAGCGTTTCTGTAATCTTTTAATAATAAAAATTTAAAAATATTATATTATGGCAGCGAGTTTTAGATTTTTAGGAACGAATGTCGATGCTACATTTATTACGGACATAAGTGGCATGGGGGTAACTTTTGTCATAACTGAACTGCGCGGATATGGGCCACCGGAAATTATGAATGGTATAGACCTTGAAGTACAAGAATATCATCAAGCGGATTTAATTCAGATGGCTATGAATCAAAATGTTGCCTTGTATCGTAATGATATAAGAGGTGAAGTTTGTATATTTTTACCTGCCGCGCCTGCGGGACGATTTAATGGGCGTAATAGTATAATGACGGTGGAAGATGTAACAGTAGCATCGTCAGGTTCATTACAATTGCCAATTTCCATACGGGCGACGTTTCGTTTGAATCAAATGGAAGTAAATAACATACTTGAACAAGATTTATCCCCAACACTTTACAGTGCCGATCTTTCTCAAAATTTTAGTATAGCATATACTGTGCGTGTTACTCCTGATAGACAAATATTTTTAGATCCAAGTATAGCGCTTACTAATCAGGTAGGGGCTGAATTCACATATTCGGTGATGAATGGAGTAGATATGTGTATTGAAACTGAATTACGGATCGAAACAGGTGCTAACGGCTATTTGATAAGTTTTATTGTTAATGGAGATCCTATACAAAACAGGACAGTTCCTCCTGTTACTGTAGATATTGATGAACTTGACTTTACGTTAGGAGCATTATCGCATGGAAACCAATATAGCGATTACTTTGAAGGAATAATCAGAAATTTTGTTGTGACATCGAGTGCAGGTGTTTTAGTTAATATTATAGATCCTTCAACAGGAACAAATACAGGTTCAGCTGCCGATGGAACTCCAACGAATGTAGAAAGCGTTAGTGTTATTGTATAATGACCTAATTAAATGGCGACAGACAAACAAATACGACTCAATGTCAATGATTCGGAGCTGAATAAGCTTCGGCAACGGGCAGAAGATATTGCGAGAGACATGATTAAAGCCTCTCGTGAATTTTCTACGTCCGGCGATGTAGTTATTGCTGATTTGGAGGAACAAATCGCGTTAATGGAACGTCGCAGTCGTATTAATAATGAGTTTGCGCAGTCCCAAATACAACAGGCCAGGCAAGCAGGCCCGATATCGCCCCATGCTCAACAACAAATCCAGGCAGTTCAAGCGCAAGCTACTACTGATAAGATTTTGGTTGATCTGGTTAGAGAATTAATCGAAACAACAAAGCAAACATCAAAAGATGAAATAAGAGCGGATCGGGAGGATGTAGAGAGGCGCATCAGAGCAAGTCAAACAGTGGGGCAGTTAGGTCCTGCTGGTGACCCTTTTCGTATACTACAAGAAACATTACAACAACAATATTTAGGAGGTGAAGAACAGGCCGAGGTAGCACAAACTCGGCAGGATTCAAAAAAGAGAGACAGAGACAGGAGTAAATTAAGACAACGCGTAGAGCGCACTTTAAACAAAGCAGCTACAGCCGAGAATGAATATGTTTTTCTAACGTCATTTTTAGAAGCCATACCTTGGGTTGGAAGAGCTGCGGCAACAGTAGCGGCACGTGGGATTAGCAATGCCGAAAATTTCCAACAGGCAGCTGTTCAAGTTGGGAGACAAAGGTTGTTCGGTAATGAAAATTTATATCCAGGCATGACGGCGCTTGGCCGTGGGCGCATGATTGGAACTTCTTATGCTGGTGATTTTTTAAGAATGGGCTTTACTCCCGGTGAGGGTTTAGCTTCTTTGGCTCAATTTTCGGCAGCTCAGCAGCGAAATATTGGTATTGATGCAGGCTTAAATTTACTTGGTGCTCAAAGAACTTTAGGGGTTGATCAGAATACGATTATGCAACTTTTGACTACTACAAGGTATGATAGAAGTATTAATGATCCTTCACGTGTTTTGGCTCAATTCGATAAATATTTACGAGAATCAGGAAAGGCAATTCAAATGGTGCCCGAAATGGTAGGTACTTTTACAAATGCAGCCAGTCAAATATTATCTACACGTGGAGATCTGGATGCGCAAGGGTTGTCTGCATTAATTACAAATATAGCTAGTCGGACAGGATTCGAAGGTGTACAACTTCAACGAACCGTAGGTGCCCTTGGTGGGCTAGGAAGAACAGCAAATCCGGTAACACGTGCTCTATTAATGAGAGCTTTTCGTGAAACAGATCCCGGCGCTTCATATGTAGATATACAAGAGCGTTTGGAGGGTGGATTAAGTGCAGAGAGCCAACCAGGTTTACAGAGGTTCTTCGAGATCATGCGTGAGCGAACGGGCGGTGGCGATGCTCTTGTATTAGCACTACGAACTGCTTTGCCGGAATTATCGATAAAAGATATTCGAGAGGTAATAAAAAGTGGTGGTTTTGCCAAATTATTGCAGCGTGAGCAGATAGCCGAACCACGTGACTTTACTGCACAAGCGGACAAATTTGTCCCTCCAATTGAAGCGAGTAGTAAGCAAATAGCTGGTGCTTTGGAATTGGCTGGAGATACAATCGTTCAACTAATCGATACATTAAAAGATAAGGTATTTGGAGCGCTTGAGGGAATAGGTGAACAAAGACCAGTTGATGAAAGAACTGATGCAGAGAAGGAAAACGATAGACAAATGAAACAATTACAAGCCAGTCCACTAAGATAAACGATTATGCCTAAAAGTTATTTTTTCACATATAACGGAAGAGAAAATATTACTTTGGAAGATTTTATAAATCCTTCGAATCGTTTGTTTTTTCAGGAAATACCTGTTAATCGTTTTTTGCGGTTTGATGGTGGAACCGGCATGAATAACGCTGATCGTATCTACGCTGTTTATAATGATGTAGAAAAAGCACTTTATCAAGGTCAATTAGCCTTTTTCGATCTACCTTTTATAAAACCTGGCACTGATTTGGTGTTACCTACGGATGAAATTACTATTGAATATCTTACACTGTATGGTGATAATCAATTCTTGACCCAAACAGATTTTAATGCCTATTGGAGTGAAAATTTGACTAATTTAATGAGTGATCCGAATTATGTGGCATTAGAAAAGGTGACTAACTTTGAAGCAAGAGTCGATACGCAGTTGATCGAAGAAAAGATAAGAGTGTATGTTTGGATTAGTGCTGTCAATCAAATTTATGATATAAGTCCGTTTGTGATGAGAATGTCTACTGCCAAAAACATGGAGGTAGGCAGTTTTAGTCTGACACTAACTGAAACTCTATCGATCGGAGGAGAAACTGAACCAGTAAATGATACACTTGGCAATTTCATAGAAACAAATCGTGATATCATTAATGTTTTTCCAGTCAATAGAGCTGAAGCATTTACATTTTTTTCAGAACGTTTTTTCATAGGGAATAATCAAGGATTTTTTGAAACATTTCTTCAATACAACGATTTAGTTTTTTTACGTTATGAGACTTTAGCGCTTGAAACCAGGAGAACTGAGGCTAGGAGAGAAACGATGATTTCAAATACAATGCTCCCTGGCCAGGTGTGGGACATGATTGGATTAATTGATACCGTTAGGGTATCACGAGTTGAGGAAAATGTAGAAAAGATTGTTCAGGTAACTGGTCGTGATTTAATGAAATTATTAATTGATGATGCAAGTTACTTTATACCAACAATCTTTAGTACCGGAAGTGATTTAAGTTTTATTTATGCTGGAAACCCAGAAGAGGATTATTTTAAGCGAAACATTATCAGTGGAGCTTATGAATACTATTTCAACTATGCTGTTAAAAGTATTCGTGATTCAATGGGTTTTATTATCAATCACCTTGCAAATTTAAGGATTGTTAATGATGAACTATTTGACACTTATGGTGACCGTGTGACACAACGATTTACTGTGACTGGAGCTGATCGAAACTATATAGAGACTAAAGATGTTCGTGGTATTTGGAAAATTGTGAAGCTTTTTATTGATCCGGTAACTGATAACCGTCGTATTGCAGATGATTCATTAGCTAAGCCAGATGGTTCATTACTGAACTATGTGAAACGTATTTGTCAGGAACCTTTTGTAGAATTCTGGGGTGACACTAATGGCGATACTTTCGATTTTACTATTAGACAGGCCCCCTTAACTGGTGCCGCTATACGTCGGGTGATTGGTGGAGGTAACGCATCTACAACAGAAGAACCTAACGATGCTAGTTATATCACCCTTTTTGAAAAAGATATAACAGGTTATACACTGGATTGGGAAACACGTTATTACAGTTGGTATCAAATTCAGGCACAAAACACCTTTTTAGGCAATAGTGACACAGACAGTTTAAGTATTATTCCTATTATATTTCTTCCTCAGTATGTCAATAAATTTGGAAACAAGCGTTTAATATTAACTGACAATTATATTTTCAAAGGGACATTAAAAGGGAATAAGAATGAACAATCATTGAAATTGAATACTTTTATTGAAAATATTCTTAACGATCTTAAATATATCATTGACATTAATAGTTATTTGCCTTTTACTCGTAGAGGGACTATTACACTTGTTGGTGATCGACGTATTAAGGTCGGGACATTTGTCAGGTTAGATCCTACAAATGAATTATACTATGTGACAGCCGTCAATAATAGTGTTGTATTTTCTAATAATATTGTTGAAAGAGTTACAACACTGACGGTTGAAAGAGGCATGAAATTCGCATATATTAATGGTATTTCATTGCCAGTTGGGGATTTTGAACCTGTTAGTGGATTTACGGCGATCGGCACATCGTTAACTGGTGGTCTGACGGGGATTGTTCGTCCAAACATTAAATATAGTTATTTCAATATTGTCAATACTAATTTAATTATTAGATCAATTATCAGAAATATTGAACAAGGGCCAACAGCAGTAAGAACTTCAGCAGGTCAGTTTGGTGTAAACGATGAAATATTTAGATTTTTTGCGGAGCGACAACAAATGAGGCAATTTACATAGAAGATATAAGCAATGATAGAAGGTATAGATAGAAAAATGCAGCGCAATGCGATTGATTCAGTTGGGTATGGCTACGTAGTTCTGCCGCGTAACATAGACCGTCGTGACTATGTACAGACTGCGCTCAATAAAGAAAAGATTAGTATCATACCGGATCAGGGGAGTAGTTTTATTCATGATTGTTATATAACAAAATCTGCGCTGCGTGATATTGAATTTCCTGAAACGATTGATGATTTGGGAAGTGCTGTCGTATATGTAAGCAATCATTTTAATAATAAGCCATTTATTATTGGGGTTTTGTGTAAAGAAGATGAAAGTCAATTGCTACGTGAGTATGGTTTTCTTTTTACACGTTTATTCCGTAATAATAAAGTGACTCTTGAAGCTAATGCGCAGAGTGGTGATATAATTATTAATGCGACTAACCGTGAAGATGCGGCTAGTATATTACTGAATTGCATAGGTCAGACAGATACCCGTATTACAATTAATTGCAATGGTTCGTTTTTTGCCTCCATCGATAATCAAATAAACATTAGCACCCGACGAGATATAACATTAAGAAGCAATAACAATGATGAATCTTTAGTAACTACGGTGACAATAAACAATAATGATGTAAATATTTTACCTCAACGAAGATTTAACATTGGTGGAGGATCTGAGCCAGTTCCTAAAGGTATGGAATTGCTTACACAGCTTAATCAAACCAATACTTATTTAGAAACTTTAGTGAATGCCATAAGTGCAGCCTTATCAACGGTTGATGCGACGGCAGGAAGTGCCAGTTCAGGGCCTTTTAATAGTGCAATATCATCGGCTTCACCTGGCGATTACGGAAATGTAAATTCAACAATCTCTTATACTGATTAGTTATGCCTGTAGAACCCGCAAGAACGAGATATCGTCAATTAGTTGATACTGTTGGAAGAGCAGCGGTACACGCTTTGTTCCCTACGGACATCGAGGTTTATTTAATGGCCTTGGAGTTAACAACCGGAGCAGGGGATACTATCGATTATTTTGCTTTCCCAATTCTTCCTAATCAGATTACGAAAACAGAACCGACACGGACGACAATCAGGAAAACAAGCGGTGGTGTGACAGTTTTTACAAGTGATGCCTTCGTTCCTCAATCAGTTCAGATCAAGGGTAATTTCGGTAGGCATTTCAGAATATTATTATCCCCAAAAGCAACGGAAGCAAATGGAATTGCCTGGAGTACTCAAAGTGGAGTATATAGCTTATCAGAAGCCAGGAATTTGGGTCGGTTATCTTTTACGACACCACTTTTTAGTTTTGGCGTAAAAACAGGTTATGGAGCAACAAGAATATTAAAGGCAATTGTTAATAAATCAAACGGTGTTGATTTTGAAGGTAAACCATTTAGATTATATTTTTATAATTTAGCATTAGGAGAAAGTTATTTAGTGACAATTCCACCAAGTGGAATTACTGTGCAGCAAACGCTGGATAAAAACATGATATGGGAATATACACTAAATATGACTGTTTTGGCTCCATTAAATGCATTAGAAAATCGTGCAGGACCAAGTAGTTTAGTCAGAACATTAGGGATAGGAGCCATTCAGCAAGGAGTAAATACAGTGGCAAACTCATTAACCGGGATAATAGGATGATAGCAGGATTAGATACATTTCGGGAGATTACAGGTTACGACATTACGACATTTTTCACAGAATATCGATCTTTTGTCGCTAATCATTATGAGAATATCCTTGATTACTATAACGGTGCTGACAGGGTAGCGTCATCTTTTGCAATATTAGATGCTTTAAATCAACAGGTGACAATCATTGAGCCTTTGATTGATCTATACAGAGATAGGTTTCAAACAATCGATGCATGGATTATTTTGGATGCATATAGTGATATTTTTGTAGCGCTTGAGACTATTAATAACATGGATCGGTGGACACGTTCATCTCGTACTACGCAATTCGATAGTCAAATAAAAGTAAATCGGGTCTTACGTCAGGGTGAAACTTTTGAAACAGTTTTAAGAGAGAGAGGTGTTACAAATTATGACAATGCCTGGGCAAGAGCAACGATTGAAAATTATACCATTGAAGAAGATTACACTTCAAATGGAGGTGTTATATTTCAGATCAACTTACAAAATAGTGTTAATTTTAATTTACCAAACATTGTTGACAATTTACAGGAGAATAATGTATATGGCAAAGACATAAAAAGAGGATTTGTTTTTGAAAATAATGATTTAATTACCGTTATTTCTTCTGCTGCTTTGCAACAAACGTTAGATACTATTTTAAGGACGCGAAAAGGTAGTATTCCTGAGTTCCCCGAAGATGGTATCGAAAATGAAGTAATTGGAAGTAATGTGAACATCATACAATATCCAACAATTTTTCGTAACTTGTTGAATATTTTCAGGAAAGATGGTAGATTTTCTGAAGTCAATTTATTAGATATATTTGTTGAGCAGGATAGTGTTTTTATGAAGCTGGAAGTCCAATCAATATTGAAAGACAGCTTTGTCACTAACCTGAATATATAGATTTCGATTTGAAGCTTTATCGTATGGAAAGTGATAACACAACCGACCAGCATAACAAAGCTAAAACAGTTATTTATAGAGCTATTTCTAAACAAAACAGATAAGGTAAGTGATGTTTCGGATAATAGTGTTTTAAATGGTACAGCTTACGGGGTAGCAAAAGTGGCTCAGAAAGCACTTAAAGATATTGCTATTGTTGAAGCAAAATTATTTCCTGACAATGCAACAGGTGATTTTCTGGATCGTGTGGCTGATTTGTTTGGGGTTAGTCCTAGAAGAACAGCGACTGGTAGTAGCACGTATTTACGTATCATTGCAGAAATAGGTACTGCTTATGTGGCAGGAACGCACGCGTTTGTAAATAATGAAGGCATTCGTTTCGAGTTAGAACAAAATGCAACGGTAGGTAATCAAGGATTTATTTATGTAAAAGTTAGAAGTGTTGATACAGGCACACTTACAAATGTCGATCCTAATTCAGTGATTAATGTAGTGCCGTTGCCCAATGGACATGTAGCAGTCACAAATGAATATATTGCTACGGGTGGGACGGATCAGGAAAGTGATGAGATTTTTCGACAACGTATTCGTAATAATTTGAACATTGTTAGTGTATCTACATTGGATTACTTTAATCAATTGTTTCAAAATCAAGATAATAGAGTATTGAGAACAATTAATTTAGGAACGAGTGAACAAGGAACAAGACAATTAGCGATCGTAACACAAAATGGAGTTGACTTAACGACTGGAGAATTGCAGGATTTGCTTGATAATACAACTCGTTTTTTTCCAATTACAGACATTAATCGATTTGGTGATTTAATTAATATTCAATTAGTCAATGTGATCTGGTATGCTGTAGGGGGAACTACCGGTATTGATTTTAGAGTGCAAATTGCAGATAATTTTGATGCCGATGAGGTTCGCAGACAGATACAAATTAATATTAGTAAATATCTTGATTTCAGGTTTTGGCAACCTAATCAACTTGTAGAGTGGGATCAGTTACTTAGAATTGTTCAGGATACAGAAGGGGTCAGATATGTGCCGGATGCTGAATTTAATCCGCGCAATGATGAGATTGTGCCAGTTAATCAATTACCAAGAGTAAGAAATTTTATCATGAGAGATTTGCAGGGCAATATCATTTTTGATAGTCAAAATGTATTGTCTCCGGTGTTTTATCCTGCTGAATAAAGGAATATGGCAGTAGAAGACAGATATATTAATGTAGGCCAAAGAGTCACCCAGACAGGAACATCGCTTGAAATCTTTTTATTCTATCAAGACGAAGGAGCGGTGCAATTGGCATTTTTCGTACCCATTATTGATGAGGAACGTGAGGGTGTTAGTTTTATTGGTGGTGATCTTGGGTATACCTATCAAAATATTTCTGCAATTTTTCTCATTAATGAAGCTGGGGATTTGATAGTCAATGATATTAATCCGGCGATATATAGTATTGATAATGCAGGTGATTTAAATTTAACGACAACGTGATATGGCAACACAAAATTTAGGAAATGTAAGAGCTTTGATTGTAAGCGCTACAGCTCCCACAAATACTAATTTATTGTGGCGAAATACAAGTGTCTCACCTGAAACAATAAATTTGTATAATTCGGTCACTAGCATATGGGAACCTATTGCTATGTCCTCGGGTGGAGAAGATAACACAGCAAGTAATTTAGGAACAGGAGAAGGTATTTTTGCGCAAAAAGTAGGAGTTGATTTACGATTTAAAAGTTTAATAGCAGGCACCAATATTACTTTAAGCAGTGATAGCACGAGTGTGACAATTAACACCTCAGCGGAAGTAAATGTGCAGGCTGATTGGAATGAAACAGATACCGCGAATGATGCATATATAGAAAATAAACCTACTATTCCAGCGCCTACTCCAGCTAATCGTTTATTACCAGCAGGTGGTACAAACGATCAGGTTCTTACCAAGGCATCAGGAACTGATTATGATGTAGAATGGACTACTCCAGATACTGGTATAAGTGATGTAGCCTTAGATGGGACGTACTATGTAAGAATAAATCGAACCTGGCAACCGATCACAAATGCTGTACAAAGTATTTCAACATCAACAGTTTCTACTGCAAATCCGACTGTGCAATGGAATAATTTTTTTAATACAGATTTGTATATTGTTGTAGATTCTGCTGCTAGTGGAACATTAACGGTCAATATCAATTTAGATTATTTACGTGCCAATTTTGTGACGATCCCCAGAAGTTTAACCATTGTTGGGAATTCAGCAGGAGTTGATCTAAATTTAACTGCTTCGACTTCAACATCCGCATCCACAGCAGCAGTAGTAATGGAAGATGCGACTTTGCCCTTGACAAATCTGGGCGTAGATTCTACCTATAAAGTAGTTGCGGTAGGAAGTGTCGCAACCAATAGTACGGCAACATTTACAGCTTTTGTTGCCGCTAATCCCGTAGGTGGCACCACTTTTAATCCAGCAGATCATTCCGTAACGGAGTTTAATGATGTTACAAATGCAGGTAGTGGACAAATTATTACGGCAGCTGAAAGGACCGCAATAACAAATGGGGTCACCAGACGTAGAATTTCAAATGCACCTGTTGTTAGTAATACAATGACTCTTGATTGGAATGGTTTAAATGAGTTATATACAAATAGTCTAACATTTATTACAGGATCAAATTCAGTTGTATATTCTAATACTACTAATGCGGAACTGGCAATTTTTGAAGTAGGAACCAGTTCAAATTCTTCAACATTAGTTTTTCCTAGTGGTACTAGGATGCAAGATAGTGAAAGCAGATGGAATGCCGGTACGAGGACTTTGACCTTACCTGCAAACGGTAATCTTTTCAAGCTCACTCTTAAAAGAGATAGTGATACTTTGTATACGTTAGAATGTTCAGATAATTATTCATCATGAGTATAATAGCGACGATGGGACAGTATTTTGAGATTGGCCCTATTGAGGTGTCTTTAGCGGTTACTCCAAATAGAGTATCTGGAACCAGTACGGTTCAATATTCAATACAGATTTCTTTAGATCGTATATCAACTGAAAATTTAAATATTACAGTTAATATTGCAAATTCTGATGGTAGTGGTGGCTCTGTAAGTACATTAATCATTGTACAAGCTGGTTTTTTAGGGGGTTCTGGTGCAGTTAATGAGAGTGCTGCCTCATCGGGTGCTTTTGTTGCAACCGTTACATCGCCAACTACACTACCGGCAGGCCATATCTTTGTAAATTTACCATTGACTGTAAATGTCCCTGCGGCTCCAACAGGTATTACTATAGCTATGTCACCAACACGGAATAGCGCATCATCAGTGGATTTAAATTACACAGCGACTTTAGACGGTGGTGCAACAGCACCTGGCTTTGCATTGGTTAATATAAATTCAAGCAACACAAATGGAGCTGGAGCTACGGCTTCATCTAATTTTATATTTAACGCTGGTGATTCATCAGCTATAACTGCATTGAATATAACAAATGCAATATCAGGGACTTATGATGTAACAATAACAGCTGGCAGTGTTCCGAGTGGCTATGAATTTTCAAACTTACCATTGACTGTTAATGTTCCGGCTGCTTTAGATACATCAATAGAGGCAAGTGCTGACTCAATCAGAAGATCAGCTTCATCGCATTTATTTACAATATTTATGGAATTGGATGATGCACCAGCAAATTCAATAACTGTTATTGTTACGATAGTTAATGGACAAAATACTGGTGATTCAGGTACTAGTAGTATCACTTTCCCTGCTGGCCAAAAACAAGTTGTGCAACAAAGTACCTTTAGTAGTGTTTCTGGTACAGGCGCATTTACTGTTACAATGTCAGAACATACTGTTCCAGCTGGATATAGTTTGACCATTTTAACTCCTACAATAAATGTAGATGCTTCAACGATAACATTTAATGAAGGAACATTTACATATACTGCTGCAAGGTCTGGTTCGAGTACTGTCACTTTTGATATATCTGGTTCTTTAACAACAGCCGTTACATCAAATACGACTATAAGACTATTCATATTACAAGCCAATAGTATAGATGATGTTCCAGTTGATATTACGTTTAGTGCCGGTAGTAATACCAGTACAGCTCAATTAGTTGTAACAGATGCTCCTACGACTTCATTTGGCACTTCATTAAGGCAACTGGTGTTTCCTCCAGGTTTTAGAGATGCAAATTTACCGCAAACAGTAATTATACCAGCTGTTACCTAAATAGTTATGTGATAATAAGGATTAGATGTTGATAAAAAATGATAGGAGATGAAAAACTATAGAATATTTAATAGTAGAGGGGCAGAGATTTTTGTTTTTATTGATGCACCTAATGATGGAAGGGAAGGTCCGATTGTTGAAATCAGAGACTTGGATGGCACAGAAATAAGACAGAGTGGTTTTGCCTATCAGGTAGGGGACTTAATTAGTGAAGGTGAGCTAATGATTTTTAGTCGTAGGAACAACTATAGCATGATTTCTTTTAATCAGGCAATGTTAGTGCAAGAAGTACTTGACATTGACCCGGCATTTCAAATCACAATTCGAGTGACTGATGGGCAATCTTTTGTGATTCCTGCAGCTGGAACTAATAATTTCGTAGTTAATTGGGGTGATGGAAGTACAGAAACAGTTACAACTGCTAGCCCATCTCACACTTACACAACAGGGGATGATTATCAAATATCAATAACCGGCACGATGTCTTCTTTCTCTTTTAATAATGGAGGCAGTGCGGCAATGGTGATCAGTCTTGATCAAATGGGAGATGTAGGTCTCCAAAATATGGAAGGTTTTATGTTTGGTTGTAGCAATTTGACCAGTGCTAATTTAAATAATTTTGCAGGTGTAAATTCAGCTAATCAAGCATTTCGAAATTGTACTTCTTTAGCGACACTTAACACAACCACATTTGACACAACAAATATAACAAATATGAGAGCTTTCGTTTCAGGATGCTCTTCATTAACTTCATTTGATAGTCGATTTTGGAATACGTCTAAAGTAAGAAATTTTGCGATTTTCGCTTTTGGATGTACTGGTTTAACGGAAATTTACACAAGAGATTGGGATGTTTCAAATGTTACTGATTTTAGTTTTTTTGTTAGAGGATGTACTTCTTTGACACGTTTAGATGTTTCAATTTGGGACACATCAAGTGTTACGACATTTTCGCAATTTGCGTTAGGATGTACTGTTTTGTCTGAATTACCAGTTGGAGAATGGGATACCTCAAACGTAACAAATTTTGGTTATTTTATACAAAATTGTAGAGCTTTAGTAACTTTAGATGTTGGGAGATGGAATACTTCTAAAGTAACAAATCTTACTAATTTTTTGGGTATAACAGGGAGTGATGATACTGTTTTTAAACGTATAGATGTAACTAATTGGGATGTATCAAATGTAACAGATATCAGCGTATTTGCACAAAACAGATCAGGGCTGGAAGGATTAAATGTTTCCAGGTGGAACACATCAAACGTAACTGATGCCAGCCAATTTGCTCATGATTGTAGAGCGATTACAATATTAGACGTTTCCAATTGGGATGTCAGTAATGTTACTGATTTTAATTCTTTTGCAAATGCTACAGCTATAACAGAACTAAATGTTTCTAATTGGAATGTTAGTGCTGTGACTAATTTTACAGATTTTGTAAACGGGTGTACTAGTTTGATAACATTAGATACATCAGGTTGGGTTACTACAGCTAATCCTAATTGTACCAGGTTTGCAAATCAATGTACTTCTTTAACGAGCACTATAAATGCTAATGCTTTTTGGTTGAATACTGGGATTACGACTTTTACTAATGCATTTGCAGGTGCTACGAATATTGCAAATTTTGCTAGTATACCAAACAATTGGAAAGGATTATAATATATGGATCAGATTTTATTTATATTGGATCGGGCACATGGAAAAAATGTCAAAGGAAAAAGAAGCCCTGATGGTTCGCATATTGAATGGGAATGGAGTGATAAATTTGTAGATGATTTAAGTACTGATTTAACATCGTTAGGCATTCCATGGGTGGAAACAGTATCGGAAGACACAGAGCCGGGAATTACCAAACGAGTAAAACGTGCAAATAAATTTGAAGATAAAGCAGATATTCGTATCTTATTATCGTTTCACAATAATGCTGGTGGAGGTACCGGAATAGAGCTTTTTACAAATAATGAAAAAGATGAAAGTGATTTTATTGGTGAATTCATTGCTAAAAATCTGATCAATGATTTTCCTGAATGTCGATGGCGTAGATTGGACAAGTATACACTTGGGAAAGAAGCAAGTTTTACTGTGATTGCAGGAAATAAGTATATAAAACCTAATTATTGGGCTGTATTAATTGAATTTCTTTTTATGGATCACCCGGAAGATTTGAAAAAATTGAAAGATCCGGAATATACCAAAAGATTTAGAGAATCAATTTTGTACAGTATTTACATGCTTTGTCAGCATTATGGCTTTAAGAACTTTAAAAAAGAAATATTGGTATAATGGCCATTGTAGAAAATAGAAGTACCGAAATAGGTGATGTGATTCGCATTAGGAGTGAGGTGCCTGTTGTAGGGTTGTTATCGTTAACTACTTTCGCTGATGACACAGAAGGTGAAGTTACTGGAGGGAATATGCCTGGTATGATTCAGCCATTTGCACAAGGGAATAGGCAGAATAATCAAATTTTTACACCTATAGGGGTAAGTAATATTATTTATGCTGCAATCTCAGCATCTGATGGAAATACTAATAATGCTTCGATAGGTGCTTATAGTTTAACTAATAGTGTGTGGGATTTAGATTATCCTGATGTCAGTGCGAGAATCGGTGGATTAGCTTTAAGTGGTAATTTTTTATATGCTTTTAATGCAGAACGTGTTGAAAATACTTTTCGAGCAAGTTTATATCGAATAAATTTAACGACAAGGGTTTGGGAATTAGTGGTTCAAAATTTTGCAACTGGTCAAGTGTTTGTGGGTGATAGGATACATCAACACAACGCGATGTCACGAGAAATTGAAAATGATATATTGTGGATAATTATTGGGAATCGTGTGGCATCATATAATATTGCTACAAATACGCCAGGAGTATCATTTGTGAGAGTATTAATGTGGGAAGATATTATATTCCATAACAATAGGCTGTATTTAACCGTGAGCAGAAATGAGCCTACAGGTGGGCAAGGGCGTCTTGCAATATTTGATGCAACTGATGGGAGTTTTATTGCATGGTCAGCTAATATAAGCATAGTTGCGGGGAGAGATACACAAATTAGGAATGCTGTTTTAGATGCAGTAAATGGCATTATATATACTATTAATCAAAGAGGTACAAGTGGACCAAATCTATTATTTAGTTACAATATTGCTACTGATACATGGTCTGACAATTTTCCTGCTCCTCCACATGATTATTTGTTTCAAAGTGCATTTACAAACAATAGGTTTTACAGTTGGGCAAGTCAAAGAACAGGGTATATATTTGATGTGCCTAGTAATACCTGGCTAGCAGGTGCTACACCTTCTAAGTTTTTTCGCAAACAATTCCGCTATTCAACGGATGGAGGTTTTACTTTCACTGATTTTGTTGACCTCACGATGTTAAATGTTAGAGGCGTAGAGGTAGCTAGAAAAGATTCTTTTGTTGTTGACATCGCATATACCAGAGAAGGGACCGATGCGGGTGGGAACCTTACTTTTAATTCTGTTACTCTTTCAGGTGATCTTCAGGAATTAGGATTCCCTATCTATGATACGACTATTTTTAAACGTCTTTTTGAAGCGCTTGATCCAAATGTATTAGGGTGGGCATTAAATGTACTTGAAAAATTATATCAAAGAGGCTTATTGCCGGATTACATTGATCGTAATAGATTAGGCAAGAATGATGAGGATTTTATTGTTTATTGGTATAGTGTAACACATTTATTTGCAATCCTTGTTTATTGGATGCGCAATTTTGAGAATATTCCGGCAAATAGAACATTACTGACTCAGTTTTTGCGCAATTTTGATATCACGCTTCCATTTGATCTAAATCTGGATGAAGAAGCAATAATATACAGTAACAGAGTAAATGAATACAGAAGACGTGGGACTAATCGTATAACCACACCTGGTACAGACACTAATGAATTAGTAGATGGTGAGTTGTTGCGGTTAATAGATTGGCAATTAAATGATTTTTTCATTTTTGGTTTAACTGAGTCAAGTTCGTTTGGCTGGTGTTTAGGGTTAAGTTCTCCGACTTGGACAGGTACAGCTAACATTACTAACCTGATCATGGGTTATGAATTCACTACGGCAGTAACTAGTTTAGCAAATTATCCATTAGTAGGGTCATCTAATATTGCAATTATACAAGATGCTGCTATTAGCCAAAATGTAATGGCTATTACTTCGTATGCAGGAACTCCTGGCACTTATGGGATAGATACAGGCACAGCTCCGGCTAATACTAATTTTCTTTTTCCTGTAAATCACACACAAGATTATGAAATTACTTTTAAGGTTAAAAAAATCAGCACAGATACGCTGAATTTGTCTTTTTCAGCATTTGCTTATTCGTCTTCTTTAGCAAGAGTGAATATGAGTCCTATTGATGGTAGCGGGACTAATGTTAATAGTTTTCAGGCTACACCGGGTCAGGAAAATGTTTTAGTGCAAAACGTTTATTATAGTTTTAATGCTATTGTTCATGGTAGTTCAACAACTTTTACGACTGGATTGCAAGGTAATTTTCGGGGTTATAGAGGATTGCGGATGCCAACCAATGCAGCATTTTTAGGATTGGCAATTACAGCATCAGGTACGGCTAATCAATCTGATTTTTATCTATATGATATTAAAGTAAGACCACGTGATTTGCCCATAAGTCAGGGTTTATTTGGAGTAAAAAACATCATTGTAGGATACATGGATAATGGAGGGGAATTGAATGATGAAAACGCACGTTTATTTATCCAGAATAAATTGATTCCATATAATTCATTTCTAATATCAAAATGGCTGTAACATGAGTGAAATTAATTTTACGAGGAAAGTTTTTTTAGAACGAGAAGAACTAAACCGGTTTCAAGAGTTTTTAGCAGATAATATTGCTCAAAATACCATTGTTAGTAATACAAGACAATTTGGTATTATACAAACAAATTTTGTAGGTTCAGATACCAATTTTCAGGTTAGCCAGGGAACAGTACCAGGAACAATACAAATAGAAAAAGAGCAAAGTCAGGCTTTGGATGCGGATGGTCGTTTAATACGATTGGCTGCAACTGGTAACATTAATGTAACAAATGACAGTAATTGGTATTGGGCAAGGATAAGTCATGTTTTTAGGCGTTATGAGGTCGGGACTGTGTCCATTGATGCTAATGGAAACATGACAGGTGTAGGAACTCTATTTAATCAGGTTTTACGAGGGCAGGCCACAGATGTTGCTGTACAGATCCGTTTTATGCGAGAAGATGGAACTACTTTGCTGAATTCGGGAAGATATGGAGTAGTTAATATCGTTGATAATACAAATGCAGTGTTGACAAGCACAGTAGGTTTTCAAGTAGAATCAAATTTGAGATATATTGTAATAGGAACAACGCCAATTGGAGAAATAGTAACGACAGAACAATTACAAGGGTTGTATTTGTATGATTCATGTAATTTCGAGCTTGTGCAAGAAACAGTTGCTAATACCCCACCTGCTTTAACACCAGAACAAGTAGGAAGATTTTTTTATGTTGCTCGGGTTATGAATGCATCAAATACTGTAACAATACAAGATCAAAGAGATATTGATGATACTTATTGGAAATTTGATGTTCCAGGTATACAAGGAGCTATAATAAGAAGAGCTTTGCCTGCTCCAAGTGCGGTGGATCAGTACATGCTTATTGGATCTATTGCTAGCACTAATACCAACTATGCTCGTTTATTTTGGCAAGGATGTGAGCCTAATGGTGGTGTAGTTATTGATTTACGGATAGCAAACACTTTAATTGGCAGCACTAATACTCCATCGATTATTGATAATGTACTGATGGGTGGCGGCGCAACATTCAGGCCTCGATTTTTATACTATGTAAATTTAACAACAAGTAGGATCGAATTATATGCTAAAAGTGCTGCTACTTTTCCTGGTGGACAATGGATGCCAGGTTATATTGCCTTTGTTGGAGAGAATGCAGCAGCTGGAATAACAGGGTGGACATTTGCTCAAAATTTTACATGGACAGATACAGTACCACCAACACCAAATGTCACTTCAACAACTGCTTTTGCAGCATATGGAACAACTGAGGTGATTAATAATGTGAATGAGTTAATTGATGATACAAATACTCGTATAACAAATGCAAATGCAGAAATAAATAGTTTGGATTCGAGGATTGATGCGATCAACAATACATTAACGGTCAGTGAAGTTTTTATTAGTGGGGCATTTGGTGATGATATTACAGATCGAGGTATATATGTTAGGCAATACGGTTTAGTTGTTGTTGCAACAGGTTTTTTTGATCATGATGGAACAGATGCTGTTACGCCTATTTTTAGAATTACGGCTGCTGAAGGAATTGGTTTAGTTACTGGGTTAACTACTTTAGACATTTATGGTTATGCAAATGATCTTAATGATAACGGTGTAACGTTGCAATTGACGCGTGGAGTAGATGCGGGTACCGAATTTAATCAATTAGAAACATTAATGGGAGATAATATTGATGCCAGGCGTCATTATTTCAATATGTCATGGATTATTAGATAAATGTTATGCAACTGTATTATACGACATCAACAGGTTATCAAGATGCGCAAACAACGGTTATCAGATCCCTTGGGGGATATCGTGCATCAACAATCGTAAAAAATAATGATTTTGGCAATTTATTTGCTGAGATTTCGCTTTATACGATACGTGAGAATAGAGATGAATATATTGCGTTAATCTTACGTAATACAACTGGTGCGACGGTTACCAATGTGCGTGCTTGGTTTGTATTACCAACTTCCAATTATGGGATATTCGAAATTGCTGCTGTGACCACAACAAATGATGCAGATGGTAATCCCATGATCGAGCGCACGCGCACGCGCTTTACTCAACCTTTTATTGGCACTTTTTCTGTACCTACAAGTGCAAGTCCACTTGTGATTGGCAGTATGACTAATGGACAAGAAATAGGACTTTGGATTAAAAGAAGGCTTAATCTGACAGCAATTGATGCTGTGGCTGCAAATTTATATGAACGTGATCCAACTAATAATGATATTTATCGTTCCGTTGTTCATGATTTGGTAGAAAATGTTACTCTTTCAATAAGTTATAACAATTAAGAAAAATCCAAAAAAAATTATATAAAAACTTGATTTTTCTTAAATATCATTTTAACTTTATCTCATTGTTATGGTATTTTTATGCCATTAGTATTTGATTTATATAAAGATCTATGTGATCGTTTCGTTTTGAATTAAAATAGATTAGAATGTATTATTGAATTAAAAAAATAAATAGTCTAATGCATTAATTCGTAGTTTAAAAACTAAATTGTTATGTGGTCACATTACAGAATGCTAAAAAGTGTGCGTAAAATCGTTCGTGTAATCAAGAGTTGTAAAACGAGTGAACATTGTGCTGCTTGTAAACGATTGATTAACAATTTTAAAACTTGTCACAAAAGTACTAAAAGATCAAACAAGCTATTGATTAATAGCTATTGTCTTTATTTAAATCAATTGTTAAATGATAAGCGTGTAGATATTTTGTCTGCATAAGTGCTTGAGCATAAAAGTAATCATATGAAAAGTCGTGAGATTTGGATATGGGATTATTTTGCCAATTTGCAGTTGGAATATCTGACTTATTATGCAAGATTCCTGACTTACAGTAGAGAAGAAGATAAAAAAAAATTTTCCGATATCTGTAACAAAAAGTGTCGTAAGATATTAAAATTAGCAATGCGCTTAGGTGCAAATTCTATTTTTACTGATTGCGAAACCTGGAATAAGTATGTATTAAAATGGATGGGCAATGGCAATGGGTTGCCGAAATTTTGTTATTCTAATGAAAATCAGATAGATATGTATGATCAATTTGATCGTTATTTCTATTTTCCTGATGGGAGTTGGATCACATGGCAAAATAAAGAATATCAAATTATCAAGCATTTAGTTTTTACGAAAGAGTTATTGATTAAAGGGGAAAAAGTAACCAGACGTGTAACTTATAATGAGGTAATTGGACAAGGGTTCCAATTATTATCGATTACAGAGGAAGAATTGGATAAATTAAAAGCAGGGGATGATGGAGAAACAAGTGCTTGATTTAGGAGGTAAGCCTGTTGTTTTGTATTACAATGCATTTGAAAATGAGGTTAATATTGATGAGCTAACAGGTATTGATTACGCTAATTTGTACGGTGAAGCAGTAACAATTAGTGCTTTGTTATCCAAGTTAGGCGTCATGAGAGCAGAAGCTGAAAAATATATGAGCGAGTGTAAATTGGACCATGACATTTATGAAGCAAAATTAAAAAGAAACTACCGCCAATATGCTGCTGCTAACGCTGGTAGAATAGCATTGGCAGACGGAACCTTAATCAAATTGACTGAAAATGGATTAGATGAGGTAATTAAAGGTGATGCTGACTGGAAAAAAAATAAGCAATCCACAATTGAAGCTAAAAAACAATACGACTATATCGATTCTCTGTTTTGGGCCGCTTCAAGTAAGGATAAAAAATTAAATAATATAGTAAAAGCTGTTACGCCGGAGGAGTTATATGACGAGTTGATTGAGGGAGCGATTAATACAATTTTGATTAAAAAGCCAGAAATTAAATATGGTCAGAGAAACAAAGTAATTGAAAGTGAATGATTTTTGATGTGTAATTTTTTAATGTTTCAATATGGATATCGATAGAAGTGCTTACAGTGGGGGTGTGCCTATGCACAATATTGAGGAGTGTCAAAAAGATGCTGCTAAATATGATCGTAAATTTTACGATGGTTATGAATATGTAGGATATCATGAAATACATGAGGGTATTAATACTTTTAGAATTGCTTTTCCTCATGATCCGGCAGATAGTCCGTATGTACCAATTAGAATAGCTAATCTTGAAATACTAATTGATGAATATAATGCCGACGGCGAAAAGACAGGTGCTCAAGTTTGGAAAAGGAGAAAAGTATATATTTCCACTCAACATGGACCTAAAGATCAAAATAATAGGCCTCTGATCAAGGAAGATATCATTGAAACATATATTGAGCATTTAATGACTTTTTTGAAAGAGATTGAATCAAACAGTAAAGAACGTGAAAAGCTTTTGGCTCCAATTCATGGCAGTTGGGTCGAAGGGAAATGGCGATGGGGTATACGTCCTGAAACAAAAACTGTTTGTTTCGCTTGGAATGATAAAGGCGAATTAAAGTTATTGGAATTAAATAAAAGATGGTATTCGGAAGTAGAAGCGTTGATTGTTGGATCTTCTAAACCTGGAGAACCGGTAATTGATTGTTTTTCTCATATTGACAATGGATTTCCATTAATTATTGAAAAAGTAGTAAATAAGGAGCCAGGGAAAAGAAATAAGATTGAATACAAGATCAGGAAAGAGTTCCCGGATGCTAACAAACGTGAAGGATGGGATACTTTCTTTGAAAGAACAAGGATAACAGATGAGCAGATCAGTGAATTACTGGAAAAGAAATCATTGAAACAAATGTTCACTAATAATTATACACGTTCTGATTTTAAAAAAATTGCAGCAGGATTGCAACGTTTTGATAAAGAGAATAAATTCAATTTATTTAATGATAATAATTTTCGTAATAAATGCACAGAGATTAAAGATAATATTTGGGCATATATTGAGGATGAGGAAGAAAATAAAGAACAAAACTCTTAAAAATAAGTAATGTATTTGCCCATTGCACTTGTATCTACTGATTGGCATTTGAAAAGCACTAATCTTAATACCATTAAAAGATTGGTTGCTTTTCAGTGCCAGTTGGCTAATAAATACGATTTAGAATACATTATTTGTTTAGGAGATGTATTTGATAGTCGCATTAGCCAACGTATGGACGTTTTTAATGCTTTTTTTGACATACTTGAAATATGTCGGGAGTATAAGATTATGCTTGTGTGCATCCCTGGCAACCATGATAAAACAGATTATTTGTCAGAAATGAGTTTTTTAAGGCCTTTTCAGACACATGAGTATCTTTATTTGATAGAAGATTATCAAGTTTTTCCGGTAGGCAAATATCATTTTCATTTTATTCCATATTTTTTAGAGGATGAAAAGTATCTTGAATACTTAGAAAAAGTAGAATATAAAGGGGATGATATTTTATTTTCTCATATAGCGGTGCGTGGGAGCCGGAATAATGATGGTGAAACGGTGGATAATAAATTAACGGTAGACCTTTTTAAAGGTTTCGTAGCTGTATATTTTGGTCATTACCATAATTATCAGATGGTGGCAGATGGCATATATCATTTACCGGCAATTTGTCAGGATAATTTTGGTGAAGATGAGAAGAAGGGTTATACATTAATATACAGCGGACGTGAATTTCAGATTATCAAATCTGACACTAAAAAATATGAAACAGTTCGGATTGATTTAGGTAAATACAATGATCTATATGCTATTAAAAAATTATTGAAAGATTATGATCCACAAGAGAAACATATACGACTGGTTTTTAGTGGAGCTAAGAATCAGATTGCTTCAATCAACAAAAACAGATTGGAAGAGCAGGGGTACGTTGTGGAAACAAAAGATGAAGCTATTGCGCAAAGTATGACGGTCGTAAAAAATAACTCATTCACACAGTACAACCAAAAGCATATTGTACAGCTTTTTGGCAAATTCTGTGACATGAAATCTGTGCCGTTTGACGAAGGGTCTACTTTCTTGAATTTAGTTTTTAATCAAGTATAAATTGCTATGAAGATATTATCAATTGAAGCTAAGGATTTTTTATCTTTTGCAGATATGTTTTATGAGTTTATTCCTGGGAGTGTATTAATTCAAGGAGTAAATAAAACAGATATAAATCAGGTAAGCAATGGAAGTGGGAAAACTAGTTTTCAAGCAGTGATTGAATTTTGTTTGTATGGCAACACAAGTGCTAAATTAAAAGATAAAGAATTAATTAGGCATGGCAGACGTGAGGCCATGGTTAGCATGAAATTGTACTGTCCTATACGTGAAGAATATTTTGTTATTACAAGAGGGATCAAAAAGACAGGTAGGAACACGATTGAGTTATTAATCAATGATGAACCGGTTCGCATTGCAACAATTTTGGATGGGAATAATTACGTCAATCAATGGATTGGTATCACGCGTGAGGATTTGCAAAATTACTATGTGATACACAAGTCACGTTATAAATCTTTTTTCAATTCCAGCAATACAGAAAAAGTACAACTAATAGGACGTTTTAGTAAAGCGGATATTGTAAGTGAAGTGATTCCTATAATGGTTGAAAAAAACGCTAAATTAGAAAAAGAGCTGACAGAGAAACATATTGCTTATTCAAGATGCGAAGGTAAAATCGAAGCTTTGATTATTAAAGTGGACAGTCACACAGAGGATGAATTCAATAGAAACAAAGAGGATCGGTTGAATAATATTGATAGGACGATTGATCAATATCAGATTAGTATATTTAAAAATGGAAACTTCATCAAAAATACCTCTCGTAAAATTGAGATGTTCAAAAGCAATATCGCTGAGCTGCATAATAAAATCAAGGAATCAGAGTGGAGTGTAAGTCAAATTGAAAAGGTTGATTATGAGACTTTAACTAGGCGAAAGAAAGAGCAAATTGATTTAATTGATGAATTAAAGCACAGTCGTATATTGATTAATGATCAGATTTTTGAAAAAACTTTGACTTTTGATGATGTAAAACAGATGTTGAATAGAGTTAATAAAAATTTAATGTCTGTTGTTATATGCCCTAAATGTCAACATGAATTTAGTCCGGGAGATGAGCCTGGGACTAAAAACATTGAAAACAACAAAAAGAAAAAAGTTAGGTATGAAGACACGATTAATAGTTTGAAAAAAAAGCTGATTGAATTGCGTGAAAAAATCGACACTATTGATCTTAAAATCAAGGCCGCTTATGAGAAACAGGATAAAATCGATAAGAAAGTCGGATCGGTAACGCATACTTTAGACAAGTTAAGACGTTCGATTACTGAATCAGAATATAAAATAGAAGAGACTCAACATACTATCAATCTTGAACAGGCTGCGTTGGATGATGCTGTATTAAAAAATGAAAAGAATAACCAACTGATTGATGATTTACAAAAACAAAAAAAAGAAATCAAAAGGCTGAAATACAATACAGATGCAAAAGATAGGATAGAGAAGGAGTTAAAGAATGAAAAGGCGAATGTAAATAGTCTGGATAAGAAGATAAATGAACTTGAATCTCAAATTGCCCACGTTAAGAAATGGGGTGTATTATTTAAGGAGTTTAGGAATTTTTTAGCACATCAATTCCTTCAGGTGATCGAAGGATTATGCAATAGCTTTTTAGAGGATTTAAAGAGCGATATACAGATTAAGTGGGAAGGATATAAAATAAAAACTGATGGTACTTTGAGCGATCGTATTACACCATATGTGATGCGTCGGGGTGAAGTGCGCGAGTTTAATAGTTTTTCTTCGGGTGAACAAGCTCGAATGGAATTTGCTTTAATATTAACAATTAGAGCATTGATCAACAAAGCTCATCCTTATGGAGGGTTAGATTTTCTTTTTGCGGACGAGAAGTTTGAGGGGTTAGATGGTTTAGGATTGAGTAATTTAATGTCTGCGATTAATGTATTGAATTACCCCGTTTTAATCACTACACATGTGAGCGATATGAATTTGTGCAGTAGGATGTTGATGATAGTGAAAGAAAATGGAATTAGCAAAATCGAAAAGCAATACCATAATCGGGATTGATAATGGTGTTACCGGAACAATAGGGATAATAAACGGTCGTTTTGGATCAGTTTTTTGCAAAACACCAATTGTAAAACAACAGGATTACACTAAAAAAAAGAAAATAATTAGTCGCATTGATACTTTAGAATTGAGCAATTTGCTGACTAATAATATGCTTAATGCAAATAATTGTTTGTGTTTAGTTGAAAGGCCAATGATAAATTCTACTCGTTTTAATGCGAGTATGAGTGCAGCACGAGCATTGGAGTCTACTTTAACGATATTGGAAACGTTATACATCCCTTATATGTTTTGCGACAGTAAAGAATGGCAAAGGCCATTATTGCCAAAGGGATTAAAGACACCAGAGTTAAAGAAAGCATCGAGGGATATTGGCATTCGACTTTTCCCTCAATTTAAAGAGTTGATTACAAAACACAAGGATGCAGATGGAATTTTAATAGCTGAATATGGCTGGAGAACATATGGGAGATAAGCGGTATGGTTTCGTGATCCCTGGTTTTTGTCCCGCTAACAGCTAAAATAAACCGGGGATATTTTAAAACTAATAGATATGAGAATAGAAATTGACACGAAGGCTAAACTAATTAGATTATGTGAGCCTGTAGCAATCAGTAAATTGCAAAAATTTATGAAAGAAAAATTTCCTGAAGATTATCAAAAATATAAAATTTCAGGATATATAAATAACACTTATTGGCCGGTATATTATCCGTACGATAATACAATCACTTGTGCAAATGGCTCTATCACTTACACTAATTTAACAGATACTGATATAACTACAACAACACAACAAGATGGATCATAATTTTAAATGTAAAGACTGTAAGAAGACTTTCTTCGTTTCGACATATAAATATGGATTTGTTGATGGGGAATTGGTTTTGATTGGTCAGTATCAGTGTTATCGTTGTAAATCGTATAATACGGAAGAATTACCAACACCTAAACGTAATTATAGCAAAGGGATTCCAGGTCTAGGAAAATTCAGTTCTGCCTCAGATGAAGAAAAGAAAAGGATTTTGCAGAAGAGGGCAGATGAACACTATCAAAAATACGGTAAAGAAGAAAAAAGGGAACGTTTTAAAAATGCGATGAATAAGCTGAGGAAATAGTTTCACATGTTTAAAAATATTATTAATTTAGCAGTATTATTAAATTTAATTCTATGTTTTATCATGAGTTCAAAATTATTTAGAATACATACAGATGATTGGAAGTTTTTTCACAACTTATTGGAAGGATTAAAAATACAATTCGAAGAAGTTCAATTGCATAATGAAATCAATGCCTTAAAATATCCAAAAAATATGCTTCCTGAATCTGCTGAGGTGAATGAAGAAGATATTAAAGAACGTGGTAAGCATTTGAATCAAATTGTCAAGGATTTTCCTGATAAGGCGTTTCAGCAAAATAAAGACATAAATCACATTAAGAGTATTATGGATGATATTGAAAATAGACGATCTCGTTAAGGGATTTTACCTTTGGCTTTTAATAAATCGAAATATTTCATCATCGCATTAAAATACTCACGGGGGCTTGTAGGCTCTACAGAATGGGGAGGACGACCAAGTAATTTAGTAATAAATTCAGTTTGACCTTCCCATTGTTTTGCGATCCAAAGATGTCTTTTCTGTGTAGTATCTGGTTCATCAGTGTGGTGATATTCCTGACATTCATAAGGCGCTACCGGATGGATATCACATTTCCCATCATTAAAAAATACGCATGTTCCTCCTGGGTAAAAGGGGAACATGTCACCTGGCTTCATATTAATAGTGCTTGGAGATAAAACATACACCCTATTTTCATTTTCTGAGCCTATGTAATCAACACCTATATAACGTGTAAAAAAGGTTTGCAGATCAAGGCCAAGAAAGTTTGCAGCCTTTTCTACTTCGCCTGGCAAAAACCAACCGGGCTTATGCTGACATGCTCTTTGGCATCCTTGACAATTGCAACTAATTCGCTTGGTATTTTTCATTTTTATATAATTTGCTTAAATTTAAAAATTATTAATGAATTTGAAAAATGATTAAATCAATAGAGATTGAAAACTTTATGAGTATCAAGTCAGCGAAGTTTGATTTGCCGCAACTGACCTTACTTTATGGAAATAATTCGTCAGGTAAATCGAATCTGATAAAAAATATATTGCTTGTACGGCAAGCTGATATTTATGGAGGAAAGTGTTTTAATGGAAAGTACTTACAAATAGATGCTGAAAACACAATATATAAATGGGCGAATAAGCCGTGGAAAGCTAAATATGATTTTGGAAATAATATATGCGTGTCCTATGAATTGACACATAAAGATGGAAAGCATGAACTAATCAATTATTTAGATAGTGATATTGCAATAAACCAATTTGATTTTATTCAATATTTACAGACCGAACCATTATTTAATCATCGTTTCCAGTATCAGTTTTTGACAATACTTGATGATGCACCAAGATCATGTTGTATTGATATCTTGGATAATTTAAGAAAAAAAAGGCCAGTTATCTTTGAGGATATGAGTGCTTTTAAAGGCTATTTGCGTAATGAAGATGAATTTTACGATATAATGCGATCATCTGAAATCATTCTAAAAAGAATGCACTTTTTCGCTTCATTATTATATGCAAAGCCAGGAGATTTAATAATACTGCATCATCCCGAAGTTTTCTTACATCCAAAATATCAGGCCTTGTTCGGTCGTATGATTGCGGTATTAGCACAAAAGGGCGTTCAGATTATCGTTGAATCACACAGTGATCATATATTAAATGCAACTTTCGTGGCATGTAAACAAAAAGTAATTGATCACAAACAAGTCATGATTTATAATTTCGAATTAGTGAATGATGGCAAAAAATTTTGGTCTGAGGTTACAGCATCGGGGATAAGAGAAAATGGATTAATGGCTACAAATATTCCATGTTTTATGGATCAGATTGACAAAGATATGACAACTTTATTAGGATTCTGATGGAAAAGCACAAAAATATGATTGATGAAAACAATCTCAAATCAATTAGAGATTCAATTGATGAAATGTTGGCAGCAAATGAAAAACCATGTAAAATAGGCTGTGATTATTGTTGTCATCAGTTTCTGCCGATTTTCTCATTTGAGCGATCTTACCTTGAAGCTGCTATTAAGAAGCTTCACCCAAAGATTAAGAAAAAAATCAAAGCTAATTTCTTGAAAGTGCATGAGCACTTCATAAAAAATACACCTGATGTTAAAGAAATTAAGCTTATTGATGCGTTGAGGAATTATGGCAAAAAACAAGCAATCGACAACATTCCATGTGCGTTATTGATCAATCATAAATGTGCTATATATGAAGATCGGCCATTGGTCTGTCGATGGCATTTCGTAGCGGATCAACCAGAAAAATGTGCTAGCAATAGATTGCGGGATGCTGCTCCGGCATCGCAAGGCTTTCAAAATATATTTCTCGCATACTTGATGAAATATAATGTTGACGGTACGATGGAGAGCATGCTTCCGATATTACATGAATTATTTGATAAGAACGGAAAAACAAAGAATATATTAGACGATAGTTTAGAAAATGAGTGAAATTTACGAAGAACCGGAATACGTGGAAATGTGTATTAAAGCTAATCAATATCTAAGAGAGGATCAAGATAAGTTTAATACTAAATATTTTGTCGATTTTGACAAATGGATTCCAACAATAGAGCAAACACAAAAGTTAATTCAGTATGATTTGATGTGGTATATTACAAAAATGGGATTACTTACTAATTTTAACATTAATCATACATTTGAGGGGGCCTACTATGATATAAAAAAACGTCATTGGCATTCCTGGATTGACACATTTGAAAAGTTTTGGTTGCTTGTATACATGTGGACAAATCATACTCAGAAATGGGATAATGAAAAAAAGATATGGATTAGACATGATTAATAAAAAAATCGTAATTTTAAAACAATAAACAAAACTGATATGTCATATTATTGTGAGACATGTGGTAAAGAACACCAGGGATTCCCATTATACCAATATCTGTTGCCGGAAGAAGTAAAGAATATGTCTGAGGAGGATCGGGCGAAAAAAGTCACATCAATAGGATCATATATGGTTGTTAAACATGTCAATCATTCTAAGCTCTATGTTCCGGTTTCCTGGTATCAAAAGGTAAAAGATACAGACGCTTGTTGGGAATTTAAAATTTGGGTGCAATTAGAGTGGGAGGATAGAGAAATGTTTTTATTAAATCCCAAAATAGCTGAGGGATTTTATGGCAAATTGCAATCACGATTTTTATGGTATTCAGAGCATGGTTTCTTGGGTTATCCTTTGCATATAATATACGATCAAGAACAAAAAGCCTTTGTAGTGGATGATATTTATAAATTAGATTCGACAATTTATAATGATTACACAAATGGATTGCCATTAAATGTTGCTTTGGATTGGTTGAAAATTTTAACAGAAGAAGTACCCATCAATTGTGGACCGTTTAGACGATAGTTTATTTTCATTTTAATTTTGGTTATGGTCTAATAAGGAGTAGAAAAACGTTTCTATTCCTTATTTTTTATACTAAAGGAATATTTATCTTAAATGAGTGTTAAAAACAATCGTTAAACAAACGTTTATACTAAAAAAAAGTCAATTTATCAATGATTTTAGTGTTTTAATGTAATATTGTTTGTGGGAAATACTAAAATTATATAATTTTACAAATAATCTTAAAACTAATACCGATGTTACAGAAAGAGAAAATTGAAGATGCCCTCCTTGAAGCCGTTTTCGTTACTCGTTGGGATGAATCGAAATCGGTATGTCAACCAGTTTTGACTAATGAAGAGACTGGCCGAGTGATTGATGATATTATTGATGAATTGAATAAAGCAGGTTTTACGATAATTGAAAAATAAAACACCAAATCGATGGAAAAAAAGAAAAAGTTAAATGTTTTGTTAGCTGTAACCGATCAGCTCAGGGGTTCATACAAGAGTATGGTGAATTTCTACACTAAATATTTCGCATCAAAGCAAGGCCATTTCAAAGGAGAGAAGAACACTTTTGAAGCACGTGATGGCATGGCTGATGAACCAGGTAAAAGAAGTCTGGTAAGGGTAGCAACTAGTGTACAGGAGAAGATCGATTATTTCATCGATACGACAGCAAAATTCGTTGATTGTTTATTTAGTCAAGAGAGAACTAATGCATTAGGGAAAGCCCAAGCTGAATTGATAGTTGAGGGCACCAGCTGGGGAACCTTTACATCATTAGAACTTTTACGATTGAGAAGTTTAATTGAATCTGCAGATTTAGGTTCATTAACAAATATGATTAACCATATTCCGGTTCGATCGGATGCGGAAATATGGGAAAAAAGCAATAATGAGGAGTATTCTGGCCGCGCAATATATCAAACGAAGCTACAATCCAGTGAGACAAAAACAACTGAAAAATCGGCTTATATTCCAGTTGATCCTAACTTAAAAGGAAGGGAATTACCTGCCAATTATACATCGCCGGTACAATATCATGAAAAAGTGGTTGTAAAAGGTGATGCAACGCACCAGCGTTTTTCAGGTGAGTGGTCACAAAGGGAAAAGGCTTTGGCTTTAAATCGTGTTGACAAATTATTAACTGCGATTACTGAGTCATTGAAAGTAGCTAATGATTGTGAAATTGAGCAATCGGAGTTAAAAGCAGATAAAATTTTTGGCTATATCTTTTATGGCCATCAAAAAGATTAAAATATTGACAGCAGCTTTAGCTTTAGATTTAGATTACTTAGGAATTCTCGGTATTTTTAAGTGTTGTGTCAAAGCTTTAGCATGATTGTTATTGGTGAACTTACCAGGTGGATTATGCTACACAGAGGCGCGGGTTCGACTCCCGTCCGGGCCTCAATTCAAAAAAATATATGGCCCGGTAGCTCAGTTGGTTAGAGCATGTGTCGTTAAAAAAGCTTTAAACTAAGGAAACCTGAATGTAAAATCACACAAAGCACCCCGGACCCGAAGGATATTGATCTCCGGGGTGTGTTTTTAAATTAAATAGGGGAGTGGCGGAATTGGCTGACGCGATTGAATGTTAAATCAATATCCTTACTGAATAGGCGTCTCAGACAGACCGAGATTAACTTGAGGCGATATGCAGGTTCGAGTCCTGTCTCCCCTACGATTATTTTTTTTGATTAATATGCGTCTTGGTTCGCATTTCCGTGTGTATGTTAAAAGCAGCTCTTGGTTCTTGAGCTGCTTTTTTAATGTAAAAAATACAAAATGGTCATCATATTGACTTATCCATGTTTTTAAAGCATAAAACACAATTGCTGAGACATTGAAAATCATTTAAATAGTGTAGTAAAATACAAATCTTGCTGAACAAAGAATAGAACTAAGTAACAAATAAAAAAGGCAATAAAATACAAAAAACGTACTTTGGACGGTACTATGTAGTTAAAATTAGAAAGTAAGTAAAATACAATAAATTAAAATTAGAATTTAGTTGGTGGCGTGTGTCATTTTCAAAAGTAAGCAAAATACAATAAATTCAATATCAACATTTAATACAATTAATACTTCAAAGATTATTTCCAGCAAAAGTACATTAAATTATAAATCCTGGAAATGAAATAAATTAAAATAAATGATAAAAAATGTGCTTAATATTTTTGCAGTTTAAAAATATTACATATATTTGTAGTCGAAAGTAATAAAATACAAAAAGGCCTAGAGCCGAAGGAGAAATCCTAAACCCTCGCACTTAGTGTGGGGGTTTTTTTATGCTCAAAATTCAAGTAAAAAATACAGTTCAAATGAAGGTTTTTTATAAGATTTTAAGAAGTAAATAAAATACAATCATTCTTAGTCAATTTCATTTTGAGCTAGATATACGCTATTCTAAAAAATAAGTAAAATACAATTCTTGATGATCACTTCATGTTTGAATGATGAGTGTCGTGTTAAAAAAGTAAGTAAAATACAGTCATATCTGCTGCGAAATGCTAATTAGGTTGTCAATAAGTAAGTAAAATACATTCAGGATGCCTTTTTTAAAGCGGTTCCGTTACTTTAAAAAGTAAGCAAAATACAAGGATGACAGTAGACAAAAAATATGGGCTAATAATTTTAAAAAAAGTAAGTAAAATACAATTATTAATAGAAGTCAGTAAGATTCTTAAAAAGTGTATGTTATCCAAAAAAGTAAGTAAAATACAATCGCATGAAGAACATTAAAAAATTTAATAAGGGTGTTTATCATTTCAAAAAGTAAGCAAAATACAATGCATATTCGATGAATCAGCTAAGGCATGAGTGTATGTTATTTTAAAAAGTAAGTAAAATACAATATTGCGCCAGTTGTAGAGCAGTCATAATGAGGTGCGTGTTTTCTAAAAAAGTAAGCAAAATACAATGTAGCGATTCACATTGGGGAACAGTAGCGGGGAGTGTTATCTGAAAAAAAGTAAGCAAACTACAATTTAAGCAATAAACTAAATCTACACATATGAGGTGTATGTTATTCAAAAAAGTAAGCAAATACAATCCCATTAATCAGAAAGATTTAATCTAAACCGATGTGTGTTATCTAAAAAAGAATGTAAAATACAATAAGTAGGTTTAAATATTTCATCCGATTGGTACGTGTTATTTAAAAAAGTAAGCAAAATACAATCTCAATAAGTAGTTCTTTAAAAAAGAACTTGGTGTGTGTTATCCAAAAAAATAAGTAAAATACAATCTGCTCCAAAACGCAGCAAGCCCCATAGCAGGTGTGTGTTATCCAAAAAAGTAAGCAAAATACAATTTAGTTTGTTCTTTTTCTGCACTCCAATCAGGTGTGTGTTATCCAAAAAAGTAAGCAAAATACAATTAGGAATATATCCACTATAACCACGAATTGGTGTGTGTTATCCAAAAAAGTAAGCAAAATACAATCATATTTATGGTTGAATAAACTTTTAAATAGGTGTGTGTTATCCAAAAAAGTAAGCAAAATACAATAGAGATGCATGAAACCTGCATCAGAAGCGAGTTCCATGTGTTTTAAACAATAAAAAACCAGTATGTCAAAGATCATTTCCAGCAAAAGTACATTAAATTATAAATCCTGGAAATGAAATAAATTAAAATAAATGATAAAAAATGTGCTTAATATTTTTGCAGTTTAAAAATATTACATATATTTGTAATCGAAAGTAATAAAATACAAAAAGGCCTAGAGCCGAAGGAGAAATCCTAAACCCCCGCACTTAGTGTGGGGGTTTTTTTATGCTCAAAATTGAAATAAAAAAACAAAGCTATAACAATAATAGCTTTGCTAAATAATGAATAAAATACAAATTAAACCTTTAGTCTATGCGCAAGGTTATTATTAATCGAGGAAATTAAAATTAAATCAAGTATAGTTAATTTCATCTTATATTTTATGCACGTGTAAATGTAGTAAAATACGATCAAAATCATAAGACCAGATAATAAAAAAAAGAATCCTAAATGTTTAAAACATCTAGGATTCTCCAAGTTTGCAATGAGAAAACCGTTTTTCAATTTAAAGCAACAAACTTGTATTAGGGTTATAGTCGTATAATATTACCATCTAAATCGAATTTAAAATCAACATTATGGATTAACCCTTTAAATTGCTTATGGCTCATGCGTCTGGCTGCTGCTATTGTCTTAAGGGGTGTCCATTCGTCACTTAAACAAGTTAATTCACTCATGGATCGTTTTTCATCCACATGTTTAAAATTGACAACTCCATAATGATACTTTTTTTGTACGACTTGATTGGATATACCATGCACTTTATAAAGTCTATCCTTGATTTCTTTCTTTGAGAGGTTCCATATTTCTTCCGGATCATGTTGATAAAACAGAACGCAGATGCCATTTCTTAATTCACATTGCTTAATGAAGCGATGTCCATTTTTCTCTATCTCTCCAGGGAACAGATGGTCTTTAACATTTACATCCGGGCCTAATTCTCTCTTTATTTCTTTATATCTTTTGGCAGCATCTAAATTGCGTAACATCATAAACTCATATGTGAATTCATCCTTCTTATTCTTCTCAGTGCTTTTATAGATTGCCATTTTGTAATTGGCATCATTAACCACATACTTGTTTATTTTGTGCTTGTGTTTGCTTGGATTCATATGAGGCTTTAAAGCAATAGGATTACTGATCTTAGTAAAGACTTTAGCTTTTTTAAATAATATTTTTTCGCCATCCCCATTTGTATAACCATACAAATTGCATATGTCTTGTTCCAGTCCCTTTATTACCTTCTTATTTTGATCTATTTGTTCTTTTAAAGCTTCAATAGCCAATGTATGATCTGCTTCTTCATCTTTATCTTTTTCCAATGCACGTATGTCACGCCATATTTCTTTATTGTCTTTGACTACGCTATCAATGCCTTTCTGAATGACTGGTTCATTCTTTTTGCCTTCCACGACAATGTTTCGTACATTTTCATTGACGATCTTAGCTGCATCGCTTAGTGTCATCGAAGCAATACTCTTACGAACGACGTATTTAAGCACCTCTTCTATTTGTCCTTTTTTATTCGTTTCTTTAATAATGATGGCACCATATAACTTATCTTTGTGTAATGAACCACGTATGGTATCTGATTCTTGATAAATAACATTACCTTCTCCATCACGAACGAGCTTGTTGGATTTACGCACGGCACGTTTATTTTGCTTGAGTAAATCAACAGGCATTTCATTGGTAATGATTAATTCATTTTGCATTTTTTCTATCGAAGAGAAAAAAGTTGCCCAAGGCATGTGAAATTCGGCTTTTCGTCCATTTTCTTGTGCAATGAAATATTCTTCAATATCATTAAAGGAATTACGATTGATGTAAGTTGCTGTCATTGTATCTATGACATGTCCGCTGTATTTATACTTTAAAGTCTCCGTAAATCGTTCTTTAACGCCCCATATATCTTGGAATAGGCTTAAAGCTTGCTTACTGGTTGTGTAAACTTTTTTAAAGGTTGTTTCAAGGTATTTTTTAGCAAAATCCAAATTCATGTGATCTTCATAATTGATCGCATATTTGTGAGTGGGTTTTAGCTGATCTGTCAGTAAACGGTAATATTTTGTTTTGAAATATTTTAACTCAATAGCTGCCTGGTGCTTTTTGAAAATAGGAAAGCTTTTTTGATCCGGCGTTGCGGCCATTTTTGATTGTTTGCTGAATCTTTGGATCTCATTCTGTAAAAAGAATATCTTCTTATTCATAAAAGTCAAGCGTTCTTTTAACGCTTCTTTCATTCCTAATTCATAAGGTAGCTGGTCCCCTTTTGCATTAATAGCAGCTACACTTGCAAGAACCATATTGGTTAATGATCGGTCAAAGCTTTTACTTAAAGGAATAATAAAATCGATGTCATAATCCGGAGTAGTACTTAAAAGATTTTCTAAAGGAATTTCTTCTCCTGTATACACACAAATTTTATTTTGTTCTTCCCATAGTTGATATCTAATAATGTCGTATTCACTAACAACACGAAATATTTGATTCTCATTATCGTATTTCTCAATGATTTTAGTAATTTCTTTCTTTTTTGTTTCTTCGTTTTTTCGTAAACTTTTTATTGCACGACGCTCATTAGAACTACGTATATCGTCGTTTCCAATAACTTGAACTATGGTATCATTATCAATGATATTTGCAACAAGTAACTTATTGACAATTTTTTTTATTTGATAAGAAGTTCGTTGAAATACTGGTGAGTTAATAGGGATGATCTTCGGATCGGGCAAATATTCTCTCTTAGTTTTTGAAGATAATGGATTGTGTAAATCTCCGGCACTTGGATGATATAACTTTTGAGTTCGTGTTTTTGATCCAAATCTTTTAATTAAATAAACTTTGATTTGATCGTCTAAGCTTTCCAATACAACAAATTGACCAGTGCTATTATTTGCTTGCATATTTCTTGTAAAAACATGATAGACTTCTTCAAATATTTCTTTCTGATTTATTTGATCAGCTAATGCAAATTCATTTGGAGGTAAATGTTGTTCCAGGCGTTTCCATAAGTCCTCTCTATACATTTTCTCGGCCTTAATACTCCACGTATAATTTTTTGCTTTATTATAGCCAATTAATGCATTAACAATTTTGATGTATCGAGATTGCTTGGTGTGTAGATTAATGATTTCTTTAATGTCTTCACTAACTTTATTCATCGTTTCCGGATCATTAATGTATGGTTCCGGTATTACTGCTTTCATATTTGCCATGAAAACAGCATGTGAATAATTAAGTCTTTCCTTTAGGTAGGGAAGTATTTTCACCATAGCATTTTTACTAATGGCAGCATGTCCTGAAGGTAATTTTACACGCAAGAGAGCATCGATTTCATCTCCATTCATACCAAGTTGATTAATGGCAAAATCAGCAACTTTTTCATCATCTTGTTCTGTTGAAAGATAATGCCAAATGTCATTGATATTATAAAAAGACTCTTTGCCATCTCTTTTTCGGATATATTTAATTTTAATATCCTTCCAGTCAGGACCAAAAATATCCATAAAATATGCAGATACCGGGCAACCGGCAATACCAGATTTTAACGGATAATTAAATAGAGTGTTTTCTTCTTTAATTTCCTGATCGTTTGCATACTGATACTTCTTTTTCTTGACTAATTTTTTGCAAATTTCTTCAAAGTCAAAGAGAACTTTACTTTTTCTAAAAAACAAAGGCCATATTGTAGTTATCTCTTCATTATTTAAAGGACGTAAACTTTGATCGTCTGGAGTTTTAATTCTGACATTATTAATAAAACTCCACATACGAAATTCTTCATTAATAGGGTTTGAAGTGGCACAGCGATATTTTTTAGACTCAAAAGGACATCTCCCAATAGTTTGCTTCTTTGTTTTAAGTGGTGCTTGATAGAAAATGACATCGTACACTTCCTTTACAAAGTCTTCCGGTAACTTTTGAAATTCACAGATACGTTTAAATTCTTCTTCGTAATGCTCTAAACGTCCAGTATAATTACCTCTTATTTTTTCTCCCTTTTGCATTGATTCATAAAAGTACTGGCCTAATGTCTTGTCGCCTTTAGCTTCACATAGACTTTTGATGTTTTGCATCACCTGTCCATCACTTTCTTTATCATCAAGTCGATTACTAAGATAACCACGTCTTTGATTGATATGATAGAAAGCCCGACCAATCGCAAATCGATCGTCATCCTCTTTCAAATTCAGTGATTTTGTGACTGCCAGATTTCGGAAAAAGTATGGGTCTATTTTATCTTTAATATTGATCCTGGTCCATGAAACAAAAGCTTCATGAGTAGGATACTGTTTCTTGTACTTCCAATCTTTTAGCTCAGCGTGTGGCATACTTGGACAGTATCCGTATTTAAGTAAAACATTGATGAGTCTGATTTTTCTAAGTTTTCGTCGAAACAAAGATTTTCTTGCGTGACTGTATTCCCTTCGTTCAGCAGCTCTACTGGACTCGCCGGTTTGATCTACTTTAACTCCTTTAGGAAATGTATGTACTCCATTCTGTACTAATTGATGTATGCCGTCATCTTCCTTTACGACACTCCAGGCAACATTATCGCTGCTCCATTTGATTGCAAGTATACTCCTCATTGTTTAAGATATTTTAATAATACCCAAAATTATATAATTTTTTAAAAAATAAAAGAAGCCTTTTGCATATTTCTTAAAAATATTGCATAAGACTTCATTAAATATTGTGTAGTTGGGAAAAATATGATAGATTAGCGACGTAATCAAGTATAGTAAGTCCCTTGTGGACGAAGGAGAAATCCTATTCCTTTGCATTAGTTTGTAGAGGATTTTTTTTGCTCCGACGTGCCTTTAAATAATGTACGATTTCAAAAATATAATAGACAGTTGCCGATCCGATTAATCCGGCATAAAATGCTAGTGTGGTAAAGTTATCGCAGATAAATTTAAGATAAAGGTAATGTATCAAAGCGATAATGGGTAAAGCGATTGTATACCGGAAAAGATATAAAAGTGTAAGCAGTGTATATTTTAACACCATGAGCAGCTTAATCTTTAGATATGCTATAATTATAGCATTTCGCTTTAAGCGTTTAAGCCGCTTCAATTGCTTGTCTGATTCTTTAAGTTGAACTTGTACAGCTTTTCGTAGTGTTAAGTAACTATTTTCAGCTTTGAGTAGTTGTTGGTCAAATTCTTCTTGAGAAATCTTCCCATCTAAATAGTCTGTTGCAAATTGGGATACTTCTTTATCTATTTTGTCTATTGTTTCTTTTGCCATCAATAATTCGTCTTAAAGAAAAACCTAATAAAATTGTTCCAGCTTTAAGGAGGATGCCGCTTATTGCATCTCCAATATGTATATCAGTATCGGTAAAGAAAAATAAAACTTCTGGAAAGCAAATGATAAAGAGCAAAAAAAATAATGTCTTTTTTTTCATTTGATCTTTTTGATGATATGCGCCATGTCAATGAAAGCAGTCACAATAGCAAAAAGAACCATAGCTCTGATGTATAAAGGTATTTTATTTACATCGCTACAAAATGCATCTGATGCGTAAGCAATTAAAAAGCTAAATGCCAGTACAATGATCTCTCTAATTATCCATTGAATTATTCTTTTTTCTTTCATTTTTATATAATTTTATTTCGAAATATATAAAAATAATGTATAAGGAGCAATGAAATACAATATTGAATTATCCAGTAGGTCAAATGTAATGTAATAAGATACAATCGTGTATAATTTAGGCTAAAAATATTTAAGAGCATAAAATACAATAACATAATGGAAGGAAGAGCTGCTGCCATTCAATTTAAAAAGCGTATAAAATACAATCAAAATCCATGCACAAACGTATAAACTTTGAAATAAAATACAGTACCATTTCGGGATACTTAATCGTGTACTTTGAAAGAGTGAAATACAATAATTCGCACCAAAGAATTCAACTATCTTGAAAGTTGTAAAAAATACAAATCTATAATATTCTGCGGTATATAAACGGATTAATTAAAATACAACACGGATAAAGTTTTCAAGGAAATGAAATACAAATCAATCTTAATTTTATATCTGCGAAATAATACAAAGTAAATAAAATACAATTTTTTGGTAAACGCTTAATCTCATGTTGCTTTATAAGCAATCGAAAGTCAAAATACAAGCTATGAATTTACGGCATACAATATGGTCGTAAGTTGAAAAAATACAACATGATCAACTACATGATATAAAAAAGTGTGTATATTGAAAGTTAGTAAAATACAATCCAAAATATAGACGTCCCAAATATATCGTCCTGAAAAGTAACGAAAATACAATATTATTAGGGGTGATAATGGAATTAATTTGATCGGGTTGAAAGTAATTTGAAATACAAAATCACCCGCAGGCAGAATATCTCAAAATAAAACGTCAAAGATCGTTGAGGTTGGCAAATGTAAATAAAATCTATGTAGCGATTTTATCATCTGCAAACATTTTTTCATTAAAGTCATTTTTACTGTAAATACTGAATCCTTCAAGGTAATTTTCAGTAGTAGATATATCTCTATGTCCCAAAGCGTTTTGAATCCATTCTTTAGCAGCACCATTATCCATAGCTCTTTGAGAAAAAGAGTGTCTGGCCCAGTTCATAGCTATTTTTCTAAGTTCTTCGGGCCAATTCAATTCCGCAGCTATTTCCTGGAGAGCAGCATTGAGACGTTTTTGTATGTATTTTTTCCTGGGATGTATTGCAGTATCGTTTAGGCTATAATCTTTATCTAAAATTGGAAAAAGATAGTCGCCCACAGTTGGATAAATGTCTTTGTGATCAGCAAAAAATTGTAATATATCTTTGGCTGGTCTACTTAATGTTGCAATTATTTCCTGCTTAGTTTTGGAACGGATAATGTGAAAATACTCAATTTTATTCCCATTTTGATCAATTGCAGATTTAATATCCGATCGCTTTAATTTAGTCATGTCAATCAGATTGACGCCATTGATGTAATGACTAAATGACCAAAGCAATACGGCCATTCTTTTGTATTTATCGAAGAAGCGAATATTAAACTTAGCCAGGTATTCCGGATCATGTTTTTGTTCTGCATCAAAAGGCACTTTAAGTTCGTTTTTACAGCAATATACTTGCATGTGAAAAACCTTTTTTAGCACCATTAATTGCTTATGATCCGGTTCCTCGTCGTTCAAAATCGGGAACAATAAACCCTTTTTTAACTCATAATTGGCTTTAATATCAGCTAGGATTGTAAGCATTTCAGGAGTTAAAAAATAAGTCACTTCTTTTCTGAATTGTTTACTCCATACTTTTATGCCTTGACGTAAGGTACCGTTTTCGTCAGCATGAAAGCTAATATCTGAATATTTCAATTGTATCATGGTAGGATATGAAATCATACCTGAATAACATTGAAATAAATACATTTGCCAATATAAGTCTTTCTTTTGATAAGCTTTAAAGTTTTGTAGCTGTCTCATGTTTTGCAAAGGAAGCGTTTTGTGTGTTGTAACTCTTCCGATGCGTTTTAAATCGAAAAATTTTCCATCCGGTCTTTTATGAAAAGGATGGGTAATTTTATTGGCTACACCTTCACCAATTGCCAAATTCAATGTACTACTGATAAATTTAAACCTAGCTCTAATAGTAGCAAAACTAAGCCCCTTATCCATTGAATAATCGTAATACTTTTGCATTAAGCTGTAATCGATCTCGGAGCAAATCAACTGATCGAAATTGATGTTGCTATCCTCACAGAAATTAATGAAAGAATTACGAAGGTATTTATTATTCTCTTTTGTGGGTAAGTGGTGATGTGTATCAACAAACTTCTGTGATAACTCACAGAATAAACCTGATACCGGTTTATTATCCATTCTTTCCTGGAGCATATTAAAACTCCATGGAATAGCGCTTTTTTCGAACTCGTTAATAATGTCACGAATCCTTTGTTTTTTTTCAGTTAATTGATCATTTAACTCATCTATATCTGATCGGCCTCTTTTCTTTTTAAAAAGACCTTGTTTGGGGTCCCAATCCTTGGGCATGGCAGCGAATTCTTGACCTAATGAAATCTGCTTTCTTTTACCCTCGTGTCTTATTTTAATATACACAGGGTATTTTCCATTTGCTAATTGTTGCGATTTAAATAGTACTGTATTTACTGATGTCGCCATTTTGTTTCTGTTTCTGTTTTTGTTTCTGTTTTTCGGTCAAAAATCGCTTTTTACTTGCCATTCATGTTTTTTTATGAATGAACATTTAAAAATATGTATACATCACTAATTTGTGACTGTATGAGTGCAAATGTAAGAAAACCAAAATAAATGCACAAATATTAGAGGATATTGAAATGCATTTGGCGATACTCTATTTAACCAATAATACATCAAAATATCTCACAATATTACTTGCCCTTTACTTGCCCTTTACTTGCATTTTACTTGCCAGATCACTTGCAAAAAGCAAAGTTTTTCGATCAAAATAACTTGTGTTAAATAGCTGACTTGCAAATTACTTGCCCTTCAAACACACTTTCAGATTACACTTGCTTTAACAGGATTTAATAATATCTCATCAAAAATGGTCAAATTCAGTACTTTTCTTATGTTTTAGCCTTTGTAACCAAAAGAAAAACAGATAGATAGCATTTGTGATTCCATCGATCAGGATGTTTACCGGGCGAATCTATCCATAAAAAAAGAGCCACTGGAAAGTGGCTCTAAATTAATAAAATACAAATCTTAATTTCTCTGTCATAATTATTACTTGCTATTTACTTGCCCTTCGAATGCACTTTGTAAAAGTGATTGTTAACGTAATATATCATGCGGAAATAATAAAAAAGTGATAAAAAGATGAAATTAATTAAAAATAAAGTGAGATGTTGTATATTTGATTTAAAATTGATATACGAATGAAAAAACTAAGTTTATTACTACTGTTATCATCTCTACTAATTACATCATGTGATGACGATGATAAGATGTCGGGGTATGATTGGAGATTACCATTGGAAGCTTTCACTTTTAAATATCCGGTAGGATGGAAAGGTCATGATGAGCCTATGCATTCTATATTTAAAAATGCGACAGGGACATATGTCTTTTATAAAAAAGAGACAAATTCGGATTGGATCAAATACGGATTCATGAAGGATAATGAGGTGGAATGGCGAACCGGACAAATAAAATTTTGGATTGATTATTTTGATGATAACGATAACCGGCAAGAAATTGAATGTGATAAAAGCGATCCGGATGATATAAGTATAAAAGCTGATGAGATTGAGTTAATAGTAGAAGGAAAGGAATTCGAGAGTATTATATTTACATTAAAATAAAAGCAACCCGCTCGTTAGGGTTAAATTGAAAATATTGAATCTGTTGATGTCAATTGAAATCAAAAATTAATTTTAATTAAATCATAAAATATGAAAAGACGAAAATTTATCAATTCATCCTTTATATTAATGGGGATGACATTAAGTCCTTTTTTTATTGGATGTAATGAAAATAAAAACGTAGCTTTTAAAAATGAAGAAGATCGGTTGGATTATAAAGAAAAGATAAAGGATCAGTTGATTAAATCAGATTTTTTAGAGGGGGAATATTATGAAAATGTATTTAGGAATAATCGTTGTGTAATTATAGCTAATGATTTTGATATAATCGACACTGGCCATAAATTTAACAAGTTTAATACATCCATTGCATTACAGATAGAAGCTCAAGGTATGTTAAAATATAATTTTGATATTTTTGGGGAGATATTTCAAATAGTTGATATGCAAGAGGTAGATAAAGATGTTTTTATTTTTAAGGTAAATAAAAAAGGAAAATATATCAAATGGTTTCGATGGGATAATATAAAATACATTGAGTATCCGTTAAATTTGATTGAAAGCAAAGAAGATCGCCTTGTTTTTGATAAAAAAACCAAGTTACCACGAGTTATAAGCCGAAATTATTTCAAAGAATTAATGAATATAAATGTATGAATTTAATCTTAGAGGAATGTATTAATTGTGGTCTGTGTGCACAAGAGTGTGCTCAAGATGCTATAAAAATGGCTTATGCTGGTTTTGGTAATGATATAGAGTTCAAAAATGGCATTATCGATTTGGAGAAATGTACATGTTGTTTTGAATGTATAGAAGTTTGTGTTGTTGAAGCTATTGATCTTAGTATGCATTGTGGGGCTGATGGCGATTCAGGCGGGGATGTTGGTGATTTTGATGATCCGTGTGAAGGAGCTGTACCAATTTTTAAAAATGCTGGAGGTGTATATCTTGCTGATATTAATTCGCATAAATTATTCCCTGATAAAGAGTTTAATTTAGATGGAACTTTTGTTGCTGGTATTGCTGGGGTCGGAATTTGGATTGCAGGATATATACCAGGATCTAACACTCTTTTAGGAGGAGTTTTGGTAAATATTTCTAATCAAGAGAAGATACTTGATATAAAGAGAGGATTATATAACCAAAATGGTGGTGGCTATGGATTGTATTTCGTAAATGTATCTGCACCTGGGGCAATCCCTAGGGCAGCTTTATTTTATGGTAAAGATGGCTCTTTTTTTGGGTGGCATCACACAACGATAGGAGATGCGCCAAACTTGGCTTATCATTTATATTTAAAAATGTTACAAGAATTAAAAAATGCTGGATGTTAAAAAAACGTAAATTTTATTGGGGGGCTATCAACTGTATATTGCTTTTAATAGAAGCATATGTTGCTCAATATGTATTTGAGAATAATGAATACCAGACAATAACTAATTTTGATTTTTCAATTATTATTGTTTTAATACTTTATAGCTCTTTTGATAAAAAATGGTATGGTTTATTATTATGGTCTATTTTTTTACTTTGTAGATTAGGTTACAATGTTTTTTAAATACTTCTATGTATTAAATAGATAAAATTAAATAGAACAATGAAACACACAAACCCCACCGCTCGTCCGCTTAATGGAAGTATTTCCGTTTGGTTTAGATATACTAAAATTGGACGATAAAGGGCCTTATTTAAAGGCTTTTTATAAGGATGAAGAGAACTGGGAATATACCATCTGGTTCTTCTTTAAAAGCGGTAATTTAGTCCTACATAAAGATGGTGGAACCGGTTCCGGGATGAAGTATATTTGGAATAGAGAAGGAGAAAGAATAAAAGCATAAAAAACCCACCTTTTAGGTGGGTTTTTTTTGATTACCTATGCTCAAAGTATTCTTTTCTAACGATCATATAAATTGGACCATCATAATTGACGCCATATACGTGGTTAAAATAGTCAATTTGTTGGTTGATTTTATCAACTGTTTTACCTTCGCTCCATGATCGCATAAATTCTTCTCGTGATTCATAAGTAATACATAAAACCAAGTTAGTATTATCTTGAGGTTCCTGGTGGAATGTCCACGGGATAGCTGTTGTAAAAGCAAAACTATCTTGATCGTTTGATCGTACAAAAATTTGTGAATCGGTTAAACGTGGTTCTTGACGGCACCATGCAAAAAAACGGTTCATTACAATAGTTGTATTCATTTATAATTATTTTTCACCCTACCGACCGGGTCAGTCATGTTTGGCAGTATTGCCATACACAAATATGCAAAAAAATCAAGAAAAATGTGGAAAAATATGAAAAAATATATAATTTGGTGGAATATTAATATGGGCGACCCGCCCGTCAGGGTAAAACTATGAATTAGAATGCAAAAATTTAGAATGAGTACTATGTATTTGGTATCTACGCTAGTTTGGATGTTATTATTTGGTTTTTTAATAATTCCATTGTGGTTTGGCATAAAGGGTCTTATCCGGTATTTGACTACTGAATACGTCATTGATGATAAAAAAGTCATCGCAAAGTCAGGTTTATTAAGTACCACTGTTGAAGAAATGAGGTTCAACAAAATAGAGAGTGTTGCGGTATTAAAACCTTTTTGGGGTAAGATTTTTGGTTACGCTAATGTTGCTGTCAACGGAACCGGAGGGAAAAGTGTTGTAATTGCAAATGTTCAGGATGCGAATACCTATAAAAATATGCTTGATGAGAAAATAGATAATTAGTTAGTGTATTAATTTGGCAATGTGAATATCTCGATTGGAACCTGCCATGTGGCGGGTTTTTTATATCTTAAGGTTGTCAATATTTGATATAAGCCGACCCGGTTGTTAGGGATAGATCTAAAATCAAGATGAAAAATAATAAATTAGATTTTTTAATTACAATCAATGAGATTTGTAAAGAAAAAGCAGAAGCAGGCAAGGATCAAAATGTCCGGATTTGGGAATATCGTGACAAAGGACATTTAATCAAAAAAGAAGAATGGGAATCTTTGTGTAAAGATCTTGGCAAAGAAGATTTGGTCGATGTAATAGGGGTTTTCCAGAGTACAAGAATGGTAATGATTAATGAAAATGGGCGTGAATATATTTATGAAAAAACTAATTTTAAGGATTGAATAATTTAAAAAGTAGTTCAAATACTTAATCCATGGACGACACCTAACTACTTCAGCATCAGAAGTGAAATTATGAACATAAGGTTATATCATGGGTGACATGAAAATTTAATATGCTTCGTTAACTTTATAAACACAGGTTTTAAGTATATCTAATTTTAGAGCACATCGATAAGCATAAGGATATTTAATTGCAAATTGTTTACGATCCTCACATTCAGATGCAGCTTTCTGAATATTTTTTGAATTTTGCCAGTAGCCTTTTGGTTTGCGGATTACCTTCATATGCATGGTCGCTTCAACAAACCAATTATTTTTTATTGCAGATCCGTGAGCTTGAGGAAAATTCGTTTTAAATTCAGTCTTCGTTTGACATTTGGAGGCAGCTATTAGGACATTTTCTTTATTCTGCCAGTGCCTATATGGATACGTATTTTTTTCCAAAATTTGACAAATTTCATTAATCCAATCTTTATTCAAAGCTACAACGTAAGCTTGGCGATATCTTTCTCTAAATTCTGTATATGTTTCACATTTTTTAACAGCAGCAAACACATTTTGCTTATTATGCCAATACCGCACCGGTTTACAAAGAGGGATTATGTGTTGGCACGCCTCTTCATAATATCCTTGTCTTGTGGCGGCGGCAGCAGCTCCTTTGTGTTTTTTCCAAAACTCGCTTCTGTTGTTACATTGAGCAGATTCACGAAGAACATTTTCTTTTATATTATAATACCCGCTAGCCTTAGATTTAGATGACATATGCAGGAACGCTTCTTTAAAATCATTATTTATAGCTGACCTATATGCTGCAGGAGAACCCTTTTTAAATGCAGTCTTGTTTGGATATTTTTTTGCGATGCTGATCACATTTTTCTCTTTTTGATAATAACCTTGTTTTTTGTAATTTGGCCAAAAATTGATATAAATATCATCAAGTAATTTTAAACGGCAAGCAGCATTGTAAACATTGCGAAATCGGTTTTTAAAATCTTTAGGATCAATAGATATAAAAACTTTAGCATAAATTCTGGCTTTAGTCCAAAAATGATTTTTACCTAGCCCACCACCCGACATTTTGTTTAAAAGTTGATATTTAGTTTTATATTCATCAATAAAATATTTTTCTCGTTCTGATGCTTCTTTTTCAAGCAAGGGTTTGGTGAGGATATGACATTTGTAATTAACATGGGGATGTTTATCAATGTAATTCCTAATTGTACGATGGCTACTTGGATTGTGATGTATACCAAGATGGTGTTTCATCCTGTCATCAAAATTCCACGTTAATCCAACATATGCGACGTTTGTATCAAAAATTATTACATAAATGATTCTATATTTTTTCGAACTGTGAATTGGCATGTGAGAGCAAGCTTCATCTAAAAAACCGTTTTGATTTGCTAATTCATAGGCGCGGCCATAAGTTCTTGCGAATTCGGCTCTACTGTTACATTTTTTTGCGGCGGATAATACGTGATTTTTTATTAACCAGTATCCCCTAGGGACTGGAGAATCTGGCATGTGCTCACAAACATTTTTCAAAACTTTGTGAAATTTTGCATCAAAATAAGCTTTTGGAAATCTGCTTTTAAATTCTTTTCTTGTTTTGCAATCGCCGGCAATTATACCAATCATGGATATGGTATAGGTAGCAATGTACCGAGCATCGGAAGACATGTGTTGGCAAGCGGCATCAATATAACCAAATCTTCTGGCGTTTGTATAAGCTCTTGAATATAGTAAAGAAAATTCAGTTTTTGAATCACAAAATTGAGCTGCCACCAATACATTTTTCTTATTGAACCAATATTTATCAGGTACTTTATTTAAGGTTATGTCAATTGCATATTGGAAATGAAGCATATGCTGGCAAATTTCATTCAACCAACCATTTGCGCTTGCAGTATGGTAAGCATCCTTTGAATTTGCTTGAAATTCAGACCTTGTCTTATATTTAATCGCTTCTTTTTGACATTTATCTTTTGTCCAATCAAATGCGGAATAATTTCTCCATATTGTATTAAGTTGGACATCCTGATTTACATGATTAATAATTGTGGCTGAATGTAACATTACAAATATATTAATAAAATGAAACTAAAATCAGAATTGAATCGAAAGCAAAAATCAAGTATTCCATATATTGCGATACTGATAAATCAGTATGAATATATAGACATCAAATTACAAGATTAACGTGCTAAAATCAAGTGCATAAATATCGTTTGAGTAGGTGTAATTACATTTTATTAAAGTATATATAATAATATATAACAAAAATGTAATCTAATAGAAAAAAATTAACAAAAAATAACATTTAAAATGACTATGATTGATTTATACGTTCATTTAAGTAAAGGCACTTAATTATTTTGGAGAACGGTAATGCGTAAATAATTTGACCAAGCAAAAGAGGAGTTCAAAAAAAGATTAATAAAAAGATTGAATGGCATTTGTCAAACCAAAGAAGAAACTCAGCGTAAGTTGGTTTTTTTTGTATGTTTGATCAAAAATATGAAAACATGAAAAGAAGAAATTGTTGCGAAGTAATAAATCAACTACTTGAGAAGGTGCCAGAAAATAAAACGGAGTTGATTGAGGATTTAAAATGGAACTATGAGGATGCAAGTTATAAAGCACCGGAAGAAACGATTCAATGGACACGGACCATGGAAACGCTTATGAAACACATGTTACATCCTAGAGAAGAATGGGAATTTGAAATATTAAGCATTTTTACAACAAAGACAATTGAACAAGTAAAAATGGATTTCAAACAAGATAACATTACTACAACTTAATGTTAAAATCAAATTAAGATAGATGAGGAAAAGTTTGATCGCATTGATACTTTTAAGTTGTGTAACGTTAAAAGCACAAGAAAGTCAAGATTTAGCAAAATTACATCTGCTCAAAAAAAAGGAAGCTGTAATTAGGAATAAGATAATTGAGTGCTATAAAGAGATAGATACTATAAGACGTAAAATTGGAATTTTAAGAGAGCAAAATGGGAAAAATCGTCAGGAAATTTTTGCAATTGAGAAAAAATTGTATGGTAATCAACGTATTGAAAGGGATGTTGAAGAAGAAGCGCAATTAAGAGTTTCAAATGCAGTTAGCGGTGATAATTGCGGGAAAGTAGATCTTTCGACTAAGCCGTCACTTGATCAGCGTGGAAGGTTAAAGGACAATAAAAATAATTCAGTAACCAAACGCACACTTGTTGGTTCACTACCCGAACCAGAATGTGAACCAAAAAAAGAAGGGATAGTTGTAGTAGCAGTTAAAGTTAACAGAAAAGGAGAGGTGGTGGAAGCAAAAGTTCAATTGAAAGGATCAACAACTATGGATAAGGAATTGTGGGAAAAGTCAGTGGAAGTTGCCAAAAAAGCAAAATTTACTGTAGACAAAAAGGGTCCTGCAATACAATTAAATACAATCACTTATCATTACGAATCAGATTAGGAAGTATGGGCCTAATGATAGTGTGATTTTTTACAGTGTAAATACAAAAATTACTTATCTTCGATTTTCAGCAATAATGGTATTGCAATTCAATTGATAAGATAGATAAAATAGAAAAACCCGGCAGACGCCGGGTTTTTTTATGGTCTACCACTATTAATGTAATATAAGATGTGAATATAATGAAAAAATTAGAAAAAGTGTGAAAAATTAAAGGCACGTAAAGATAATTTAATATTTTCGCAAAAAATAGCATACACGAGCCGCATTAAAACAAAATTAGTAATGGAGTACGATTTTAAACAACACATACATAATTCCGCTGTATGGACAGCATCACGGGCTGTGAATAGGCAATTTACAAAGACAGCGGCAATAAAATATGCAATTGAAAAGGCAAATCTTAGTAAAATGATAGGTGTCGTTCATCCCTGGAGTCAAGAAATATTTGATGATTGGCATAGGGATAAAGCTCACGAAATCATAAAATATCTGGTTGAGTTTGATGAGTCTTTGAAGCAAAAAGCAACTTACGGGAGAGCTGCAAAAATTATTGCTGTTTATTTAAAAACAGCAGTAATTTTACCATACAAAGGACAAGATAATATGTTGAAATTGATTCATTGTCCAATTGATCGCATTGTATTGACTAATCTGTATAGAGATGGTCATTTGCCAGAAGGGAAACAAATAAACTGGACGCAATTGGATGAAAATGAGTACTGGAAGCTGATAGATGGTCTTAGAGCAAAAGGCATTAATCCTAATTGGAAATTAGAAAGATATTGGAGCCTGTAAAATTAAACAAACGCGGATGCTATCGAATTCTGACAGGGATAAACAAAAACAATTCAAATTATTATTTGACACTTATTACCATTCAATGTGTTTGTATGGATTGAAATTTATAGACTCATTGGATGTAGTTGAAGATTTAGTTCAAGATGTGTTTGCGAAGTGTCTGGGGAATCAAATTGATTTTACTCATCCTCAAAAATATTTATTAAGAGCTATAAAAAACAAATGTGTTAATTATTTAAAATCACAAAAAAAACTTAAAAGAATTACATTAAATGAAAATGCCACTGATCATATATTGATTGCAGTGGAAGAGAATGATCATTTAGAGAATAAAATACGTCACATTAATAATTTAATCGAAACATTACCTCCTGCCACGAGACAAGTATTTGATTGTATCATCATTCAAGAGATGAGTTATAAAGAAGCTGCTGAGGAATTAGAGTTGTCCTTAAACACAATTAAAACGCAAATTAAAAGGGCACGTAGAATACTTAGAGAATCTTCTTTTTAAAAGAAATTACAACTTTTTTTTACTTTTTTTAAAATAAAGTCACCCTTTTTATTGTTTTTTTGTCTTTAAAAAGTGTAAGGCTTTTAATCTCACATTAAAAAAAGTAATAATGAATAAATTAACACAGTATAAAATCATTGGGCAAATTGAAAAAGAGGTTGATGCCACAATAAAATACTTAAAAATTGATAAGGATAGAGCTTACAAAAATGTAATCGGCAATATTACTTTTAATAACAGGTTACGTAAAATTAAGATAGCTGCCTTTATAATTACTTTAATAGGCATTACTTCAATAATTCACTATAATATTAACGATGATATCAATGAATTACCTGTTCGCAATGATATTTTATCAATAACAGATAATAAAGGTGACATTATCATCATAGATAGTTTAAAGGAAAAGGCTGAAATAAAGATTGATGGTGCTTTGGTAAAAAATGCCCAAAAACAAATAACATATACGCCTCAAAATAAATTAATAAATCTGAGTGTTAAAAATAACACAATGAATGTCCCGAAAGGGTGCATTCATACATTAACGTTATCAGATGGCACTGTTGTAAAGTTAAATTCTCAAACAGTGTTAAAGTATCCTTCAGTCTTTAATAAAAACACTCGCAGAATAACCTTGTGTAAAGGTGAAATATTTGTAGATGTCATTCATAACACTAAACCATTTATAGTTAATGTGGATGGTGTTGATATTAAAGTGTTAGGTACACAGTTTAATGTAAATAAGTATAAAAACGATCAAATAATTATTACACTAGCAAAAGGGCAAATTAAAGTAATGCCTGACAATATTGGTGAGTTACAATTTGAACCAGTAGATGTTATGCCTTTAGAGCAATTAAGTATAGATTACATTAATAAAAAATTGAGTAAAAAAACAGTGTCCCTAGATTCAATACTTGATTGGATGAACGAGGATATTAAATTTGAGCATTATTCATTTGAAAGAATTGTTGAGGAATTAGAAAGATGGTATGATTATCAAATCGTATTTAATGATGAAGTTGTTAAAAATTTAAGTTATTCTGGACAAATTAGTAAGAAGAAAGATCTATTTGAGATATTGGATATATTAACCTATTTTAATGAATTTGTGTATGAGATAAAAGAAAAAGTGGTAATTATTAAATCAGTGAAAAAAGAATAGGATAATAGCCTCGACAATTGATTATCCTATTCAAGTGTTTAGAAATTAATATTGAAAAGTATGGAATTAAATTTAATTAAACTATCCTCAGTAATGAGAAAAAGTAGAAGTTTAAAAACAGCTTCAGTTTGTTTATTGTTGATAGTATTAGCAAACGTCAACATGTTTGCATTAGATTATTTACAAACGCGTTCAATTAATGTAGAATTGAAAAACGCATCTCTCGTTGAAGTTTTATCCTGTATGCGTAAGCAAAGCTCGGTTGACTTTATTTACAAACAAGAGGATATTGATAATATTGATAATTTGACTATTAATGCTGTTGATGCATCAATTGGTGAAATTCTTGATGAATGTCTTGAAAACAGTAAGTTAAAGTATCAACTTCACGATGATGCAATTATTTTGATGTTAAGAAATGATAACGCGCAGCAGGAAAAAATTATAATCACGGGTATCATATATGATCAAAAAAAACAACCTATTCCAGGAGCAAACATTATTATTGAAAATTACAACACGGGTACCATTAGTGATACAGAAGGTAAATTTAGAATTCAAGTACCTGAAAAACACGGTTTTTTACTTTGTAGTTTCATTGGATTCAAAAAGAAGCGTGTGGAATTTAATGGCACAGAACCATTAATAATAAGAATGGTTGAGGAGACAGAGGGTTTGGATGAAGTGCAAATAATAGCTTATGGAACCACAACACGAAGAAAAATGACTGGTTCTGTTGCCACAATTAAAGCTGAAGAAATACAAAATGTGCCAAGCCCTAGTCTGGAAAATTTATTACAAGGCAAAGTTGCTGGTATGGACGTGAGTAATATTAGCGGTTCGCCAGGTTCAGGAGGAACATCCATAACGATTCGAGGATATAACTCAATCACGAGTGGACTTGACAGAGCTTCAAGATTTTCAGATCCTTTATGGGTTGTTGATGGCGTACCAATTTTAAATTTCAACTCACCTGTTACTGGGACTAACATGCTGGCTGACATCAATCCCGAAATGATTGAGTCAATCGAAGTGCTAAAGGATGCTTCATCAGCAGCACTTTATGGTTCAAGAGCTGCTAATGGAGTTATATTAGTCACCACTAAATCCGGCAAAAATGCTCAGAAAGCTAAA
>Ga0126339_10000006_pt1 | contig 67545 bp, 36 predicted proteins | sample OrbTmetagenome_2_FD_92532 | JGI IMG/M metagenome (GOLD analysis project Ga0126339, IMG submission 92532) | Coral microbial communities from Petempiche,Puerto Morelos, Mexico - Orbicella T R C metagenome | ecosystem: Host-associated > Invertebrates > Cnidaria > Coral | place: Petempiche,Puerto...
AAAAAAAAAAAAAAAAAAAAAAAAACAGGTGTTAGTTTTGACACAAGGGGGAAACATTTCTGAAATTTGCTAAGTTGCACTTGGTTCCCAAAATTGAATTGAACTCTGATTTACGTTCGAAAACAACGCGTAATAATGGAACGAATAAACACAGCAGACTGGAAATGATTTTGATCTAAGGTTAGCGACAGGAAAAACCCTGAGACATGAACACAGCGGGTTCTAAGAGATTGCAATTGATTTTTAAATTAAAGCTCTCCAAAAATGTCCCTCTTTCAGTTTGCCTCGTGGCTGAAGTCAGTGAAACACGCGACAAAGTCTAAATTTTAAGCCGTTTTGTCCATTCGTCGGTTTGTACTTCAAAATCAACAAATCGAGATATTTTTGGCTTTCGATAATCTTTTTGATAAGCTTGCACTTAATAAAACAGACAAAAGAAAAGATAGGTCCAGGATAGATCACTTTACTGGGCTAGTTTACTGTCTCAGTTTTTCACCTTGGAAATTTCAAGAGACCACTGAGACACGATTTAATTATATAACTAAATCAAGAGGTCAATGCGAAAGAAGACACTGAAATTTCAAAAGCTGTAATTTTCTGTCATCATATGGGATCATCTGATGTCTTGAATTAACTGAGAGCTGAGACCGGTGATCAATTCATAAAAAGCACAAGAAAGAAATTATACTAAATTACAACACAAATCTCGGATCAGTTTTTGAAGATAACTTCAGGATATTTCATTCAAGACCGGTAATTGTATATTGACATGGGTATGATTCACTTTCATGGGTATTTTTGCTTGCTCTCAAGTCTCCCTGAATTGAACTTGAAAATATTTCCGACAAATTCGACCAGTGCCGTTTTTAAGCTTGCCCGCGATTTGAGAAAAATCTGCCTAATCGCATTGGACTTCGATATGTCTGTTTACATAGACAGCAACGCTTAAAAAGTTTGATGAGTTTATTGAATTCTTTTAGCGCTTTTGTCAATAAGCTGGTAGCACCTTTTTCATCTGGCTCGTCCAAAATGTAAGGCCACCATAGAAAAAACAACCCCGTACCGGATGAATTATAAATAGGATTTGCCTCTACTACAGATTCCACAAAACTATTTTGGAAAGGAGTGTTGAGGGTAATTTTACAAGGCCGTATGAATGGGATTTGATGCAAACATTCTCAAAGCTGAAGCGGGCTAGGTTTGTGGCGAGCGCGTGGTTTCAAGTAGCGGTCACGTAAGCGAGGAAAAGGTTGCGTGTTTTACATCGTAGAAAGCAAATCCGTTAATAAGAAATCCTGGAATGAAGCAATGGAGACTATTATGAGAGTGTGCTTCCTGTTCATTGTTGTATTCCTTTAAAATTAATGAGATGTCTTGAATAAAACTGAACAATCTCGAGGATTGACAATGTTTACGTTACTAAAGTGATATCTGACATTCTGAGGCTGTTTTTGAAAGCCACTCAAAACCCAGGAAGCGTTAAATGACAAGTATTTTAGACGCGATAAAAATACAACATATAAATAGTCTTGGTATGTCTTTACCAACTTTAAACTAAAACAAGCTTCAAAACAAAGCAACAAAGTCAATACTAAGCGATTTCTACCGGTGATCAACACCCTTGTACAATGCATGTTTGGTCTATACGAGGTGTTATTGCATGGCTCCATCACTGAGCAAGGCAAGGATGTTATCTATCCATTAAGTTAGATACCTCGGTCGATAATTTTTGAGTTGCGTGTTTAAAAAGCCTCTTGTTGTATTCACCTCAAAATCAACAAAGTCGCGCCAAGCGCTGAATTCAGCCCACCTCTGAAATCTGATTCCTCACCCATCCGGCATTTTCTGCTAGTTCTTGTTTTGTTTTTCTTTTTATCGTTTTAAGAAGTCTGCGATACGAATTGTTTATCGAACAACGTCGTTTTTGTTCACTAGACCTTTAATTTTCTTTTTCTTAGCTGTTATATGCGTTGACAAACCTCGTTTCCCCATTAATTTGCGAAGTCTTTTCCTATTGCGAAGATTCATGAACAAACTTCCTCTTCATTGCTGACAGTAACAAGCGAAGACCTACATTATCATACGTTACTTAAAGAGTATTGATTTCATCGTAATGAACGAATTATTTCCAGTCAAAAGATTTCGCTGGTTGCCATCCCAATCATCTTCAATCTAAAGAGGAACTGAATTGTCTTTTGCTTTTTGTTGTCGTGTTTCCCAAAGTGACTTTTCTGAAGCACCAATTCAGGATATCACTTACATCACAAAATTAAATGTGTTTCCGAGACTAATTGCATGTGCTTCAAATCTGTGGTCACAATTACAAGCTTTTAACTTGGCCATGTGCTGGCTTAAGGAGTCTTTAATTGCACGTTTTAACAAACAACAACCTTCATCCAATAAAACACTGAGATCTGTTTGTACATTGTTTGGCGTCTTAAGGCTTCACATTTCGTGAAAGAAGCCACTTAAGTCCTTTTCCGAGGCCATTCTTCGCATGCAACGTCGATATCCTAGTTAGCCACAGACGTAAAAACGCTTCATAATCGCACGAAAGCTAAGGAAGAATCGAACAAACCTTTTCGCTTATTGTGTAAACACACGCGCGCCAGGGTAAAATACAAAATGCGTTTTATTGCTATAATTGGTTTGGCTTAAGCGATTTTTCACTGCTAAAATGCTTGATTTTTGTCTTATAAGCCATGTTTGACTTCGTACTTATGTGCGGCGTTAATCTTCCTGATAAGTGAATCTAAAGTACGTGTTCGATAATTATGGAGTAACGAAGGGGCGGGCAGCCAACACTGAATTGAAATAGCAGCCTTAAAGACCTTGCGTTTTATGTACTCAATGGGTTTGTAACTGTTGAATGTAATGACAGCCTCAACAATAGCAAAGTTAACGAAAAATTGCTCTGGAATCAAAGACATTAAGAGCTGCCACGGAAGCACTAAATTTTCAAATTTTCAATTACCTCGATTCGTCTGACACCGGAAAAAGTCAAAGATCTAAATCAAGTACAAAGATATTGGCGAACACTGGCTTGCGATACTCCCAGCTGCGATCTAATTAGTGTTTTCTTCGCTTCTAATCGCGTGTTGACAAGCGACAGTGTCAAGTCGTTGATAAAGCTGGATCATTTGATCGTGCATGACATATGCTTGACTGCCAGACTCTTAGCACTGAAGAACGTACGGCCACGCCTTCTGAAATTGACACATGTCTCGTCCATTTCGAACCCTACGCATATTTTACCGCGCGAGTTACAATACTCTTCTCAATGAAGCTCTAAGCTCCGTCGCTGTCTCAATGGCTGGATGCCCTTCCAAAATGAGTTCGTTTTCGATAGACAGTATACTTGCTCTTCAAGAGACCAAGTGCGGCACTGCACAAGACAATGATATCCATAAAAATATAAATGCGTTGAGCGTCGAAGAGCTTCGAGATGAGGATGTCACTACTTCTAAATGTGGAGAGCGCAGAAGTTCTCCAAGTTCGAGTCTAACAGTAGGAATAGAGGAGTCCTCTTACGAAGGTAAAGTCTTGGTAATTTTCTATTCCGCGTTTCATGTGTTTACCGAGTTTGTCACCTATTTGCAAAGATATTGCATTATTACCGTCGCTGAGTTCGTACGTCTCGAAGACCAAGATCATTCGACCCTATGGGTTTCAGTTTAAATGGCAAGTTTGCTTCAGAGAGTTTAGTTTGCGAGAGAAACCTAATTTTCGAGATTTTACACAGACGTGATATAATCACACCAAGTATGTTGTACCGTAATAGCATAGCGTGGAATAATTCGCAATAGTATGTTACTAAGCTCATGAAAAATGTCGCTGCAACATTTCTGGTTCAGTGCTTCTAGCTTTCCGCGTTCTCGGAGCTAAAGTCTTACTTCACATCATACTCAATTTTAACATTTTCTCTTTGTTTTTCCTAGCTGATTCTACAGAAAGACTTGATGCCGAGGATTTTAGCAACGAGACCGATCAAGACCAAGAAACGGAAATTCCAAACACCAAAAAGCGAAAGCGGAGAGTATTATTTTCCAAGGCGCAAATCTTTGAGCTGGAGAGGCGATTTCGGCAGCAGAGATATCTCTCCGCCCCAGAAAGGGAACAGCTTGCAAGACTCATAAACCTGTCGCCGACTCAGGTCAAAATATGGTTTCAAAATCATCGGTACAAATTCAAGAAACAAGTTGGTGATAAGGGACACATCCTAGGAGAAACCATGTCGTTTATGAGCCCCAGAATTGTTCCCGTGCCGGTATTAGTGCACGAAGGACAGCCTTGTTACCGACCTAGAGGCGCAGTGACTTCTCGGCAGGAATTCAGTAATGGCTTCTCATATCCTCCGGTGCCGTTATTGTACTCTAGTCCTGCCGTGTATAATACCCGTTACTGGGGCTTCTCTTAGAGTATAGTAATACGTTAGTAAATAGCGGTTGAAGGTAGTTATTTTGTTCATAGAAACCCAATCGAAAACGTAATCCTATTCGCGTCTGCACTCTCAGGGGTATAATTTCGTGTTTCATCATTCAAAATCGCTCAACACGTTTTATGTAATTCCTGCAAGATTATAAGCCTTTTAAACTTGCGCAAACTAGTCAGTTATAAAATAGAACCTTGTGTTCGTAAACTGGTGGATTCGTTTACTTTACTAAGCTTTAGGATTTAAGCTTCGTTTGAAAAGATCTTCAGTTAACGCCATGTGCAACATTAGTTTATGTACAAAAGATTATGTTCGTACCTGTTTTGTATTTCACGAATAGCGAATTGTTCTCCACTGTGATTTAGCAAACGGAGGTGATAAAATTTCCACCAAAGGCGTGAATAAACTTAAGCATTCGATAGTTCTCCACTGGTGGTTTTTTTTTTTATTGTTAAGAGTTCATTGTCTGTCATAGAAAGCTTTGCCAAGGCCGCTTAGGTTATCATAGAGTTGCAATATTTGCCAAGAACTTGGCAAACAAGTTGTACATGATTATGAGATTTTGTAATCTACAAATAGTTTAGAGTCATACGTACTCAGGGATTAAGAAATCCTTTTTTTAGCCATTAAAGAACAATAAATGTTCCTAGTACGGAAAAAAAGTCAAACCGGACATATTCTATGCCAACAAAGCACCGCTTTCGTATTGTGTTCATCCGTCATATCATTGCGTGGGCTTGTTTGGGACACGATCCTTTTTGTTTATAGCATCTCAGAATTTTGCTAGAGTTCACGGATTTAAAATTGTTAGAAACGTGATGTTATCTTTAGAGGTGGAATGAGAGCAGAGGACTTTAAGTCTTTGTGGGAGTCACGGCCGCGGAGAGCGGATATATAGGTTGCGAGATAAGAGCGCTAGCTCACAAAAATTGGCGCGGAAATCTCTATCTGTGTGCATCAACCACAGCTTTCACTCTTGACGCACGCTTTGAACTGAACAAGTATTTTCTAAAAGGCGTAACTGCCTTTTGTCAGTGCTTTTGAACTCTGCAGAAGGTTACGATGTTGGCCAAATGCGGGCAAACAAGAATGCACAAAGAATATATTTTTCAAAGCTTGCGCGCGATTCGGATCGGTCAACAATGCCCGTTGACATCCGACTGGAGAACATTTCCAAATTCACAACGTAGCACTCTTGTTTACAAAGCTCTGGCTTGTGTTAAAAAATTGATTAACAAGCAGTTAATCTTCAAAATTGAGACTTCAAAGCCAACTTTAGGCGATTACGTTTTCAAAATTAAAGACGTTTTAGAATTCCAGTGTCGCTAAGTATTTTCAACCGGTGACTACTTACTGTATTGACAAGAATTTAGCAAATAAAGGTATACAGTAAAAAGTACTAAACGGCTTTTGTAACTCCCCTTAATAGAATATATAGCAATAGTCATTAATTCAAGATTGGCATGATAATTTTGGCTAGAAATAAATCGAAAATCCTTTACGAAAACTCGACAGCTATGTTAAAATTCGCCTCGATTGTACACACAGCTTGGGTTGGTTTAGAATAACAAAGAGAGTTTGCTAAGTCAAGGCGCTACAGCTGTCTAAGTTTGTCTGTGTCTCGGGTGTTGAGATCTTTAGAAGGGAAAACAAGATGACAGGTTTAAAAATATAGAAGATCATCCACTTCTGAACAAATTCTTCCATAACGCGACCTTCTTGCTTAATCTCCATGATTTGATCTGGGAAAAGTGAGTCAAATCTCTCCGCGAAATGTAATTCATTCGCGACGTTCTCTCATTAGCTGTTACTTCAACATGACAGACACATTTAAAGAGGAGGCTTTTTGTTCGAAAACTAGAAAACAGGTACTACCTCACTCAAGTTATTACAGCAAAAGATCAATTTGTAGCCGTGACATTATCATATAAATACACGCAATAAACATAATTTTCGTGCTGATCGACTTAATCTCTCCGTTATATAATAAACCTTGTTCTGTTCCAAAAGGCTTCATTTCTAAAAAGACTCCTTTGCTTAGTAACGCAAAAACGTGGTTATGGAAGGACAGCACATTTAGGTCTTATAAATTCATTTCGCGATAAAGAACGTAAGGTTTCAGAAGTTTCTTCCTTTCATCTAAATCGTGTTCAGCTGCCATTGTAGCGCGATTACTCATTTTCAATCCAAACATTTTGCTTCGAACGATAAAGAAAAATTCGACACCTAACACATGATATTTACCATGACAATTTGTAGTTTTTTTTTTTTTTTTATAAAAAAGAGAAAAACCTGAATAGAGAGAACCGTCCTAAGGTTCGACAAAATGACCGACATGTTTACATTGTGTGTCATTGTGATCGGAGCTCTGAGCTCAGGTGCAACGATTCACATTTCACTGTTGTTTGTCAGGTTTTGTCCATACTCGGAATTAACTGACAATGTCTTGTAACTGTGTTTGGAAACAAAAAAATTAATTTTCCGAAGCTTAACGAGCTTGCTCGGCGCAAAGTCAAGTTATGGCCGAAGAAGGAGCGCTGTTGCACATGTTTTGCACGAGTAGGTCCTCAAGTGGGTCACTGTCGATAGGTCAGATATCATGCGATTTTAGGACACGGAGAGGCAAAGATCCGAGTTAAGATATAAAACAGAACGAGTCAATAGAAGAATGGAAGTTATGAAGTCACGAATCAGTGAAAAGTTTAATAAAAACTAAAGAAGAAAAAGTAATAAAGATAGAGCAAATGCCGGTAAGGTTATGAATCTGTTCATAACACAGGGCTTAATGTGGTACCCTGGACAACGTATCATACAGGCTATTGGCAGTGTTACACGCTTTGTTGCAGATCAACTGTGTTTGTGCAGATAACGTAGAGGCTATCACTGGTTACCCAGGTTACTTACTGCATCCTACAGTAAATACCTTCCTACACAGTGCAGGTAAATCTTCGGAGGTCACGTAGTTTTGGTCTGTACTATATAACACTTAACTTTCGATTGCTTCTGATATATCGGCCTCTTTTAATTTCTTTTATCTAAATATTACCTTTTAACTCTGTTTTGAAATCTCCTTTCAACAAACAGTAAGAAACTTTCCCTAGAGAACTGTATGCTTCTCGCTTTAGATTAATTAAAATGACATTTGCGGTCTTCTAAGTTATAAAAAAGTGCCTGCATGCTCGAAGTAGTGTGAATTTATAGTTAGCCCGTTTCTGGCGAAGCTGTGTACGTGAAGTTAAGGACAAGGGCGGTTTTGTTTCTTGGGATAAGAGACTGTGGACATCTCCAAAGCAAAAGAAAGACAAAGCTGTTGAAATCACCATAAAAGGGAAGGCTAAGTACACGGATGTGGATTATCCTGTAAGCAGGGTTTGTCAAGAAGCTTGGCAAGGTCAAAAAGACGGGCGAGTTCGCAAGCTGACAAAAGCTTGGCCAAAAGAGATTCTCGATCACACACCTACACCATGACAAAATAGTCGGCCGTATGGACCTGTCAATTACGTAACCGTTGTCTGTCGGTCCGAGATATTACAAGCGATGAATCATTGCCAAGTCAATCAAGCGGCGTCTCTTCAACACTTGCAACACTACCTAAGTTCATTTAGTTCAGTTTGGCAGTTCCGCTTTCTGAATGTGCTAAATGACCCCCTCTGACGTGAAGGGTGTAGTGATGTTACAAGGAAGGAAATATTTAATTAACGTCTCCTTGTTTTCCTTTGTCTAATTTTAACAACTCTTATATCCGACACTCTCAAGAAGACCACGAACAATCTATCATGATTAGGGAAAGCTTTGGGGGAGGGGAGAATAGAAGGGGAAAACGTGGAAATTCCCAGGGAATACTGTCAGTTGGTTGGGGCACGAAAGACGCAGAGAGATAACAGACTACTAAACGCACATATTTTAACGCAAAGAAATGTCGATCATGTAGCGACTTAACGGTCAATTCTTGAAGGAATGCATTATGAAAATTTTAGTAGTTGTTGAATTCTAGCTGTGTTCTACATATCTGGGGAGAAAATCACTATTATCGTCCAGTGTCTTAGAGCCAGTTAACATTTCAAAGCGGTATCTAAATCGCGACATATAAACAAGATTGTTTCCGCGGTACTCAGGCATAAAAAATACGTGAAAATCTGTGGGCACAAAAAAACGTGCCACGATGCCCCCGGCACATTCCAGTCAACACTTTGTATCGTTTCCTTTGCCTACTTCACAGTTTAAACATCGCTAGTGCAGTAACGATTAGGAAAGATTTCTTGAAAGTAAATAGAAAGTTATCTCGTTATCTTATTTACTGAATTATCTGTCTCTCTGCATTTGGAGATCTTCGTTTTATCGTCCGTGCTTTCGTGCCCGCAATGAAGTGAGGCTTAGGCAGATTTTCTATCGTAAGAGGATTTCACGGGATATTATCAGTCATAGACCAGGATCCATTTCCAACTGTCTGACTTATACGGATGTTTCTTGTTCCACGAAAAGACAAAAGTGTCGCCATTCTGGCTATGTAAACAAACCGGTAATTCCATTCTTGAGAGTGAGCAAGTTCAAAGACGATATATAGAAGAAAAAAAAGCAATTTAATTTGTGCAGAAAAGGATAAGAAACAGGAGTACAAAAAAGTAACGGAAAATAATGTCTAAATGAGTGGCCATTTAATAAGGTTTTACCCACAGTATTAACAGTACAACCACCTTGGAACAAGAAAGCAATCAGAAGCTCGTGGAAGCATACTGCTCTAAAGCTTTCATCTGAATGGACACATGCTAAGATTTCAGTATGCAGACGTAAAAATTAGAACCACATTCTACAGCATACGAACAGTACCACATGAAAGAACTGCTTAATAACTTTCATTTGAATGGTCACACACTAGGGTTTCACCCACAGACTTAAAAGTTAGAAACACCTTGCACAGCATAATAAACAGTACCACATAAAAGAACTGCTCAATAGCTTTCATTTGATTGGTTACACACTAGGGTTTCACCCACAGGCTTAAAAGTTAGAAACACTTTGTACAGTATGATAAACAGCACCAGATGATTAACCCTCGTTAGTTGAGACTTGGCAGGCGTTTTTGCCTTCATGGCACTTAAAGGCATCTCTTTCCTCTTCTGCGTGGCAAGGTTGGCAGAACTTTATAGTACGACCTACATTCAAGAGAACGTTTCTCCTCGGCATTTTATCAAACTGGAGATACGATATTAAATATAAAAACCAAACCTCAGATTGTCATTTTGTCACCTACTTTAATATGATTTGCCTTTTAACCCTTCTACATTACCGGAGACCTTTTCGTTTCGGACGGACACCGGAAAAAACTAATGTATTCCACGCTGGCGGACATAACCTACCCTTTCGATGTCCGATACCCGAGTTGCGACAGATCCTATTCCTAAAGACTGGAGAGAACGTTTTGGTGCCAAATGGACTACTAGTGTAGTATAGGAAACGCTCTTATGAAAAACAAATCAGGAAGACTAAATAACACAAGGGTGACTGTCCTCATATTTTGCAAAATTACTGATGATGATTTTCTTCCAGCAAAACTTTAATTAAACGAAACAGAAGATATTACATGGCCGCGCGGGAAAACGACATTTCTCTAAATGATCAAGTATTGCAAAATACTTTACGAGTGAAGGCAGCAAACTAGTGAAATATTTTTCAACAGGAGAAGAGAAGAGAATGAAATTTCCTATCTCCAAGCGACCATGCAATGTTGTATTTATTATATAAACAGCAATGAAATATCAAGCCGTTTCACTTTCGCTTGGAAAGTCGCGAGTTATTATTCAGCCATAGCAACAGTGATCTTTTTACTTGTGAAGATATCTTGTTTTTGCGCGAAAGTTCACCTGGTACCTCACTGGTGTTTATATATATAGTGACTAATTATACAGAGGCTAAGTATGTATTGGAAAACATACAGGAAAAAATATAATAATGAAAAAAAAAGAAGCGGTCATGGTGTTATCAGACTTTTAATTTTTGCTTCTATTATCTTATCAATACATCATGATATTGCTAAGCAGAAGATAGAGAGTATTGTCTTGATAGAACAACAAATTCTCTGAACTAACAAGAAGAGATATGTTTGGAATTTGTAAGGAGAGATAATATTTTAAACACGATTTAACGGGCGATATCTGAAGCGTTTTTCCGGCGTCTGCGGGTGTTCAGCGTCTTAGCTGGATGGTCTTTATCATCCAAATTTTTGAAGAGCGTTTAAATTTTTCAGCCATAAGTGTAGAAAAAACCCTCAGATAATAGAAAGAGTGAGATTTTAATCAGATTTTACGATCCGATTATACCAGAGTTAGTATGCACGGGTCACGTATACGAAACACAGATTTCTTGGGTGGATCTAGTAATATTATAGGTGTATCTATAGCTTAAGGGTTTAATAATAGTGACTTGTAGGGTAGTTCTTCGAGCAATGAATTTCGCAACTTTCGCGAAAATTACGTACACATGAAGTTAAATGACCCTACTCAGCCTCCACCGTTTTCGATGCCATCGAAATTATTGATATTGCATGGTGAAGCGAAATCTTATCGCTTTACTGTAAGTTATGTTCCTGAAAGTATGTTTAATTATATTTAGTAGTTTCACAGTGATTTCCTTCTTTTCGACATGCTCCGAATGAAATATAATACCCCAACTTTCGCATGTAAACAAAAACAAAGGTTGACTGGCTATGAAAGATTGACTGCTTAGTGAATAAACAAACCAGACAAATTAGATTGATAAACCTCTATGCAGCTTCTGATTTCTTGCCATATTGTATTTACAAAGCTTTTTTGCTATCATACAGTTTTCCTGTTAAACTCGTTCAAAAACTGGAAATGAAGTAAACTTTGCCGCGCAGTAAAAATATATGGCTTGGAAATTAAATTAAAATTAAATTGAAATAAAGTATAGCAGACAACTGTAAGAATTTACAACGCAATATAGATTATTAAAAAAAAATTGCCCAGCTATTAATATTTGATAAGTTCACAACAAGTAATCTCATGCGACGTCCTCACTGATTTGGCTCTCGCATGACAGATGTTAGAGACCAGGGCAAAAACGATTTAGTTCCCCGTTGGACCAAAATGACTGCATGCCAGTTTTTAAAAGGCTATTTCATTTGAAGTATCATTGACATATCACGAACTTGATATTGGAAAGCTGAATCAGTAACCAGCTCTGAACAGGTTCGGCCAGGGTTTTTGGGCATGCGGTATACAGGGGGATTTTAAATCGAGTATACAGTATTTTGACACCAAAGTATACCTTGTTTTTTTTTTTTTTTTTTTTTTTTTTTAAATTTTTGTTTTTTTTTTTTTTTTTTTTTTTAAAATTTTGGTTTTTTGTTTTATTTTGGGGGAATTTTGTGTTATATTTGTTTTTTTTTTAATTTTTTTTTTTTTGCTTAATTTTGGGGGAGTTTTTGCGATAATTTTTCTTTTTTTTTTGTTTTTTTTTGTTACCTTTCCCCCCCCCCCCCCCATCCCATGGCCGACCCTGACTAAAATTGCATCGTATAAATCTCGATCGAGTCATTGCAAATTTGGGTTAGAAAGAATTCGTTGAATGAATGAAATGAATGAATCATAAACCAATCTTGTCCTTAGTGGTTACAATATTTCTTAAAAAGTTATCTTTACAGAGTGATGGGAGGTGACACTAATAAAATACTGAAGGATGATAGAGACGCTGTCTCTGGGCCTCATACTGACACGAAGGATAGCTGGTAAAATGTTGATTTTGCCGCGCTGCTATCGAGAAACTGTTCATTGGAGACAGTGAAGGAGACGGGCACACCGGTGCCCAAGGCATAAAGGCTGAGGGGAATGAATTGATCGAGTCCCTTGGCTCGTAATAAGGGCACGGCTGTAAGCACGGGACCTCTGCAGGATGGTAGTGTCCTCCACAAGGTGCCTTGATATCCTCCTCAAATTGCCCGTCTTGTTTAATCTGTTGGCGACTCTTGTAACGATGGTTCTGGAACCAAATCTTTACCTGCGAAGGCGTTAAGTTTATCATTCTCGCCAGCTGGTCCCTCTCAACGGCCGAAAGGTACTTTTGGACGCGAAATCTACTCTCTAGTTGAAAAACCTGAGCCTTTGAAAATAATACACGTCTCTTTTTCTTAGGGTTGGACGATTTCGGCGTTGTGGCATCCATGCTGTCTGCATCGCCAGTTTCTTTCAGGCTGTAGTCTAATAAAAATAGACACGAACATTACCCCAAGGCCATTGTATCACGATTATACCGCAACTACCTGTATATCACTAAGCGTTTCAAAATAAGGTTACGATAGTGTTCTACGCCATAAAATGCCTCTAGCGACGAGTTACATTTCCCAGAAGTCAGACGCATACCTCTAAACTTTAAAAAATAGGCGTATTTACCATTTAAACACTAATCGTCTTTCAAAACCTGGTGCACGCGCGCTTTCACTAAAAAAAGTACGAACGCGAGCAGCATTCTTTAGCGAACCAAGTCTATTGTTAAAAGTGTGACCCCTCTGGTTTGGTGATCCTATGAATTAAAACTAAGCCAACAACACTCACTTAAAAATCACGTCGACGAAGACCTCACATCTATGACATTTATCTCCATCCTCAACAATCGCACGTATGCATCAATAGACAAAAGCGCGTAAAAATAAGTGATATTCACAGCCTCATATCACAGCTGAACAAATACAGTTTATATTAACAATTATTCACCGAAGTTGAGGTAAATATTCCTCAATGTTTACAGACACTGAGCTAAATCTTAATTAATGAAATAAATTTCCGCAAATTAGTGAAAAGCACTACGAGAAGAAGGTGTAATTTCCTGAGAATGGATTCTCTGGAATCTCGCCTTATTAATACTCAACTCGTTTCCAAAACAAGAATTGAAAACATGTCTAAATCCTTTGTATATTTATACAAACCGGGTTAGTGGTAAACCTTTTTTCAAAGATGGAACATTTTCTATGTTATTTCAGCTGTTAACGAAGGTTGATCACGGTAACTTTTAGTACATATACTTCATTAACAGCCCGGGAATCTTTCACGTTTCGAAAGTTTGTTTGTGTAGAATACATCAATACATTTGCAACTAGGTGCGATTTCTGGTTGAAAACTCTTTCCTGAAAAATCTTGTTCTTTGTTCATATCATTTGAGCTAAAAAAGACAACTCGGGAACACTATATATAGAGTAGGATTAAACGGAGTACATGAGGTATAAACTAGGACAGACATTTCAACGCTCTAAACTGCAAAAATAATGTGCCAGTACTGAATATGTAGGCCAAAGCAAGGGGATCTACACATTTCTACGTTCAGCCCTTCTTAATTATTTTCTGTTTCAGCTGTTTCTGGTGGAATGAAAAATCACTTCCACTCTATTTTGTCTCTTCAATTACCAATTCATTTCGCCTGATTTCACAACTGACAGGTTATATCTAATGAAAATCTTTAAACTGAGCGTTGCCATAAAAATGTAGAAGTAGACATTTGGTCGCAAGGGCCATATACATGTCGATTTAGTGATATGTGTAAGACTTAAACTTAATTAATCCTCCAAACCACATTTCTACCATTTTTCGTTTCCACACTTCCAACCCAAAGGCACATGACTTGATGAGAACCTCATTTGGATAGATAATGAATTCTGATTTAATTTTGCATTTCAATGAGTGGAGTGTCTAGGCATGTGGGAGAAATGATCATGAAGAACATCGTTTTTGTTTTAAAACCGTTGCGTGCCTCGAAACGATAATGCGTCGATCCAAGAGTGTCTCAACAACGCAACTCCGCCCCCTACTAAAAAATTTACACTCTCCATTCTACGCTGAGTGTAATCTCTTGGGGTCAGCGTAGCATGTTTAGACAAAATGGCGCCCGAGTTGTCAGACAGATCAGCATGAACGACTCCGAGCCTGACCGGATTCTGTCAACTTCTGTCTAACTGTCCAAGGATTGGTCAAAATCGCATGAAAAACAGAAATTCTTCAGGTTTTGTAGCATAAATTGAATTCCTTTTGAATAGTTTTACGAGTTCATTTGCATGACCATAAGTGCCCCCCTTTTTAAATACGCACTCAAAATTGTCAGGGCTTTGCGAACTCGTCTGTGTTAAGAGGTTCAAGTATGTTCATTGCATGATCGTTTATTCCATAATTCTCAACAATGCATATTAATTATATTCCAGCTTTTGCTTTTAAAACTCAGTGTTCAAGAACTTAAGCGGGTTCATTGTATTGGCAACTGAAAACTGTACCAATTCGTTCTGGTCCGAACACAATGCGTGTGAATTGAAGTGATTGAGATAAGATTATTAGAAAGTTGTTGCGTTTTTCCTGTCTCCGTAGTGGAGATAATTTCACCTTATAATCCTAACCACACAGCGCTCTCGATTGCGGATTGAAAGCGATAAATACAACCCTTCACGTTTTTTTAAATACTTTCCTTTCTTGATTCTAAGCTCCAATTCACATTCATGCAACAAAAATACGTGCCGAACTAAAACAGATCATTATTTTAGAGGCTGAACGCTGAATCGAGTAAATACGGAGAGTTATTTTCAAGTAAATACGGTAATTATATCCTTCCGGAGACTGAGGGTGAACTTATCAAAGAACATCGCCAGTTGACACGTTCAGATGAAGAAATGCATTAGCTCAAGAGACATGAAAACTAAATGACCTAAAAACTCTTTTAGTCATGTTAAAATAATTCTGAAAACCGCAATGGAGAGCACAGGACTGTTAATAAAACTTTTGTAAGATTTTCAAATTCTGGTGTTGGTACAAATAATTATATTTGTTTCGTCTTAAATTCCGTGACAAATTTGACGATTATTACTTAAATTAAACTCCTAAGTTGAAGGATGGATTTTGATTCCTGTGTAAATCCGGGTCTTTTGCGATAACACAAAGCTGCCTTTTGAGTCCTTAGACATGATAATTTATCAGGAAGAAGAGGATGTAGAAATCTTCAGATGATCTGGTTAAAACGTTATCCAATTTGGTCCATCCATCTCGATGCCACTATAATTGGATTCAAACACATTTGAACGGAATAATATTTGCATTTTCCACTTCTAAAATAATGATTATGCTTGATCGAGTTAACTTTTTTATGACGAGTAATTATTACACAAGTTGATATCCCGAAGGCTCCATAATAAACAGTCACAAGCCCAAACGCCAGTCAACGACATACGTTCACCAGGCGAGAAAAAACACATCACAGTATAATTGAATTTTAATCTTGAACTAGGAATACAAAAACACAATGACAATTTCCACTGATTAGCGTTCTTGTTTTAACTCTTCAACGAGAAAATGAAGCTCAGAATTTAAGATGAAAACGTGCGTTCCTGTTTCCTGTTCTACAAATGAGTGACCAGAGCAGACCATTGAGTCAGACCAGAACCCTTCCTTAGATGCTGTTCTTTGAATAACGTTCATAGCACTTCTGAAGTAGTGAGTTACGGCTTTTGCTTGCTAGGACAGCAGTCACAAATTAAAACCTCTTAAAATAAAGTAGAGCAAGGGATTTATAAGACTTACCTGATTCTTTATTCATCCTAGTCTTGCTGTTGTGACTCGCTAGCATAGTACTGCTTTCACCGTTTGTCGTCGATTTTGTACCCGAAGGAATCGTTTCAATTTTGCAGGAGGTTTCTCTACAAACCACCGAGTTTCTTCGCAGGTTTTCGTTTTCGTTTCCAGAGCTAAGAATACCATCGATTGAGAAAGTAATCGATTGTTTTGAATTGAGTTGGGCCATGTTCCAGCTGTGCTGTGTGACGCATAAGTTTGCTGGCTGGCTTATGATGCGACCCTTTACTGTGTCGTCTAGCGCGTGTGGCAAAACACCGGATATTAGGGCGGGACCTTATCGAGTGGGGCCCGCGTTAACACTACACAGACAGTCCTGTGATTGGTCAGTTGGCGAGGTGCTGATCCGTAAGAGTTTAAAAATAATTTAGATAAGTGCAATACTTTACAAGACAAACAAAAACAAAATTGATTTCCCGAGGCGGAAATGCCAGAGTAACACATGAGTGTTGAATGTTGTAAGAGACAGGGGATTAAGAAGCAGACTGACGTAAAACAGCACAACAAGGCCAGGGGTCACTTAGCCGTCTCATGAACCCGGATTTACCAGAAAACCGTCACGGAAAAAGCGTGAAGGAGTGCAAGCAACCGCAATGGAAAGACGAAAATGGGCTGCAGGTTTATGGGTATTAAAATTCCTCGTTCTGATGGCATTCACTCTCGCATGATAGTGTCTTGATTAATTCACTTCCTTTTACCGGATTTAGGCTGTCAAAAACGACAAACAAACGATAGTTGTTTAATGGATTTAGGCACGTATTTAAGGACAGTTATTTGAACTCAATAGATGCATGATGGCGATCATGGTGTAACAATGATAATGACATGGGATTAAACAGCGGGAAAAACGGAAAGCAGGATATTTCATTGTGCACTGCAAAATGTCATATTCACCAGAGATTCCCAGCTTTAACTCAATAGTGCTCAGACTCATTTGCCATTGCACTATTACATTGTTCAGGGTAACATTGCTCTGGAAGCTTTCTGGATGTTTCTGGGCTTTATGGCAAGCTCGCTCGACCTGTTTTAAAAACCAGGTAGGCTAACAATTCGGTAAGTATACAAACATGGCATCGATCCCTGGAATGAAGCTCCACGGTGGAATTTGGCCAATTTTACAAACTCAATGTAAGCCGGATTGTGGTCAGTTGTGTTGCAATTTCTTTCAGGAAAATAACGGCAGACAAACTCTCGACAGGTATTAAATTTACGAGCTTTCGACAATTCTCAATAATTGACTTTTCCTCGTGGAAAGATGCGATGACAACACAGGTGGGCCCATGAGAGCCCTGTCACTGACAGACGTGACTCGACGAACCAAACACGGTGTGGTGTTACACTGTCGACCAATCGGCATACAGCGGAGTGTCACGTGTCCTTGTCAATCAAAATCAATGATGCTTGTCATACAAATTCTATCGAGTATCATTATTTCCATGTTGCACTATTTGTTGTCAAAATTTGGAAAACGATGGTTTAGATGTTTTCAGATGTACTGTTTTAGGTTTGCTGTAGGTAAACTTTGAGATCTCCCATGGAAAAAAGTTCAAAATTCATTTTCTCCTTATCTTTCTCCGACATTTTCTATAAATTTCTCAACAAGAATTTGGACATAATCTTAGACTTTACTCTTTCTTTCTCATTTCGTGGCTTCAGTAGCTGACTTTATGACGTGGAATTGTACAAAATGAAATCACCTTTCACAGACATTGCTTTAAATTGAATGTACAGTAGAGTACCGATTTCTCAAACCCTCGATATATTGAACCACTTGATAACTCGAACCAATAGTCGCTTCTCTTCTCTTGGTCGAACACTGTAATTCTATCCCCAATTTCTCGAACTACCCGATTTTCGTTTCCCTTGGAAGTTCGAAAAATCGGGAATCCACTATGCACTTCTCTCTAACTGTTGTAATTTTATGCTTTTCCGGGCATTGTTTGGAGGGTTATACGTCTCAACGTTTTTTAGATGAAGCAAACCAGGAGTTTTATTCAATGAATACACAATATGGCGATCCTCCAGAATGCAGCTTAATATTGTGAAAAGATCGTTCGTATTCGATTTTGAAAGCTCTAGGACACTTGAATCTCGACAAGGACACAACAAGGTTTGTAACTATTGTGTGTACCAATTTGTGCTGAAGCCAAGAGGTCAACACCGTTCGATACAATATATTCAAATGCAATCGTATCACATGAATTTGGACCGAGTTTCATTCTTCTTTGTATAAATTCACACTCTGATTCCCTAGTTCTAAAGTTTAAAGCGTTTCTTTGGCGAGAAAGACTCAAATATTAACTCATCATCGTTAGGCACCGAAAAGAACATTGCGGGTTGGTTTTTCTGCAGTGAGAAGACACTTCAGAGGGTCGCCATTTTCTCAGCCTAAACCGTGCGACATCGATTTTATTACAGTGTGTAAGGATTCAACTGTTCGAGAAAGCGAGATTTCTTTGTCGGAATTCCTTTTTTATTTGTATACACTTTTTGTTACTATTCAGTTTAGAATTTGGCATGGCGAGTATTTTGCTGATCACTGTCAGTAAAGCGAGGTGTCAAAATCATGTATGGACTTGCAAGCCGTGAGAAACGACATTCTTCATGGGAAAAATCACTGTTGCCTCTTTGGTAACGCCCCCGAATCTACACCGTCTGGTATAACGGATTCCTCCACTAAAGTCCGTTAAATTGTACTTATTTCCCCTATACACATAAGATATTTCTGTTATATTTGATGTTATTTCCTCTCCAGTGAGATTTACTGGTATGTTGTGATAACTCTTTAGCCCTGAAAGCAGTATTGTTTGAAAATTTGCCAAAAGACAAAACTGTTCCCGTCAAGGGAGACAGTAAACGTACGATCAAAAAAGTTGTATTCTTTTAGTTTTCGTTCACTTGCCTTTCCGGAATTGCGAAACTTCGTTGCTATACAGTGTACAGTTAACCTGAGAAACATTTTCAAAGCATCCTTGTTCGGATTTGTAACTATTCGTATCATTCCGTAATGCGTAAAGGAATTTTGCTCTTTCACAATCTTCTGTTGCGTAAACGTAACACACGAATTCACTTTAATGCACTTATTTAAGCTAGTTTTAATCTGTAAGCTGTTAAAATTACTCCTCCGCTTGTCAAGAACAACAAGATGCTGTTCGCAGGCATTGAACCAACTTTTCCTCCGAGATGATGCGTTAGATCTATAAAAACTGATCTGATTTTTACCTAAATAACAGATGAACTAATGAAGCATTTAACCTTTCGTTCCCAGACGTGTACCTGAAGTCAGCTGTTTTGAGTTTTACCAGGACTAATCCTAAATTTTTACTCTGAGAGTATTCAATCCTGGTGTGTGACCATTCAAATGAAAGCTATTCAGCAATACATTAATGTCGTAATGTTTATTATGTTGTACAAGGTGGTTCGAACTTTTAAGTCTGGGGATGAAATCTTAGCGAGTGATCATTTAAATGAAAGCTATTGAGTGGTACTTTCATGTGGTGGTACATAACTGTTTATTATGCTGCACATGATGGTTCCAACTTTTAAGTCTGTGGATGAAACCCTAGTGTGTGACCATTCAAATGAAAGCTATTGATCAGTACTTTCATGTGGTGCTGCTTATTAAGCTGTACAAGGTGGGGATCAGTGAAACAACATCAGCCTATGACCCTTGTGATGAAGGTTATTGAGCATTATGTTCAGGATACCATCACGAACTTGCTGCTGTTTGTTATATAGTACAAGGTTTGATTAAAAAAATTCTCAAATCAAAACTTGAGAATTTTCTTTCATTTTATAGCAAGGCAGTTTTTTGGTGATAAAAGGGCTAAATCGAAAACATTTCTTTGGTACTCTAGAAATAGTGTTGAACAAAAATTGGAGGCTTAATAAATGGCGACTAGGGGTGGAAAGTTAGAGGAATTCCGAAAAACGTAAACAACTAGGAGTTTCAATTCAGCTTTGAATCGAAAGTGCGTCCAATCAGTCTATCGCTTACATAGTCATCTTTGATCAATCTTATATTAGAATCTCTCCACTCGCTCCAAAAGCACTATCTGATTGTTTTGCATGTTGAATGAGTCAGTGCTTGATGGTACATACTTTACAGTGATGGAGTCCGCCATTACTTGTTATAAACGCAGTGGAATGAGGATGCTTTGACGTTCATAACTGAGTCAATTTGTAAGGTCTTTAATTTATTCTTTCACTCTCAAGAGCTTGACCATAGAGCTCAAGTTTTGTTCCCAAAATGTTCGAAAACAAACAGCAACACTGACATGAAAGTGCTGCCCAAATTCTATCATTTCAATGGTCTTACACTAGAAGTTAATGGAGCCACAGTCATTGGTGTTGAAGCCACAATAGTTTACTTGAGCTTTGCCTATGGGGGTAAATGGGTTAAAATATAGTCAGGACAATACAACAAATGTTTTACTCTTCTAGGGTTAAACGCTATACTTCTATGTAGAGCCACAGTCATAGGTGTTGAAGCCACAATAGTTTACATGAGTTCTGCCTATGGGGGTAAACGGTTTAAATATATTCAGGACAATACAACAAATGTTTTACTCTTCTAGGATGAAACGCCATACTTCTTGAACTCCTTCCACAAGGTTAAAACGTAATTACAATATTTAGAGAGAAGAAGCCACGTCAGCCTTAGCTGGTTTTCTTGTGGGTCCTGTGTAGACGTGGAATTGGAATTTATAAACATAGGTTTTCAGGGGGGAGAAAACCTGGAAAACTGGAGAATCAGGAGAACAACTGTTGTAAGAAGGTAAGAACACACAGTAAATTCAATCCACGTATGGCTCAAGGCCCGGGCCACATTGGTGGGAGGCGAGCGCTCTCACCACTGCGCCATCCTGCTCCAAGTGTTCTCTACTCTTAGGAGAGCACACATACATTTCATTTTCACAAAACACTATTCAATGCAAGTCGTCAAGAGCACGCCTTGATCTGATTATAAAATCAAATTTAAATATCTATTGTAGCTTTTTCACCCATTCAGAAGTTTTATAAAACGATTCTTGTTCGATTGGTGTATTTCAATATAATCTACATTTTAGTGCTCGCCTCTGTACAAGTCGCCATTTTGTTTTCGTCGTTTGTCAAGAAGACATACCGGAAGTTACATAGTGTTCACCAGTGTTTGTCTGACCAATGTCATATTTGTTCTCTAAAAAATAATTTGCAGTAGATTTATATTTCCAAAACTTCCATTTTCCTCAGAATTTTTGCAAGAACTGAATATGCGTCAACTGAACAATTTACGGCGGAATTGGGAACTGTTTTCTTTATGGAATGTTTAAGTACTATATACTTAGCTGAATCGCTCTTAAGTAACTTTGATATTTAACCAGCTGTTCGATGCAGTTTTCGTGGAGGTTAATCTTTTATCGGTGAAGTATGAACTGGAGCTAAGGAACTGAGATTTCAGACTTGATTAATGATCAAAAGCAGGAGTCGTCGTAAATAGCTTTTCACTCCCGGCTATTCTTGAGTCGAAGACTCACAAAAAAAGCGAAATTTTATTTCAGTTCAAAATGTTGAAAAAATTGTTGGTAGTAAAAGAAAACATTACCGAGTAGTTTTAAAATGTTGGCACACGAGGGTTCATTTTGCACAGTATAATGAACAGAATCACATGAGAGTACTGCTCAATAGCTTTCATCTGAATGGTCACACACTAGGGTTTCACCCACAGACTACGAAGTTTGAACAGCCTTGCACAGCCACAGGCTTCAAAGTTAGAGTCACCTTGTGCAGCTTAATAAATAGTGTCACATGAAAGTACTGCTCAGTAGCTTTCATCTGAATGGTCACATGCTAGGATTTCACCCACAGACTACAAAGTTAGAATAACCTTGCACAGCCACAGACTTCAAAGTTAGAACCACCTTGCACAGCATAATAAACAGTACCATATGAAAGTACTAGTCAATAGTTTTCACTTGAATGGTCATACACTACGATTTCATCCGCATAGATTTCTAAGTTAGAACTACCATGCATTACAACATGAACGTCCTGCTCAATAGCTTTCAACTGATAGGTCTAAAACTAGGGTTTTATTCACAGTACTAAACGTTAATTGAAGCAAGATCTTCTGGTTTTTGTCTGTGCTATTCTCAATCAGGTGTGGTCATTATAGCGTAAAGTTCAGATGAAAGCTAAACTATCGTTTGTAATGTACAGAATCCCGACAATCTTTCGTCCTCCAGCTTGCTCACCAATGGGGAACAGTTTTCCCTGATAACTATTCAAATACTTTACTCTTCGATGAAGAAATTGACAAGTCATAGAGAAGGAAATTACAATTTTTAAGTACAAGTGACACATACCGGGCAAGCGGATGTTCTTTGACATAAATCCTACACAAGTAACAGAAACAGTATAATACAAGGCCAAGTGAGAGAAGTGTCAGAACCACACCCACCCATGTACTCCAGTCGTGTTTGTGTGACCTTACCCTCTTACTTCCGATTTAAAAACGTTTAAGAAATGTAAATACTGAAAAAGTAAACAGTGTTGCATGAAGATACTGTTCAATAGCTTTCACTTGAATGGTCACACACTAGGGTTTCATCCACAGACTTAAAAGTTAGAACCAGCTTGTACAGCATAATAAACAGTACCACATGAAAGTACTGCTCAATAGCTTTCACTTGAATGGTCACACACTAGGGTTTCATCCACAGACTTAAAAGTTAGAATCATCTTGTACAGCACAATAAACAGTGTCCCATGAAAGTTCTGCACGATTGCTTCAATTTGAATGGTCACACACTTCGACCAAACTCTCTCTTTCCTTCCGCCCGCTTACTTCAAGAGAACTTGCTCGCGGCTAACTGTAAACAGCAACATGGTGGACTCAGTTGAATGACAAGTAAGCAGAACTGTATATTCTCAAACGCAAATCAGAGAACATCAGGATTGTGGGAGAGAAAGATTTTATTCATTAAAAATGTTTCTTTATCAGGAGAGAGGTATTTGGTTAATCTCATATTTAACCATCCTCTACTAGACACAGTGTATTCTTGGTACATTAAAAATTGCGAGACAGTATCGCATTACTGACATAACTATCGCTAATCCCACTCGTCCGGATTTCAAGTGCAGATTAGAACGTGTCTTTGTACACTTATTCAATCGAATCATAACCAGATTTGATAAGTGACCTTTAAAATCTTATCCTCATTTCTTCAGGATTCAAGCGCTCTTCAAAGCAAAACACCCTCTCACGAAAGAGTGTGTGTCGAAAACGCTTTTTGGAAATCGCGTCAAAAAACGACATGGACTCAAATTGGGGTGCGTAATGCCACAGGGTGGCATTAAACCGCTTTCCCACATCCACAACGCTCGTGGTTTTAGTTATCTCTGTTTATTCGTGCTGGGAAGTTTATTCAGCTCCAGACAGAGTTGGATTGTTTTGGTTAAAAACAGACATCAACCGGATGTGGCTTTCAAAATGTCTCTTCGTTCCACGGAACGCACAAGGGTTTAATAACCCCTTTTAACTCAGAGATATACGTTACAAGTACCCTTGTCAGTCTCTCGTGAGTTGCGTTCCCAATTATATACTGGAATGTGTAATTACCTGAAACGAAATAACTTCATTTCAAGGGATTTTTTATTATCTACTGTCTTAGCTTACTTAGCTGACCAGTTTATCAAGCTTATAGCACTATTGTAGTTGGGGATCACAAGACCTAAGGTTCATTCTTTTTCTCATACTTCGACAATTAGTGGAAGGTAAACTTTTAATTCCATAACAGGATCAGATGCTATCGCCGACGAAGCGGAAATTACAATCTGCAAATAACAACAAGTATGAAGTATCTTGAAATTTTAGGATTTATGAAACCAAACGTCGGAATTCAAGATTTGCCCAACTAAATCACGACTTGGGCGAGAGTTAAAAACATTTTTAGAACTAGTTCGTCACAATTCCTCTTCTGCAACCTTGGTCGGTAAACTTGTTTTGGCAAATTATCGAGCAGTGACTCGATGAGACCCAGATAAACATCCAAAAAGAGCTATTTTTGTTTTATGTAAATGGAGGGTTTAACCTATAGTCCTCATTGGTGACAAGGAAAATTGTTTTGTTAGTTTTGCGTCCAAGTTTATTTACATTTTACACAACAGAGCAGAAGGCCTATTGTTATTGCCAGAACGTGTGTGAAAATTGCGCAAAGAGTTGCAAGTTCGCTAATGAGCTCAAACACAGGTTTCAACTTGATGAAAATTTGCAGAAACACAATAGTTAGCAGGATCCAAATAATGCCTCTACAATGATAAACAATTTAGGGATGAACAGATGAAAAACTGTTGCAAGTTTCATGAAATGATGAAGTGGTCGAAGCGAGATGGGAGTGCTGTAAACTGCATGGTCTGTAAACTCAAGCAAACACCAGAGTTAAACAAATCCCACAAAACTGGTTAAGTTGACTATGAAATAAGAGAATGAAATTCAGGGGACTATGCAGGGAAATTATTCTCAGGCATACAAGCAAAATACAAGATTAAAAAAAGACAAGTCATGAGGTGAACTTATGTGTTCTCAACTCAAGCATAAAATCTATAAATTCAGACCAGCCCATGCATGCATACAGACAGGACCCTCAGACACAGTTGAATCGCAAACACAGAAGATCAATTCCCTCAAAAGACAAGCGAGCTACCTACCAGTATGCATAAAAATTAACACTTTGTGGATCTAATTCAACTTTTGCGTCTCTCTATCAAACCCTAGTGCGTGACCATTCAAATGAAAGATTTTGAGCAGTACAAGATTGTTCTAATTTTTTAAGTCCGTGGGTGAAACCCTAGTGTGTGACCATTCAAATGAAAGATATTGAGCAGTACTTTCAAGTGGCACTGTTTACTATGCTGTACAAAGTGGTTCGAACTTTTAAGTCTGTCCATTTAAATGAAAGCTACTGAGCAGTAATTTGATGCGGTACTTTTTATTATGGTTCTGACTTTCCAAGTCTGTGGATGAAACTCTAGTGTGTAACCGTTCAAATGAAAGCTATTGGGCAGTACTTTGACTGATGTGGCACTGTTTATTATGCTGTCCAAAGTGTTTCAAAATTATAAGTCTGTGGATTAAACCCTAGTGTGTGACCATTCAAATGAAAGCTATTGAGCAGTTCTCTCATGTGGTGCTGTTTATTATACTGTACAAAAGTGGTGCTAATTTTTAAGTCTGTGGATTAAACCCTGGTGTGTGGCCGTTCAAATGAAAGCTATTGAGCAGTACTTTCATGTGCTACATTACACTGTGCAAAGTGGTTCTAAGTTGAAAAACTTTTGGTAGGCTAACACGACCATAATGGAACGACCCATGAAAACAAAACAGCTGTATAAAGAAATCGTATCGACTTGATGGCCTTTTCTTTTAACACAACCAAAACTGTTTGCTGCTGTTTGAAAAACAAACTTTAGCTTTTGTGTGAGCGATAATAAGAAAATTGAATTGATTTCCAGAGGGTAGCAATATCGGTGTGATATGTCACACTACGGTGCTAATGTACCGCAACCTGATGCATACACTTAAGAAACATAGTGTTAGATTAAATTAACAAGCCTTTTGAATAAACTAAAATTCCAACAAGTGTACACTGCTGAGAAATGTTGGAATCAAAAGTATCACGACTGATAATTTCGAAACTGTGCACAGCTAGACATTTCATCACTGATTTTCTGTTACCAAATAAAGTGGTGCTCTGTTAATCCGACCACCAAATAGCCATGGCATGCAACAATCTGATCGTATTTGTAATCCTAGGGGTAGCCCTATTAACGGGGTTTTCAACTAAAGGAAATGACGGACTAAGTTATGCTGGGGAGAAAAGTAAGCGAACGTAATAAGGAAACGATCCTGAGTGAATAATTGGTCGTAAAGTAGGCTTTCACTGCCAACTATGCCGAAAATTCTCGGGGTTTTATTTGACGAGAAAATCCTCGTACTTTACAGCAACAGCAACGTGAAATGAGGAAATCCGGACATTTTATGAGACTCAAAATGCTCCTGGCTTAACTTTCTGTGGAACTCTGTGAATTTCCTTGTCCACGATAAAGATCGAGGGCGACTCTGCTGATAGGATACCTTCTCTAAGGCAAACAATAGCTCTTTTGATGAAATTAACAAAGCCAGTAACTGACGAAAACTCGACATTGTTTTCGGTTTCAGTTTAAACAGACTTCATCAGCCACGAAGCTGTACAAACTGAGAAATCGATTTGAGAAAAGACTCGTGTCGTACTGAGTGAACTAATTGTTCACAGCAATGATGATCAATTTTAAACTTTTTAATTTGTGATATTCCTCTTTTGGAAACAGTACTTCGAACATCTCTTGATGTCATCTTGATATCTAAAGATACCCTGTTACAAAAACTTCTGCTCTCTGCGGTGGTTTTACAAACATCACGTAGCGAGCCCATGATTTTGTATGCAGTCAATCAGTCAATGCTGTTGCCGTTGGAAACGTTGTTAAAGATAAACCTTTATTCATTTTCAATGAAAAAATCTAACAATCTAATCACCCATTTTAAGCTGAAATGAAACGTCAGAAAGATCAATGCTCCGTGAAAAAAGGTGCTATTTATCTCGTTTCCATTGACAACAGAAATTATCGCATGTGGGTGACATTTTTATTTTTGATGACAAGTATTCAATGCTTTGTTTATTTATCGAGAGAAATCTTTTCTTTCTCCACGCCATGTTTAAACATGTCGTAGGTGGGAAAGAAAATATTATGATATTGTTTCGTGTGATATCTGTGATGGTTTAATCGGAAACAGAAGTGAAAGCATGAAATTGCCTTTTGAAACCTAATTCATTGTAGATGAACACAGAGATCAACAAGCGAAGGCTGCGGAACTTCAGTCTCATAACTGAGATAAAGGTGTTAAACAAACAATCTAAAACATGCTGGTGTAATAAAAAGTTATCACGATGTCATCAAAAAAAAACTGAACAAAATTTTCAAAATAGATTCGTGAGTAACCGCGACAGGTAACTTCGGCTCAAAAGGTGTGTTATTTTGCTAAACAAAATGGAGATCGATATAACATGAAACTTCGCTCGTCAACTTCTTTATCTTGTTAAGTCTGGAGAGAATAACAATATTATTCATACAAGGAACAAAGTTTGATCAACGTTGACAAGTTTTCTTCCCTTCATCTCTATCTCCATTAAAATCACGTGATAAGCCTCTTGTTGTAAAGTCCCACCCTCTCTTTCGTCGGTCCACAAAGAATTGATCTTCCGTTGAAAAATCACAGTTATAAGAGAGGCCACTCGCGATCATAGAGTGCGAAAATGGATACACTCGAGTCCAACTTCACTTTATTATGAACTCCGCTTGAAGAATAATAAATCAACATCTCTACTCTATTGTTTTCTCGGGTCGCGGGCGTACGTGCATAAAAACCACCGAGTTTGTTACGCATCAGTTGGGCTGCATAAAAAAAAACTAATGTTTGCTCCCCCACGTTTCGTTCCTACTAACGTGGAACGATGTCTTTTGGTGTAGAATAGTTTTGGTTGAAAAAAAAAAGCCACTTGTATCACCGCAGAAATATCATTTTATTTCTTCCTATTTTATCGCGGAGCTGCTGTAGGTTAAAATTAATTTTACAACGAAATAAAAACAATGCCACATACAAATTTCTTTTCTTTAGAAAATTAGGTGAAGGCAATAACAAGAAGAATGGAAAAGACATTTTAAGAAAAACCTGCAAGGTTTACAACTAGAAAACAACCGTTTGGCTTTTCTGCTCTGTGTATTTTTCGCGTTAGGGACATAAAAAGGTTTGGCAGTTTGTCGTTTTAGTCTTTGCTTTAAAAATTATGATGCTATTGCAATGGTTTTTATTGGCGGTTAAATTTACGGGTTATATTGATCTAACATATGGAGGAAATATGACTTTTTGTTTCATTTTCCAAACGTGCTAATGAAATCTCTTTTTTTCAGCAGACAGCACCTAACAAGCCTTCAAATTTTACAATTTACAATTTTTATCGCATACACACAAAATTGAAATTGAATTAATTTCAACCTTGTGTAAACTGTGTTATTAAGGAAATGCGAAGATAAATTTCGGAAACGTCAGCTCAAGTTTATACAAAATTTCGATCGTAACAGACAGTAGAAGTTTGGTAGACTTCCTTGTGTTTGGTTTGTACAAAGCACCTTCGCGCGTCTGAAACACGATATCACTAATTACAATTTTCTGTTTTAAAAATAACTTACGTAAGTTTCAAAAAAATTCTACAATAACTGACTCTGCAATAACCAATGAATTTCCATTTCAAGAAATTCGCAGCCGCACCTGAGACGACAAAGATAAAAGAAACAGAAACTAGAGTCAACACCACGGTCACAGTAAACGGCCATTTTTAATTAAAGTTAGTGTTATTAAACTATTGTTGGTCACACAAAGCTGCTCCAATAAACAAACACTAGCTGTTCTATCCCTTTTGTAACCGAGAACCACTCAATCATATAACAACTCTATTTTCCCGCCACAAAATTAGTTCTCGATATCAGAGATCAATCAATCCAGAACTTAGAGGTGTTTTGATTTCGCGAAAAATTAAAAATTTCAAGTGGAGTTCTTTAAGAATATGGTTTTGAACGTGCAAGCGAGCCTGTTTGATCAGTCATTTCCTAACCTTTATTTAGCCAATAACTTTGAAATGTCACTACCTTCTGACACAAAATCACAGATAATGATGGTTTTTTAATTCTGTGTTGACAGCCATAGAGGAAAAGGAAAGTATTCACAAAACTACCGTTGCCAATTGTCCGAAAATACACCGTTTCCCTTTGAATGAAAGGAAATTGTGTCCAAAATAGGTTTATGATCGCGAATTTCCCACCCAGGAGTATGCAGCCGTCGAAGACGGAAATTTGCTTCCGTTGTCAGCAATATAGCAATATTTTCAATTAAACTTGTGTGTGGCTCGGATCCAAAGCGTCATCTTTTCTGTGTTAAAGTGCGAAGCGCTAATTAAATGTAAAAATAAAATGTATAGAGGCGAAATCTGTTGGCGAGACTAATTCTATGTAGCAATGAAATCACACTTCTCGGCAAACTTCCTGCGTCGCTCGCAATGTAGGAAATATAAAGTCTAAATAAAAACCCTTTATTGCCTTCATAGTCAATACAAGTAATCCTTAAACAAGCAACGATAAAACCCTCGGTCCTACGTGTATGCAGGCGTAACAAAGTAAACTTTGTTTTTTCACTGAACTGAGAAATATGAATCAGTCTTCCTGTTTTCGATCGAACCACCAATATCGATGTTCGAAAAATTTCCCAGGCTAGAAAACCAAGGCTGCGAGTTTTACTTAATTAAAATTTCGCAACGGCTTGTACCGGCTAATAAACTGTAACAATCAGAGCTTTGAAAAGAAAGTCTTGAAAAGAGGTTTTTTCAATTTTTGGTCTATGTCCAAGTTAGGTTTTTCTACCACATCCTTTGTTAAATCAATCTTTTATTTATGTCCAGATGAAAGGTGATATAATTTTTTTTTCGTTCTTAACAGGTCCAAGTCTCTCAAATTTCTGAAATAGTAACTTATCGACGAATCTGGCTAAAACGCTCGACACAGGTAGTTTCCACAATTCTATTTTAAATTTTTTCATTTACGCCTGCAACGGAGTAAAAATTTTTCTTACTTTGCGTGGGATAAATTCGTCCAAGCAAACAAAGCTAACTTAACTTAAAAAAAAATGTCCGAAGATAGCTAACCTTTTTATCAACAGTTCCATAAAAACAACAGTCTGACCTTGATATTTGGAGGTTTTCAAGGGGGTGACTTCATTTACTGGTTTCATTTTCTGTTTTGTTTCTTTAACCGATAGCAGACAAAACAAAACAGTTTTTGTTATTTCTGGTCGATTACTAAGCCTAATCTTTTAGATTCAATATTGATGCTATGGCCTAACGAAACTGTTTAAATATTTAAGTACAAAAGAAACTTGATCCCATGAAGAGACGAGCAGAATACCGAAATATAGCTTTTCAAAGCAAATGGTTACCTCTTGAAAACAATAACGGTAAATCTCAACCGCGATTGATGAACTGACTCTTGCGAGTGAAACACTGGCACAAGCTCAACGCGTTGAAAGCCAACAAAAAGTTCGACGTCTCTCTTGAATGGCACAAGTTCATGGAAACGTAAAAATCGAGCTTACACAATTCGTTACCTGTACAGAAAGCCGACCCTGTCGATTATTTCTTTCATTGTTGTGTCTTAGAATAGTAGTTCTAACAAGTGGCTTGAATGAAAAATAAGCTTGACACAACATCCAAACTTCATATAACAACGATAAATCACGGGACATATTGCTAAGCGGATGATGAATCGAATGTTACGTTTCGCGTCGGTTGGCAAAGATTTTAAATTACGTTTTTGATTTGCTCTGAATTGCACTTCTTTTCACGATGAAAAATTGCTGACGACTTAAGAGCTCTATAAAAAAAGTAAAAAGGACAGATGAATACACAAAAAATGTCCAACACACACAGCTAATATTTCCTGCACATTCTATTTTATCTCTCTGAAACATCGCCAATATTTAGCGCCTAGCAGACAAAACATTACACAATCACTTTACGTAAAATTTTAGAGTATTTACAAGATTTTTTTGCTATTTTAAAAAGCCTTTACTCTATTATTACAATTTTCTGTCCCAGTAAATATGAGCGTTCTCTATTGAACAAACTAGACAAGTGTTTGAAAAGGAGGCCTAATCTATTTCTTTGAACGAGCGTTAAATTTACAGCAGGCAAACCTATTTTTTGGCATTCTATAACTTAACTACAGATACTTATATACAGATAATATTTTCTTTAGGCGCTATAAAATGGAACGTTTCACCCATTTTTATCTATTTTTAGACAAATGCTAGCTCAATGAAATTTTGCTCCAATTACTTTTAAAACATAAACGTACTGCTTGATAAATAAACTACTCCACGCTGCGTTTTCTACATTGTAACAACTAATTGTCCTTAGCGATGAGTCACTTTGAAAGTTATTGTAATTTTCACCAATATGTTGTTGGCTGAATGTAAGTAGAGTTCACGGGAGGTGGGTAGTGAAGGTAGTCTCCTTGGTGGTACGGAGACCCGCTTAGGTAACTCGTACAAGACGGGCTAACACAACTGCAAAACTGTCCGGAGCCGTTGAGTAAAGCTCCCTGTGAAAGAGGCGAATAAGGTTTATCCCATGGACCTCTCTCGCTAATCTGCTTTCGATATTTGTATCTGTGATTCTGGAACCAAATTTTGACTTGTGCTGGAGTAAGATTCACTATCCTTGCTAACTCTTCACGCTCGGGTGCAGACAAATAGCGTTGCTGCTGAAATCTTCTTTCCAAGACAAAGGTCTGCGCCTTTGTGAACAAGACTCGTCTTTTGCGTTTCTTGATATCTTTCTCTGTTTGGTCCTTTTTCGACGAGTCAAGAACTTGCGCGCTTGGCACTACTTGCTGGGCGCCTGCGAAGGTGAAAAGCGAGTTGTCCTTGTTAAAGGTTGCTTTTGACATGGTTCTCAACAGACTACCAGTAACATCATGAAACATGAATAATCTATTTTGGATTACATCTATTCACCTTATCTCGAGAATGAAAATCTGGATTTGCTCATTTAAAGTCCTTGAAGTCAAAAATCCTCTATTCAGAGCACGCTAAATCACGCGCTCCGCACCAGCTAGACAGCTTCATGAATAGAGACGAACGGTGCCCGAACAACCAGCGCACCGGCTCGAAAGGTTGACAATTTCATTGACATATTTTTCGCACCATAGCAGTCTTAATCACTTGAAACTTTTTCCGTTTCTATTGATGGTATAAGTGGTGATAGAAGACGCATGTTATTCGCTACAATACTGAATAACTCTTTGGTAGCTGCTGTATGCAGTAGGCTACTATGACGCATAATAAAAACAGCTTGACAGTTAAGTAGTGCAACTTCGAGATTTCTCCGATATGGTGAGGTTTGAAGAGCTTAACTATGCTTTAACTCCCTTGAATAAAATCCTTTTCTCGCTATCCTCCATAACAAACAGCTCTTCAGTCCGCTAATCTCCCGCGCTGTACTCGAGTCTCAGATACTGTTTCCTGAATGCGGCACCCTTAAATATATCAAGAAATTTTCAGTAATACTAAAATAATTCATACTTGACTTTGCCATCTCGGGCGCGTGAGTCAGCTCTGGTTCGTCTGGGCTGGATTGCACGCGCGGTGTACAACTCCTGTCCTCAAATGACATCTGCTCCTCGCCTTTGGTATTCAATGAACGAATCCTGTCCTCTGGAAGATTAAGAATGTCTCTTATGGAAAAGGATCCCATGTTCGCGTTCCGTGTAAACGGTCTCAAATGGGCTCCATTGTGTTGGGAGCCGAGATAACAAGATTAAAAGCAGGTCGCACGCATAGGGCAGGCTGGTCTCGGGAACATGGGCGGGGCTATACTTCAAACACACGACAAGCCATTTGAAATAAAACAAATTGGCTTGATTGTCATCAGGCTGTTTTGTTAAGAGAAAGCGCTATGACAGTGGTGACACATCGACTGATTGCTCTGAAGGTACGACTAAATGTCTGTCAAATCAGTGGATTTAATTTGACAGCAGCTCTATTCTCTGGGTCCGAGAGGTTTCCTTTTGCTTTTATTTCACACATGTTGTGCTGTTGCACTGCCTTCTGTTGACTTAGGTTTTAATTGGATTGGCGGATTAGGAAGTTTACGTATATCTCTGTTTTTATTGTTTCGTTTATTACATCGTCACGATTTGGAAATCATTGAAAACCTCCGAGAACGGCCCAAGCAATTTCGTTTCAATTATTTCCCCGTCCGATGACAGAGGTGCGATTACGCCCTCCTTTGGTTAGGAACACGTTCAGTGCACAGAAGTTTTGTCCAGTATGGATACAATCTTCATGATTTGCTGCGAAAAGCTCTCATATCTTATTTCAGTGAAGTGACATTGTAAACATTGTCTACTCTTAAACATCTCAGGAAATTAGCAATGATGTACAGGCCGCCCTCCCAGGGACAGAGGAGCGTTCGGCTATTGACTTATCACCAGAAACCTTTTGCTACCTAAATTCTCTATCCTCCCACTTCTTTTGTCGTGTCTTTTATTAGCTTGCATCCAAAACGTTACCTATGCGGATTACACTTCCTTTCTTTTCCTTCACTGGCGTTTACGGTGTCCCAGTTGGACTAATTTATGTAAAGTCTAATTGTTTTTACACACGAGTCCAATACACAACATGCTTCTGGTGTTAGAATTGTCTTGAAGATTAAGTCATGAATTAATAATACTCCGTGTACCGTGTTCGCCAGCTTAGCCGCTGGGTAAAACAATAATTATTGGGTTATAATTACGAGGAGAAATTGTAAAATAAAGCAAAAATAAATCCGAAGTCCTTTTAGGCCAGCTCCCTTAAACATATGTGCTTCATAGTTTCACGCCAAATATGGATAGCAACAGTAAAGCTTAAATTCACATATTTCATCTTCTTCGAAACTCCTTCCAGCTTGTACAAAGACCTTCATTGCTCCAGTTTCTTGTAAAGAGAAAAGTGAATTTTGACCATGTAAGTTTGACTGGATTTAACTTGAGACGTTTTACAGCGTATTGAGCTTTTTCATGTTACTTTTTTAAACAACTAAACTAACTGAGTTTCTCTCTCTCATTGTATATACTAACTATGTCATTCATGTGTAGTTTATTGCAAAAAATAACCTGCTTATACACTGAAGAATAGCTAAAAATATTTTCCTTTGTCAGGGATTAATTCCTTTACTTATATTGCACAAAGTCGCGTGGGTGATGGTGGTGCATTGTATGGTGTTTCATCGATTCATAACGACTAATGAATCGACAAAGAAACCAAGAATCGTACTAGTTCGCTGGAATTTTCATCAAATTGGACATGTCTTTGTTTTGAATATGTTTTTATTACATAGTATTATGATCCGCGTTACGTTTTGTAAGACTTCGCAGGTTTTGTTATGGCTTCAGTAGTGCTAAATGATATTGGCTTCACTTAGGGTTGCAAGTTCGACATTCGCTGAAGAAACTAACTAATTCTACATGTGGTTTCACTGTCTTACCGAATTGTTTGTTTCGGCGAAGGCTTAGCTTTGTCACGAGACGAATTTATTGGCTTCGTTACCTCTTCAAGACATTTTCCAATGTTTAGCTCATGTTTTTGTGATTAACAAGTACATACAGTGGATGATTCTTTTGAAAGCGAAAGTTCAACATTTTCCGGCAGTAAATCTCGAAACAAAGAAGACAAACACGAGGCTAATACATAAAATTAATAGGTGGTGTTAGAAAGCGTGTTAACACAAAAGTAATCAAAGTTTTGTTACTTTGTTAGGTCTGACGGGTTGATGCGTAAAAATTATTTTATTTCGTCTAGAAAACAGCCCTTCGTTCTAACTACAGGCGAGATAAGTTCTCTTCTGATACCTGGTGTTACGCCATACATGAGCTAACAACGAAAGAGGCTTTCAACAGATTTTCAAGAGCCATGTAGTCCAGTGTATTTCGATATATGTCTCAATTTCTTTTTCTTCAGAGAATTTGAATAGAAAATAAACCATTCAAGAGGTGTAACTCGATTCCTCAAGGGTAAACTTTCCAAGATTACGCACTAAGATTTTTGAAGCAGTTTCTAGCAGATCTATTAAGGTTGTTCAGTAAAATACTGGTTCAAAATTTCTCATTTAAAGCCGATAAAGTTCATTTGTTCCTAATCGCTGCTGAATAATTCGATCAGAGAGCAATTCTTGCATTAATATGTTTGCACTGGCCATCACAGTTGATGTATCCGCAATGGAAGTGTGCTTGTTTCAATTTACGAGCGAAGCTTTGAGTGTAAACAGTGTGTGGGCTCTGCTAACAATGAAAGAAAAACTTTTCACTTTGGGGTCTGACAGATGTGACATTTTGTCTAAATTGAACAATTGCAAGAAGGCAACCAAAGAATTGCCCTAAGAATAGGCTTTAATTCATTGGGAATACATTAAATGGTTCTTTTATGTTCATTGTTCACAAGTATAAACTCACTTTTAGAAAGTATCCTTTAAATATAAGCTTAAATTCAAACGGTAAGTCGCTCTTTCTTTCAAGCTCTTCGTCAAAACTATGGAAATTATAGTTTTCTTCTGCTAAACTTCAGGAGGTATAATTTGGTTGAGCTGACTACAACACGCTACCCGTATAAACATCATTTTCTTTGTGTTATCAAGGTCGAGTCGTGGTTATTTACATATGATATGAGTTCAATAGTTTAGACTTTCAGGGGATATTTATAAAAAAAACTAAAGAGGCATCGATAGAAGAACACTGTGACTAGCTTTGTTCTTTGATGTAAACACGCGCCAAAGAACATCACAATACTCTCGTCTTTTTGCTAATTGTTTTACAAAAAGGCTCACCTTTTTCCATTTGTTTTTCTTTCCACGTGGTGAAATTACCAATAGGAGTCTCACCGAGGGATGGAATTGAGCAAAAGTTTCAAAGTTTATAGCATACTCCACTCCGTTCGTTTCCTTTCAACCTTCCGTGAGGTAAGATGAACACTGATGGATTCTTATACGCGGGCATTTTGACGTGGCGGAAACAAACCGTCTTCCACTTAGCAATGAAGATGGTTTTAATGAAACAGATACAGAAGACTGTTTGACTATCCAGAACGGGACATTTTCTTGTTTACTCATAAGATGATCTTTTTTGACAATTTACATCAACGTATTGTTAAGGTAGCATTCAATACATCCATGATGCGAGCGCGCCGTCATGTTGCCGTACCCGCTTGTTTTGGCTCTTGTCAATTCAATAATTTGCGCAAGTTGACTCCGGAAAGTCAACTCAAGAATAAACTAAGTATTCATGGTTAATTTCAGTGATGAGACATGCATTTCTAATCAAATTAAAACGGTCGAAAACTCGCAGTGGCGATAGTCTCAATCGACGAAGTGACAAGCTTAATTGAACACGTAACGACGGATCGGGATACTGGGGTACTAGAACAAAACCCTAACTCTTGCTGTTAACCTTTTGCCGCTAGAGTTCCGTAGACGGAAAATATGTTACAACTGAGCAACCTTAAACTGAAACACGAAAACACTTCAATTGTCTTCAATACTAATTGAGTAACAAGAATTTTGATGCCTTTTTTGTTTGTAATGTAGGGCAAATTTAACCGGTGTTTTAAGACATTGCGCTGGTGTCGATCCACCTATTAGCACCCTCAACCCGTCCTAGCAATAACTTTGTTGAAACGGTAAGGAATTATTCATTGCTGGTTCACCAGCAACAAAGTTGAATCTAGGAGTACAAATGAATTTCTTTTACTTATCTTACCTGGTTTCCATGGCCAGCTGCCGACTTTGGGGCGAAAACCGAGCAACTAACATCTCGGTGCAAAGCTCGGATAATTTGAGTGAATTTTTCACAGTTCATTTGAAAAACTTGTTATCTATCACGACCCTCACTAACATGGCTTCTGCCCAAACTTTCTCTGAACTAATTCACTAAGTTTACGCCATAAAATATTGATTGTTTTTATCGGCGTAAAATGATATGTACTCCTTCAGGAAAAACTCTAACGATGAAGTTGTTGTGAAATTTTGTTTATATTCCTGTCCGCAAGTAATTCCGCGGGGCTTACTTTTAGAGAATTATCAAATGTTTTTTCAGCGCCACAAAAATGGGAGGCAGAGTTTCGGGGAGGCCAGTTTTAAACTTTGTTTCTTAAATTACTTACAATGAAATGGCGAACACAAGGAGTACCTATTGTTTTTTTTAGTGTGATTAACACCGAGACCTGGGCTCATAGCTCGGTTGTGACATCCCGACCTCATTTCAGTTGTTATTGAGAGATCTTCACGGAAGCACTACACGCCGCGCCATGAAGCACTTGAGGTCCCTCGTTGTTCTTCAAGAGTAGATGTTAGGAGCGAGAACTTTACAGGCTGTTGAGATCTTAAGATGTTTTTCATTTTGAGAAATGCCGCGAATCTCTTGAAAGGCTTTCAATCGACTCTCTTACGCAAGTAGGCGGCTCGTTGACAGTAATCCGATCTTGTTATGGCGATATAGCCATTTGCTGAGTTGCCCAAACCATCGAATTTTTTAAACACTAATTAGTGGTTGTTTGGAAGAACGGGTGCTAATGGTTTGGCGGACAGACAATGAAATTCGTCAGTCCAATTCTTGTCTTCGAAGCGTTGCTCTTATCCAAACGGTTTCGGTGAGGGTATCTCTTCACAAACTATAACAAACAAACACAATTACGAGTTCGCACTCGCGAGTAAAAAAGCGAGGGCAGAAAATGAAAAGAGACACATCGATTCCGGGCGTAAAATTTTAATCCTCGCTAATTGAACTGTATTAGGCGTTTTAGGTGATAATGTTTATTTATGAACTCCGCATTGTTGAGTTTGTATGTCAGTCAGTTCTATGGAACACGCGAAAAACAGAAACACTTTGTATGTCGAAATTTCTATTGATCTACGATATTCACTGAGCGAAATTAAAATATCTTCACCGTAATGCCATAATGGGCTGCCTGTCGCTCACAAAGTGACACAAGCAAACAGTTTGTTTGGATGGGTTGGTTGGTAAGCAAATAAGTTTAGCGACGTAATACCCTCTTGTACTTCATTCTTGACTGTGAAATATTTATGAGACAGCACTAAAACGATCGATTATCCTAAACTTGTACAAGACTCGTTTCTCTGACTCCGACAAGACGGCTATTTCGCGGGCAGAATTTTCCCGTGCGGTTCAGAACGGAGACACATCTTGTTAAAATAAAGCTGAAAGTCAAACCTGCCAATGAAAGGAGAACAATGAAAAACCCCCTTTACACGAGGCGAGGAACAAACTTTGCCTGCATACTTGCCAATATAACTTAAGTACGGAGAAAATTCATTAACAGGTGGATGTAGGCACGAGCCTTGGGCAACAGTCCCAGCTAATGAAAATTATAAAGTCAATTCAGAGCTTTTATTTTTCAAGAATTCCTCTTGGAATTGAACTCCACTCCGCCGCGTGCGACGGGCACGAAGCCAACGAGAATACGTTTGTACCCGTTTGGTGATAATTACAGTTCTTAAAATGTACCTGTTAACGATGAAAAACGCTAGGCACTGCTCAAATAACGCTAGCAGAGAAAAAAAAATTGCGTGGGACGCCCAATGTTTTTCCAGTTTTCAAACAAAACGCGAAAGCCTTCTTCTGAGTTGACGGGAGGAATATTTCGTTTTGCATTACCCAAGTTCAGTTAATGCACTCAATTTTCGCTCAAGTACTACTAAGGCCAACAACGGCTGGATTTTCAAAGTAAATGATATAAGAATTACCTTTCAGGTGTTTTGTAGTGCTATTTACTTTGGGGAGGACGTGAGCTAGTCTTGTAAAAAATATTTAACTACTTGTATATCTCAGTCCTATTAATAGCGTTCTCATTGTAGATATAAAAGCAAGCTTTTTATTTTGTGCTTTCTTTTGTGATGATCTTGACGGTTCTGACCCATCACAACGTAAACATTTCGCTTTTTAGGGGAAAATATTAAAATACGAGAGAGCCATTAAAGCAGCGTTTATAATGCCACAATCAAACGAACATTCGCGTAATTAAAATGTTGACAGTTTTTAAAAGTTTTACGAATAATAAGTGGAATGCCATTTGTCGAACAAGCCAAACACCCGGCCGGTCCGCGCGCGAAATAATACATTTGTCCTTACCCGGTCAATAAGCAACCACTTAGAAAAAGTGGTATTTTCTCAAGCATCGAGTCTATAATCCAAAAAATAATAAAAACAATAATAAATAACGCGAACTAGACGGCTAAATGCGTGCGTGCTTTTGTAAATAGGTTTCGACAAAACTAGGGGAAGAAAAAAACGAAAACCGGTGTGATTAGTAGAGGTGCAAATTTTCCTAGATTTTATCGCTGATCTAGCAGCTCGTTCTTCCGATCGCCCATTAGTCGGTATTCAAGCTTTCAACTTCGATTACATCGATCTTTCAGAAACTGAAGAGGCGTGTATAAGGGGAATATGAACAACGTTCTTGAGCAGTTTCGATGGCACCAGAGAGACGAGGAGTGGTGGTCTCTTGAAATTAAGTTTGCGACGTCAGAATCGCAATAAGGTGCCTCATTGAAGGTGAAGCCATGGTTGTTCGAGTTTTAAGCGGGGGAAATAAGTATTCGGGTCTGCCCGCCCAGCGTGACATGTCAAATGAAGCCTTTTAGGGCAGATCTGTCACTCGAAAGGGGTTTACTTGTGACAGGGCATTCAATTGCTATCTTTCTAATTAATTGTGATGTCAACTTCGTCACCACCTTAACCTATCAATAGAGGTTGACTTAGGCGAATTTAGGCAACATTTGTTTAACGTCAAACATCTTGTTCACCACTCGAGAGTCTGGGCACGCCCCGATCTATAAGAAGTTGCTGTGAGCCGCCGCGGATACGAGCATGACTGGAGTGCGAGTGCGTTCGGCTTAGTAAATGGCAGTCAACTGAGACCCATGTACACAATTGACCGGCCGTTCGAGATGACTTCGTTCTCCGTCAAGGACATCCTCAATTTACCAGAAGCCGGTCTGTGCCCGTCTAAAAGCGAAACAACGCGTGAATCCTCACCGAATTATCATAGCCCCGGCGGAAACACTCGTACTTCGTCATGTGGTTCAGTAGTGTGTAATCAAGGCCAAGAGTGCTCATATACAAGTAAGAATGAACTTGATTTTGTATCTTTGATCGAGCGAAAAGTAAACGCAGGTCTTCATGAAGCACTAAACTTGATAGCTGGTAAAACACTCGCCGCAATTTTCGAGAGGGTTTCTGCTACGAATGCTGCGCGCGAGAAGCCGCCGAAATTTTTCGCACGCAAATAATTTTCTTTTCCGGCAAACTGAAATACAATGGTGTTTTTTACGAGGCAATTACAAACACGACAGAAAACATGGCTGCAGTTTCAAATTTTTATTGTGAATACTACATCACTTGGTGTTTTGAGGGCTCTTCGCTCGAGACCTCGTGGAAAGACTAAAGGGCTAATTGCTGTAACTTACAATTCACTTAATTTCTTACAAGTTCACAGTTCCCCGTTTGTGCTGTAGATATCGTTACATGGCATGAAGACTGATGAAATGTTGTGTTTTTCCGCCATAACAGATGCACATCCGAGCCCGACAGAAAAGCCCTCGACCTCCTCGGCGAGTAGCCACGAAATAAGTGAACAAGAGGAAACGCCAGATGACCTGAGTGATCCGCCAAAAAAGCGGAAACGGCGAGTGCTCTTCACCAAGGCGCAAACATACGAACTTGAAAGAAGGTTTCGACAACAACGATATTTATCCGCTCCCGAACGAGAACAGCTCGCCCGGATTATCAACTTGAGCCCGACGCAGGTGAAAATTTGGTTTCAGAATCATCGGTATAAATACAAGAAACAGAGCTTCGAGAAAGGAGTGATGAATGAAGGAGCTCCTTTGTTCACTCCAAGAACTGTACCAGTGCCCGTGCTAGTACGAGATGGCCAGCCTTGTCATGGCGGCACGGTCAATAATTTTGGATATTTACGTCATGATCCTACGGACTTCTATCATTTTCCTCCAGTAACTTCATCTTACATCGCTCCAAGCAATCCGTATTGGAACTGGTAGCACAAACATTCAATTACAACGTGTGTTGTGCGAAGAAACCTAGAACAATGCGGGTCTCTCCTTCAAGCAGGCTGTCACGATGAAGGCTACAAAGTCAATTGTAAGCTTATATGCCAACATTCTCAAAATCCTTAACTCCAAAGAACCACTTTATTTAAATAATCGTACGCTTTGCTCTGGATGTAATGGTTTTAGTTTATATTCTAAGAGTTTTCTTTGGAGTCGCGTCAACGTTGCGTTTTCGTGTGACTCAACAGCTGTTCGATGTCCTTCTCGAGTGTGATTTGAAAACATTTTGTTTTGAGCTTTTAAAAACTGTAAGTAGCCAGATTTTATAGGAAACAATTTTATAGGTTTTTCTTTAGCGCGAAAAAGTTTGATTTTGTAGTTATTTTTTATATTATAAGTTGCTAGGTAGCTTTAAAAATTGTTCTTAATGCTTTTAGTAAATGCACGTCTGAAATTAAGACGATAGTGATAAGGGTTCATCATTCTTCAAGGGATAATCCTTTCCAAGCCAAACTTAAATTCTAATTACAATTCTTCTCATCCTTACTAAAATGCTGGTTGTTTGAGCTTGGCATAAACGTCAACGGCTATTAGTTCGCTCTTTCTCAGTAAAATCGTTTCACATTACCGCACGAATTGTCAGAAAACATTACAACCGCAATGGGACACGACTGGATGAATCAAATTTGACAACGCGATGTTTGGCAAACAACACGTCTCGTTCTACTTAAAGGATTTTATGAGATGCTCTCTCGCACCTGAGTTGACAGGACTCTCGCACTAAGAGTTTTGCTTTTGTGAAATCAAACAAGCAAGGAAATTCTGTCATTAGGGCATCAGTACCAGTTTGTTTCCCTCTTGAGGTGAAAATCAGGAAAAGGTTGTTGCTGGATTGAGTCATGTTATGAAGCGGAGCGTATGAATGCCATAATTGATTGTCGTTCGTGTTTACTCGATGAAAAAAGAGGAGGGGTTTCTGTAATTTCCAAGAATGGATCTTTAGCAAATTGAATCAACGTTCGTTTGCTTTCAGATTAGGCAAGAAATAACAGAGACGTTTATAGACAACAAAGAGAGACGCTTCGTTGCCACAGAGTTTGAGCAAATTAGAATACGTTATCGACTTTTAAACACGAAAAACTCTCATTGTAGCGGAGGGATAGCACGTTGTTCAAAAAGCTAAACTTTGTTGCTTCAACGCTTCAGTTTTCGCCTGGTATTGGGACAAAGACCTTGTTAATGAAAGAAAAACGCAATAAATCGTGAAGAAAACACTATGAATAAAACATTAATCCACTATTTCACTTATACCTCTTTGTTCAAAAGTGTTAATAAATTGGGGAAACAAAACCATTTGTTGGGACGAGTGTTGAGTGTTAGCAGAGTTATGAATCCTCCTTAGTAAGAACAATTTTTAATCACTAGTTTTCTTCTTCAAGTCTACATTCGCCGTGAAAATCACTCGCCTTTTTTAAATTAAAAGGGTTCATGGTTTCTGATCCATAAAAAATTGCTTTCGTCAAGATATTCACTTAACAAGAGATTCGGGTCGGTTTGACTTTTCACCGCAGCTTGCTGGAATAATAATCTAAAACAGTCGAGAAGCTCGGGCAACCATCCTTAAATTTGACTCTACCAGTAGTTAAGAGACATCCACAATCGATATTTCTTCGGTGCTATTTTTAACGAACAATAAATGTATGTATTTATACCCCCTATAGTTGCACCCTAGTTGTGAAAGTTATCCAACACAAATGTACACAAAAACTTTCAAATAAAAGAAACAAAGGACAAATCGTGTTTTCATCTCATTAAAAAAAAATTGAAGACATGGCAGTCCCCAAAAACCCATTTGCAAATGAGTTTTCAGACTCATTTAGTATTTTTTAACAGCTTATTTTTTCGCCCTCGCATTCCTGTGAGCCAGTCGATTTCCTAGGGTGTAATAAAGAAATGCGACAATTTATAGCAGTTTGACAAAAATTTATTGAAGAATTATCCGCGAATAACTCAACAACCGAACTAAAAATTCAATAAACTCCATATCTTGCTCATAGAATTATATCGCTCCAGCCGGTCGCTAGCTGTTTTCTTTACAGAGTAACTGGAGAGGGCTCTAACGTTCAAATAAATAACTCAGTAATGTTTCGAAAAGTACGGGAAGTACTTCTCTATTTGATCGCGACTTGATGTCTGCGAAAATATTCCCGCGAACGTTCGCTGAAGACATTGTCGGCACTAAAATTAAGACATAGACGCAAAATGTGTGTTTTTTTTAAATGAATTATGTGCAGTTAGAGATGCGTAAAACGTACGATGTACAGGTGACAAAAAAAAGTTTGTCTATAAAAGGACCATCATAATTGTACTCGCTAGCTTAAAGTTAAGGCAACTGAACTGTAAATTCCTCGCGACTTTTTGATGATAATTTTCAAGTCTTGGCTATGAGTTTTCTTCATCATTTGATCTACAATTCATTCACTGGCTTTCGGCTTTTATTTCCCTTTTAGAGGCCACCAGCCACACACAGCTGGTGGCCACAGATAAAACCGGGGAAAAAGCCGCGAAAAAAGTGCGGGATTTTGTGTAAGTGGCTAAAATTTAATGGGTTTTACTAGCAGTAAATGGAATCGCTTTCCGCCACCGTGTGTGCTTAAAACTCGGCCTGTCACGGACAAAACGCATAGCTATTTGTCACAATCTGTAGAGATGGGGATGAAAAGCGAGGCAGCGATGTCAATTGCGAAAGAATTTTCTAACAACAAACTCAAGGGTTTTTCTTTGAGATCTAACGAAGCCACTTCACCCGCTGCAGAATGTCCTCCTTCTGAAGTCTTGAAGGTTCAGTTCGTTTGCCCCGTACGACGATACCGTGCCCAGCCCCGAAGCCCTTAAGTTTCATTTTAAGACCAGTTACGAAGCCAAAACAGTACGTTTGTTTATGAATATGGAAGGGACACCCCACTGAGCTATTTTGATGTAAGTATTTATTAATCATGCAAAGGCTAGCAAGAAAAGACTGCTCCTTGGAAAATAAGTATCACCTAATGCCGACTTTTGGCTGCGAGTTTGTGCTCATTTCTCGAGTTCAAAGCCTGCAAGGGTCGAGCCAATTATTAGCGCAAGATGGCAGACTCTAAACTAATGGCTGGCGCGACGAGAACGTTTTAGTAAACTTCATTTGCATATATAGGAGATATAGTCCGAATTACTTTCTTATTCAACGCCAGCTTGGTCGAAAACAGCCGACAACTTACGTTTGTATTTTGGAGCAATACCTTTTTCCTGAAATTAAAACCACTGGTAAAGGCTTAGAGGTTTCTTTAGTCGCTAGGTAGACCGATATATTCAAAGACATTTATCCATATAGTTCTATTGAACTAAAATTGCACACAATTTCTGCCACAACTAACAAATACCCACGCGTTTTAACACGAAAACTACCCATATTTTAACACGAAAACTACCCATATTTTAACACGAAAATTACCATATTCTAACACCACAACACGGATTTCGTCAACAAACACTGGCGCAAGACACTCGATTTACAAAGAGTTCTTTAAGCATTCGACATTCACAAACAAGCACAGGTTCTCTCCAAAAAATTGAAATTGATAGTTTCGAGAATTCATTTTTATTCAAGTGGCTACGAAAAGAACCCCCCTTGATAAGTTATATTGGTTTGGAGGGCTTTAAGCTTACTGTTTGTAGTCGGTACGAGGTTATTCAGTCCATCGATGCCTGGTTGCGGCAACCGTAGTTCGACACTTCATTTTGTTCGGTAGTTGAATCAATCAAATTCAAAACACTCAAAAAAACATGACACCCGTATGTATGTTGTTATCAACCAAGTGCTTCTTTAGTAAATGAATAAAGTTGTTGTATAAACTAAAAAGAACACATGAAAACTGAATGGAAATCAAGTTCCTTTACATACATAGTTGTCAGGGTTCATTGAACAACAGGTCGGCAAGGGACTTCCGTGACTCGCTTAAATCCGGATAGATTTGTCCGGTTACTCTCTGGCGTCGATTCTAACATCCAAAATGAGCTAGCGCAGCAAGAAGAAACGATTTTTCAGCTGCTTAATGAGAATTTACGACTTGAAAGTGTCTTATGGCATGGCCTTAACCTGACCTTATGCATCACTAAGATATTGACATTTCTACGAGTGAAAGTGATCCTCGAAACTACCTCCAAAACCACACCCACGGAAAAATATCAGACATAAAAAGGATAAGTCAGGCGACTTAAAATTAATCCTGTAATCTCTCTTTTTTTTAACACCAACACTGCGGTATCGATTGCACATTTCTTCTTTTGTGCCCCGAAAGTTGAAATGATAGCACTCAATGTAAACAAACAGAGCTCTTACAAATCGCCTTTCTAAATGGAAGACCAAAAATGCGGTATGTTATAAAGCACAAGCAGGCTTTTGCAAAATAAAATGTACATAGCTTTATCTGGATCCTTCAGAATTTTTTCCTGAACGTGGCATTTCCGCTTGATTTCGGATTAGCATTCAAAGGGCACACACACACAAAAGAAAACGAAAGAAAGAGGAAAAATAATTTTCGATGATTGCATTGTAGCGCCATCCAAGCCTAACCTAGTTCACCACTTCGCCTCAAGGCATCCGTAAAAATTCCACCTACATTTCTGTTTAAAAATTTACGCGCTTTTCAATCTCCGTGTTCTTATAGACTGTTCGTGATATACCTGGTTTATTTCGATCTTATTTTTGACAAACAAATGGCATACAGGGCATTAGTACAATTTTAATCTGCTGATAAATCTGCTCCATATTTCAGTGTATATTTATTACTTTGTGGTCAGTGTGTCACAATTCAATGCGGGAAACTCAACTGAACAGCGAAGTAACTGCTCGTATATTATTTCATTGGCGCCAAACTGTCTGTAACCCGCATTCGTTTCAAGAGCCAAGAGCCACCCTTTTAGAAATTCAAAGTTACTTTTTATCACCAAGATTTCTTGCCATTACACTAGATCTGGTTTCGTAACCGATGCCATTTTGACAATAAAGGAAGTCTTAACTCCCCTGTTATCTTCAAGTTTGTATTAATTCTGGGGTTGCAAAAAGCGAACCTTTAATGTAACCACGACGCTTGCCGCCCAGTGTAGAATCCGAAATGATTGAACGGGTTTCTCCAACCGGTATTATAAAACCGCACCGCAGCTTTTCGATCAGATATCTGCGGTAGACATTATCGGTGTTGAGGAAAAGAGGAAAGAGTAAATGCTGAAAAAAGTAATTGTAATGTTCACACGACCTGTAGCAGTTGCAGCTATCTGAGAATTTGACCACTCGGCCAGTGACCTCCACATACGCTAGGAAATGAAGTAAGCTTGTAAGTAGCTTAGCTTGCCACTTGTATGTGCTGTAGCCGACACTATATTTTTGCAAAGCTGAATGGTTCCAAAACAAACCAATTTACAACTAAGAAATTACACCCTCTTGGGTCTCATTACAGGGACAGTTAGAAGTGTACAAAATTGTCACTCTGAGCAGTTTAAGGGTTCAACGAGCGTTTTTAACAACTCATTGAAATTTTTCTATGGTGATTCAAGACTTCAGCTTAAGAATCACGAAACACGAATCACGGTGGGCTTTCTTTAGCGGGGAATGTCTCGCTTGTGAAACTTTGCCAGTGTTAATCAGAAGCACGTCCCACGAAACTCTTTAGCGACCATATACTTTCCTTAACACGAGAAAGGAAATTCGATCGTGGAGGTGAAACGATTTTCAATTCAAGAGCAGTCATTTTACACCAAACCGTTTCTAAAAACCCGTGAAAAGAAAGCCACTCGACCCTTTACGAAATGTAAATTATGGATTTATTCAGGTCTTGAGAAGGTTTCGGATTACCAGCACTTAGCGTATAATGATTTGCTTTTCAAAAGCTCACGTGGCAGAGCATATAGCGATAAATTCAATATGCCATATGCGCCAAAATGCAGAACTTCGTATCGTATAATATAGCCAGGAAAGATAAAGGAATTAAAAGGATTGCGATAAAGTTAGAGATAAGCCGTTCACTACAAACGAAGTAGGCGCGGCACAGTTTGACAAGGTGCTCAAAACACCTCAACCCACTACCACACTGAGCTAATTTGCAGAGTTGAGGCGGGGAATGAATTCGTACTAGAGTTTTCATGTTTAATAGTACCGGCTTTAACCAGCTGATAAGAAAGAAAGCGCAACCAATATGGCATTGTTTAATGTGGACAGCTGATCTAAGAGCAGTAGCTGAATGTAAACATGGCCGCAATACGAAAATTAAAATGACCACTGTTTGACGCGCTGAAAAAACAAACCATAAAAAAGAAGAGCCGACAAGCGGGTTTGGTTCGCGAAAGTTATGAAAATGTCAATGTCATGAAAGAATTGTGTCAATTGAGGTGCTTGGAACGTGACAAATTCCTTTAAGGCCTGTGGCCTTTTCTTTTAGCTGAATGAGATGGCCGCTCGAGACTCGCGCATTTCCATTGTGCAAGAACTATACCGCACTTCTCACTTCTGGCTTCAAAACTGGCTAACGTGCCCGTGTTAAGAACAGAGCTCTTTACACCACTTAGCAGTGAAAAGATTGAGAACAATGTAGCAGACACCAAGCTAAAATGCCTTTTACTACTTTTTTGAGGGACGTGAGCAGTAAATGGTATACAAGCAGCTGAATCAGTGATGGCCGCCGGACTATCTGATTACAGTTGCAGCTGACACAAATATTTCGATACTGCCTTGATCATTTACCCCGCTGCAGTAAAAGTCTAATTCAAGCTTCCTCTAATGAAGGGAATTTAAAAATTGCTTCTATTTTGCATCTTGAGCGATTAAAAATTATATTTCATTAGGTGGTTGTGCGAAGACCAGTGCTCCAAGCGTAAAACGCACGTTCCAGAATCAAACTGGAAACATATTCTTTTATATAAAACTAAGAAAAGGTTTCATTCATTCTCTAAAGCGGTTGATTCTTAGGAGCTTTGAGACAGCCCCCCTTTAGGGGACAGAGGTAAACCGCTAACTGTAATCTCAAATACGATCATAACAAATTAACGCAAGTCTTTTCTAGTGCTGGTATATGAGACCCGCTCGGCTTCCTTTGGTCTCGTATGCTAATGTAAATGGAATGTTGTGCAAGCTAGAATTAACTAAATTTATAATAAAGATGTCATGGGAGGGTTGCAGCTACACATAAATTAATCTGAAGGGATAGAATGTTTTATTCTTTCGGTTGAATTGATAGAAACAAATATTTGGCCTTCTCACACAAGGTCCTTTCGGGCCTTACACGGCTCGACATCATAAAAAATTCAGATCACAATTTAAAATAAGAATTGTAAGACCTACATTTTTTCAGAGAATAAAATATCATAGACTTAAATTGTAAATAATAATGATAGCAATAACAGCGGTAGTCAGCAGTGCAAAGAGAGAAACTGAAATATTTTGCTAAAGATTGTACATGTCTTACTAAATCTTATCGCGAGTTGAAATCTTTAAAGTAGTGTTTGCGGTACGAACTAGTTTCTCCTTGAATTAACAGCAATCAAACTTTGTTTCACTTCAACATTTATTCTGAACTCAACTTCCACCTAGCGTTGATACGGGCGTTACCACAATGGACCTCATAAACATATAAAGATTTTACATCTCGATCGTCACTTCACGGAGTCTGAACTATTTAGGAGAAAAAGGTTTGATCCCTATGCTTGTCAATACAAACGAGCGAAATCAAATGTTTCACGTTATAAATCATTACATTTTCTTCAGCTTTTAAGCTAGGGATTGCTGCTGGCGATTGCACGGCCGCAATAGCACATTGTAGATAGATAGACTATTTACTGTACATCTTTTTGCCACTGATAGGACTAAATCAAGGGATTCTATCCTTGTTAATTATAGACAATTTCTTCATTACTCATGAGGGTTTTTGACGAACTCTAGAGATATACCCGAATGACTGTACTTAGAACAGTGTCCTGAGTTCATCTGAGTAGCCAAAACTGAAGCCATATGTAGGCTGGCACGCTAGTTCATAACAACAACAAATACATAATGACAGTAACCAGTTGCATCTCTGCCTTACCCATTGAACAGACGTTTCCGTCGCGGCCAGCAAATGATCAATAAGCTATGTTCTGATAACATGTTATCTCCAACTTTCTTAGCCGTGGAGGGAATGCGGGACTGAGATGCTGTACGAATACCATGCAACGTTGTGCTACGGGGCCTTGCCAAGATTGCTACACTTTCACCAACACCTCACCCCGAGTACACGATCGCTTACTCCTTCTCAAGCTATAATAATGATTAGAATCACGATTTTTAGAAATATGAAACGACTGAAGCGAGGTACACCGGACGATTATGTTTAATACTGGCCCCAAGGCTCTTAACATGCTTGGAAACCATCCCCATGAAGTTCTTCACTTCAAGTCTACCCAATAAAAATCAATTTTCAGTTTTTTTGGGGGGGCTCGTATCACTTTTCATTTTTCTCCTTCAGATCACAAGAGATAAAACACTTGACAAATACCTAAATTATGAATTCAAGAATAAAAAGAAGACGATCGTAATTTTTTTTTTGGAATATTTTCCTAGCGTGGAAATAACGATTCCCTTCAAGTTGGCAGAGTTTGGAATTGAAAGTAAATAGAGTGATGACTGCTTCCGATCCAAGCGTAATAAGGTTTAACTAAGTAATTAAGACATCAAGCAATATGTCGCTGTATTTACTCGGAACACATTTGCACATACAGGTTCATATCCAGTTGACAAGTTTATCCATTTTGTCCTAGCTTTATCTGCGCAATAAAACGCGTCCTTAGCGTTCGTGATATTTTTTCTATGGCCATCACAACTTTCTGTGGACAGAATTAACTGTGAAGGTTTTCCACTTCCCCTTGTTTCACTTGTTTGTTGATGGTGGCCGATTTCTTGTGAGAACCCGGGATCTGTTCACAATGGAAATGAACACACACCCTGCTATTCAATAATACGTCCAACACTTTTTGTCTGTCTGTCGGAAGCACATTAGAACAAATTAGAACGTTAGGTAAATGGCATATCCCACAACATTGATGTTTCAATACTTGAAGAATCCAAGAGCTCATAAAAGCGTTGGTTGTGCCTTTGTTCCTTGCATGTCAAGTGTCACATTTTTTTTTTCAACTGAATGAAACTGGCGGTCAGTTTGCTTGGGGTTTAATTAGTTTTAGCTCCAGTTCATAAAACTAGTTTGACAGTCAGAGTGCGTGTTTTTCATCTACCGGGCGTCTATAACTCGATAATGACAGCTTCGTTTGTGTTCTGCCACGCGCATCTCGTATTGTTATCCATGAAATTCATCGATTGAATGAAAACGAATAAAAAGTTAACACATTGCTCGTGTGTGTCACCACAGGTGAGGGAAGGCAGATTAAACAAAGAGACATTTATTACAAACGCGAAACAATTTTAATTCTTCCTCTTAATGAGAAAGTGTTTTTTTGTTTCAGCCGGTTGATTGCCGCGAGAAAACGCGACCCAAAGGTTTTATTTTCACATTAAAACTTCCGTTACCATTTTAATAAAAAAAAATATATGCGATATCCATTTGCTGTAAAAATTTCTGGGCGTTGTCAACGTCTGGGGATAAGTAATTAAGAAAAAGATCAAAGTCAGTGCAGCCAGTTCGAATTGAGAAAAATATTACCTCCAATATACATACTCTCAAAGTGTAAAATTAATTCGAGCTGACAAGTAGAAATGAAAATGCCTATTAAATAACTCTTTATTTTACCTTAAAAATATATTGAGAAGCTGGTTTAAATGACTTGCTGCTCGTATTTCGGACCGTCAGAGAGGGAAATAAATCACATGTTTTTGGTTGAAAAACTGTCCCAATATCAGTCAAGCAGAGGGGCAATTCAAAGTGTCACAAGACAACGTGGATGACGACAGCTGGATTGGAAATAGCTATGTCAAGCGTTTTCATTACAGAACGGCTGTATTTCAGTCTTTTCACACATGCTTGGAGCCTCTTCTAAAAGATAACAGTTATTTTTGATACCACAAGTGCTGGAAATAATACTACATTCGTTGAAGCGCTTAAAACAGACGTTTTTCTAGCAATTATTCCTTTACTTCTAGAGTTAAACTTTGAGTTAATTACTGAAGGCGATTCTAAAATAAAATCTGTGGATGAAACCCTAGTGTGTGACCATTCAAATGAAAGCTATTCAAATGAAAGCTATTGAGCAGTAATTTCATGTGGTGCTGTTTATGATGCTGTACAAGGTGGTTCTAACTTTTAAGCCTGTGAATGAAACCCTAGTGTGTGACCATTCAAATGAAAAGCTATTGAGCAGTACTTTCATGTGGTACTGTTGGTTATGCTGTATAAGGTAGTTCTAACTTATAAGGCTATGGATGTAACCCTAGTGTGTGACCATTTTTATATAAGCTCATGAGCAGCACTTTCATGTGACCCTGTACGCTGTAAAAGGTCACTGTAACATTCAAGTCTGTGGAAAAAAATCGTACTGTGTGACCATTCATCTGGAAGCCAATAGGCATTATTATTATGCTGCACAGGTGGTTTAACTTTGAGCTCTCTGAATAAAACCCTAGTGTGTGACCACGCATATGAAAGCTACCTTACAGACTTTTCATGTGCTGCTATTTAAAACGTTGTACAAGGCGATTCTAACTGGCGTTTGAGTCGTCATGAAACCTCAGTGGAAACTCTTAAGTAGCGATTGCATGCGGTAGTTTTTGCGGTTATGCTGTTCCGTAAGGCGATACTAACATTTGAGCCTGTGGAATGAGCCCTAATGTGTTTACCTTTGTGGAAAAACTTATGCTTTCTTACTTTTGCAAAGGAACATTTGATTTCTTTCTATTCTAACCTGGATGTTCTTGGGAGTAGAAAGGTCATATGTTTTTTTTTTACTTTTGTTTCACTTGCAATATTGTTTTTGACATGACCTTTTTTCATTAAAAGGAAAGTTAAAGTTTTCATTATCTATAAACACATTTATTGCAGAAGTCTTAAAATAAAGTAAAGAAAGCACCTGAATTCGACCGGAAAGCTTTCAAAGTTTTATTGTAGGAAATTAACTTTCAAATCAGACTCTTAAATATTATTAGTTGAGTTTGAAAACAAAAGTACAGTGTCACGAATCTCCTTTCGTTCTACCCTTCTCACCTAAAGAATAGCAGCACTGTACAAAACAACAAAGAAAGAAATACATTAAAAAAGTCATCAACAAAGGGTCCGTTTTGTGCGTTTTAACATGAATATTTCACGATTTGTTTTTCAGTAACATCACGTACACAGCATCGACTTGCTAGCTCTGTGTGTTTCCTTGTATGCACTTGATTGAAAACGTCAAAGTGTTTGCTTGCAAGGACCACCCGCATGGTCCACAACAAAAGATGAACTTTATTACAACATAGTAGCTGTCCACGTCTTGACAACTAAATGAGGATAACTTTCTTGCAGTGTTCCAACGTGAATGGCAGATAAGAAGAACTAGAGTTAATTAGTTTCTCAACAAAAGAATGTAACCTAGACGGCCTCCGTCAGGCTGACTGGCATAGTTTCGTTTTTGGGATCCCCGAGATAACTTTCTTCGCGGAGTCGTCTTCGTAGATTTGATTAAATCGAAGTTAGATCTATAAGTCTATACAGTCTAATGATGAACTTTTTTATTGTAATATTTCAAAACCTCACTCTTATATCCGCAGGAAACGATCTTTAAGATCAACTTGTGGTTTTTGTCCGATGGCACAAATTAATCCTAGTTTTAAGCAACTGTTTTACTGCATCTACACGCTTCCTATTTTCTTCTTGTCATTTGTAACGACTAAGATGCCTGTAAAGATTGATTAAGTGATGTGCCTTTCACCAAATCACCAAATCACCAAAGCACCCGTTTTCTCTGACCTCATTTTCTCTAAGATTGGTTGACTTCTAAGGCCTATCATATCACGGGTTTGGTTCGTTATCTTCCTGGGTCGATGGCCTCAATCAGCTATTTGTCTTACTTGACTAATCTGATTCTTCACGATGTTCAATTCATGCATATGTATTGTCTAAAACGACTTGTCTGAACAGTGTAATGGACCCTATTTTAGTCCACGATAACAGAAAATATTTCGCATGCCATTCCAGGAACAGCCTGTAAAGAGGAAAGACATTACGAATGTGATAAAAATTCAACATATGGTGACCACGATGAAAGATGAAATATGGAGTCTAAGATAATAAAAACGAATAAATTCGTCGAATACGTCGAACCGCTTTTAAATATTGTTGTTTTTAACGTTTCGGACGAGACTTTTTTTTTTTATCAAATAACTATACACGGGTTTATGTCGTCTGTGCGGTTTCACATCGTCACACCTCCAAATTTGTTAGGCGACTCGGCACTCAGCCCGAAGCCTGTAATTGAACCGTGTCTACGCGAGGTTTAAAACTAATAGAACTATAGTTACATATCAATAGTTTTGTATTATCTATGATGTATACCTCTAAAGGAACAGCAAAGCCGGCACTAAGCCTAAAGCCTGTAAGGGAACCGCTTAACGGAGTCTGATTGCTACGCGAGGTTTAAAACTAATAGAAGTATAGTTTCATATCAATAGTTTTGCATTATCTATCATGTACGACCCTGAAGGAACAGCAAAGCCGGCATTTAGCCTGAAGCCTGTAACTGAATCGCGCATCGGAGAGTCTTTGCTACGCGAGGTTTAAAACTAATAGAAGAAAAGTTTCAAATCATTAGTTTTGTATTATCTATCATGTATGACTCTGAAGGATCCATGGGGTCCAGCAAACATCGAAGATGGCCCCCACGAAGGAATTTGCAACGTGCTTCAATAAGTGCCTAGACTACATAAAAGAATCAATTTAACGTGCAAATTGCAAACAACTCTCCTCAATCAGGCCAAATTTTATTTTCGCACATTCAACCACTCACTAATCCATTAATCTCAGAACTCGGGGATTTTACGAATCACTAATGTAATGTCAAGGGATCTTTTCGAAAACCATAAAACACACTGATTTGTTTTGATTTTAACCTTAAAAGACGTTTCGATGACAATATCTGCTTCTTGTCATGATGAGGCGCCAAATTGTTTTTCTTGTGTGCCCGGGTCAAAATGTTAGTCCTGCCCACCATTTAAACTAGAAAAGGCAAAGACAAGGGGCGTAACTTGATGAAGACAAAGTGAGAGTAATTGCTCATAATAATTGCGAGTTTAGCCGTTGATTTTTTTTCTGAAAGTTTCTCATGACCCAAAAGAAGCATTTCAAACACTATTACAACCCCGTTTTGTAGAAAAAAGGCTTTCAGACGTGAAAAACGATTCCGTGATGTTGCCAATCGTTGGTAGAATCACCGTCATTTCAATACTGACCACTTGTCAGAAACGATAGCAGATGACGCCAAAGAGCTGTCCTCATGACCTTTGGAGATGAAGCTGAGATTTAGATTAACAACGGAGAACAAGGTAACGAAAACAATGAAACATTTGAGTAAACTTCATGTCTCTCGACGTACCTCGAAATCAACAAACAGGCAGAGAGTACTAGTACATCTTTGCCACTTTTAACTTAAAGATTTCTTCCGAGTGCCTCTTTGGGATGTGTGATAAAATCAGTGAAGAGAAACCATGTGACAGAAGGGAAGGTTATACATGAACTGTTCAAGGTCAAAGAAACGTCTTTGTCACTTTTGATCGTAATCCCCAAACAGGTATTCAAAACATTTATGTTTCACTGTAGCAAGCATGGATGTTTGTTGAGGTCACTGTAGCTGTTTCCTGTGTTTTCAACTGTGGAAGATATGGTGATGCCTACCGTCATTTTTAAACATTCTGTCAGAGAATGACAAAGGTGCCAGAGGCAAGCTTTAATTATAAGATCTGTCACTATTGGGAACAATCACGGCACCTATGGCCCTTAAAAACCCAAACCTGAAGAACGTACATGACTCCTTTATTGTCAAAAAAGCGTGCGAGAGTCCTTGAAACGCAAGACCACCCCTACAGTTCATTAAATAGTAATCACAGAAATGGTGGGAGGTTGAGATACAAAAAATTCTCACAACTACTCAGTAGTGGTCGGTGTTTTCAACCTTTTGGCGGTACTCCCATTCAAACTCGTGCCAAACATTTTGAGATTAACCCTGACCAAAACAAATTTGTCGAGAACAGGACTTAACCGATTTAACATATCTCCTTGAAATATCGTCTCCGAATCAAAACAAGTTGAGATTCCGTGCACTGAAGTAGCTGTCAACAACCAAGGAATTAGAGAAGTCGAAATCTGTTAAAACCTTTTAAGTTTCGATTTTGTTTTTGGATTTTAAGACGACGTGAAAGGGAAGAGATTGCTATTCGACTTTGTTGTGACAGCAGTATTTTAAAGTTTCACCCGTCGAGATAAAACAAAGGAACCTATTTTAATTTTGGCAAGAAAAACATCCATCAATCAATCTAATTTCTGAAGCTTTTTATAGGAAGACACAGTTGTCAAGCTTGTCGATTCTAGTTATTAGCAATTCAAAATCATTGATCCTTTAATTCACGAAAGAAAACCCCATCCTAGCTCACTGAGGCAACAAGGCTAACACACTAAACACCTACACTGTTATTTGAAAAAGGCTTACTATTTTTGAACAATTCAGAAGAACACAGAGAGAAATTGATTTCTAAACGGTTAATTGCTCAAGAGCTAATCCAGTTAACTGTATTTAATAAACAATTCGCGAGCTCCGCCATTGAACAATACCTTTCCCGCCTCCCTTTACCGAGTTAATTCAATGTTTTGAGAGGCGTGAGGGAAAATGGCATTAGGGGACGGGAAGTGGTCAGGGATCGTTCAATTACACCACAAAAGCTAAACGAACGCACGATTGGCAGCTCTCTAAATGGGATTAAGGCTTTAATTGGGATACGCTGTTAACGAGCAGCAAGTCACCGAAAAGAAAAGGCCAAGTTAAAGTGAATCGTTTTAAGCCCTATAAAGTCTTTTGCTTTGTCTAAAAGATTTCAATGGCTATCATTTTAATTAACGTACATGTCAAAGAGGTGACATCTTTTTATCACCCTAAATAAATTCTCCTCAAACAGTGAATAATAACATGTGTTCTATGTCAATTCAGGCGAGTCATACATGACGTGTCTCAAGCTTGCTCATTAACCAACCCACACATTCCTACCTACCCTTTGATCTGTATACAGTCAATAGGCCAGCAGCCATCTTGAGCACCGTCCGTCGGGACTCGCGTTATGTCTTCTTTTTCCGTGAAGAACATCCTTAGTCTCCCGGAATCGTGCCTCCAAAGCTGCTCCAGCGCTACTCCAAGGGTTCCTAATATTTGCCAAGGTGTTAATCTCTCTCCCGATCGATCTACAGGATCTAATTGCATAATAACTACGATGCCACCATCGGGCCAAAGCCAAGACAACACTTCGGGTAGGTACAGGGCTGTAACTTGAAATACTCTTCCCAACTCCCACAGATTCCTCTAAGATTTATCCATTTTCTAGAGAGTTCACTCAGGCGAACGCTCGTTTGTCTCGCAGGTTGTGTTAAATCTCAAAAGAGTATGTCGTTAGATTTTCGTGACTTAGAACACGGAATGACATTTCGGAAAGCGTAACCTGAACAAAATCGCAGTAAAAGAAACAGGCTTAAGATCAGCGTCACCTTAATTTTATACTTTTGGTAGCCACAAGAGATGAAAACCTGTAGATAGGGATATTCGTTGGGGACATGATTATGCCAAAAATCTAAAGAAAGCTAATGTACAAGCGTGTTGTAGAAGCATTCTTTCCCGCAGTTTGGCCCCGTTTCTTCGCATCAAGCATTTTTGAATAGCTTACCTAAGTTAAGAGTACAAACTTGTAGATCACAAGAGTCCTTGACTACAGCTCCGCCTCGCGGGTAGTTTAAAACCAAATCACCCCTTAATCGGTGTTATCGAGCCTCATCAAACGCCTTTACCCGCTTTTGCTCGATTAGGTGCTCGACCACATCCTGAGTTGAACGAGCAGTGCAGCAGTGCCGATGTGTTACAGCAAGGTCCAAAAATCAACCGAGATGAATCCAGTGAAGCTCCTAAGAAACGAAAACGCCGGGTTCTCTTCACCAAACAGCAAATCTACGAGCTGGAGAGACGATTCAGATATCAACGGTACTTGTCAGCTCCGGAAAGAGAGCAGCTCGGGCGAATGATAAACCTGACGCCAACGCAAGTCAAAATATGGTTCCAGAATCACCGATACAAGCAAAAGAAACAAGCCACCGAAGCTGGAGAGTTCAAAGACTCACATTCGCTCTATCCAAGAACTGTGCCGGTGCCGGTTTTAATCCGCGAAGGTCAGCCATGTTATTCAAGCGATTATAGCAACTCGGTGGGGAATTACTTCTCCAACCAGTACCCACCGACTTATGACTACACAAACTCCTATGGAAACTCGTATTCCTACACGGCTCCCATCTCATCGATGAACTCGTCTTGCATGCAAGCTTATTCATACTGTAAATGGTAAAAGAGTTGCCGTGCTCTTAAAACTGTGGAGGAATCATTTCACAATTCAGTAACTGTTCATGGTCTTGTTTTGACCGTTTATGAGGTGACAACCACGGCCAAGAGAGACTATTGAAACTGTCTGTCAGTTGAGGAGACCCAGCAAATTGCTCTTTCTCCCTGAGGTGCATTTTCTGTAGTTGTAATAAGAGAACGTGTAAAATATCACCAACAACCTAAATTAACTTCGAGAGTAGAAAATTGTAAATTTGTTCCACAGGTTGAACACCACAGTCGTATCACTTCCATCAAGTAATAAATGCTACACTTTCAAATTCAAGTCGGGTAAATCGAAAAAATCTACACTAAGTCGAAGAACAAAAAAAAATCAGATTTACTTTTCTTTTCTGGTAATATCTTGACCTTTTTACATGCAAGGAGTATGAAAGTGACATTTTAATTTTGCCATTGATGTATTCATCGAAGCGTTTTAGAGGTCCCCTTTGAGTTACCCCTAAAAAGCTAGCGTACATTTCGCTCGATCAGGCCGTGATTCTAGCCATTGACAAATATGAAACAGCTAAGTTAAGATAGACAGCCCCAGTCGAATTACAGTTAAACAATGAAAAACTAGTCGAATAGAATACTGTCCCAAATTTTTTGCGATGAAAAGACAACCTGTTCTAATGAATGATGAATATCATAGGGCGTGTTTGCTTCATCGACCTTCATTTCAAACAGACATCTCGCACCACCTTTTGCCTTGTGGTTAGATAGAGAAAGCCGTTCAAAGTATTAATTCGCTTTTTCTTTTGAAAAAAGACAGCACATCCCTTTATCATTTGAAATAGGAAACAAACATTTAAGCCACATTAATATTTCAGGGAAATATAGAATTTCATAACACTGTTGATGAAGTTAATTATGAAGTGATTCGGACGCTTAGAGAGAATTTCTGGTCGAAGTATGATTAATGCAGTGACATTTGACTCTATGTTTGTCTTATTTGCCCCAAAGTTAAAAACTCGTCAGAAAAGTAAAACCCAGTCAGCTAACCAAAATTGCGAAGACATGATACACAATCCCTCGCAGTAAACGGTTTTCTATGGTTGCCTTTCGAAACGCGTAGACAATGCATGACATGGAATTAAAGACAAATTGTAGAAATATTTTGTCCTGTTCCTTTGCTGCCGAAGTTGTAATTTATTTTACGTTAAAAGCTCATAAGAGAAACATAATTTAGCAGGCACTTTTGCCGATAGAATCGCGACGAGACAGGGCAAACAGTTTAGATGTAAGTACCTTCGCGTCTTTGTACTAGGTAAGGTAGCGTTGGCTCTCCTGTTAATATGATCCGATGTACATATATTTGCATCCATGTCAGTAATATTACTTTAGATTGAAATGAGAAGTCCACAATAAAAATTCATCTGTAAGAATGTAAGCAAGTTGTACTGTTGGAAGTGCTGGCGACATAAAAAAAATATTGATGGGAAAGGAACAGCTGACACCGACTTCACTCACTTCAGTGAGGTTTGGTCGTCAAAAATACAAATTTAAGTCTGCAGTGTGCGGTAGAAAACTGTTTTCTGGAAAGCGGGATTTGACGAGTAGAACTTGGCATCGCTAGTGTGTACGTGGAAATCCAAGAAGACGTATAAATACTATTGATTATTAAAACGGAATCAAGGACGCTGAGTTATCGCCTTTTTGCACTCCTGAAAGACGAGGCCAATATTCCTACGGTATCGAGTGAAGCAAGGTGTTTTCTCTTCAACAATCGATTGAAGACTAACAGTTTGGGCACTAAGAAATTCAAGGAAAACTCTCAGAAGACTTGGAGAGACTTTACAAAATGAGTGAATTGCTCTCTAAACTGAACTGGGGCATGAGTTAGTAGGCAGACGTTTCAAGAGAGAAGAAACGCACCTTCCCTTCCAGATCATTCCAAAAATAAGTCTGGGTTACAAGTAATCACTAGAAATATTTACAAACTATCGGATTTGCCTTCATTACGAACTGGGACAGAATTAGCTGGTACCATTTTGAACAGACCTGTGAAACAGACTCAAGAGTGAAGTAAGAAACATTCTCTTCGAGATCATTGCAAAACATGACCGATTGTGTCACAAGACATTACTAAGGAATATTTTAGGACTTCGAGAAATTATTTTTACAACATATGGGATTTGCCTTTAGCACGAGCTGGGACAAAAACTGGTTGGTGAAATTTAGCGCAGAGTTCTCGAGAGTGAAGTAAGATGTCTTCTCTTCGAGATCATTGCAAAACATGACCGATTGTGTCACAAGATATTACTAGGAATATTCTGGGACTTGGAGAAATTATTTTTGACAAAATATGGGATTTGCCTTCATTTCAAACTGGGACATAAACTGGTTGGTGAAATTTAGAGCAGAGTTTTCGAGAGTGGAGTTAGAAGTTTTCTCTTCCAGATCATTCCAAAACATGACCGCTTCTGTCACAAAAAATTACTAGAAATATCCTAGGACTTGGAGAAATTATTCATAACAAAATATGGGATTTACCTTCAGTTCAAACTGGGACATGAATTGGTTGGTGAAACTTAGAGCAGAGTTTACGAGAGTGAAGTTAGAAGTCTTCTCTTCCAGATCATTCTAAAACATGACCACTTGTGTCACAGGAAATTACAAGCAATATTCTAGGACTTGAAGGAATTTTACAAAATATCGGATTTGCCTTCGTCCCTTCAGTCCTGAACTGGTTGGTGAAATTTTAAATAGACTTTTCAAGAAAAACGCAAGGTGTGCTCTCCTTGAGATCATTGAAAAATTAACCGTTCAGGGTTCAAGAGAAATATTCTAGGATGTAGAAAACTATTCTAGGACTAAGGTAAAAAAAGTTTACAAAATGTCAGAACAGCCTTCAGTACTGAACTGGTACATGGATTAGTTTGATGCATTTTGAGAAGACTTTTCAAAGAGTGAAGCAAAGTGTCTTTCCTTTGAGATCATTGCTAAAATAACCTTTTGGGTTTTAAGAAACTTCGACAAAAATCCTTGGACGGTCAACAAATATTCTATAAATTTTACAAAATGTCCTGCTGAATTGCTTTCAATACTGAGCTGGGGTGTGGGTTGGTCATTTGTCGTCCGTCGGGTATGCATGGGAAGGGCCCAATGCTTGCACGAAGACTTTTTCTTCGGAGTTAAACTATAAACAATCCTGCAAAATGAAGTTCAAAGTGGAAACATACTCCTTTGCACACTTGCTGATGACAAACTCTTATGCAAGCAAAATGGTCAGCGAGAACGTTATGGACGGGTGGAACTGAGGAAAAACAAGAATACCAGCTCGACTACGAGGAGACCACGAGGCTGGTTAGTAATAGAGTTTCTATAAAGTAACGCAGCTAGGCGATCTTTTTAGTTCCTAATACACCCAAAGGCACCCTACGACACTAAACGTTTTACTTAAAACCTAACAGAGTTATGAAATCAGTCAAAAATAAATGAAATATCTTAGTTTGTTTTTGCCTTCGAGCAATCAACTCGTGCGCTGTAAACAAATGCATGATTTCCACCTCGTCTGCCGAGAGGTATTTCCGAACCTTTGGTCAAAACACTATGGGAAGGTCAAATCTTTAAATCACGGTCATCTTTATCTACTATTCATACACTAGCAAATATAATCCTAAGCCATTTAAGACTTTAGGAACAAAAACATCAAGAGGAAATTCGATTCAGCGTTTGTTTTAATTTGGTCTTGACGGCGTTATAGACTTGGCGTTAAAATTAAATAATGCCTTGATTACCTTGCTTCTCAGCTTAAAGCGATTATTAAAACTATTTTCACATTTCTTAAAATTAGTAGAAAACGAAAAGAATTTTGCTTTGAGCCGGCGCCGGGTTTAAATCTAATTTGTAAGGGCTAAGCGTGGAGTGACAGCTAAAACTGGTGGTCCTCCCTTCTATAGTCAATTGTCCATTAACATGACATGTTTGGTTTCATTACAGTTCTTTTTGCTCAGTGTTAAACGAAATTTGAACTGCAAGTTTCACCGCGTAAAAACTGTAAAACCTTATGAACTGGATCTTATCGGTTCATCATTTAAAACCACCAAAGAATGAAAACAGTTTAGACTAAATGCTAGTCACGTTGATGGACTGCCAAGTGATTTGGTAGATTATATTAGTGCTCCCTACAGAGACTTTGTCTGCGAAGCGAGAGATTTTCAGTTGCCAGAGAAAATCGTACAAGAAGAAGTCGAAAAAGTCCTCTTCTAAAAGAGAGACTTCTTTAATTAACTTCAAGCTGACTGCTGCAGAGGTCATTCGACCATTTCCCGGTGGTGAAATGGACCTCCACTTTGAATCCGAAATGGACAAAGACAGAGAACTCAGTGACCGGTCAGAGAAGTGACATTCACTTGGAGTTATGTTTAGCTCCGTGACCACAAAAATGCCGAAAGTAACCAGCAATGATCTGGAATATTTCTATTCTTGCTGTTAAAGTAGAGGTCTAATATTACGAAGAATCATGCGGGTTTGCTAGCTGAGCACTGTGTTACGTTTTGACATATTGCCGGGCCAGTCGCACCCGTATCATGATCTTGTTGTGGACAGCTGTAAAAATCCGTACTACAAGAATCATTTTCAAACTCACAGGATTCTTAAATGGTTTCAATTTATCCCTTTCATTTAATTTTTATTGCCTTTCAAGATTATGCCAGCAGTCGTGAGCAAAACGCGCATCTCATGAACTAGTCCAAAGAGTGGAGGGCATAAGTTACCTTACAGCATGTCTACTATGATGTTAAGCCCTGGTGGATGGTTCGCCGTTGCCGTTTCATTATCGTTCTTCTGAAAGACTATATGCAAGCTTTTTTTCGGTTGCTACATCACAGAACCTAACCGTAAAAATCTAGTTATCTATACACAGCTTGACACGATGATCTGCTTAAAATCTTGCTTAAATCTCTGTTCAAACATAGTATTTGTTTTCTCCATGTCAGTAAACGACAGTACTCAAGGGCCAAGGTCTTAATTACATTGTTGTATCTTCCGTAACGTACATTAGCATGTTAGGAATGCAATACTCCACAAAGCACTTAAAATGAATCCAATATATCTCCCAAATAAATCACGAAACGAAAATCGACTTAACCACATCACAAACGGAACGTACGAAACCATAGAAGAGTAGGCACAAGACATGTCATTTAATATTAGTGTATGATTTGCCAACAACAATTCTCTACTGAAGCTACAGGGAGATCTTCCGACACACAAAGCACCTCTCAAAGTGGACACAGACAGGCAGGAAAGGAAGCAATAGGGTTTCGCAATTAAAGAAGCCCCCTATACAGAGCTCTAATCGGATACCTCAGTGAAGGCACCTTCTTATCATCTCTAAAATAAACTTACTCATCACCAGCAGCTTCTCAGTTAGCAGTTCGCTCGTGATCCTTGTTGTAAACTTTATATTCCATTGTTATTGTTATTGCGTGCAGCCAATAAGCGGAAACAAAACTTTCAGACTGCAGGCGCAGACTCAAACGTCTGTTCCAGGTCAGAAATGAGGAGAGCCTGGAAACGAAGAAAGGCGTGTGTTTTTTAACTCACAAATTAAGGATTACAATCTGTGAACTTAAACGGAGGGCGTGCAAGTTAGGTTTGCAACGTACAACAACAACAACAACCATTTATTTGTACTCACAATATATAAAATAATTACAATAAACATTAAATTAGTATAGAGTACTGCCTGCCCAAAATATAGGGGGCTTCTTTAATTGCGAAACCCTTACAAGCTCAAGGTCATTCCACTGAAATAGAACCTGCACTGAGATTTTTGTGAAATTTTGCCTATTGATTGTTTATATTATAGGAACTTAGATTTGGAAATAAAAATGAGGGGTCCCCATGTTCGTTTAGGAGCAACAGCACCTTGTTTATACCCATATAAATCCATATAATAGCACCATGATTGTAGTCACGATTGCTTCAGTTGTTAAATTCACGTTTCCGACGGTTGCTTTTTGTTCTACACTGAGAATTGGTCCATATTTATTTTACACAGAGAAATTTATTACTTAATTCAAAACAACAGAAAAAAAAATGATAGGTCACCATACTCGTTTGCGAGAAAATGACGATTTACCCCTATGGCGAGGTCCAGCTGTAAAGAAAAAGCCGCCATATTTTAATTTGCGCGCGCTGAGCACGCGTGAAATTATGCGCAGTAGGGATGCGCAATGCAATACTGGGGAATAACCTTAAGTAATGTTATATAGCTGGAGTCTAACGCGCGCTCCCATTGGTTGATTTATGGTCACGTGGCAATGGCTAAATCTAATATAATCTAATACATCATCGCCCGCTCTTCCACTAACCACAGGCTACCTCCTCCGGGAAACATCGAAATTTTTTTTTTTTTTTTAAACTGTTTCCTTCGGTGTGGTGGCCGAGTGGCAAATAATTTAGATTACAATTGACTCTTTTAAAAAATGGTCTGCAATGCGTACTCGAGTGGCTTAAAGGAGAAGGTCACTCCAAAAATCGTGTCTTTTTTTCCATCACCAATAAAAAGTTCACATTGACTTGAGTTATTCACCGTTGTTTTAGCTTCTGAAGTGGATGCGATCCCAATGAAAAAGAAGTGAACAGTTCAACACCGGGAGCCGCCATTTTGAAAGGATCTTGCAGGCCAGGCCGCATATCCGTGACGTCATTTCGTCTGAATTGGCGCGAAGCTCAAAGGCTGAAGCTCTTCCTTTCTGTTCTAAATTCGTTTATTCAGTTGTGAGCTAAAATGTTCGGCCCCGGGCTGTAAAACCCGAACCGAAAAGGATAGGGAAAGAGGAGTGACTTTCCTTAATTTGCCTGCAAAGAACAAAAAATTGCCAAAGAAGTGGTTCGAACAGCTACGTCAGGATCGGATGAGAGATTCATGCAAAAAAACTCGAAAATGTGTATGTGTCCAACGAGCATTTCACAAGCGACTGTTTCAAAACTGAATACCGATTTGATCTTGTGGATGGAAACACTAGAACGAGGTCATTGAAGAAAAATGCTTTCCGACAATTTTTCAACGGAAGGCCCTTGTAAAGGCACGCATTACAAGCGAACGGCGCATCGCAAGGAACGAAAAGAGGTAGCTATCAGTTCATCAGTTATACTTTTCATTTGTAAAAATATTTTTTCCCGGCAGAACTGTCGTTGACTTGATTTGGTAAATATTATTTCTGCACAAGAAATTGAAGGTCCTCGCTGGACTACGGGGCTCGAATTTCAAGGAAAAAACCTTGGGTCCAGCTGGCCCCTAAGTTTTCAAGTTTGGTCGCCAGCACAAGCATTTTAGTCACACACTAACAGAGTCAATTTTCCTTCAGCTTGTTTAAGAACAAACACATTCTCGGACGGAATGACGTCACGGATATGCGGCCTGGCCTGCAAGATCCTTTCAAAATGGCGGCTCCCGGTGTCGAATTTTTCACTTATTTTTCATTGGGATCGCATCCATTTCAGAAGCTAAAACAACGGTGAGTAACTCAACTCAATGTGAACTTTTTATTGGTGATGGAAAAAAAATACACTGTTTTTGGAGTGACCTTCCCCTTTAACAAGTTATTCCAGTAACAACTGTGGACCCCCATAAGTGTCAGTTATTTCGTCTATTTGTCAGTTGTCGGTTAAATTCTCTGCCATTTGTCATTTGTCAGTTAGTGGCTTAATAATTAACTGAAGACCTAAAACCTCTCCTAAAGCACTTTTTATTCACCCAAAAATTCCGAAAACTTCGAATCGGTGAGAAATGGTACGGAAAGTTTCCAGAAAATCCGGAAATTGTTGAATTTTTGAAAAGCGAACCATTCCACTTAGGATTCTGGATATTTCGACAGGAAAAAATTAAGTGAAGCGGAAATTCCCCTTAAGAAATTTCGGAAAAATTTGGGTGTACCTCGCGAGGTTTCCCTTTTTCCAGAAATTCCGGAAAATGCTGTTTCATTTGCAAATATAAATTTCGGGAGAAGCGATACGTAGGGAACGGAAACGATGAAACTAAACTCACTAAAATCGCTAAAATCGGCCCCAAAATGCCACGAAAATATAAGTGGCACTCAAACAGTCGAAATAAGTCAACAACAATAACAACAGTTTTATTTATCCCTTATTTTTTTCTAAACTAAATTACAATAGTAGTATAATAATTAAATTAAAGTAAGGGTAGCTGGCAACCTGAAATAACCTGAAATAGTTAAAAATGCCAGGTTTAAGGCGGTCTTATTTAATTTTTTTTTTCTATATTTCGCACTGTTATAGAAGATCACATTCCCATACAGTGCGCAGAAACTCCTTACGCCTTGTTACGCAACAGTGTGTAATATATACCAAGGCCATACTCTCTCTCCTCCGCAGAGGTTCGAAACGTTGTTCAGCGGATTCTCTCCACCTCAAAACCCCTTTGAGCCTCTGCGGATGAGAGAGGCCATATTTTGTTGCAACTACATTCAAGCCTCTGCTAATTGAGGATCATGGAAAAGATAAATTGAGGGTCAAAATTAATATAGTTGTAAATTATTTGTATTGACGCACTTAATAGAAGCTCAGTGTGATGATTTGGGTCTGAAAACAATCTAAACAGCGCGAATATTAAACGACAAAAGGTTAAAGTAATAATATTTCAATGAATTTCAAACAAATATCAAGGGCTAAAACCTTTGGTCTGTTTGTAGTAAATCTGACTGCAAATGCCAGTTGTCGGGTAAATTTTCGGGGATTTGTCAGTTGTCAGGTTTTTTTGGCAATTGTCAGTTGTCAGTTAACCCCATCCAGACCCTCTTAATATATTAAATTTACCAACGGGCCATGAAGATTTGGCCATATTAACGGGGTAGGGTCAAACTTCATGACTGGCCTAAATTGAGTGACGTCTTAACAGATATATCACAATTGAACGTCAAAACAATTTTTTTTAATAAGCATCTGGAATGCGATATAGTTTTTTTTTTTTTTCAAAAAAAATGAACCTTCAATCAGTACACACAGTATTAACAATGGAAAGATGAACATACAGTGTAAGTGGTTTGAGTGGCCGTATAACCCCCTGACGGGTGAAACAATAAAGAATTATAAAGGCTGGGATTTCAGACTGTGACAGTTGGCCGTATCAACGAGGTGGTCGCACTGGCCGTTTCATTGGGACCGAAAGGACGGTTCCATAGAACGATCGAGTTATTTATCTTTATTCATTGTTATTTTTAATTTGTTTAGTTATTTTTTTTTGTGTGCGCGTTATCTTATTGACTTCTGGTTAAGCTTCTACTAACAGCAAATTTCTTAACGAGACACGTTTTTTTTTTATTAAAATTGATTAAAACTAATTTCTTATGAAAGTATATACACCTCCCCCTTAAACGTTTCGAAAACTAAGTTAAGCTTAACATCTTACAATCATAGTGCCAACATCCATGAGTTTTCATCTGGCACTTACTAGTGACTTATTTATTGGTAATTTACTTTATGTCTAGGTATTTAGTGATTTGCTGATTTATTCCGCTCACTTATTTATTGTATTTTTTCTTCTTTTTTGCCCTTGTTTTGTCTCCTTACTGCTCCCCCTTTTACGCTTTACTGCCAACCAACTTCTTTATATAAATACTATTTAATTTCACTCAGCTTGATTAGGTGTTAAGTATTCTGGGTGAATTTTCTGTTTCAGTTATCTTTTTTTGTGTGTTGTTGTTGTTGTTCGTAAAATGAGTTACACCAATGGCAGAAAACTCCAAAAGACTGCTGAAATATGCCACACACTTCTTATTTTGGACGCGAAATCCAACAAAATTGACATTGTATTATAAGGATTTAGAACAGCCGAAATGTGACGCTAGTTGAGCTAACTCCCAAAGCCAAACTATTGTTTTCTTTGAGCAGAGAACTATATACATTATGAACTATGGAGTTACACTGAAATCTTTCCAAGAGAAATAACTATTGTTTGCCAAACAATTATAGCATAAAGAAGGAATAACTATCTTAAGTATTGCTGGTTTTCAGTGTCACGCAATTCAAAATAGATCAAAATAAAAATCAAAACCGGTCGATAGATAAAGTCCAGAATCTGGGAAATGAAAGAAAGTAAATATGCAAAGACTCTCGCCAAAATTCTGGTCACAGCAATTTTTCTTATGCGAGATATGCGGAGAAATTTTTTACCCAAATTTAT
>Ga0126339_10000007_pt1 | contig 64707 bp, 56 predicted proteins | sample OrbTmetagenome_2_FD_92532 | JGI IMG/M metagenome (GOLD analysis project Ga0126339, IMG submission 92532) | Coral microbial communities from Petempiche,Puerto Morelos, Mexico - Orbicella T R C metagenome | ecosystem: Host-associated > Invertebrates > Cnidaria > Coral | place: Petempiche,Puerto...
ATGAATAAAAAGAGAAATAAGGAAAAAGGAAGGAAAAAAAGAGAAAGGGAGGAGGGGGAGGGGGGGGGGGTGGGGGGGGGGGGGGGGGGGGGGGGGGGGGGGGGGGGTTTGTCATACAAAATTTCTTGTACTACAGTGTAACCAGATATGAAAACATGGAAAACATGGAAAACATGGTATCCGTTGGGGGTTTTATGTTAGGCTCTGTGTTTTTTTTGGGGGGGGGGGGGGAATTTGGCCAGGGGTATTTTGGGGGGTATTAGTCCATGAAATGCACATAAACATGGACAATAATCACCTGCATTAAAAACGTTTTATTTATTCTAACATTTTTCAGGCTTTTTGACACCTTTGGAACTTATGGCAGCAGTTTGAAAAATGTTATTCAAGTATTTCATGATGCAGAGACAAGCCAAAATGTTGATAAAACAATAGAATTATTTACTGCTATAAATATTGCCTGATTGAAATATAGTTACAGTATGCATTGAGGAACAAAATACATAACTTCTGAAGCAAATATAATTTGTATTACTATAAAATCAAATTTATATCATTTCAAATAGATTACGTTTCTGAGAAAAATGCCATTCATGTAAAAAACATGCTGGGAACAAACATGACAATAAATATTCTGAGTACAATTAATATGACATTTGAGCAAGTATCCAAGCTACAGTCAAACATATACAGTCGTTCACTGTTCCTTGAGACCCCTCGGAACCTCTAGCATTCCCCCAAGTACCTTCATTTTTTCATTGTGGAATGCCTCAAACTTCCCCATTTTTGCTCATGGATGTTATGTAACATCCATGAGCTTAGGAGGCAGTCGGGTGGTGCTCGATCACTCACTCCTTCCATTCTAATTAATTTATTCATTAAACCTGGATTAAACAATTTTCTCCTACTTCCCCTGCTAAGTATTGCTTTTGTCCAAGAGTGCTCAGTCGTCTTCAGGGAAGTTCTTTGATGAGGGGGGACTAGAAAGGCGTACATTATTGCCCGATAAATTAAGAGCCTGGGTATGAGTTTATCAAACACCTCAAAGATTGGAGGTGACCATTTCGGTTTCATGTGATTTTCTTTCGTAAATATGTTGTTTTTTGCCTATCGGCTTTTGCTCACACCTAGATGAAGCTGTTAGAGGTATTTATGACTGTGGTCATGTATCGTTCACAACAGCATGGTCAGCGAGGTCAAAGAATTGATACAAGACACCTGGGAAGAAAGGCCAGAAGGTGAGATTGTGATCAGCTTTTTTCCTTGGCAAGAGAATTTGATGCTTTCCACTCGCTTTCTCTTGTTGTGTAGTCAAAGGTAAGCTTAAATTCTTGTTAGGTTTTGGTTTCATTGTTTCTTTACTGTTTGATTTTGTACGCACCCATTGAAATTCTGCCTGTGTTAGTATTGCAATTAGCTCGAAATTTGTAAGCTTGTTTTTAAATACTTAGGGGAAAAAATTCGAATTGCCTTATCTTTTAGTTTTGTTGTCGTTCACATTACATTTCTTTTCTATTCCATGCAGTTCGACCAAAGTGAAAATTTCATCACGGATGATATGCAAGGCAACCTACATGTACGATTGAGTAAATATAGAGTACAATATTTTGGTGATAGATGAACAATTTGAGTCTAAGAGATTGTGTAGATCTTTTTTTTTTTTGCGAGAAAGATATGCTGTCCAATTTTGTCAAAAAGCCGGACGCGTGGTGGCTGGTGATAGAGAGTTTTTTTTGCTCCTAGAAATGAGAGATTTAAACAAAGTGACATCAAAACTTGAATTATGGAGAAGAGAATACTTGATACTTGTCAACATAGGTATGTTCTGTAATCATTGTAAAAATCTATCAGCAGAGACATATCTGCAATCCTTTTGAATATTACTGCATTGCTAGTGAGACTTGCACAAACAATTACCAAGATATGTAGGAATAAAATACCATGATTTTTGTCTCCATGAAAGAAAATTATTATTTTACTTGCATGGACTACAATATGTAGTATCCTTGCATTGCACCGAGTTGGGGACTTTTTCCTACAGTTGACTAAAGGTGCACTATTTTCAGGCTAGAGGTATCATAAGACTTAAAAGGGCAGGCATTTCAAACAGTTGATTATTTATCCCAGAAATAAGATCTAGCGGGCCACATTAGGTTTGTGAAAGGGGTTTCAGGTTAGAAGCTTCATGTATGTGAAAGGAAAGCCTTTCCTGTTAAGAACACTGTTAAATGGATAGGTCTTTGACCTTGGGCCAGAGCCTCCTTGTATAAAACTTTGTTACTTCCCTTCCTCCTTCCCAAAGACATAGTTCTATAGAAAAAAAAACCTTATAAATTGTAAATGAAAACATTCCCTTCACTTCAGGTTCATGATTGAAACAAAACTGTCTGAAATCATTCTTATAATATTTAAGGAAATACTTTTTTCTATAGATTTCCTGTTTACCTGCAAGCTACAATCAAGTTGTTTGTGTTTGACTTAGCTTAGAGTAAACAAGATTTTGCCAATATCCATGTCTCACTTAAGTGAAATTGGGCAAAATACTCTTGCCAGTCCTGGCATTCTCAAGTTGATTGTCTAAAATAAATTTCAAAATCATGTATTGTAATTTTTTGCATAATAGTAATCAGTGTTACACAGCTTTTTCATAATATTGACTGAACAAGGACCATAACCAATTTACCTTGACCCAAAATGCACTGCTGTCTCATATACATAATTATATTGTCAATTTTGGGCTGACTGGTAAATATGGTGAACTCTCATTTAATTATTTCATTTTGAAACAGACTGTTGTTATTCTTTGACACTACATTATGTACAAGTTAATACGATAACAATGTTCCAATTCCAATCAAAACTAATTATTCATTTTAAAATTTATGAGCTGCTTGTGTAAACAACCTATTATTTGATTTTTGTATTTCTTTTCTATTTCGAGCAGTCTGGCCTTGAGCCCTGGCTGGGAACATTTTATTGTGTTCTTGAGCTAGACACTCAACTCTCACAGTGCCTCTTTCCACTCAAGTGTATAAATAGGTACCAGCAAATTTAATATTGCAGGGTAACCCTGCGATGGACTAGCATCCCACCCAGGGGGTATAGAAATACTCCTAGTCGCTTCATGCTGCAGAAACCGGGATAAGCTCTGGCCTGATGGGCCACTTGGCTCGTATGCAGACTTTACTTCCACTTCGAAGTTGCTGTTTGCCTCTTTTTTAGAACAAATGCTCGTGCAAAACATTTCAAATGAAAATTACTTGATTTCCAAGAGAATGAACGTACAGGTGACATGCATTTTCATATGACTAGTTTTGCAGAAAGACTCATTTTGCCACAGAGGCAAAAGTCAACTATTCATCCAGGAGCTGGCTCAGGGAGCCTTTGATTTTCTGAAAAATGCTAAAGTCAGCAGTTTTCTTCAAGATTCAAGGCTAATTTTATCTTGGAAAAATTAATGGCTACCCCCAGGTTTCTTTGTGGATTCTAATAACCCTAGCTAAGATCTACTTTTTCTACGTTTTCCACGTTTTCCTAATCTGGTGGAAACACATTTATATTAAGTAGAAACTGTTTTTTAATGAGCCTGAGACACACCTCAGTCACTAACGTTCAGTTCTGTGATGGAGCACAGCTGCATGTTTGCACAAGACTAGTCTTCAACTCTGTGTAGGGGGCTTTATGCGATCTTTGTATGTTGCAAACATCTAGATCAAAATACTTGCATGTCAAGAGAAACCTGTTGACACTTGCTTTTTACTGAAAACCGTTATAGATGCATTTAAAGGCACACAAGTTGAATGAGTCATAAGCAATTGGATGAGTTAATTTACACTTGCCAAGAATATCTGCAGCTTGATTCTCAGCAGGCTGTTGTGTCTTCTTCGAGGACCTCCCCCTGTCTGTTTCTGAGCTTTGCAGCCATTTTTGTGAAGAAGGATTGAACATGGCAAGAATTCAGGAACTCCTCTAAGGTGAACCGCCTAATTCTGTCCTCATTTTTAGTGATACAGTAACTGCTTCAACTTTATGGCCATCTCCTGACCTAAGAAAAACTCTTCTTCAAGGTAGTTTCTTTTGTTTTTCATTGAAATGAGTGGCCCTTTTCGTCACTTTAGGGCCCAGCCTTTAGGTTTTATTTCATTAGCAGGGGCTGGAAGTGTAGAACTTGCTAGGGCCAGGTGAATACCATGATTGTCGCTATAGCGTATTTTGGCCTTGTCAAATAGGTTTTCTCTTTCAGGAACAAATCAACATGAAGTGTACTGTAGATGCTTCTTCAGTAATTATCTCAGCATTACCCTGTCTGATGCAAAAGTGGAACGGCTAAGAAAATATAAGGAGTTTGAATAAAACGCTGCTTACCATTACTTCTTGCACACTGCTTTTCAGTCTGCTGCCTTTTGCAGCTTTTGATGGCATTTCGGGCAGCAAAAGACAAGTATAATGCTGAACAAAAAAACAAGTTAGAGGCTTTTTATTGGAATTCTATCCCCATTTTATTTGTAGTAAATTAAAACTCTGCGGAAAAACTAATGGCTGTCAATGAGCTTAGAATAGTTGATTGATCTCTTTTCAAAGGCACAAAGGGTGTCGTGTAAGAAATTAGTTTTAAACGGTACAGAATTCGGAAGACTTTTCATTCTCTGTTTATTTCTCCAGCCCCATCTTTGTCTATCTATTCTGGTTACGAGGGTATCGAGTGTGGGCTTAGAAATAACTAACAAGGGGGTGCATTACCTAACCTCAAACCCCTAAAATCGTGCACCAAACTCTCATATTCCACTGTGATATAAGTACTAAAAGTCCAGAATAAAAGCTTATAGCAGTTGGCATACTTTTATTTTATCCTAAATAGTAGACCATTGGTGAGGTCCTTAGGGGGAAGGAGGGGAAGGGCTGTGTATCCCTTATCCTATTAATTTTTGGCGTAAATATCTTGTATCCTGTTAATTGCAGCTTAAGATTTCCTACTCAATTAATGTCTCGTTTTATCTGATCTAAACCTGCTCTAAGGTGGTGAGGTGACTTCCAATTTGAGCAACAACAGTTGGTTGGGCATCAAGGGCTCATTCTTGTTTGGATCACTGGACACGGTAGTGATGGGTCAGCAATTCATGATACTCTCAACTGCGCACATTAATGTGGCCAGACTTTTGTCATCAGTAATTTGCTCTCACAGCAGGGCTTGTAGAATCTTCCTAATGGTTCAGAAGCATCTCTCCCAAATGCCTCGAAAGTGAGAACCATTTGAAGGGCTGAAGAACCAGTTGATGTTATTTTGTAACAGGGAATCGTGTATCCCTTCCTGATTCCAATCTGAAATAGTATCACACAACTCCTTCTCACCACTGGTTAAGTTTGACCTGTTATCTGTGTAGATTTCCTTCACTTGGCCTCTTCTTGCAATGAAACATCGCAAAGCCAATAAGAATGAGTGTGTGCTTAGGCTGTGTGCAATTTCGAGGTGCATAGCACGGATTGCCAGACGTGAAGATCACAGCATATCTCTTTAAGAGGCTCCACCCACAACGGACTTGGAATGGGCCAAAGTAATCCATGCCTACTGATGTAAAAGTTGGCTTCTCAGCGAGCACACAACTTTCTGGTAAATCAGCCATCTTCTGTTGGCAAAGTAGTGCCTGGCAACAACGGCAACTGACACACTTTTCTAGAACACTTCTTGCAGTTGAACTTCCTTGGTTGATCCAGAATTTCTGCCTAACTGAGGCTAGGACATGCTCTCTACTGGAATGGCCACATGCCCTGTGGTAATTGCCGATGATCACTCAGGTAATGTGATCTTCTTTTGGAAGAATAATCAGGTGCTTTGATTCATGAGTAATGATGCTTTGCGCAGCCGACCACCAACATGTGAAAGCCCATCAGACGATTGGATCGAGCTTGTACAGGCAACTACTCTTCTTAACTGGTGTTTTGGGATGGTTGAGCTCCTCAGGGAAGGCTCTTCTCTGTACGTGCTTCAGAATTTCTCTCTCTGCTCTCTTGATCACTTCAAGGGTGATGTATTTTGGAACATCGCGGCTTAACTCGTTCTTCTTGCCTGCCTTCAGAAGTCTTTCTCCGTAGCACAGGAGCCAGGCAACAACTTTCTTTAGATAGATCCAGGAAGAGCATTTCTTGAAATATTGCAGCAGTGGACAGCTTTGCTTGCCTAGTGACAACATGCACACTTTAACCTCCATCTTCACCTCAGGATCTCCCTCGGGGACATCGTTAATTGCTTCTGTCTGCATTGGCCATGTGTTCGGGCCTCCAAAGGTTCTCCAGCCCCATTAACCAACACCCTTGACTAAGGAAGACATCTGCTGTCAATCCTCAAGAGGCGTCATCAGTGGGATTCATGTCACTAGTTACATGGTTCCATAGATGGGGTTCAGAGCCATTACGAATAAGTGTGACACGATTAGCTACAAAGGTGTGATGTAGCGGCGTCAACTCTGATAGCGGAGAGATCCGTGAAACTAAAAGACTAAAGACTTGCAGCTTCCACAAGGCTCAGGTTTATTGTGCCAACTGTTACAGCGATTCTGTATGGTGGGACGTGTTAGGGCGACCGCTCTAGTAGGTTCTGAGTTGTACAACAATAACTGGTGGTTCCCGTCGAATTTCTGTGAGCCTTATCGTTTTTTTACATGTGCTCATGATATTAAGCTAAAGTCACATGGTAGCTAGCGGAAAATCATTGTGATGTAAATGCGGTAAAAAGGGAAATGCATAAAATTCTATGAAATAAAAACGAGGCATGCGGGTGCCATTACATGTGGTATTGCCTCGTTTTGTTCGTCATGTAACATAATACTGCAGTGCTATTCAGGCGGTGTGCGTCATGACCCTCAAAGGTTCATGAGTAAAAATGTGACCGTAGCTCATTTCGATCCAGACACGGTCGAGTACGCATCTCCCAGGAGTCATTACAGTGAGAGTAAACATTGGAATCAAAACGCTGCTTCCTTTTCTGAAAAGTGTTACAGATGAGAGTAGTTTAGATCATTTCAAAGATCTCACAGTGGCTGTAGAGATGCATCTTGTTGGCTTCACAAGGCAATTTCATTAAGTTTATTGCGATTTAGCAATGATCAAAGGTGTGATTTTACAGGATTTTAGCCATGTAAATCTCCGGCTTCTCAGAGGGTTTTCTGTAGTTATTTGTTAAGCTTGAGCTTATGGTTAAGATTATAAGTTCTATATAATACATTTTCTCCCAGAGTGAAAGAGATCTGTAGTTCTTACTGGATTTACCTAAGTACAAATCAATTCGACCATTAGTAGTGTTTGATGGACTTTCACTGATGGACTTTGACTGCCAGGCAAGGAAAGGGAACACAAACATTGGACAAGGTGAGAAATCTTCATCATCTCTCGTGTCAGTTTTATTTTTCTTCGACTAGTTTATTTCACAGCCATTGACTGCAAACAAATCTTTCATCAGGAAACAAGAGAAACAGATCAAAAGAGCTGAACAGTGACGGCGCATTGAGGATTTAACCGGAGCAAGAAAGCCACTGGCTGGGGTGGCAGAAATAAACCATGATCATGTCTGCAGGTTCGTTGAAGTGAGTTTTACAGTACGAAGAGTTCGGATTTTATTATTTATGTCACCGTTTAAAATCTCGTTAAAATAATTGTCTAGACCTTCAACTGCAGTGCTTTAAAATATGGTATATCTTACTATTCTTCTTAGACTTGCCGACAGAGGTCTATCGATTACGTGGTTGCTCCATATGAGGCAGATGCCCAAATAGCATACCTCACAAAGAATGGTTATACCGATATTGTGATTTCCAAAGATTCTGATCTTCTAGCATACAGATGCCAAAACAGTATGTAGAATAAGTCACGTTGTTTTTCCAACTGCCAGAGTATCATGCCCTCTATACATGACATCAGTACACCCCAAGGGTCAAAAGGCATCACCCCCTTTTTTGTTTATTACACTAGGTCCAACTGAATTATACATATATTTTTTTAATCATTCTATATTAAAGACTGAAATGCATACATTTAGTCATTTCCACGTGAAGTAGCTCTAAGCAGCATTTTAAAAAAACCTCAGAAGTTGTTTATGTGCACCAATAAAGCTTAGAATTGAATAATTTCTAAATTATATTTTATTCAACTTGTCATTTGCCTGCCCTTCTTTTCTCATTTGTTCACAGGTTTTATTCAAGCTGCAGCTCAGTGGTGCATGTCAAGTAATCAAGCTTGAAAAGGCATTGGCCCACTTGTCAATGAGACAGGAAAGTTTTCTTAACATGTGTATTGCTGCAGGTTGTGACTACCTTTCAAATGTACATGGAATCAGGATTCACTTAGGAAAAAAGCTTGTGACAGAAGGAAATAATTTCTTGGCTGTTCTGCAGAGCAACAAATATGCCCCAGGTGAATACACCAGTGGATTTCAAACAGCCAAGGCCATCTTTCTGCACCAGACAATGATAAATCCTGCTCATGCAACAACAATCCCTTTATCACCATGGGAAGAAACTCCTGATTCACAATCCCAAACATCCTGTGGGATATATCCACATAGTTATTATACCTAGTATATGTCTGTGAGAAGAATACTTCCAAAAACTCCAGTTTTCGCATGAAAGCAGGTGAAGCCTTATTAGTGCACCCTAATACCCTCTTGCTGGTTAATACCCTCTAACTGGTCTTCCCTCTTGCTGCTTGTTTTTTCTCATAACCGAAAACAAACCCTGCTTATTACCATATTAAGTCAGCTTCTGCATATTAGGGAATTTGGGAACTCAAAATGGACCCAACATATTGTCGTGTGAGAGAATTTCATGTTTATTTATGTCTACAAGTCTCCTGCCCTCCCCCTCCAAAGAAACTCAACATATAACATTACATTAAACTCTTGTCTTTTTTTTTTACTAGTAATTGTTCAAGTCAGCATGACTTTATATACTAGTACTATTAGTTTCCTTAATATCAAACATGATTAGCCTGCTGGCAAAAGAATATGCTGTTAACCTGGCTGTGGGTAATGTTGACCCCAAGATGAAGACATCCATTGCAAATAATTTTCCACTTCCTGCTTAGGTAAAATATGTTTAAGCTATTGTTTTCTAATTTAAAAGAAAAAGCTATGCCTTTTTACACATTTCTTTAAGGTTTAGCAAACCTATGTATACATGTGCAGAAAAAGGAAACTATTTGCAAGGCATTGTCGTAGTGTCCTGTCTGTGTGCTTAAGTGACAATCTAGCAATTAAGTACAAGTTATATTTTAAGAGTTGTTGAATTAGATTTTTTGTTTTCCCTTAAAATCTTGGGGACAGGACAAGAAACACATAATGACCATGAGGCATGACATTCTGTCAAAGCATTTCCTTTTGACACATTTAATAGGCTGAATGAAATTTTTGTACTTTCCATAACAACTTGTAACTACAAACTGAACATGGTATGACCATGCCACACTAAAACTAAAACTCTAAAGCTGTTCCCATCCTTTTTTTTCAGGCGATTTTGTGGCAGCCTAGAGACCTGTGCTTGTCAGTTGAAACTATAGACAATCTAAACATTAACTGGACTATTCCTTCACTTCCTGTATTGACAATCGAATTTGAGAAGTTGCATGTCAATAACACAAGGACAATGAAACCAGCCCTGATCAAGGCAGAAGATACTGACTGAGTAAAAGCAGGCGATGTAAAAATTTGCACCAAATGGTGTGATTTGGTAACGGAAAGTGTCCCTTATTTGGTTCTCTTGGAATTTAGACAGTCTGAACCACCAGAACTCAGTAATGGTTTAATAATTGATGTTGCAGATGACAATTCAAGTGACAAGGACAGCAATGATTATTCAGTGTATACTGTTCCTTTTAAAGTGCTCAGAGTAGCGTATAAAGGTAGACAAACCTACCTGAAAAAAGCATATGTGAGTTTGGAACAAAAGCAAGAGGTAATAGCAAAACTTCAACGATTACGACCAGAATGCAATAACTGTCCTCATAAACTTTGCAGTGGCTGGAACAAAGTGGGTTACATTACCAAGGAGTTAACAAGTGAGCTACAGCCCCTCATTGACAATGGCAATATCAAAGTTAATGTTACACATATTTGCTTCAGAGTTAACTATTTGCAAGTTGGCTTTTACTTCACATTAAATATTTCTAGAACAGGACAGTGGAGCAAAAAGGTTTTCAAGGCTGCTAAGAAGGCCAAATAAATTTAAAACACCTCATGTTCAGACTATATTTATTTCTGTGTGATATTTTCTTTACCATTTTGGTAGAGTACATTAATGCCTCTGCAACAAAGTTCCAAAAAATCTATAGGAATAAATGGCTCAAAATTGTGGCTAAACTCCAGATACATGTACTGGCAAAACAAATTCTGCATTAAGTCTCATCTCATGCATGAGCGCATTGATGGCAATAATTTGATAACTTTGGCAATTGAAACTCCAAAACATTCCTGATTGCCAATACAGGTGACAAGAGGGTTCTGTTTCCCTGCAAGGACTCTGGAGTATGAGTAACATCTCCAGGATTTGTGGACCCTTCAGATGGGCACCCTTGAAGTCCTCTGCTGAAATAGTTAATGCAGAGGTCCTCTTCTGCTTCTTCCAATGTTTTATACTTTTGGCAAAGGTACGAGTTGACCTGTTGTCTACATGCATCCCTGTTAAAAAAAATAATAATACACATCTGGCTCAGTTGCGGTGCAAATGAACATAAGGGTAAATCAAATATCATGTGTTCTATTATTCTTATCACAAGTCAATAAATTGGTTCAGGTATGTACAGATTCTTCAAAATATTAGTACCATATCACTAACATAGAGAGCAGTACTTTTTGTTTCATCACTGTCACATTTTAGGAAATTTAATATCCAAGATAGTTATATTTGAAAGATGATGTAATGGAAACTTGCTGTCATACTTGTAATATCCAGGATTGACGCCCCATCCAAAAGTTATCTGCTTAAATTAATCTGCTTGTACCAAGGTTTTAGCTGGAAGGGTGTCCATGCTGAACTCCTGGAGATTTGCTGGAACCTTGCGGGTGTAACCCTTGTCAATAATGTCTGCCATGAAACACTTGTAGTCGCTGTACAAGTCCTTGTAATGTTGTACTTTCCTTTCACCAGAAAGTGCGTTTTTCTGCCTGCAGTTTGCTGTTTAGGACTGGTTCTTTGCGATCTTTCAAAGGTAACTCCATTTTATAGTGACCATCTCTCAATACTACAGTACGCTCTAACTTGCAGAGGAAACGAAGCTCTTCTTGTGACATTTCAGGTTTGTCATCAGCACTGGATTCATTGAAGCCACTGTTGTAAAAATCCTTCACCATCTGATGAAATTCAGGATCAGCCTTTAAAAAGAAACTTATTGCATGTGGGCCCTTGTGATAACGCCCTAAAGGACCATTAACCGTCCGTCCCTACTTGATCGGGAAGCATAAGGACCACCGTTTTGACTGCTTCACTTCCAAACAATCAAAGATAGTGGGAACATCCCAGGCTATGAGAAGACCTATTTCGGCGTCAACCTCAGGTAGGCATACTCCACACAAGTGTGGCCACTGGTCAATGTCACCCTATGTGGATATGTCCTCCTTTGAAATGGGTATTTTCAGTCTCATATAAAGTGCTGGCAAGTCGATAAAGACATTTTTACCCAGATCAGAGATGAAAAGATCTTTCACAACGAAACTTTCAATAAGGCTGTCTTTCTTTTCCAAAGTTGTTAGGGAAATCTGAGTTCGTGTACCACTGACCCCTAGCTGTCTCATCAAGGATTCTGTGCAGAATGTGGAGGAACTACCACTGTCCAAAAATGCATAGGTAATCACAGGGGGACCTGTAGCTTTCAACCAAACTTTGACCAGAACAACAGCCATGCCTATTCTCGAAAGGTCAAGATTAACCATTCTGTTACGAATGCATGTGGACTCTTGTGGCGAGGTACTTGCAGAAGGAATGTCGGATGGTTGAATTCTTCCCACAGTGTTCGTGTGAAGAATTTTGGGATGTTTCCTGGTACGGTTAGCAATGGTACATGTTTTCCTTTCCAGGCGTTCTTTTGCCATGTGATTGGAAGACAAACAACCAAAGCAGAGGTGTTTTGATTTCAAGAATTGAATCCGATCTGGATACAGGAGGCATCTAATTGCAGAAGGAACATAAGACCTCCTCAGTGGGAGGAGTTAACCAGAGAGTGGCACATCAGGAGGTGACCTCTGAACATTGCCTACTCATGCAGCAAGACTTGTTTTACCTCTACCAGATCTGTTCTGCTTGTCCTTTCGTTCGTTCTTGGGCTTTGTGTCTTCAGTGATCTTTCTGAATACAGGATTGGCAGTTACTCTTGCTTCATTGTCCACAAATTCAGCAACGTCACTGCACATAACAGACCTTCTCTTAGTTTCCATGACATGATCGACTAAATGGCACCATGTTTTTCGTAAATTAAATCGCAACTTCATAACAAGCTTTCGTATGGTGTCAGGTTGCTCAAGCTTGGTCAGGTATTTGCTGTATTCCATCACGTTTTTGGGGAAAATGGAACACCTACTGCGTTGCAAGCATTTCCACAATGTTGCTCTGCTATTGTTGTAGTGCGTTTTGGTGGTGATGCAGCCCTAGCATTTCGTGAAAAGCCCTCTCACTCGACAGTGAGGACGCACCAGAGTGTTCAGACTTGGCAGCACGTTTTTTCCTGTTAGTTGCTAACGAACGCTGATGCCATTTTGCTGCTTTGGGATTTAAGATAGAACGACCAACAGCTGTTAATTGACCCTTTGCTCCAACTAGCTTTCTTTCAAGTCGATAATCAGTGCTTCAACTTTCCCATCACCCTCCCTGGATTCCAAGCTCTTTGGATTCAACACAAACGAACACAGGCAACTTCTGTAATTAAAGATGAAACTTGTTCTTTAGCCTTAGACTTGGCAAGTTCAGTTTCCAGTGTCAAACGTTCCTGTTCTTGTTGCAAAGGTAACTTTTGCTCCTCTAATGATCGCCGTTTCTCTCGTACAGCCGCCTCAGCTTCCAGCTCTGCAATACGCGCTGCCTCCTTTGCTCTTGCAAATGCTAAGGATGACATACCACTCCTGTTTGAACCACTATGACTCGAAAGGCGTGATTTCCTTAACGAAGACTTAGATGTGGCCCAAGAACCAATCTAACTTGTTGAATCTTCAGGATTGATCTGAGAGTTCAACCTGAGAAGCTCCTCTGATCTTTTTAACCCACTCTCTTTGATAAAAGACGTTTGCACGTGAAGACTGAATTTAACTGCTCTTGACATCTCTTTATGCTAATTTCATCCTGAAGATTCAACAAATAGGCGAGATGAGATTGTTTAAACAATTCAACAGCAGCCAGAAAGCTGGGCAACGTTTTCTTTACAAGCTGAACATTTTCCTCACTCAACAACAGCACATCGATTTCGTTTCTCCTAACACTAACTGTGGAAAGATAGCACAATCTTTCATTCTTGATTCGACAAAGTTTCTCGCAGAGAATGCCTACTTGATCCAGTTGTTTACTCAGCATCCTAGGGCAAGCACCATCCCGATCACCAGAATCTTTGACTTCATCACCGCCAGAATCCATTGTGTTCTCATACAAACTCTACAATTTCAAACTATGTTACTGCCAAAAGGCGATTCCTTCCTGGCCACATACAGCAACTGATTCCAAACATCCAAATGAGAAGAGGTTTGAACTTAAAGAAACATAAAAAATACAAACTTACAAAATGTAGAAATATACTGCTGAAAAGCGCCTTAAAGCGAAACGCAATGAACGAAATAACTCCAAACTCACATTGTACTGGCGCTGTTGGCCACAAAAGGCCAACTCTATATAGGTTTATTACACTAGATGTATTCTCGTTGAGGTCTACAGTGAAACTAAAAACTGCAGCATGCGTGAAAACTAAAAACCTAGAATATTAAACAAGATGCACATTATACTAAACGCACAGGAAAGTAACACAAAACAAATTCCCAAAGGAACACTAATGAACCCAAAATAAAAGAGAGTGCTAGATTCTACATTACGGTCCTTTAAGTTCAGGTGAGACTCAACAAACTGCTTGAACTGACTTATGCTAAAGGAATTCAAGGACCAAATCTCCAACTCATAAGCCAGGACCTTTTGTTAGGGCTTTCTTGGTTCTTTCAATAACTGACATGTTTTTGATGAGCTGATTAGAGAACCCAAACACAGGGGAAGGGGTGGTATGAGGTCTCCTCTTGCTCTTGCTTATTCCTGCAAGGAATCATTTAAAAATTGCTTACAAAATTTCTTGATCAATGACTTATTGATTGAAAAAATGTTGTCGGAAGGAAAATATTGATCATAAGCAATATGACTTTATGGAATGATGGGAAGTGTAAAAAGGTGTGTGCGAGATCATGAGTGTTCAAAATTTCTTCCTTGGGGCATTACATGATCACCAGTCAGTTTCCTGAAGTGGTGATTTAGAAAAAACGTGAAAACTGCCCATGCCTTGGGTAAAATTATGTTCAAATTACACTTAAATGTGAATAATACTAGACATCTTTGAAAGTGTGGACTTCAGCTTCTAAATGCATTTCAATTTAAGACAAATTTTCTTTAAAGTGGTATTACGATCAAACTTTTTTAGGTGCTTCACATAGAATTCCATGAAAGAACAAAAACGCCATTTACCATTTGTAATTATCTGCATTAGTTCCGGAGATATTTAAGTTTGAAAAATGTGTAAAATATGCAAATGAGATGATCAATGACGTCACACACTCAACCCAATATTATCAAGTATATAAGTAGAGCTATCTTGGCCAATTTTCAGCACAGACCATTGAAACTTGGTAGGCTAATAGTTCTGCAGGAAACACACCTATGGCGATAAAAAATTCTGTTCCCATTACAACTCACTCTTTTCCAGTCCCCACCCACTTGATTTCAATATGTTAGTGATTTTCAGCTTGAAAAACATTAGGCGAAGCCTCAAACTTGAGCTAACATATTTATATTCTTGCTGGATCATGCATATGAGGCACAATTAGCAAATATCAAAATGGAATGCCAAAGTTTACCAGAAAAGCTTTAAATATTGGAGAGAACTGGAACCCAGTATGTTGCCATGGTAACAAAACTGTTAAGCTCATATTGTGGAGCACATTCAGTAGAATCTTACTGCAAAGAATCAAACATTTCTGTTACAAATTGGCTGAGATATCATTCATCATATCTGATCAAAATTTGGTTGTGTGTGACATTATACTCGGCTAATTTGCATATTTTAAAAAACTTGAACATCTCTGGAACAAAAAGAGATATTCGAAAATAGTAAACAGCATTTTTCTTCTCATACAGACTACTTGTTTATGTTTTAAAATGGCTTAGGTAGGAAAGATGCGATTTTCATTATAGCACCACTTTAACATTTCTTTCATCCACCCATCCTTTGTTGAGACTGGATTTGCTATTTGATTCTTGGATATAGTGATATAGTTATATTGAGTTTATTTAGATTTCCTTGTTTTGTTCCATTTATTCAGTTTACTCAAATACCTATTGGTGACTCAATATATGCAAGGTAAGCATAAACCAGCTTTTGACTATAAACAAGACACATATCTGCGTGAACTTGTGCTTGTTTCCTGGCATATCCAGCTGTGAATGCCAGAATTTTGACATGATGAAATCTCAGTTGTCTTTTGTTGATTGTTTTACAGCTGTAGCATAGTACAAGCAAGTAAGCATTGTATATCCCTGGTCTAAATTTTACCCTCTGTCCATTGTTTACCCCTGGTCTGTAGTCTGCATTTTACATTGACCAATTAAGTAATAAATATTAGAAAGTAATAAAGGTTCTGACAGTAAAATCCGAATTTTCAATCTATTTGATTGCATTTGTGTCCATCTATCTGGCCAAAAGGATAGCAAAGTGGTTAGGGATATCTTGTGTTGGCTTCATTCCCTCTTGCAAAGGGTTTTGTGTTTTGAAGAAATGGGAATTCTGATGGAAATTGGTGTTTTGTGGGAATTCGTTTTTGTCAAGGTTTTTGAATAAAGAACAATGTTTATTAAACAAATACTGATAAATTCTGCGCTATGTTAAATTGAATTGTTGTTTTTCTTTGTGAATGTCAAAAAATAATTGTCTTTTCAAAGTATATGATAAAAAGTGATATCCCAATATTTTGATGTTTTTTTTAAATTATTAAGAGTTCTTACTTTTTATGAAGTTACAACTGAAACTAATGGTAATTAATGTTGGCATACTCCACGTTTTGCTTCTTAAATCTAAAAGAACTAATTTGAGGTTACAAGTCAACCTGATGGCTAGCAATTTCACATGTAATTTATCATCTAATATCAGAAAGAAGTCAACAGACGTTGTAATGACAATTGTAAATGTGACAACTGTAAATGCTAAGATGATGAATATGTTTTTAACAAATGGAATACGTTGCCATACTTTGGTGATGTCTGAGTAACTAAATATCAGATACTAGATAGAGCTCTTTCTTGTAAGAGGGTAACAACCGATTGTAGAAATTGTAATGAAGTTGGAATTTCTGAAGGTGGAATAGGAGTTCATGAGCTTTCAATTTAGACACTGTTATATCATTTATGTTGTGTCACATTACCATCCAGAAAGAGTTCTTTCATGTCATGCATTATAACTGTAACTCTAAATAAGAAGTATAGAAGACGGATTTTGAAATGTTTACAGTTGTCGTTTTCTACATTGAAAACAAACCGTGTAAAAGAAAACGCAATTGTGCTTTTTGCAACACCTCGTGTTTTAAAATTGATGCAAGTGTTTCATCAGTCAAATGAAGTGACTGCTCCCTCTCTGTGGTTTCTACTCTTACTGTGAGGAAAAGGCCCACTTGACACTTTTCTGCCTTTATGGTTCCGCATTTGTGGCACTTTGCAATTCTTGAGCATGTAGTTTGCGGAATCTTTTTTGTGCATTTCGGACATCTGTGAAACTCGTCACACTTTGTGATGGCAGTAATCTCTGATCACGACGGTTTTCTTTGATGATTTCTTGGTTTGGACTTTTTCTTTGTTGTTTGCTTTAATTTGGGTCTTCAATGTTGTTGAAAGCTTCTTTCGTCAGGACCAGACGTGCACTACCAAACAACTCATTTGGTACGAGTGTCCTTTGATTACATCATTGATGTGTGTTTCCGACAGATCAATCAGTATTGTTCCAGTCTGGTTGACGATTGTGGCAGTTGCAAAATTGAGCTGGTTTTTACCAAATTTGGTCAGTTCTGTGATATTTGCAACCTTCCCATGAATGGCTACTTTGTCCCACTAGTTCTTGCTCTTGAGGATTTCCAGGACAGACTACAGGTCTTCTTCTGCTGTTCTGATTTCCAAATACTGAGACGTGTATTCGGAAGGTTGTGGTACCGAGACATATGTGATGTCTTCAACTGAATTTTCTCTCCATTTGCAGTAAACATGAAATCTGTAAGCTTAATCGGTGTCCAATTTGTTTGGCTTTGGGAAAACAGCTGCCATTTGTGTTTTGAGTAAATGAGAGCTTCTTTCTTTTCCTTTGCTGAGGTTTGCAGTGTAAAAGTTGCGTAATCCATAGTGTTCTTCTTGTTCCTCTTCTCGGGAGAAAGGTGATGGACATAACCTATAATGCTACTGGTAGCTGGTCGTTTTAAACTCTTGTTAGACATTTTCTCTGCTTAAAACTTTAAGACTCAAATGGGAACACACGTTGTCAAAGAAATTATCAACTGCTTGCTTGTGAAAATGTCAGTAAACCACGTGTATTGTTTTTGATTTGTGCGAATGCTTTGATGTCATGTCATGCATTCTTCACAAGAAGGTGACGTGCATGAAAACCCGCTTTTTACTCTCCACAATCTGATATTGCAGAAATACGTCTAACAGAGATACAAATTTGACAAAAACAAAAGATGGTGAACATTGCAAGTCCAAAAGTAATGCTTCCTTTCAAGGACAATGCTTGACATAAATCCACCATTTTATAACCATGTGCATGCTCCCTAATCATGTGCATGCACAGAGACAAGAAGACGCATGTGCATTTTAGGGCTCAGACAACAATGTTTAACCTTGGGCTCCCTTTGGGAAACCCAAGTAATTATGAAAGTGCCCTCGTGAATGGTGGTAGCTGCCAGTTTTACCCCATGGCGAGTTTGCCCCCACCGAGTTTGCCCTCACATCGACTCAACTTGATTGAGTTCGCCCCCAACCAGATCGAGTTGTATATAGAGATTATTCCTCGTTCTTTTATCCACTGCCCTATTAGATAACTGGTAGTGAGGAAACTTCGCTTGGTGGCGAGGTGACTTTGCTTGGTGAGTTCAATGGTGGTGAGATGACCGGTAACCGTTGGACCTTGTTGCTATGTGTGTGCCAGCTGCAACAAGCGAACAATCATCATCTAAGCTTGTCAAACATACATAGACTGAAATGCTTCAAAAACGTTTAATAACTTGATAACAACTACATAAACGCTAAAAGTTGGGGGTGAACTCGAAATAGGAATTTTGTAGTGGAGGCAAACTCGGTGGGGGCAAACTCGCCATGGGGTGAAACTGCTATCATTCTGCAAGCACATCTGTGTGTGGCAATTAGATGATGATGATGATGCTTGTTTATGGATTTACAGTGTATTTAACATGAAACAACATCCCGATATCTGCTCTTCATGATGAGTTGTAGTTTGCCATATCTCTGGGAATTTTTCATGGTATCCACACGTTCTCCATCCTTGAATCCTCCAATGACCAGTTATGTGTCCTTGGGAAGCCTTCCTTTGCAAAGACTGCACAAAGATGTTGTTATTACCTCTTGAGTCTGTTGTGGTTGACTGGCAGACAGACCGGTATTTCCCTGGACAGGACTTGGGTTTCCCTAAATGAATGAAAATCGTCTCCGCTCAGTTGAGCAATTCTGTAAAGCCTTTCGGAGGAGATGTGACAAGACAATGGTTTTGGGTATGTATCTAAGTCACGTGCTTGGGGAGGAGTGATAAATGTGTTTTGCAAAGTTGTATGTGAATTGTGGTCAGGTAGTAGTGTATGTTTGTGTGATGTATTGGTGTGTTTACCAGTGCTGTGGTTGAATGCTTATGTGTTCTGAGTTGGTGAAAATGAATGTGATGTGATGGTGTGTGTGCATGAACTGTGGTTGAGTAATGGTGTGTTATGAGTTGTTGAATATGTATGTGATGTAATGGTGTGTGTGCATGAACTGCAGTTGAGCAATGGTGTGGTCTGAGTTGGTGAATATGTATGTGATGTAGTCGTGTGTATACGTGAACTGCGGTTGAGTAATGGTGTGGTCTGTGTTGGTGAATATACATGTGATGTGATGGTGTTTGTTCTTGAACTGTGGTTGACTAGAAGTGTGGTCTGAGATTGAGATGTTATGGTGCTAATGTGTTTGGCTATGCTGTGGATGTTAGGTGTTGTGGTTTTTGTTACCGTAACAGCAACATGGTGAATTGCTGGCTCCTCGCTGTTGGATATCTTAACCAGTTCTGGTTTGCATGGACAATGAAGGATTTTTCAGTGATTGTTCTTGTTATTTGTGTTTCCAGGGGCATTTTGATATATAATTTGTTGCAATAAGTATTCCAATAAAGGGAATTTCAAAACATTCATATTTGTCAGAGTTTTTCAAAAGGTTTAAATTTTAGTATCAAAAGACTCCATGGCGGCAAGTTAATTAAATCAGACTTGAAGGTAGGCAAATTAAAAACTTAACATGGCTCCTTGTGCAACCTCTGGGGCATGGGACATTTTGAATTCTAAAACAATCTTGGGTGCAAAATTATTAGCCTGTTCAAGGATCTCAGTGGAAGGGGAGGGGGGCGAGCATGCTGATGCATATTGCATGTGGCTCTCTACTAATTAACTGAACTTCTGGCACAGGGTAGACCACAATTGGTGTTGAAATGCTCCACGTTAGGGTCCTATTAGGCTATCTTACTCTTGTCCTACCAAACTAGATTGTAATAATGTTCCCTGCAATTTTACATTGAAAAGAAAAACTTACACCTGACATTTATTAAATGAGAGTTGTGCTGTTTAAAGTTAAAGATTATTGAGAAGAACATTAAAATGCAACTTCACACACCTCAATTTTTAAGCAGTTGCAAAACATCACAAAATACTCTCTTCCACCTCATTGCTTTTTGTCCAGTGGTGAAGTAAGCCAACAGTTGGTCATTGCGATCAACACCACCCATGTATTTGTTGTACCCACTGATGGGCTCAGGCTTATGGGGCAAGTCATCTCCAACAGCATTGCCATGGATTGTGGACAGTGCATACACATCTCTTTTGTCTTTCCAGTACACTGCAGTCATTTAGCCCTTTGTCATATTGACTTTGTGGAATAGGGAGTCATTCAGGTCAACATCCCCCTTTATTGCTACAGGAACACCCTTTCTCTTACCAAGCCGGGTGTTCCAGCGTCCAAGAGTTCTTGAATAGCTGGGGAGAGGTGTAAAAGTTGTCAACATAAAGCTGATGACCAAGTCCTTGATAATCTTCGATAAGATCATTGACAACTCTGCTTGCCAAGCCTTTCTCCACAGCATTTCCCTCCTTGCCAATGTAGATTTGTAGCCTACAGTAGTACCCTGTCCCTGCATCTGCCATAACCCACACCTTTATACCCCACTTGGTTGGTTTCATGGGCATGTATTGGCAGAAGCCTCATCTGCTCTTTATACCAATAATTTGCTCATCAATTGAGACTTCACACCTAAGGTTGTAGTGCTCCTTGCACTGCCTCACAATGTGGTCCAACAGTGGTCTCAGTTTGAAAAGTTTGTCATTTCCAGTGTTGCTTCGATTGTAATTAACATGAAGGTAGTAGAGAATTTGCAGAAATCTATCCCTACTCATTTTGGAAGGGAACCAAGGATGAGAAAGTATGGGGTCTGTAGACCAAATGTCGTTGATATATGAGCAATTTATAATCCCCATAGCAATATTCAAAGATAAGGCCATTTCCCCAAGCATAACATTTTGATTTGTATACCTGTTTGTCTCAGTGCAGAAACGGTGTATTGCATTTTCATCAATAAACAGATTGAAGTATTCTTTTGTTGAATTAACAGTATTAGCTTGCCTTGATGGTTAAATGTCTCCAAGAAAAGCTTTCCTTTCATTTGGATTTTGCTCCTCACCATGAAAACTTCTCCAGTTAAAGTTAGCTGGAACTGGTGGAGCTGGTCTTGGTAGCCTTGCTGGAGCTGGAGCTGGCCTTGCAGGAACCGCAAAATTCCTTCATGAGGCTGAGGAAGCTGCTTGAACATTTACAACAGTATGTGTGTTGCTTTCACTGACAAATTGGTAAGGTACATCAGAAGCTGAGGAGCCTGAATCATCCTGAAAGCAAAATTAACACGATGATATTTTTCCCAGGAAAATGCGACACGTTATTTTCAACGTTAACAACAATTTAGTCTCTAATAATATTGTATGAATAAAAACTAGACAAATGTGGTAGTAAATGGGACTAAAGACTCTGGATGCTCCCTGGGATAGCAGCGAGAGTGGGTGGTAGCAACACATCCTGGACAGGTAATTAGGTGGTTGGCGAACACACCCTGCGAGCTAAGTGGGCCAGTTAGCATACACGACCCCCAAACCACAAACAAAGTGGGGCAGTTAGCGGACACAAACCCCAAAGCAGAAACTCAGGCTGTTGGTGGACGCACCCAGAGATAATGAATGAGGGCAGAAAACCCTTAGGCAGTTAGCAGACACACCAAGTGAATAAATTGGGGTGATAGCACACTCACCCAGAGAAGGAAGCCCCCCCCAACCTAGCTACTTAGGTAGCTAAAAATAAGGTGGGGTAAGGGACCCACCCAGCCTGATGCAGGCAATAGCTAAGTGGAAGGTGTGCACCCAGGCCAGTAGTCCAAATTTATTAATAAGGAGGGTAGAGGAGGGAAAGGAAACACTGTACACTAGCAAAGAAAAAATATGTGACGTGCCTAGCATGCTACTAGTACAAAGACTGGTGTAACATAATATGTTCATGAGTACTGTTTGTTGAGACCAAATATGCAACAGATGGTAAAACTGATAGCGTCATAAGGATACAGTAGTAATAGATAGGAATAACTATATTGACACGAGCCTTAAGAGCAACTCTCTATAGGGACTGAGTGAGATTGAAAAAATGTGGCACAGGGTTGGAAAAATGGACCCCTTGGTATTCCTAAGAATCGTGATATAAGTCTTAGGTTTTAGAGTTTTTACATTTTTGAGAAAATTACGAAAAACCGTCGACAACCTGTGAAGCCAAAAAATCAGAGAAATGAGATCAAAATTTCATCATCAGATAATCGAACTCGTGTGAAGGCGCATAACAAATAATGGTTTTCCTTAGTTTGTAATTCTATTTAGGAGGTATTGCTAAGCTGCCTTAATGATATTTTAGACTTACAATTGTAATTCTGAATTCCTGGAGAACAAGCGAAGAGAACCAAAATTTCTAGACTTTGAAAATCAAAAATTCCATACCAATTTCAAACATCTCAAAACATACTGGGTATTATGTAGAATTCTTTGAAAATTCAATTCTAGCAAGTACAAGAGCTGTTTTTGAACGTGATATAATTTTTTTCTTGGCAAAAGTTATTTCTGAGGCGAGTGGCCCCATGCAAGTTGACCCAATTTGACCTTTCCAAGAGATTTTGTTTATCCGGGAAATGTAAACAGTTCAACTAGCCTTAGCTCGCTTTCTGAGCAAACCATTGAAAAACCCTGCCATTTCCATTTAAAACTACCCACCTTCCAAATGGGTGTTTGAAGGCAAATAATTTTGATGCTCTCACTTAATTTTTCCATTGCTTTCTTGTTACCGCACTTTATAATTTAGGGTCATATCTTGGCATCGAGCTTGTACGGCGGTTCCAGGCTAAGCTTGTGTAACACTTTTCTGGAAAATCAATGCATATGTTGCAATATCTACCTCTTAGTGAGCAACCTCTTGATAGTCATTTAGTTTCTTGTATAATAAAAAAATTCCTAAGCGCAAGACGTAAATCTCAGTCTAGTGAGCGTAACGCAATCTTTCCTTCGTCACTTCTGTACCAGGTGATTAATTTTTTTTCTGACGGGAAGGGGAAAGAAGTTTTCCTATGTAAACAATTTCTTTTTCTTGTTGATGTTGCAGTGTTTGCACCAGAGCACGCCATTGTGGGAATCCCATGTTACAATCAGAGATGGCTCCCAGAAAAACGAAAAAAGGGCCCATTTGGCCCTTTCCTTTTACAAGACTGCAGGCTTAACACAGGGATAATTTTTTAAAAGCCATCCCAGTGCTCGAAATTGAGATAGATACGGTTGGCCATGCAACAAGCATTTCATCCTTCGCGACCAAAAATTCTGGTTTAGTCGCCATAATACGGCATAATGGCGGCTACATTTCTCTGTGTTGACGATCAATAACAGTTGTTTTGTCACATTATGTCCTTCTAGACAATCATATTGAAAGATCTTTGCTTCTAAAACATTCAACATAAGAAAAGAAGTCAATCCATCCTTTTGCTTTGCTGTGCTGATTCTCTCACATCAGAAAATTTGCAAATGGCTGACCGTGTTTGAAATCGCCCTATAATGCATTGCAAACCCTTGAGCATTGACTACGTCATGTATGCGTAAGGATTCTTCTCTTGTAATGGATGGATCCTTGATACTAGTATCTGATTCAAAAGAAACTTTATTGAGTAGAAACACTTCAAAAAGCACGTACTATTAAATTTTATCATAGATCCTAATAAATTGCTTTATTTTCCTTGGTACTCTAATGCAGTTTTTCCTTCTGCTGCTTTCAATTTATTGGCCCCTTTCCTAAAAGACTGGCCCCTAAAAAAGATTTTTGGGGCCACTTTGACCCTCAAGTAAAATTTTCTGGCTGAAACACTGATGTTACACGCAATGCATTTAACGGTTCATTACATGACCACTGCAACAATCTAATTAAGATTTTCCATTATATAAACACACCAGACTTTCATGGCTTTTGTTCCAAATATTTCATACAGTAATTAACTCAATTGCTTTCGGTCAAAATACGTTTTTCTTTCAAGTTAAAACGGGACAACTTCCCATTTTTCTCCTTAGTGCACTCAGCTATTGCTCAGCTCAGTGGGTAGTGGAAAATAGTTAAGAGTTCATAACCACATTCTATTCACTCCCTCTAGTCCCCTACCCAACCCTGGTGCTAACATTGAATTTAAAGTGAGTGAAAACAAAATGTATTTGGGGTAAAGGATGGCCCATTCCATATTTTTTATTAAGGGGGGTGGGAGGGGAGACTGGAAGGTTTTGAAACAAAATTGCGCAGGTGCAAGCCGGAAAACAAATTTCCTGCAAAGCGCAAACTAATATAAATTCGCTGCAGCATCTTAGTGAGATGGATTCTAAGAGGAAAGTCTATAAGACAGAGCTTTTGTGGCATGATATATCTTTGTTACAAGTTAGCAAGGGAGTGAAATCTTGGACTTAAGTGCTTCAAGGGTCTTGACCGCATTGGCCACCAACTAGCCACTGAAAGGAGCAATTTGTCTCCATCTTCCAATTTTTCAACCGATGACGCAGAGCAAATGACTCAATTTCGGTAGTAAACACATGCGTCCTTAAAAACCCAGGATGCCAAATAGTAAATGTTTGATTTCAAAGTGTTTTTTTCTGACAAAGTGAGCGCTCAAGATTATACAATACACTTCAAAAGCCCTAAACTTATTTTCCTGCATATATCTTTGTAAAGCTGCAAAGATTTTAATCCTAGTGGAGTTTGTCCGCTAATAAGGTTTGCCAAATTTAAGAAAAGTTAGGAGCCTCGCATGTGCTTGCTTCGCTTATCGGGTGAGCAGTGGAAAAGTTCGATTTTAAAAGATAACAGCTTGAATGCCAAGAGAATTCTATATTAAGAACTTTTTTAGAGGTAAACAAACCGTTTGCCACAGATCTATTTGCGTTTGGTAACTATTTGTTTTAAACTTGGATCTGTCTCGATGGCAACTCTCAAAACAGTTTTACGTGTTCTTTGCTCGTGTGAAAAGATACATGTCTTGTGCGAACCCAAAAGCAAATCATTTTCACTTTCCAAAGAGATAGTTTTCGAGAATCATGTAAAAGCGTGCGACTACTTCTGCATCAAAAGGTATCTTGTTGAGCATAATTCCTGAAAAGTTAGATGCACCATGAAGGGGATCTATTTGCGTGTTCACCTGCCATCGGCAAATTGGTAAATACAATTAGTACAAATTACAAAAACTCTCTTTGCGGCCAGTAACGTGCCCTTTTTCAGATATATATTACTATTCCCTTTTATCTAGCTTTAGGAGATTGTAAGCAATGGACCTGCTTAGGCATTTAACTTTTGGAGCTAAACCTAGATAGGATTTCTAGTTTGTTGCACAGTCACTAGAAAATGGGAAAAGTAAATGTGTTGTGTGTATATACACCAATTCAAAGTATTGCAGACAAAAAACTCTCCTTCAAAATAGGCTTGTGATTACAAATAAAAAAGTTACAAAAAGCCAAAACGAAAACATTGTATACCAGTAAGGAATAAATAAATAATAAATAAATATTTATATTTAATCTAAGATCTAAGATTTAGGAAGGAAGAAAATGAAGAAATGAGCAAGAGCAAGACAAAAATAGCAACGTGGATTTATTTGCTGCATGCAATCACGTAGATGTAAAGATTGCGTGACATCGATCTGGGTCTATTTTTCAGTTCAATTAGTTCCTTCACTTCGTGCCTCTTTGCATTAGAAATATTCAATACAAAACTCAATAGATACGCAGAGGATGCTTCATATGCAAGACATGGACCTAGGTCCCGCAAAAATATTGCAAAAGCCAGAGAAAGGTGAGCCAAGGCTAGTCAAATTGTTTTCATTTCCTGGTTAAACAAAATCTCTTGGAAAGGCCAAATTGGGTCAACTTGCATGGGGCCACTTGCCTCAGAAATAACTTTTGCCAAGAAAAAAATTATATCACGTTCAAAAACAGCTCTTGTACTTGCTAGAGTTGAATTGTAAAAGAATTCTACACAACACCGAGTATGTTTTGAGATGTTTGAAAACAGTATGGAATTTTTGATTTTCAAAGTCTAGAAATTTTGGTTCTCTCCACTTGCTCTCGAGGAATTCGGAATTACAATTGTAAGTCTGAAATATCATCAAGGCAGCTTAGCAATACCTCCTAAATAAAATTATAAACTAAGTAAAACCATAATTTGCTATGCGCCCTCACAGGAGTTCGATTATCTGCATGAAATTTGATCTCATTTCTCTGATTTTTCGGCTTCATCGGTTTTTGTAATTTTCTCAAAAATGTAAAAACTCTAGAACCTGAAACTTATATCACAATTCTTAGCATACCTTAGGTTATATCTGGAGGAAATATCAAGGGGTCCATTTTTTGGTCCTTGTGCCGCCCCTCACGCGGTGGTTAGGTAGACCAGCTCTTAATTGTTCATAAAGACACCAAGACAACGTAGCTAATGATATTAAGTTCCTTGGCATGTTTGTAATGCACTTACACAATAAAGAACTGAACGCTTTGCTGCATGTACCCAGGCAGTCATTATACTGAGAAGCACTAGCTATATTGAATTGAGCTAAATGTTATGCATTTGAAGTTGTACGAAATTCAATCGAAGCGATGTGCTTATAATAAGCTCTTCTGCTTTTGATTTCATTTCTTGGAATCAATTAATAGCTTATTACTCGTTTGCAGGTCTTTAGGGCGTGAAAAGAGTCAAGGTCTTTATATCAGCCTATAAATGTTTCAGTGTATTTTCCTCAGTCTTTGTCGTTTTTATTTGCGTTTCTCAAGCAAGCAAGACATTTTGAATTTCCGAGTTATGGCGATGCGTGACATAGACCTACGAACACATTTGTCGAAAAACATATACTTATCTCATGATTTTTAGCCCAATCAGCAGTTAAAGTACTAGGAAAAGTGCTTATGTAAATGCTTGTTTGTTCAGTACAGATAATCAGTCGCCTAGATAGCCAAAGTAAGCTCCAGATGTTTACACCATTTTGTGGCTGTAATGTTGGTGTACCGCTGAGGTATTTGTCTCTGTAAATTTTGTGCAAAATATTTCGAGGAAAATACAGCGTTACTGGTGGTGATGAGGTTGTTAAAGTACCTCCTGAAGTAGTCATGTTTGGGTCTTTAGACCACTGCCATCATGTTACAATTCGTGTTCTAAACGGAACATACACACTAGCATGGGATGAATGAAGTGTCCTTCAGGCAAAGGCCTCAGAATATGATGAGTCACACATCATTCGCTTATCTCGAGATTCATCTTGTAACATTTACAGCTAGTATGTAATAATCATTAATACCTTAACATCATGTATGTTTATTTGCTCCATTTCATCCTTCTCAGTTTCCTTCGAATAAAAAGACTTCAGTCATTCCAATCTAGAAACACCTCAAAAATGAAAATAAAAGTTATAACTAATAAAAAACAACTCCACAGGAATAGCACTAAGATATCAAAAACCAGATGATTGTGTAACTATTTTAAATCTGACTATTTTAATGGAGATCACAATGGAAGACTAACAAGAATATTATAGTTAGATTAACATTGTGATCACAATCCTTAGTTTAATAAATATTAAGCTCAGGATGTCTTATATGTGCACAGCTCATTTAGGACATAAACTATACACAAATTATACTCGACCACCGTAATTGTGTGCTGCCAGTCCCGCCATACAATTCTCAGTTGCATCTTTTTGCTTTGGGGCATTCAGTTTCTTCTTCTTTCTGGGAGGCTTCTCACAAGATACACTCTGCTCACTTTGTAGAAACTTTTGTTCAATTTCAGCCTGCCTTTTAGCCATTGTCATAAGATTCATCTAGTAACTTCTTGAGATCTAAAAACACACTCAGCAAGTTCGAGTGTGTCAGGTCTGGAGACAAAGGACGAACTCAAGAAACATGCCACGTCTTATACCAATCGCTAAAAGCGAGGCTAAGTTATTTTCCAGTCAAACTCGTGACTATTACCAATGAATTCGCTATTGTCATTGAAGTCATAAGGTTGTCTTGTGATGGTTTTGTGATCATTGCTCAATCAAGTTTGTATTTGGTGACCCCATCTTCATTTAGTTTGACCCTTCAGTACTCCCTGCCTTTCCTCATTATCTTAAACTCCTGGTTGAAAATTAACAGTGTGTTTAAAGTAATGCCAGGAGCTTGGGTAGAAGCCATAAACGCTTTTATTTGGTGGCAAATAAAATTTATCGCTTTTCATTGACTTTCAATGACCCACACTTCAATTTCATGACTTTTCAGGCCTGGAAAATGTAATTATAAAATTCCATGACTTTCCAGGTTTGCCATGACCTTATGAATCTTGTTATTGGAGTTATCCATTTTGGTAGAAATAGCAAAAAAATGTTAGATAGCTTACCTGTTGGACTTCCTCATAATGAGTTACATAACCTAGGACAACCTGTCTACAACTGTCAGGAGTTTCTTCATAGTGCTGCTGGATTTTTGCCAAAGACAAATCGTTTTTTTCTCCCACATTTTTATTTCCATTATTAAATACAAAGTACAATGCCATTAAGTGTCAATAACATAATTACAGATGTTGAGAATAATATGATCATTTGATATATAGTGCAACATATCATAATTTACTATCAATAAATACTTTCCATCTGGCCTGAAATTTCCTTTGTGTGTTGTTTTTTAAGGCTATGTACTTGTCAGTCTTGATATTAATCATTTCTTTAAAAACAGTAATATTTGGGTTGAGACTTCGTTTACGACTCATCCAGATATGCCATTTTGCGATAATAGAAAAGAAATTTAGTTAAGTAAGTTACTTACTTCATCTAATTTGCCTATTAAAACATCCTGCAAGGAAAATTCAACCTGTTTGCCAGAAAGTGTAAACCAAATATTTTTGAAATCTTTCCAAAACTGGTTAGTATGAAAACATTTGTAAAATAAATGATTAGCAATTTCTGAGCTAACTCTACAAAATGTGCAAGAATCATCTTGAACATAACCTATTTTGGCTAGACAAGAATTAGTGAAAGTGATATTATTTAAAATCTTGAATTGGAAGCTTCTGATAAACGTTTTGGATGAGACAGTCTCCACTTTTATGAATGCTTTAGTAACAGCTGAATCTGCTAAACCAAAGTCCTCTTTCAGTTTAGCAAAGCTCCTTGAGACTCGTGCCTTACCCGAAATAAGCAATTCATAAGTGTTTATTTTTACATACAGTAGGATTAAATTTTTTCTCCCCACAGGAGAAAACAGCAGGAACAGCAGTACAAACTCCAGACCAGACTAAAAAATTTGTATGCTTTAAACCTTTACTTTTAGCACTGTTATAAGATTCTATATTATTCTTGTTGAATTGCAAGTGGTTAATAAGCAGGATACCCGCTTTAACATAATTTGAATAATATATTGTTTTATTATCTATCTTAATATCTTTGTTGTTCCAAATTATATTATAAGATATAGATGGCTTTGTTGAAAATGCAATTCTTAAGTCAGCCCACCATTGGAGAAGTTCTCTGTAAAAAGTGGAATTAATTTTACGCATCTTGATACTTGAAGTTAAGCTTCTCTTCTCGCTTTTTGTTCTTGTGCCAAGTTTTTAGAATAAGTGATTGAGCTTGTTTTAATTTTAAATTTCAGCCAATCCCATTTTGCCCTATGGTCCGATAAATCCTTTGCCTCATCTAACCAGTTTGGCAATTCACTATTAATCATGTTCAGGTAATCTGGCCTGGCCAGCAAGGAAGTATTTAGTTTCCAAAAACCAGCTCCTTTGCAGCTCTCCTGAATGTTTTCTAATTCTAATAATATAGAAGAGTGGTCAGTTTTAAATGAGGCCACAATATCAACCTGTGTGACTAAATCATTCAATTTGTTCAAAATAAGCCCAGAATCAGGTCTGCCGAAGATGAAAGGAGAGCTTTTACTCCATGTGTAGCTGCGAGTATTTGGATTCTTAATACGCCAGATAGCTTGGAGACTGAATTCATTTTGAATGTTTTCAATTGAATTTATCACATGTTGTCGAGGAATTAAAATGCCGCCTTTTTTGTCTATAATCAGATCTAACGGACAATTTAAGTCTCCACCTACATGTATCATGACATTGCTATCACTGTCCAAGTCAACACCTTGTAAAGTAGTTAGCAAATCGTGATAAAAGCAAATAGCTTCTGCATCTTTGTTCAGACCTTTAAGGTTTATCAGAACGTAATTTTCATCTTTGATTTTTGCATTTACCATTATTAGCCGGCCTTTTGAATCACAATGTTTGTGCTGAATAACAAAGTCCAAACCACTCCTAATTAATACAGCAACACCCCTCACATTTGTGCCCCCCATGAAAAAACGTAATGGAAGAACCCCATTCTTTTTTCCATTGACTCTCACAGTTCTTTGATGTATGTGTTTCCTGAAGAAATATTAGATCTACATTTTGTTTAGGACACCTGTCGGAACGAAAAACGTGACGTTATAGAAACCGGTTTGAACCAGTTAAGTGAGCACGAGGGTAGAGGCTGTCGGAAAAGAAAATGGCAAACAACGTGTGAAATAAAAAGTTAGCCGGTGTCAAGAAATCATCGCGACACACCAGGTAAAAATAGCTCTATGCTTTCGGAAATTGCCAAGACCTCTAACTTTAAGAGAGAGCAATTTCAGGCTATTAGATTTCATTTTAGAATTGGTCATCTGAAATATTTTTGGATTAGTTGTTTTGAATGTTTAAAGTGCACCTAGCCCAAAAAATTGTTTTTCGCTAAAACAAATCCACTTGTTATTTGAAGCATTTGGGCAAAAACTTTTTGAATTTGGTTTAATCCTTGATTTTCTATGCCCTTTCAAGGTCATGCTGGGATTGAGCTTGAGCTGTGAAACATGGTGGACACGACACGAAAGATCTAGAATCGTCTACCCTGGTAGCCACAGTAATGGTTGTTATATCTTAAATGCAACAAAATGCCTAACAAACAAGCGAATAGAAATGATGTGAAGGAGAAAGGGAGGAGAAGAACTCGAGGAGGCTCCCAAACTGGCGAAGAAGACTGCAGGCAGCCATGTGGACAATGCAGGGATGCAACAAACTCAGCAGGATTGAAGAGAAGTTCAACTTGCTCTTAAGTGTCCCTCCCGAGTTGGAAAATTATAAATCCAGAATCAATCAACTCGAAAAAGCCTGCAATATGCTCAAGCAGAAATTGAAGATCTAAAAACCAAGGCAAATGATGCAAAGTCTCAGCAACAAAAGATCAACGTCGATCAAGAGCAAATAAATAAAGAACTCAAGGAAATACAAAGACAGCATGTCAAACTGGAATGCCATAGTCGCAGAGGCAACCTAAAATTCTTTGGAGTGAAGGAGGGAGAACGTGAATCCAACAGCGATACCGAGACTGCTTTACGGAAATTTATGTGCACGAAGCTGAAAATTTCACCCAACGATGTAAAGGAAATACACTTTGACAGAGTTCATAGGATTTCTACGCATACACGCGATGGCCGAAACTCCGGATCCCATCCAATGATAGTCAAACTCTCTGCTTATCAAAGCAAGAACTTCATAAAGTCGTTCATCAAAAACCTTCCCAAAGGCACCAACATTGGAATATCCGACGACTTTCCAAAAGAAGTGGATGAGATAAGAAGGAAGTTATACCCCGTTCTCAATGCTGCCAAACGTGAAAAGAAAGAAGCGTACTTTAAACTTTTAATCAATGGCTCACTCTACCGGAGACTGGAAACAGCTCTTTTCCCTCTGTACGGATGTTTAACAAATGGTTAGTTTTAAATATGTTTAATTGACTCTCTCGCTCTGCCGTACAACTCAACCATTGCTAAATTGCTGCAGCTAGTACCCCAATTTTGACCCAGTCAGTAAATGCCGCACAAAAGCATAGGTAAGTCTGAAGTAGTGAGTAGCTTGTGTTGTGTGTGTTGTTGTATTTCTGTTGTATGTTCAAGTGTATACATCTATCTAACTTTAATTTGGTCAACAAAAGAAAATTAATACTAAGTTATGATATCTCACCACACAGTGAGAACTATAGTATAAACAAGTGCTTAGTTTTTTCTCTTCAATATTGTGACTTCACCTTCTGCAGAGAATCTAAATGTATAAAATTATATTGCTAAATGTAAGAGGGTTAAATGGTTTGAGAAAGCGAAGACAGGTTTTTTGCTGGCTACATGAACAAAGATCGGATATAATTTTTTTGGAAGAAACTTATTCCTCGCTTGATACTATCGGAAGATGGGAGACTGAATGGGGAGGCAAAATCGTATCTAGCCATGGGTCGTCTCATAGCAGAGGAGTTATGATTCTATTTAAACCACGGCTTGACATAAGCATTGAAAAAGTTGCCTCAAATGATCACAGGAGAGATTGTTATTGATAATACAAAAGTTGTACTGGTTAATGTTTATACACCAAACAATCCAAACCAACAGGTTGTATTGCTAAGGGGGCTTTCAAATAATCTCCTCGGCAAATATGGAAATGACAATCTTGTGTTGGGGGGCAATTTTAATTGTGTAATCGGCACCTTAGACAAAAGAGGTGGCAAACCTGTTGACATTAGATAAGCATCAACTATTGAACTCAAGGCTTTGATTAAAACGCATAATCTGCTCGATACCCTGTTCTGGGAAACAATTAAAATAGAAATCAGAGCATTTACAATAAAATTTTTGAAAAAAAAGCAAAAAGCAAAAATGACGAAGAGTCTGCCCTTTTCTCAGAGATGATCAAGCTGCAGTGCAAGCTCCAGACAGCGTACAGCGATTCCCTAAGGAGTGAATTAGAAAGAATAAAAACCAAGCTTTCAAAAATAGCAAGTGTTAAGACGCGTGGCACGATTATACGTAGCAGAGCGTGCTGGTATGAACATGGCGAGAAGAACAGTAAGTATTTCTACAATTTAGAAAAAACAAACCAAAGGAAAAAACATACAACAGCCTTAAAAGTCAATAATCACGCAAAATTAACTGACCTGAGAGAGATTCTTGAAGAGGAAGAGCGGTTTTTTAAAGAGATATATACATCAAAAAACACAAATCCGAACAGCTCGGAGTTTATCAAATTCTTTAATACGGAAAATGTATTATCAGAAGAAACTGCAAAAATTTGCGAAGGTATTATGTCTATCGATGAATGTAAATGAGTGCTTATGATGATCGAAAGCAATAAAACACCAGGTACAGATGGCCACACTTCAGAGTTCTATCGCTTTTTTTGGAACGCTGTAAGTAAATTCATGTTGGAAAGTTTTAATTGTGCATTTCAACATGGATCACTTTCTATCTCTCAATGACAAGAATAAGAACGTGGAATATTTAACAAATTGGAGACCAGTGACGCTACTTAATGTTGACTACAAAATTGTGACCAAAACTATTGCTCTTCCCTGGGAAAAGATCTTGCCAAGCATAATACATCCTTGTCAGTCCGACTATGTAAAGGGTAGATTCATTGGAGAAAAAGTATCAGACTAATAGCAGACACAATGGACTTCACTAAAATTAAAAATATACCAGGTATAGCGGTTTTTTAGATTTTGAAAAAGCTTTTGATTCAATTGAATGGGACTTTATCCAAAAATGCCTTGACTCTTTCAACTTTGGAACAAATCTCTGGCAATGGATCAGCATGTTCTATAAAGACATCTCTAGTTGCGTCATTAACAATGGCGTTGCCTCTAAACACTTCTACTTAGAACATGGTGTCCATCAGGGTTGTCCCCTTTCAGGCATACTCTTTGTTATTGCTACGGAGCTTCTTGCCCAAAATATACAACGGTCAAAAGACATCAAGGGCATACATATCCAGGGAAATGAAGAGGTCAAGCTCACGCAATATGCTGACGACACAACTGCCCTTCTTACTGATGTCCAGTCAGTTTCTAATTTATTTGACTTACTTTCACTGTTTGAAAAGTGCTCTGGCCTAAAAATAAATTGGGCAAAATCAGAAATGCTATGGCTTGGCTCCATGTGCCATAGGAAAAACACAATTTGCAACCTCCAAATTAGCGATGATCCTGTTTACGCACTTGGTGTGCATTTAACTTACAATATTGAATTGTCTCATAAGAAAAATTTCTTTGAAAAACTAGGATCCCTAAAGAAAACCTTAAGTGTCTAGTCCCGAAGAGACTTATCTATATACGGTAGAATAAATATTGTTAAAACGTTAGCCCTCTCCAAACTTGTATTCATCTACAGTGTTATGGAGACTCCAAAAACCTTTGCAACAGAGGTCAATAAAGTAGTGTTTGATTTTATCTGGAAACAAAAACCCACCAAAATGAAAAAGACAACCCTGATCAAGAAGAAATCGGATGGCGGTCTTGGCATGAAAGATTTTGCTCTTTTCGATAAGGCTTTGAAACTAACTTGGGTAAAATGGCTGTGCTCTGACTCAGATGCACCATGGAAGTATTTTCCAAAATCATTTCTCTCTACTGTCGGTGGTGCTGAGCTCTTTCAATGTAATTATGACTACAACTTTCTTGATCTTAATGACCATCTTCCTGAATTTTACAAACAAATTTTTCATCATTGGCAAGAAATCATGTCAACAACACCTCACAGCAAGACCGAGATACTGTCTTAGACAATCTGGAACAACAAATTCATTACAATTGACAAAAATATGGTATATCTGCTGCATTGGCACCGAGCAGGTATAAAGCAAATTTCAGACCTTTTTGACGAGCATGAAAATTGCTTCCTGCCTTTCCCTTCCTTGCGCAATAAATACACGCTAAATTGCAACTTTTTACAATATTATAGTCTTTTATCTGCGATCCCTCAAAGGTAGAAGAAGCTCCTTCACGTTAATTCTGGCAACTCTACTACACCCCTGCCGCAAATCGGTACTATAACGTGCAAGATGTTATATGACAAACTGTTAACCTTAGAAAATCTTGCTCCTCCCACTTCAGAAAAAACTCTTATCATACGGCATCGCAAAAGAGAATCTAAATAAAATTTTTCTTCTGCCGTTCACAGCCACAAAAGAAGTTTTAGCCACGAACAGTATATTATACAAAATGAATAAGGTTGCCTCCCCATCCTGCCCTCTCTGTCCCTCTGATAGTCAAAACATATGTCATTTGTTTATTAGCTGCCCGCAAGCGTCTTCCTTTTGGTATAAGTTCCAAAGTTGGTATTCTTTTGTAAGTAAGGCGAGTTTACTTCTTTCTGAGCCAGAGGTATTGTTTGGAATTACTCATCCCTGTACTCACAGTTTGAGCCTCAACCACCTCATAATGCTAGGCAAATACTTTCTTTATATCAACGCTCTAAATAATACTATGTTCGTTTTCAGCGACTTCGCCTCATTAGTGCAGGATGAAATCGAGATAAAAAAATATATTGCTGCCACGTCAAATGCTGAAAGGGAATTCCAACAGAAGTGGAAATTCCTTCTCACCATTTAAGGTGTTTCCCTTGGTGATTTGTTGTGAGGTCTTTTTTTTTGTTAGTTTGTTGTTTTATTTCTGTAATTAAGTAATTACATTGTATTGTAACTCCTTCAGTAATGTAATGTGTAAGTCATAGTAAGTAATTATTATGTATTGTAAGTAAAGTTTGTAAGACAGTAAAAGCATTTGAATTAATAATTAACTATAATAATAATGATGATGATAATAACAATAATGTGGTGTATTGTAAGTAGGTTAAGTATTGTGTGGTGTTGTAAGTAGAGTAAGGCAATGTAAGTAATTAGGTGTTTACCAATTAAAAAAAAAGGTCGCGCTTGAAGTGTTGCACGACCACGTTTTAGGGAGTCTGGGGCAGCAGTTGCTGATGAGGTAACCGGTCACTGTGCCCGCTGTCACTCCACCTGAAATCGAAGTCACGACGCCCAATAAATAAGATACCTGAAACTATAGACTATTAAGTTCTACATGTAAATTAGCTCTAAATTATAATCTAAGAAATTTTTACGCGACATTTTTGGTTTAAGAAGTGCAGATTAGAGCAACAACTTGGCGGGACTCGGGTACACAAAGTTCAAAGTCAGTCAGGCTCATGTATGGTAGTTTTAGAAGTTCAATTCATTCTAGAAGCTATCTAAATTAACGTTAAAATCACATCTATATTCTCTTTATGGTATTTTAAGCTGCAAAATTTATTTAGTTTTGGGATATCGATCACGAGAAATCATGACATGGATGATGCCATTTTGTTTTCTGCTTAATGTCCGTGAGTACTGGTGATTACCGAATGACAAAGCAATGTTTGAGTCCAACTGAATACAGAGCAACAAGCAAATAAACACACAAGGTAGGCATTTTACAATGTAAAATATCAAATAATCAGTATTTAGGAATGTGTTAAATATATACATTATTCTAATAAACTTAGTTGCTTAAGTACTTATATAAATTTACAAAAATGAGCAAGCTACATAGTTGTAAGTGTTATTGAGACTTGCAGTAAGTTACATTTGAAAAACTATTTACAATTTTCTATTTTTGCTCGGTGAAAGAACAGTGACTCAAGAAATACCAAATTATTACCTTAGTGACAAAGTAGGTTTAAGGTTTATATCATTTTGATTTTCTAATAATTTCTGCGAGAAGAAAAGTTTTGGTAATCCCAATTACAGAAATATTGCTTGGTATATAGTGTTCACTTGGTATATAATGTTCACTCTAATGCTCTCAAACTGGCCCATTAAGGTGAGAACATGCTTTAAGAAGCTGAAGTACTGTCTTTTCATTGTCTGAATATTTCTCCCATTGCTTAACTACCTTAGCTTGTAATTTCCTATATTGTCTTCTCTCTGTTCTCTTCAATTTCCTATCAGAAACTAATCTAACTTGTATTGCCACAAATTTGGATTCTTGATGGAGTAGTTGGATTCACATGTACAAAAGCAGATGGACCCTTCCTTGAGCCTGGCAGTTTAGTGCATTATGCCACCCTTCAATATCATTATTTGTGTGTATGGCCTCCCCATACACACTCCACTCCTCAGGGGGGAAGGTTGACAATTCAACCCATTGCTGCCCAATGTAGTTAGTCAAGGGTTGAAGGGGAACTGTTGTGGCCTGGTTCTTTAGTTGGTTGAATACTCTTTTAATCTCTGTGGCAGGGATCAACGACAGGGCCAGAAGGTTTTGGATATACTGATGGGTGGCATCATCACTGGAGTATGCCACAGTGAGACCAAGCTCCTACACCTGTTAAGAAACAACAATATACTATAATGAATATATAATAAATATATAGCATATGATAAGATATATCAAACGTATACATGTCTCATGGATACACCTCCGTAAATACACCATTTTTACACCACGATAAATAGCTAGTGATCTGTATAATTACCTTTCGCCACTCGGGCTGGCTCCAGTGGAATGAGCAACCCATTCTCCTGACATCATCTCCCAAAACAGACTTCAACGCAGCCCATAAAGCCTTCTCAAAGTCAAGTAGAACTTTCATAACTTCTGGCTGGCAAGGCAAGAGTTCCAAGATCTCTTTCAGAACCTAGTAATTAAAGGATATAAGTTATTGATTTTGTGGCTGGGTGGGTGGGTGTTTGTATAATATTAAGTAGACTTCTAAAACAAGTTAATAATTCACAAGCTATTGGCACAGGAAAAAATTGCAAAAAATCATCAATGTAAAATTGAATGGGATTTAGTTAATTCCCAATGAAAAAAAACATCAATGTAAAAGCAGACCACTTAACATTGTTTTTCCTGCCAATTTACTTTCATGTTTTTTGCAAATCCCATAAATGGGTATTGCTAACTTTACCACCTCTGGTTTTATGCAATATTACATTTATCTGAGATGCCCATTAAACATTGATGCTTTAACATTCAGGTTATTTTAAATTACGTATAATGGGAAATTTGTCACTTTCCATTAAGGCAAACCCATCAATGTTTTCTATATTATAATTCCCATGAATGGTTGGAATCAAATCACTATTAATGGTAATTTGAAAATAACCGTCTTTAGAAAAAAGCAACTACAGTTCCCATTGATGATATTTTAGTTTATTCCATTGAAGGAAATTTGGAAATATCCAGGTAGATTTGTTGTTGGTAAATTGACTTAATCCATAAATGTCAATTACTTTCAGTATTTTATCATGAATGGTAATTTGCACTATTCCACAGATGGATTCTAGAAGTAAAACATTCCAGTGAATTGTTGAGGAAACCATGCAGGTTCAATAGCATGCTTAAGGCCATGTTACTGCACAATTTAAAACAGTCATTACACCAAGCTAAACATGTAAATTTTAATGACAATAAAATTAAAACAATCAGCTCCAATAGACCGTTTTTGATATATTAAAATTCAGCTTGGCAGTGAGGCTTAGAGAACACAAAGAAAGGAAATTGAATGATCATGGTTATGCATTTCTTTTGTTGTGTCCTCTAGGTCTCACTGTCAAGCTGAGTTTTAATATATCAAAAAGTGTCTAGGCCTAATGGAAGACTTTTACTTTCTTGGTATAAGTTAAAAAAATCCAGACCTTGTCAAAACTAATCTTAACTTTGGAAACATAGATTACAAAAATGTAACTTACAGTGTAGGATCATGCCAACAAAACTGATTACATTTCTCAACCTGCTTAATTTGTTATCATATGTACCTCACAACTCAACAAAGTTAATAAGAAGGGTACAAACTGTAAATCACAAATCAATAAGTGCACAAAAAGATGCGGCCTGGGCTTAAACTGAGACTCATCTTAAGTACTTATGACTTTCACAGTGAGTGATAAATTGAATCCTTATTTTAAAAACACAACTTTTTTAAAATATGCTGCAAACACCCAAGCTGCACAAAAAGGGTAACTGAACTATAAAATTAATGCAGTAAAAGTAGAAATAAACACTTAACTAGTAAGATTAAAATGGCTTCCACATTTTTTTGTCATATTCCCTTGAACCTTTTTGTACCCTATGATGTAACATAGTTCTTCTTTACATTAATTCTTCTGCAACAACATTAACCAAACTGTTCTTTTCTTTTGGGGCATTTTTTTATACCCATAGCTTTGAATGAAGAAACTCATTTGTATGCCAAGTACACAATAAGCTTAGCTGTACAAAAAAGGGAAAGAGAACAAAGTACTATAAAATTAATGGAGTGAAGAGGAAAGAAACACTTCAGTAGTAATTATAAGATCAAAATGGCTTCAACGTTTTTATGTCATCCCTTGAAACATTTTTTTGTCCCCTATGATGTTAACATAGTTCCTCTTTACAAGTTCTTCTGCAACAACTTTAACCAAACTGTTCTTTATGCCGAGAGCAGTGCCTATTTATAAACCCAGTGCACAAAAGACTATAGTGAAATGGTTATAATCGTGGTCATGCATGCGGCCAGAAATCACTGAATCACTGAGACACTTGTTCGGATTAATTTGGCCACTCACGTGGCATTTATTTCAAACCATTCAAATGCTAAGGTGTCAAAGTAATCAATTAAACATCGCCATATTTGATTCAGTGAATAAAGTTGGGGCGAAAAACAGCCACAAGCCACATGCTGTAGCGAGCCCCAACCCAAGCTGCAGGCACGCACGCACGCACTATGAAATAGTGCAGAAACAACCAAATATAAAGACAATGGAAAATATGTAATATGAAGGCAACAGGAACACCAGGCCCTTCTCTGACATTTCCCTGAAGCCCCAATGAGTAATGGCTAGTTCTCGGGCTCGATAAGAGCACGCATTCCAGCACTCTACATTAACAACTACTCTAATATAAAATTGTTGCCCCAGCCCTTGTCCGACAGGGAAACTAACTCTGGAGATAAGTTAAATTGTGGGTCACATTATGATTAATCGTAATAATAGTAAGAGCACTTGTATTAATATTAGGCAAAGCCGGCACTTGCCTGGTCTTTGTTGGAATAAACTAAAATAACTAACGAAGAATAAAATAGGATCTACTAGGCTAAAATTGTCGCCCCAGCCCATGCCTGGAAGGCAAGCATTGATCTTAGCTACAGCTAACAGCTGAAGTAGTTGAATGAAGACTAGAAATAACAGTTATAACACCCCAGCCCCTGACTGAAAGGCGAGCTTAAGTCTTCAACACCTCTCCAGGTTGACGAATATATGGTTTAAATGCATCAGATTTCCAACAGCCAAGGTGGTGAATCTGGGCATGCGATAAACCTCGGTCAGCTGCCAAAGATGCAGCGCCGATCCGGAAAGAGTGAGATTTGTATTTGGATGAATCAAGTCCACAAAAGTTTAGTGCTTGCCACAGTTGTTGCGTAAAATGGCTAGTTTTAACTGGGGATCCATCGGAAAAGCAGAACAAGGCACCCGGAGTGGTACCCCGCATAGAACAGTAACGTAAATAATTCACTGGGCAAAACTTAGTTCCCGTTGCGCAGTCCAAAACAACTGAAAAGGGTCGCCTACCTGAGTTATGTTTGAAGTCGGTGATGACAATTGTTGCAGCGGTCACACAATTGTCTTTAAATTGGAAATGAAGGTCTTGTATTTGTACTAAAGGTTTCAAAATCGCATCCTTGGCTGTGAGATCGCCTACTCGAAAAAAGCCATAGAAGGCCACCAAAAACATGGTCTGGTGTAACAGCCTTTGATAAGCTGATGACTTGGTATGATCTAATGCGAGCACTAATTGTTGCAACACATTATGTGTTATTGGAAGTCGAACATCTGGTGAAGAGTATAGCTTACTGTGAGCCGCTAGAATCTTCTGCACTAAAAACTGTTTAGTGGGATCAGGAAAATTAGTTAACTTGTGAACGTAACTTAACACGGAGACATGTCGAGATTGTCGAGGAGGCAAACTTCCTCGCTGATCGATATGATATAAACAATGCTAGATTGTTTACCAAGACCGGAAGGAGTGAGGCACACGACTCGCAAAATTCAGATGAAAAATCGACATATGTTGCCCAAGCTCTTTGGTAAGTCTTATGCAAACCCTTGGTAATGACTGAGTGCAGAAGGTCGTTCAAGTGATGCGCCAGTTGTTGGGTACCAAGTCTGGCGGAACCAGCATCGGTTGTTTGTCTGCGTAACGCGCTAGTAATCTGAATGTCTCTACCTGTAAGCGAGATAAAACATTGCTCTTGCAGTTAACGCGACCAGCGATGTGCTAGTGTGAAACGAAATATTGTATTTAAGAGTGCAGAGAACAAAGTGTCTAAGTAAAGCCATAACTGAACGAACTTTAGAAGTTTGCTTATTGATTATATCAACAACTGCCTGATTATCCGAAAAGAAAACAATACATTTGTCATGCATAAGCCGTCCCCAAATCTCAAGCGCCACGACAATTGGAAAGAGTAATATAATAATAGAATAATATTGAGTTCTTTCCAAGTGGCGGGCCACTCTCCAAAACACCAATGTGTGTCAAATACTGTGGCGTAACCCAAGGAACCTGCCGTGTCTGTAAATAAATTGAGGTTTTGGGAAGTGGCCCATCGCGATCCGAGGAAAAAGGATTTGCCATTCTACACACTCAAAAATTCACGCCAGATGTTGAGATCGTGTTTACATTCCTGGGTTAATCTGACGTGATGTGTGGGTTTCCGGATACCTTTGGTCAAGTCTATCAAATGGCGCAGAAAAGCACGCCTGGGAACCACAATGCAGCAGGCAAAATTGAAGAGCCCTATTAAAGATTGTTTCTCTTTCAGCGTGACGCTTTTACGAGAGCAAAAATCTGCCAACTAGGTACGGCATTTGGCAAGCTTGTCCTCTGGAAGACAAGCCTCCATCAATGCCGTATCTAGGGTGATCCCTGCGAAATGCAGAGCATTGGTGGGGCCCATAGTTTTCTCATTGGCTATTGGAACACCTATGCAACGGCAAACGCAAACAAAATTATCAAGATCTACCTGACATTTTGCCTCTGAATGCCCAATAAATAAGAACTCATCTAAAATATTGATGACTGACAACACATGCAATCTATATTTAGCGATCCATTCTAACGCAGTGCTGAATGATTCACATATATTGCACGATGACGAGCACCCCATGGGAAGGCATTTGTCAAAGTAGAATTTCCCTGGCCATTCCATCCTGAGCAATGGAAAATCACAGGGGCTACGGGAATGATACGAAAAGCGGATTTAATGTCTGTCTTAGCCAGAAAACAGCCCTGTCCTATTGCTTTAATGAGCCTAACAGCATCGTCGATGGTGGTATATCTTACGGTGGCTAACTCTTTAGGAATACCATCACTAACAGATAACCCCTCTGGGTAAGACAAATGATGAATTAACCTAAATTCTCCTGTCAACTCTGGGAACGATGCCTAGGGGTGATACCCTGAAAGTTTCAAAGGGAGGCGTATCATACGGACCTACAATTCTGCCTGCTGCGAGCTCTTTGACAACTTATCATTCACGCTAGTAGGATTGTCCATGGCGCTCTTCAGATTTGGGGATCAGATATTTGGACTCGTCTGGTGATACAGAGAGGAGAGACCCAAAATCAACATATTCGTTTTGCCCATATCCTTGCCTTGATACAATCCGAGACGTGAGACTCAAGGTCAAGAGTGACACTGGAAAATGTGCCATCCGGTTTCTCGGGGGCAAAGGTTAGCCTACCTGCAGCCACAGTGTTCGTCAGATCTGAAACTCTTTTGAGGTGGCATCTTCAACCATGGTGGACTGTGACATGGACTGATTACTAGGTCTCTGTTCGCCAACTGCAGGAGAGATGTTGAGAGTGCCAATGCCGGCCAACTGTAAGGCCCCAGAAATCGTGTTTGATATCAATTCACTCAGTGTGGTAGGACTGACCTGTGGTGTGGACATCGTGCTGTTAGGCATGGACGCAGACTTACGCTCTGAACGGCACTGTTTCACCGATATGGCATGTGTGGAACTTTTTGATGCCTGGCACTTTGAGACTCGTTTAGGAGGCATGCTTATGAAAAATTGAAATTATATTACTGAAATGTAGATTAGATTAAGATGCTGTGAAGCTCAAACCTAGTGGGTGTACTCCCCTTGTCTTAGCAGGCTGGAAACACTATAGCCAATGAGCCAAGGGTGATTAATATGTTGAAATCAAAATGGCACAAACAAATCCGAGACATTTAGTAAAGGCTTACGTGAAAGCCAATGAATGTCAAGTACACATGGAAGCAGGCAACATAACAAAACCAACAATCTGAGACATTTCAAAAAGGACAGTTGTCCTATAATGGCCTGAGTGTGTTGGGCACACTAATGCAGTTAAACAATAGCTGCCAGGTGATAACACACTAATTACGCCATAATGTCAAGTGCAATACTGTAAAAACAATCCAAGACATTTCAAGAGGACTATTGTCCTTTAATGGCCTGGTGTGTTGGGCACACTAATGTGGTATAACAATAGCCACCAGGTGATAACACACTAATTACGCCATAAATGTCAAGTGCAAGTAATTACAAATTCCAATATAGCCTGCGAAATCTGTATATATGATGCATGTATGAAATATTTTGTAATACCGCTAATAAAGATCACGATGGTTACGTGGCCTTGGACAATGGCAGTTAATCAGCGGACACACCCACTAACTTTACAGCCTTCAAAACAGCCCCTCAAATACTACGCATAAATTTGTAGTAGCCTAAATTGTTTAGATGGACCCTATCAGGTAAATAAAGGTCTCACGTGCAGTTCCACAAACCTCTGTGCCGCCAGTAATAACAAAAAGGCAACTGCTTGAGCACTACCTTAAGATATTGGTGAAGCTTGCCCACCTTACAATTGTACTCCTCTGAGTCGCGCACACGTCGCCACAGTACCTGCCCTACTACAACAAATTCGACTGAATGTACATTGTGCAAATCTCAAACTAATTTTCCTAGCTCTGAGCCAACAGTCTCAGGCACGACCTTAACAAGATCATTGGAGCCAAGCTCCAAAATAATGATCTTGGGAGCAATCTGGCACATGACTCTAAAGCCAAAGTTACGAAATTTCTCAATTGTGCGGCCCCCAACGCCGTAAAAATGAATATCTGCAATATCACTAAGAGTGATAAATGCATACAAGTGTTACTTCTTCTGCACAAAGCCACAAGTTGGTGAACGAAGGAGTGCCCAAGTATTAACACGCGATGTTTAGCCATAGATGTAGAAAAGGAGAGGGCACCAACAGCAACTTGACAAAAGGTTAACAATAGCCAAAATGGAGAAGGACAGACTAATTTGAGTAAAGGTAAGGGCTATAAAAGGTGCACTTGCCTGATTCCGACAAAAGAAAGTAAAGTATGCTTCAAAAGCTAAACAGCTATCACAATCGGTGCTGGCAGAAAAAGGGGAGAGGGTTAGCAGAGCACGTGAATTAAAAGCTTGCTCTGTGTGTGGTGTCTAGCCCATTATCGGCTATCTACCTCTGCGGCTTGTACCATAAGATAAGATAAGGCCCCGCCCCAGCATAAAACCCATTATCGCGCTAAGTCAATAATGGGCCATTTTCTTTGGGGCATCTTTTATACCCAGAGCTTTCACTGAAGAAGGTAACTGACTTCTTGATATGTCTGTTAGTTGGATTGCTTTGTATGCTACGCACACAATAAGTTTGGCTGTTTCATCTGGGAGAGCTGAAAACAAAACATAGAAAAAATAAGACGGCAACTCGTTCCTCCTGACAATGCCATATTTTTTGCACACAAGACCACTGAGGTATGGAAGTATGAAAATATGTGACATTTGAATTATTCCCTACAGATGTTATGGCTTTTTCATATGCCCAAATATTATACCATTGAAATCCGATTGGGTTTCCACTTGGTTGTGAATATTATTGATTATACATTAGTCAAAGGCCAAATAAGTTTTATTCAGTTGTTATAAACATTTTTTTTTTTCAAAATTGGAAGCGAAGGTCAACAGTTAGCAAAAGTTTGAGTAATTTTAAAGGAAATCTGTACAGTAATTAATTGAGTTGTTGTCAAGTGCCTCAGAATTGATAAACTCTGATCTCTGCATGTTTCATTTCAAACCCTTAAGGTCCATCACATCAGTGCAAAAAGGCAATGGCTACTATGTACCAAAATGTGGTACATAAACCTTAAATCAATTTTTAGCATCCAAGCCTCACAAGATCACACAGGGAACATTAGCATAAAAACATTAGAGTGAGGGTTGATTTTGTAAGGGAATTCATAACTTTTCAACATGCAGTTGTCATTTATCAAATGTACCATCATCCAAAGAATCTGATTCCTCCACTTCCTCTGTATCACACGATAAAGCTTCGGCTGATGAATCTTCAAGTGAACTCTTGTCAGTACTAGAGCTGTTGCTGGCATCAAGGGACTTTCATCTAAGGGTTCATTTATCAGCCTAGAAGTAAAAAATTTGGTTGCATTGTTCTACACTTATAATTTTACCATGTGTTTTCTATAAAGCTACAAAATGTAGTTTATAGTACCACTATAGATACCAATTAAGGTGGCAACTGGTATTAGCCTTAAAGTAACAAGCTGGATGCTCATATTGGGTGGTGGGTAGCCATTACCATCTTTTCTTTTTCATCAAGATGCAAGAATTTAGTGTTAATAAAATGCCAATTACCCTACCATTGTGTAATCATGACCACTTCGTCTATGTCACCTTCTTTCGTTCAGTACATCTATTATATGTTGCCTGATCCCCTCTCGATCAAAATTCAAAAGTTCAAACGAACAACCAGGAACAAGACTGTCTGTTCCTCCAACTGTTTCAGTGCTGCTTTGTTAGCCTTGAACTTTGGTATCTCATTTCCAGGTCACTTATCAACAGCTGCTGCCCTCATTGCTTTTCGTCTGAAAGAGAATTACAGACAAAATGAATGCTGCATTGTACCTCAAACAATGTCATATTGAGCTTGAGCATTCTTCAGGGTATAATAAAAAAATTAACTCGCTGATGATGCAATTTGCTTATGACGTCTATCCAGGAACCAAACACAATGGCGCCTCAGTCAGCTCTCTGTATTTGCTTGAGAAAATGGAAAACAAAACTTATCGTTCCATATATTTTGGGACTAAAACGGCCAAGTTTTGTTTCAGAATCATTTCTTTTCCGTCACTGGAGTCAGAGTTAATTTTCAATTCAGAAGAATCCGAAATAAACTTCAATCAAGCACGTTTGACAACTGTGAACTCACTGCCTTGAGCTTTGAGAACAGATTATTTGTGATATTTCAAGCAACGATGGGGAAGACTTCTTTGCGGACGAGCTGCTTGTATATTACATGTAGGAATGGAAAGCTAGATATGAAGTGGAGGAGCAGGCAAATGAAAAGCAGAAAAGAAAACTCAAGAACTGTTTTGGATGGTCATTTCGTCACCTAAACACAAGATTCCCACGCATGTTTATAGCCCGTTTACATTTGTTCTTAGCGAGAATGTATTTTGTCGAGGTATGGTTGTTCTATTAAATCCAGTTTGTGTTTTACTTTCTGGAATGCTTCATGTTTATAAGAGTGACGTAAGTGTTCCAGTTTTTGAGACTTGATGAACTCTAAAACAATCTCTTCGATTGATTGAAAATTGTAGAATTGTTTGGGCCTGTATTTTTGAAGCTGTGGGAAGCAAGGTGGAAGGAAACATTTCATACAATTACGGATTTCACAATGTCACACGTTTTAGTTGTAACTCCAAATAACCGATGTAAATTTTTCTCAAAGTTTGCAGTGAAATTCGTTGGATAAGTGAAAAGGATGTGTTCCCTAAGTGGTCTGCAGATAATGTTACGCGGTCATATTTTCGACGCTATTGTACAAAATATGAATACAAACTATTGCCCAGAACGTTTGTCGCACTGCTGATTTCCAAACCTTTGAAAAATTCAGTGAGTTGAACAGTTTTGATATCATGTAATTCTTAAGGATTAATCTTCAACTTTTATCTAAATCTTAATAAGTAGTTTCTTAGAAAATGATTTTGAAATTAAAACTAGCGCTAAAAAGCCACGATGTTTCGACCTGTCCGAGGTCATTTTCAAGTGAGTAAAATTTTCTAAATTAGCATAAATATGTTAAAAACAAGTTGTAATGGATAAAAATGTGGCTAATGCTAAAATATGATAAAATATGTGAAAAAGTGTTAAAAATATACAATGGAAAAATAAAATAATCTTAGCAAGAATTGCTTTAAACAAATAATTTGGTGTGAATTGAATCGCACTGTTTGTTTAATGTTGGTTTCAGTCCTTTGGTAAAAAACGTTTCCAAAATAAGGCAGTCAAATTTGTTCTGACACTTTCTTATGATTCGAAAACTCTGTGCAATGTTTTCTGGCTTTATATCATGCTGCTCTCTGAGGGGGTTCCCAATTGCTGATCTTTGGTGTTCTTCAATTTGTTGGTGTAGGTGTCGGCATGTGTAGCCAACATAGCCTGTATCACAAAGGCCACACTGAAATGAATACACCACGCATTGTTGACTCACAAGAAGTGGCCTGTCTTCCTTGACCTTAATTTCATCCTTGATCTTTCTACTTGTGTAAACTGAGCTATACATGTATTTGCATTGATCTTCCGACTGAGGTCAGCCAGCTGTTTACACACTACGTTTGCACATTTCTGGTCCTTGAGGGGCAACATGATTCTGACTGGGGCTTCTCTTTTATCAGCCACTCGGGTATGTGAATCCTCGGACACTTTTGATTCAATAAATCTGCGAACGGTTGACTGCACAAGGTTGTCAGGATAGCACAGTCAGGAGAAGATCTCTTTAAGGTGTTCACATTCCTCGTGAAAAAACTTCCACATAGATGAGAGTTGAAATGCACGGTTAAGCATGGTGTTCAGCAGTGACTGTTTATATCTGGCGTCAACATGGCTGTGGTAGTGTAGCAAAAGCCCTTTGTCCATCGGTTTTCTGTAGACCGTGGTGTCTAGGTGACAACCATTCCTGATAACATCCATTCCAAGAAAGAGAAGCCTGCCATTTTCTTTGAGCTCCATTGTAAAATCAATAGAGGGATGACTCTTGTTTAATGTCTCCAGAAATTCTGAGGCTGCCTCCGGATCCAGCATCGCACCAAGTGTATCATCTACAAAGCGTTTGCAGAAGATAGTCAACTTGTTCTCTATTTCTAGCTGTTTCTTGATTTTGCACATGAAGGCGTTTGCCATGAGGGGACCCAGTGGCGATCCCATAGCTACACTGTCCACTTGTTCAGACAAGTTTCCTTCAAACTGAAAGAGCTGATTTTTGGTGGCGATTCTCAACAGCTCCATCAAATCCAACTTTGTGATGTTAAGATCGTGCTCTCTGTTAAACCAGTCATTTTCAAAGGCTCTCTCTGTGATACTCTCGATGGTTTCATCCACTGGAATGTTAGTAAACAGTGACCATACATCATACGACACCAAAACTTCACAGTCTTTGATTTTCATTTCACGAAGTTCATTGGCAAAAACAAAAATATCGCTGACTGTATGTTCGTTGACGGACAGGGGCTTCAGCTTTTCATCCAGCCACTTGGCAAGTTTATAATGATACATTCCTGTGGCTGATAGTATCGGACGCATGGCTAACTTCTTCTTGTGGGTTTTTGGAAGACTGTAGAGATGTGCAAGTCTGGAACCCCTTTAGACTTCTGAGTCAGCAATGTTTTTAGGTAGGATCTGTTGTACAGCTGAGGACAAGTCCTTCTCTTTTTAAAGTAATGGGTGGTAAAACTTTGGAGGTCTCTCAAGGCTTACTGGTGCAAATTTTGTCTCGTCATTAATGCATGATTCTTTCAACACACATATATAGTCTGATTTATCCATTACGACGATGCCAGAGCCCTTATCAGGCTTTGTGACGACAAAGTCATCTCTCTTCTTAAGTTGAGTTATCGCTCTCAGCATTGCCTTCGGTGGTGATGGACCTTTGCATTCACTGTAATTAAGTGCAATAGATCTTGGGGTTGCTGCTGCTAATTCTTTTGCACCACTGTTGTTGAGATTCAATTCTATTTTCCAATGAGCCTTCTCAAAGATTGCATGGATTTCCCTCGATGATATTCGTTGTGGTAAAGCAAAGTTAAGCCCTCCACACAAGACTAGCTGTTGGAAGAAGGACAGCCTGTACAGAGATATGTTCTTGATGTGCTCATCAATGTTCATATCGGTGGTCAGAGGTCATGAGATCTTTTTAGTATGAACACTCAGCTGTTGTTGATACTGTTCATTGCGAAAGATGACCATCGCTTTTAGAATGCAGATGAAACAAAGAGGCAAACAATTAGCAGCAGCATGTCTCCATCACAACCAACACAACCTCAATGGCCACCTTTCTGAGTGCCATCCTCAAACTCGACAGCTGGATTGTCTCTGTTCAGGAACATTTTATCCTTGATGGTGACATTCTCAATCTGAACTGCCTTTGACAGACCTCTTAGGCATTCTTGTCTCGTAGGTATAAAGAGTACCTGGTCAGCATCAGAACTGCCACACAACCCCATCGTGTACAGGTGAGGCTGTTCTATCTGTGCTTGCACATCAACTCTTTTTGACGTGTTATTCTTGGCCATATATTCTTCATTTGTTAAGTGGACAGCAGGATCATACTTTTCACGCAGCAGGAATAACAACAGATCATTGCTACCAATTCCAGCATGATCATGCCACAACAACAAGTGTCGTGTTCTCCCTGCCTCTTTCAACTGTGTGTGCAGCTTTTCAGGCTTCCTACTTGTGCTCACTTCATTAGAGAAGAAAAATCTTTCCTTAAGTTCTCAGGGCTTAGGGTTAGGGTTAGGGTTATTTGTGACTTATCTGTTTCGATGCCTGTTTATACATGGTTTGTTTTGAGAATGTAGGATGATGAACTAAGCAACAGCAATCATGATGATGACACTTGCCCGGCCAAGAGCAATGAGGTGTTAGGTGTGGAAGATAGCCAGGATGACAAAAGCAGTTCTGAAGACAACCCAGACTGGGGATCTTTAGAGGATAGTGCAGTAAATGAAGAGATTGATGGTGATGATGATGAGTGTTCTAGCAGTATTGATGACAAGGATGACTCCAGAAATACTTTAAGGTGTGTGTAATATTTCACACTGTCTTCACTGTTCTTTTTACTTGATAACACTCAGCTTATCAGCTACCTTATACAAACACAATATTTCATTTTAACTTTTACAAAAAGGTGTCAGTCGTGATTAGTACAGTACAGTACAGTACAGTGTCAGCCAACCTGATTTTACGATGAAAAAGGTTAATGAGAGATAATTCTTGTATATAATTACTCATGCGCAGTATGGCGCATGAGTTATAAAATGAGCTCCGTTTCTCTGTTTTGGTGTCACAGTTGTGCATGCAAATTTATGCATGCATACATTAACCACACTCTATGGAGCTCTGTCTGCCATATTAGATTCTTCAAGAAGGTGTTTGCAAACATTGTGCTTTTTCCCCAGTTTGATAAGGTGTGAAAGTACTTATCAGTGCTTTATTTCGTTGTTAAGATTCTGAACTGGCATGTGAGCATGCATGAACAGCAAGAAAGTGTTTCTGAAGAGGTAACAAGTTTAGCTTGGCTGGCACCTGAGTTGTGCAGCAGCGGCCATAAAAGCAAACTTTGGAAACAAACAAGCATCTGCTCACAGATTTTCAGCGATTCCGGTGCTTTTCAATGAGTATCATATTGAAAGTTGATGATACAACATCTTTATTCGTTTGTGAAATCAGCTCTCTCTTTCAGCATTGCTCTCGATGTATTGATTGTATTGATAAATGTTAGTGATTTCAGATGACATGTGAAGAATTCAAATAAGTGAGTGAACATGCAGTATTTACTAGACAGAAACTGAAGCAAAATGTTGTGCCACCAATGTTGTCAACTGTTGTCGATGCAATAAATGTTTTATCCACTGTGTTGACAATGTTCACAACATAGCGTTCCGTCCCAGTATTTGTGCAGCCAAACAAGAGCTGGGTGGGGATCTGGAGGAGAAAGTTTGAGCGATTCCACGATAATTGTGTCCGGTAGATGGAAAAAGTTTTAAATATTCTCAATGACCAGCAGTGAGAAATTTTTCTATGAGGTAAAACAATGTAAAAAGAACACTGTGACAGGCAACCCCAGGAGGAATCCAACACGGGACACCCGCATGGCAAGTGATACTCATGACAGCACTGGCCTTCGAAAACAGCGGTCCTTCTTTGGTTCCGGCCCAAGTGGCGTTTCGTGAGAAGGACGCCCTTTGGGCCAGGAGTGAAGAAGGACCGCTGTTTTCGCAGGCTATGACAACACCGGCTAACAGCTTTCAAAAATTTTACATACAAGGTTAATCTTAGCATTATTGAAAGCTAACCAAAAACAGGCTAACTGGAGAGCTGTCTGGGCTAACTGGAGTGCTATTCAGGATAACCGGAGTGTTTTTTAGGCTAACCAGAGTGCTTTTTAGGCCTAGACTACAGAAAAGCGGGTTGTTTGTTTATTGTAAATACTGGTTCAGTCTGGTTGCCGGGCTGACAAAAAGTCACACTACAATGGAAATTCTGAAGTTTTCAGCCATATAAACGAGAATTTGATGTTATTAACTGAAATTTAAAAAAAATTAATTTTGACTACTGGACACGGATAATTGTTACAGGATTAAGAATTCATAGGTGCACCTTCACACATGATTCTCTATCCCGTTCCAATTTTATGACCGTCACCTTTTCGAAATCTTCACGCTTTTACGGTTCTCCTTTCCTCTCAATCAAGCAGCAACAACATGCTTACATTTTCAAAGTCACTTTATTGTTTGGTTGTGGACTGGAACTTACAATATTCTTACTTCCTCTCGTTTTAAAAAAATCCTTAATGCTTGTTTTTATCTATTAATTAACTAACAAAGGTTTACAAAAATGAAAAAATGAAAGTACGATTCTAGTTACTGATTGAAATTTATTTGTTTTTGTAGTCTTCGAAGAAAAGTTCTCTGTTTTTCCCTACACCAAGTGTTTATCTTAACCTTAATGTCTTCCCAGTCCTCTGTGAAGGTTTCTGACTCATGTTTTTGCCGCAGAACTGACTGCAGGAAACGAAGTCTTAAGCCCTCCAGCTTTTTGTATCCGTTCGTCCTGGATGTGTTTCCGTTTGCAAACTCCTCTTCTCAAAACAGCACATTCACAGCAGCCATGGCAGAGGGAACCATGTGGGAACTCATTAAGACAATGGCCTCGACCTTGCACTTCTGGTCGTCAGTTGGCCAACGGTCAATATTCTTGAATACAACTTGCGCGTTGATGTCTATGGCGGGTAACGGGGATCGCAGCTGAGGATGAGGGCTTGTTGATGACAGCGACATTGACAGGAAGCGATTTTGGCCTGAAGCAGGAACGGCACTATCAGTCACTGATGGGGCAGGGACAAGTAGACACTGATTCACGGGAGAGAGTTTGTCTGGAGCAGGAACAGTGCTATCAGTCACTGGTGGGGTAGGAACAAGTAGATGCTGATTCATGGCAGGAGGGAGTTTGTCTGAAGTAGGAATGGCGGGATTCACAGACGGGACAGGAACAAAAAGAGACTGATCCACGGCTGCAACAGGCTCTTGGTCAATGGTACCGCTGATCAGAGAGTCAGAAAGTGTATCTGAGTTGCTAAAATATAGTGGAGGGGTGCTGAGGGTGGGCCTTAATGTCTGTTTAGCCTTAAACTCCATTAATTCTGCCACGATGTTGGTCAGCTTGCCACTTGTTTTTTTCAGGTCTTCCATGATGTCTGGGAAGTCCATCTGTTCTTCTGCATCAGCTATTTGGTGTGTTTCTAACTGGACAGCGACCTTTCTTGTCTGGACCATGGCTCAGCCACCAGAGCATTCAGCATCTGAACCTGAAATTTAACAGTTTCATACAATTGCTTTCAATAGCCTGCATGAAGCCATTTCTTGTTTCCTTAAGTGGAAATGGACGTCACCTTTCAAGTCTGAGTTCCAAATTTCATTGTGACCTGAAACAAAAATACCATGCCCTGAGAAAAACCATTGAAGTTTGAGACCAGTCAACACTACGTAAAAGGTAAGCCCTTTTTGGTCAACGCTAAGTACTCACCTGAGACTTAAAGATCAGAAGGAGAAATTCAGCTAGAAATTCCAAGTCACGGCAAGCAAAAGTTTTTACGCTGATTGTGTCGCTAGTGAGTACTTACTAGGATCATATATCGTTCTGGACGCTTTTAAGTGTAACTTGAAGAAGGTTCACTTGTAAGTCAAAGCAATTCTCGTTTGACCTTTAAACTGCCGTTAATACTGGATAGTTTTCCTCTTCTCTTTCACAGACCATATATGATTTAATACCTGTTCAATGAGGTATTAGTCTCTCCTTATCAAGGAGAATTTATCATTAAAAGGACCAGTCAAAACCAGTGAAATCTCCACGATGACAATAATCACTATTTGCTAAATTTATCTTTGGCCCTTTGGTTGCAAGTTATCATTATGTTTAGTCATACGGAAAGTGCTCTTCAGTACTAGATTCTAAGTAAACAAAGCCCCAATACCTTAAGTAAAGCCTGGCCGTATTCAAAGAAATATGTGACCGTCCACAGGAAAACATATTTCAACACTAATCTGTTTTAATGGGCGAAACCATTTGAAGATGCCAAAACAAAACATTTCACTAATTCATTTGTCAAGTTGTTTCCAACACATGTGCACATTAGCCCGATTAGCATATCTGGGACTCCGGGACATCCATATACCCAACAGATTTGCATTTTGTAGTTCATTTCTATGTTGTCATAAACATTACATTGATTGCAAACCAGTATCAAATTCAGAGCAAACCAATAACAGTTTCTGTTATGAATCAGATCAACATAATTATAAACTGAAATATTCTGAACACCAGAAGCATAAAAATAGTTCACCAAAACACAACTTTATTGATCACGAATGAAATTTGAATCACTTGCTCAACTCGTTGCTTCACCACAAAAGTTGTTATTTGCCAGTGAAGTCTGAAATGTACCGAATGATTTGCTATTTGAAGGCCGTTAACTGTCCATCAATTATCCATTAATGGATAAGCGTTAATGTATAAATTTTTTCCCATGTACTGTCACATTTTGATTGTGGATTAAATTCCGCAGTAGGTAATGAACTGACTTGTCCCCAGTAGTCTCTCTTGAGACACTAGAGACACATGCAGACTGAGAAAGGAGAGAAGTGCAAGGAGATCGAGACAACAGGGAACGAGTCAGGGTAAGTAATTGCCCAGGAAACAAATTTTACAGATACCATAGTATTCCGAAAGTAACGGTCCCCCCGAAAATAACGGTTCCCCAAAGGTAATGTTAATTTTTTACCTTCCTTTTGAACCCCAAAAGTAGCAACTGAATTACCTTACAAACTTTTTTTAACTATCTAAAAGTAATGGCTGCCCGAAAGTGGTGGCCCCTGCTTTTGCCTGCTAAATCTGAAAGTAACAGAGGCCGTTACTATCGTAGCCTGCGTAGTAAGCGTTCCCGTACAAAGAGCTTTCCTGCAATCTGGCCACGCCTAAATTGGAGCAAGAGCAAAAACTTGACGAAGCAGGGGGTGAGCCTCACCACCCCCTGCTTTGTCGACTTTTTGTTCCCACTCCAATTTACGTGCAGCCAGAATGCAGGAAAGCTCTTTGTTCGGGAACACTTGCTATGCAGGCTATTAGTATCGGAATTCTCTGGTATAATTAAACTGCAGCTGTAAGTCCAATATTTTTCCTCTTTAACTACAACGGGCATTGTCGAGAAAACTGATAGAATTACCTTGTCATCAGATGTCTTAGTTCTTCTTGCTGGATTTGAATTCTCAAGATCGTGTTGGCATCACTTTTCACCAGAGGGAGGATCGGAGAAAAGATTGGCATTCTTTGGATTGTCGACGAACTTCTTTTCCTCCAGGTTCAGCTTATCTTCATTATCTGAGAAAAGAAAATTTAAGTTGTTGAGTTAACGCAATCAAATGAGATGAAAACTATAAAACTGGTTGAAAACGTAGTGGTCTACAGCCTTGCATGTCCCCATAAAGTTTCAAAAACTAAGTTAGTGCCCTGCAATTATTTCCGCTAGAGATCAGATGCAACTTTGATTACTCTATACAACATTGAACACCACGCTAAACAAAATATAAATAAAAAAATTCTACTAACCATCTGATGCAATAACTATTGCGTTCAGCTCTTTAATGCCAAATTTTATCACAACCTCAGCTTTTTTCTGTGGTGCTGAATTAGTAAAAGGCTGTCGGGAGTCTTTCATTCTGAGTTTCTTTGTATCAACAGTACATGTACTTTGGTCAATATTAAATGACTTTGGTAAGGTTATGGAGAGACATTTCTGCGACTGATTAACACAAAGACCACTGGGTTTGAAAGTAAAATGGAGAAGGTTAATGCAATTTATTTATACACCTGCACCAGAATGTTAGCCAATTAGAGGGAAGTTCTTTACCACAGTGAACCTCTTGTTCTTACATATACTAGATAATAGTCCTACAAAGGTGTGATAAAATGTGATAATTTTTGTTATTGTGTTAGCGCAAACATCCTCTCTAACTGACAACAGTATTTTAGGGTTTTGTTTCTTGTGGATTTGTTGTGGGGGCTTCAGCCTCCACTATGTTACTGTCAGAGGAATTTATTTGTCTATGTGTCGCATATTGTCAGGTCTTCTGGGAGGAATTGAGTAGGCTTCTATGACGTGAGCGTTCGATACGGTGGCCATTGTTGTTTTGAGTACATGTAATATTTTCCACAGCTTACTGTTGCAAGTTGGTTGCAGTTTTCAAGGTAAGTTATTTTCCATTTCTAAATTGCTTTGCCTCGTTTTTGTTACATATTATCATTCTTTCCGCACCGCCCTCGAGAACTGTGTACTCTTTGTTATTTCACTTAGATCTTCCTGAGAAAATTTCTTCAGCGATACAAGATTTGTTTTGCTCACGAAAACCATTAACTTATCCAGGCTCGGCTCGTGTTCAGTGTGGATTGTACAGGAGAAGTATTCGCTTTCGCAAGCACTCACCCTCTTTACACAAACGAGTGTCAGTTATTGGACTCTACTGTTATCACATAAATCGCATACATGTACTCGCACTGTGCATTCATTTTTAGCAGCTGTGAATGCAGTGAAACTGCCGAACTTACATGTACTGGAGCTGTTTGTTAACTACATGATAATATTAACTGCGAGTATGGGGACATCAATTGAACAATACCAGTCGAGAAAACAAAGGATGCCTTATCTCATGTTCAACGGGGCTGGATTCTTACCACGTCTTAGCTAAATGTGTTTTACTTGACAACATTGAAATTCTGGACATGTACAGAAATGATGGGCTACATTTTGTCCACATCTCATTGCTTGTAACAGGGAGTGAATGATGTGGAGAACAATCCAGGCCCTGCAGTATTTAATAACACTAATCCAACAACCACTGTGTCTGCTGGCCACAAGTCAAGGAACTGACAGAAACACACTTTGGTGAATGTTGGTAAGCAGTGTGTTGCAATTTATGTTCACTTGATTATTATTAAAGTTAACAATAAAATAGAAGACGCTGTTCTTAGAATTTGCTTATTGGATCGAGCCTATACAGTTCTACAAGATATTAATTCTGTACGAAAAATGTGTATTTGCTGTTAACTTTTACAATGAGGTTAACTAATATTCCAGGAATAGTTTCGGTTTTTGCCAGAATGCACATTCAATGCAACTAATGCAATTTAATACATTGTTCATTATTCTTACTTTTGACATCAAACAATGCCCAATATATGTCTCTTAAAAATTCACTTGCAGAAGCTTTTTCAAATAATTTTCTCAAACTCATCAATAACTCATCACGTTTAAACAATGTGAATCATAACTGTGATGGTGTTTGGATATCTGATCTTATTTGGCATAGATGTTGTGATTTTAAGGTGCCTTTCTCTCCTTAGTTTAGTTTCAACTGAGAAGATAGGTTTACTTGTGTATAGTTATAGTGTGTCAAACACCAAAGACCACATTTCATCACATTTCCAACACGTCAAATTTTGTCAAATATTCTCAGCTGTGTGTTATATCTTAAACACTCTCCTTCATATTTGGAAATGTGGTTAAACACGGTCTTTCATGCTTGATGTATAACATCATTGTTACTACAATTGTTGTTTGTTACAGTTTTAAAGATATCAGAGCACAGCTTTGACATATTTTTAATTTAACTTTGAGGATTTGCATGGGATCCCCTTTCAGTTGAAAGATACACTTTGGCCAGCATTGAAGAGCTTAAGGGCGAATGTTCCCAATGGTGAAAGATTTCGCAGCAACAGTCAAAAAAATTCATTCTGCTCATATTCTCAGGTTAGGTAGGCCTTAGTGTGAAACAAATCACGACATACTTCGTTTGGCTGAATATCGATTTATTTACGAGAAAATCGATAATAACCGAATTCCGTCAAAATGCCACTTTTGGAGCTCAAAATTTAAGATGAATCTCGAAGCTTCGGATCACAAAATCAAACAACCTAAACCAATAAAAACTATCAAATCTTGAAAACCAACATCAGAACATATGTTGACAGCAATTTGAGTAATTCTTGTCTATTTATTTAGAAAATCTAATTAAATTTTTCCAACCTACTTTTAACTAGACTGAAAACAGGTTAAAAGAAATGCGTTATTTAACTATGTGCTACACGAAATAATTGACTGAAAATCTGGCTTTTGGAAGGTGATAAGTAGTCCTTTTTGATCTCCAAAGGATTTTTTTGGGGAAATGATTCAGAGCGATTTAATCACATTTGAAAGTTGGATAAAATGTGCCGATTCGACGGTGCCATTAATTGGCTGGAAATGTAGACATACACACGCAAATGCAATTGTTTCGCATTTGAAGTCCAGTATACGATTATTTAACATAACATCCTCTTACTTTCATGTCGCTGTATCAAAAAACAGGGCTGCAGTCCTGCTGAGTCCTGAAATTGTTGCATCGATCACTTAAAAGCAATATAACTTGGCGGAAATAGTGCTGCACCACCTCCTGATCAGCTAATTACTACTCTTGCCCAAGGAGCTAGCCGACGGCTTGAAAAGAAACACTCTCTTGTTTGTCTGCAGCGGATGACCGAGATACTTTAGTGATCCGTAAGGTTTGCTGTCAGGATGCGAATCTTCAGTTTCACAGGCCAGGAATTCAAGCCATTTAGTTCATTGTTTTAGAACTACACTTGTCAACTAATCTTTGCAAAATATCCATATAGGAGTGCTTGCGCTTGCTGGTTATTGAAGATACGTCTAGCTCAAGTGCGGTACAAATCTCCTGCAGCATCCCTACGGAAAACTTTGACAGCTTCGACTGTCACACAATTGCACAGATGTTATATTTTTTAAACACGATTGGATGCTGAAGGGCAAAAGTCTTCATCACTTGCTTCCTCAGTCAAGTCTTGAATGTCCCTCTCTGTGTTTGCCTCATGTCTTTGAATGTCTTCACTACCAATGCTATAAGTTTTTTTAGCTGTCAAGCAAGATAAAATCCTGCTATTTGCAAAAGTGGAGGAGGTCATCCTTTTCAAAGATACTGGAGCTATTGTTGTGCTTGGCTGTTCACATTACCTTTGAAATGTTAGCAGTATCAGCCTTTTGCCCGGTGTGTTCATCTTGAAACACTTCTGTAAGATAGGTTTCTTGTGTAGCCATGAGGTTCTTTCTTGTCACTGTTGCTGACTTCAGAGCACATCCCATCGGTGGTGCTGGACCTTTATCCTCCAACAATAAGATAACATCTCCATCCACAGTCTCTGGAACGACACCAGCACCATGCCCCAGTTTGGCAGCGTGTATTATCATCGCCTTGTTGTACAAGGTTTTCGTGCTCTAGGGCATACTTGTGTCACAATCTGCTAGCTGTTTTTCAAACGGCGAATATTGCTGGAAGGACTTGACACACCCCTCCTCTGGACAATGAAACAGCCTGCTTCTTTTCTCACTGTTTTCTTCATCACTGTCTTTCTCTGTCGCTGAAGCCAATTCCATTGTTTGCCCTGGGTGTTGTCTGGCTTTGTTTTGAAAGAAATTATCTGCCAGAAATTATCGCATTATCTGCCAGCTTGTTTAAATGAGGCGGAGGGCTAATGCTTGCTTGGTGAAAATTTCTCTAGGGTAAAAACAAGAACAAAAAAACTTTTGCAAGTGAGACAAATGATATGGAAATTTTCTTGGAAAGTGTCCTGAAACCAGAAAATTACCGAATTTACAATGCTGTTATTCATATTTTTACTAGTAAAATGCCAGTTTAAAAAGAATTTCTATAATTTCTATAAATTAGCAATTAACGGGCTTCAATAAAACGAGGAACACGGACCATTCCTGAAAATTCCAGAACATCAGTCAATCAATCATTCAATGATTACTCCAGCGGTGGGCCGTGGCAGGTTCCTGGCCACAGTCTTCCTGAGTTGGGTGTAGCCTCTGGAGAAGAGTTAATATAAAATTAAATATCTGTAGAGCTAGGGTGGATAGTACTGAAACTCTCGATCTCGCAATAATGGAAATAAAAGCAAATAAATTTTTGAACGAGACTCAGTTTTGACACAGTAACAGACGATTAGTTCACAGTCCAAGGGTTTATGCGGGACACTTGATGAAGGCAAAAATTTGTGTGACAGGTGAAAAACAACTAAAAGACATACGTGATTCCTGAATTTATGAAAAAGTATGGCTAAAAACTGCTAAAAGTATGAATGGCACGTGAATTTTGTCAAAATTTGTGCGTGAAAGGCGAACACAACCCCCTACCTCCCCTCCAAAGTTGCTTTGCCACAGTTGTCGATTTCAGTTCACCTCGTTTTGAATTTAAAATTTCCATTATTCCGCCAATCGAGGGACATATGTCCTTGAAATAGCCACATTTTTGCCCGCATCTGATTCACTGTTCAGTTCAAGACTTATATTTAAACAAAGTTACGTAAAGTGATTACAGCCTCATTTTCAACGAGATGGGAACAGAAACCTCGAATCAGAAAACCCCACATGATCAGGAGGCAGCACAGCACTATTCTGCCAAGTTATATTGCTTTTAAGTGATCGATGCAACAATTTCAGGACTCAGCAGGACTGCAGCCCTGTTTTTTGATACAGCGACATGAAGGTAAGAGGATGTTATGTTAAATAAATTGTACACTGGACTTCAAGTGTGAAACAATTGAATTTGCGTGTATGTCTACATTTCCAGCCAATTAATGGCATTGTCGAATCGGCGCATTTTATCCAGTTTTCAAATTTGATTAAATTGCTCCGAATCATTTCCCCAAAAAATCCTTTGGAGATCGAAAAGGACTACTTATCGCCTTCCAAAAGCCAGATTTTCAGTCAATTATTTCGTGTAGCACATAGTTATAATGCGTTTCTTTTAACCTGTTTTCAGTCTAGTTAAAAGTAGGTCTGGAAAATTGAATTAGATTTTCTAAATAAATAGACCCTTCTCCAAAATGGCGCCGGCCAAGAGAGGACTGAAAACTGGGGGTATAGTTTGTTGACATCTAGAGTCGCAAAGATCGATTTCTGCCATTTTTTGTCGGAAGATTTACAAAAATTGAAAATGCCACATAGCTGTTGTGTCCCCTTTTGTAATGCTACATCAAAGAAGAATAAGAACCTTCGATTTCACTGTTTTCCCAAGAAACAAGAGCTAAAAGACCAGTGGATTGCTAAAATTCGCCGCGACGAGGGAGATTATTTCGCTGTTACAGAGAACACACGCATCTGCTCAAAGCACTTCTGCGAGGATGATTACACAGTTAGCAAAGATGGAAAAGGCAAGAAAATTGTTCTGAAGAAAGGTTCTGTGTCAACTATTTTTAAATGGTCTATCGAAAAACAATGTCGGAGTACTTTTGTAAGCAAAGGAAAGTGTAAAGGTGAAGCTTTGAAGGCGCCACGGAAGAAATGGCAATGAAAGAGCTGCCCGCGCTGCGAAAGAAAACAAGCTGCTATTGACAGACTGCAAAGTGATCTTGAAGAAAAAAAGCCCAGTTGAAAGAACTTAGTGAACGGTTTGAGCATTTCAAAAAGGAAAAGGGAGAGCAATAGGTTGCTTGCGTCTTAAAGAAGGATAAACATGTGTTTTTCTGCTGAAAACTTCCGTAAACAGGACCATTTAATTCCATTTTACACAGGTATTGTAAACTGGACTGTGTTTTTGCAGTTTAACTTTATTGTCAGTAGATGTAAGGATATGAAATACTGGAGATCTGACATTAATGCAGATGAAAATCACCAGCATGAGCCTGATCAGCTACGTCAAGGAAGACCTCGAAGTTTGTCGATGCTTGATGAGTATTTTCTAACTCTTGTCAGATTAAGACATGCCTTCCCAGAGGAGCATCTAGCTTACCTTTTTAAAATGTCAATGTCAACAGTTTCAAGAATATTCCTTTCTTGGATTAACTTGTTGTACTTTGAATTGGGATCCATTCCCATCTGGCAGAGCAAAGACCTAATTGAGGAAACTATGCCCATTCCTTTTAAAGAAAGGTACCCAGCCACCAGGTGCATTTTGGACTGTACAGAAATCAAGATTTGCAAACCATCATCCTTGCGAGCTCAAAGTCAGTGTTTTTCCTCTCACAAAACCACTACAACTATGAAGGAATTGTTAGGAATTGCACCCTCTGGTGCTCCTGTATTTATTTCTGATCTTTACACTGGTAGTATTTCAGATAAGGACATCACAAATTCAAGTGGAATTCTAGAGCTGTTGGAAAAGGGTGATGACTGCATGGCAGATAAAGGATTTAACATTAAAGATCTACTGGAACCAATTGGAGTGACTTTAAATATACTTCCCTTTCTTTTTGATAAAGTCCAGTTTAACGAGGAAGAAGTTGAAAATACACAGTCATTAGCTAGTGTTCGCATCCATGTGGAAAGGGCTATAAGTAGAATCAAAATGTACAAAATCATTACCAATGTTGTGCCCCTGTCTCTGGCAGGGGTGTTAAATCAGATTTGGACAATCTGTTGCATGCTGTTATTATTTCAGTCCCCAGTTATTGACCAGGAAAAGTATGAGGAAGACTGATCATTCTGGTCCATTGTGTCTGGATTTATTGTAAAAAAATTAAACACCTTCTATTATGTAAAATCACAACAGTTAAGAGATTCAGAAGTATGTTTCTTTCCCTTATATTTTGCACAAAAACATGCTTGTACATGAGACAAATTTACACTTTGCATGCTGTTTGTCATCAGTTATCTGCTTATTGCCTCAAAAAATAAGGCAAGCAGTGAGAAAAATAAAGTTCATGAACTTTGGAAGTGACTTTGTGAAAAACTCCAGGATCAAATTCAATTTTTTGTACAAACAGATTTTCTGACCCCTCCTTAGAATGGATACAAAATTTGCTCCACAACAACCCTGATATTTCCATTAGGCCTTGTAGCTGAAAGTAATACTTATGGTTATGTTTGAGTCTTATTTCTCCATTTTTATCTCGATGAATACAAATGTCCCTTTTAAGTTCTAAGCATTCCTCAATTGACTTTCCCTTTATCGAAAACAAGCTCTTAATTTCCAGAATTCCAACCGATGGATTCTCATTAGGATCATAAATAATACCATCAGGCGAACAACCCATCCAGTAAATGTCAGGATGAATCAACAACCCACATTTGAAAACTTCTACTTGAGGGCCTGATAATTCCTTGAACTCTTTGACAACCATTGGTTCCATGTCTAGACCATATTTCATGGCCTCAGTCTGCACCTTTGTTGATGAAAATAAGGTATGTAAGAACCTATCATTAACTGGTGCTTTTCTAGAAACAACTTCACCGAATCTTGAAGCAGTTATTCTGAATGCTCGCTCTTGGTGCCAAGTTGAGCAACTGGACTGACTTCTCGTATTCTTCTTAATTTCCAACACTTTTTCTTGAGATAACATGACATTTGATAGGAAGGGTTTTTCTTCTTCTGGCACTGTTGGTGGTGGCCCTTTCCTAACATGTTCTGGTAAAGTAATTTCTACGGGAAAGTCAAACACTGCCTCAAGGTCCTCACTGTAAACAGTATCTACAAAGCTCGGAGGATATATATCCCTTAACTGATTTGCTAAAGGACAGCCTTCTAAAGAATTCCCCCATGGAAGGGACTTGTGGGTTGCTGAGTTAGAGTATCAAAGCCAAGAAGCATAAGTGGTAGGACTCTCAACTGAGATGTTTTCTCCAAGGTGTTGAACATGTCTTTCGGTAATCAGCTGTTGTTTGATAGGTCTGGGATCGTATAAATACTCCTGTACAGTCTTAGGTGCTATTTCGCAAGGCTTTCGATCTATTTATGGTTTCACAAACTCGGAAGCAAACCATCTTTGTGGCTCTAGCGAAGGACCTCGAGGTTTATGCCACTGTTGTGGATGGGAGGTTGGAGAGTTGTCATCGTGTAATTTTACCGTTACATGTGTAAACAAAGCAGCTAAATGTTGGCATTTCCCAGTTCCAGCTTTACATGAACATTGAGTGGTAACTTCAATGCTGTCTTCTTCGGAACCATCAAATACAATTCTTAGTTTATGTGGTGCTTCGGTTTTCCTCATCGAGCGATAACATCTTGCTTTTACAACGCAGCAATCCTCAGAAAACAATATTTTGATGTTCTCGAGGTATGTTTCCAGGTAGTACTTGTCTCCTTTTTTCCTTCCCTTCTTGCTTTCGAGCCACTTATTTGCAAACTCTAAAATAGATCTCTCGAAGTTTCCAGTCTGCAGCACATTTCTCTCTACACTTCCGCCATATTGAAACTTCGTACCCCCAGTTTCCAGTCCTCTCTCGGCGGGCCCCATTTTGGAGAAGGGTCTATTGACAAGAATTGCTCAAATTGCTGTCAACATATGTTTTGATGTTGATTTTCAAGATTTGATAGTTTCTATTGGTCTAGGTTGTTTGATTTTGTGATGCAAAGCTTCAAGATTCATCTTAAATTTTGAGCTCCAAAAGTGGCATTTTGACGGAATTCGGTTATTATCGATTTTCTCGTAAATAAATCGATATTCAGCCAAACAAAGAGACCCTACTAGGGGTAAATTCCGACAAGTGACATGGCCTTGAAACGGCGACATGAGAGCTATGAATTGGCAATGAACGACAGACTACTCCAGCAAAATAGAGAAAGCGACACCCATAGCAACATAGACTGACAACGAATTTCGGAACTGAGAATGCAGTGATTGTTTTAAACATCTAAGTCAAAGTGAAGATGCATTTCCAGAGTTTAAATGTGTTTTTGTCTCTCACGCACAATGTCAACGGGTCATTGAATAAATCGAGTCCGGCATTGCTGAGTATTTTTTTTCACTCTCAGCTGAGTGAGCAGCGCCCTAAAACACCTAAAAACATGCTTAAGGAAAAAGGAAAGAGATCTTCGATCATCTGCTTCATACTTTTATTAGTGGGTCACCAGTAAAAGAATATGAAGCTGTATTATCAACAAATGGCATTATGGAAGGAAAAGAGAGACAGGGGAAAGCTGCCAAGGTCTTCTCATCTTCGGCAGAAGATAAGGGTTGCGCCAAATTCAAAGGAAGATTAAAGATAGGAGAGATTATCTGATTGAGGCCGTTGAGATTTTGAGTTAAAGAACGGTTGTTAAACATAAACATGGTAAAAATAGTCATAGGTTCGATTGTACTTTAGGTCCAAATACTGACTGGAA
>Ga0126339_10000008_pt1 | contig 62559 bp, 84 predicted proteins | sample OrbTmetagenome_2_FD_92532 | JGI IMG/M metagenome (GOLD analysis project Ga0126339, IMG submission 92532) | Coral microbial communities from Petempiche,Puerto Morelos, Mexico - Orbicella T R C metagenome | ecosystem: Host-associated > Invertebrates > Cnidaria > Coral | place: Petempiche,Puerto...
GGCCTTAATTTACGAAGAAAATTCGTAAATCGTAATTCGTAAATCGCACACTTGGACACGTAAAAATCGGGGGTTCCAATATATAGAGAACAATATCAATATCTTTCTTCTAGGTAAATGTATATATACCAGGGGGTTATAGCGATTAATGTTATGATGACTTTGATCTAAATCAATCTAACGTAACATTAGCGGTACTTAAGTCTATATATATCAGGCAGTTAGGCGTTTCAGAAAGATTGATATAGATAGCTATCCTTGAGCACCCCCCATTTTTCATGTCCAAGTGTGCAATTTACGAATTGGCGGCCGAAAGTAAAAAAAATGCCCTGTGCGCCATTTAAACCCTATTTTTGAGCCTCACTCGTAACAACTTTAAATTTTGGCGCAATCGTCCACTTCGCACACTTGGACATGAGGGCCATTTCTAGGGCCATAATGAGAATCTCTAGCAATTAGTTTAAAATAGGGTCATGTACGGCCTAGACCACATTTGGCCACAGATCGTAATTAGGGGGGAGCTCAGGGAAGGGCCAGGTACCACGGGGAATGGGGAGGGCTCCTGTGGTACAGGGGGGTACCACGCACCACAGGGGGAATTACGGGGAACCACGAGAAATCATAGGACCCCCCGTGCACCCCTGAGTTACGATAGGGTAGTATTGGATCCCCTGTGGAACGATGAGGTCCCCTGGGGTACGATAGGGAAGATCTCAGGATTATAAGGAAGGGGGTGTTCTGAGATAGTTTCCTTGCCCTTCCCACACATTTTTTCCATTTTTTATTTTTGTTACGTGTAATTACGTGTTATACTCCCTTCTTCCCAAACCAAGGAGCGTGCATGAAAGCCCTCGAAAAAGAGATCGTCGCCAAGCTGAAGACGATCACCAACCGGAGCGACCTGACCCTCAGCGACCTCATGGAGTGGAGCAGTAGCGAAGACATCGTCCGCAAGAACTCCGAGCCCGGCGAGACCGTCTACTACATCCCCGAGCTCGGCCTGTGGGCAGCCGTAAAGGACGCGTAACATGCCAATCACCGACGTCACCGAGAGCAACGACCCCAACAAGCCCGACCTAGTACACGTGACGGTGCCTCTGCCGTCCATGTCCCAAGAAAACGTCAATTCCAGGCTGTCGGTCGACATGCGCACCGCGTGTGTCCGCCTCCGCGTGGACACCAATCACAACACCGCCGTGTACTTCATGGGCCCCTCTGCTGTTCGTGATCTTCACCGGACCCTGGGCAAGATGCTGCAGATCTATGATCTCGCAGAAGAGAAGGGGTAGTGACATGTTCCGTATTTCCGCAGCTGCCAGGCACCAGCTCAGAATGTCGAAGTTCTGGCTCGACATGACCCCTCGCCAGATCGCGCAGTTTCACGCTGCTACCGTGAGCACCCCCATCATCCCCTACGACCTGGTCGTTATGTGCATCATGCTTGTGACCACACAGACCTGTCCGCCAGGCCCCGGCGAATATTCCAACCATCGGATCCTTCGCACCCATGTTCCCGACGTGCCCACGCATCCCTACGCTATCGCGCGTCTACTGCCCCGGCAGCATCAGCACATGCTCATGGACGTGGTGCCTGACGCGCTTACCCCTCTGCCCCGTGCCCAGGACGACGACCAATGATTGACGCCCTGCTCGAGACCGTGGTAACGCCGCCCCTCGTTCTGCTCATACTCGTGGCCATCCTAGGCGTCGCCCGTGTGGTGTACCTCGCCACACGGCCACCGTCGTCAGCCCTCGCCAGAGCCAAGGACGAAGAGTACGCCCGTCGCGTGGCTGAGCACTACCGAGAGCAGCACCGTAAGTACGTGGCGGCCAACGAGCGGCACCGCCGGCTAACCGCCGCTATAGAAAAACGTGAGACCCTCCGCGATCGCCGTCGCTGGGCACATAACGCTGCCAGCCGGCGGATACTCACGCGACGAATCTACCAACTGTTTCCCATAACTTAGGAGACCGCCCGTGGCTTACGTCATCCTGCCCACTGAGATTCTCGCCGCTGACAATCAGCGTGCGCACCACCTCACCGTGTACCCTACCCCCGCGGCTGCGACGATCTTTGGCGGCTGCCGTGACATCACGCCCATGCCAGCCTTCGAGCTGTGGGAGGTCGCGCCCAGCACCACCGCCCTCGGTGGCGCCCCCGTGGCTGAGCGTATCACCGGCGCCCTACCCTTCCCCTGCTATCACACCGTCACCCTGGTCAACAGGCTCACCGAGCAGTACAACATGTCCGAGGTGCTTAACCTCGCGTGTTACAACCTGCTGAGCTACCTGCTCGATGCTCGTGGTGATAGCCTTAGCGAGGACGAGGTTTCGTTCCTGCGTCAGTACCTCAGCCTGCCCATCAGCGTGGTGCGTCCTCCTACCGGCACCGCCCCGTGGATGAGCCTGCTGGCGCCTGGTGCTAACCCCCGCCGGCACCATAAGGCCAGCGCTATCTACGCGGCGGTCAAGCACTACAACATGACCTCCCATGAGATCGCCGGCATCACCACCGTCGTGCCCTGGCTAGAGGGGGTTTCGCCGTGATCCAGCACATCTATGAGGGGTTCTTCATCTACCGGGGCAAGGTCAAGAGCTTCGGGCTGTTCCTGAGCCCTCAGCACCTTGAGGAGTATGCGCAGAACCAGCGAGTTCAGGAGCCCGCGCTGCGTGACGACTGGACCGCTGACGTGTGCATGGGCTCCGTGCACATGCGTAAGATCGAGGTCGCTGGCGTACAGGCTGTGGCAGAGAGGCTGGTCGGCGAAAACGCCCTGCTCGCAGCTGAGTCGGAGCTTGACGCTTCTAGCTCAGCGCTTGGCCCTGAGCCTTCCGCGGACGAGTCGCTGCAGATCTGCCCCCGGCCCACCACTAACCAAGAGCGTGTAGCGGGGTGGGTAGACGTCCGTAACCGCATCAACACCGCGTTCGCTAGCATGGACAGGTTCTGCCCTGACGGCTTCGGCTACGCCCTCGTGGAGTGCGTCGGCCATCCGACCCATGAGCTGCACCTTCGGTTCATCGCTGATGACGGGGGCATGGCGAACATGTCGTTCCATCTGGGCAAACACCAGGTGGACGATACGGTGGGCCGGCTCAAGAACTTGATCACCCTGCTCGAGTGCTATAGGGACGAGTCCTAGCTTTTACACGTAACACTTTACACACGTTCGTGCGTGTGTTACGATTCCCGTTCACCCTAAACAGGAGAGACGCATGGAGCACCAGAGTGAACAAGATCTTCGTGATGCCGCCCTTATCCTGAGGCGCCTGGCCCACAACACAGAAGATGATGACACCCGTGACCGGCTCAAAGAGGCCCGCCGTGATCTCTTGGCGGCGGCTGAGAAGCGGCGCATCGCAGAAAACCCGCCGTTGATAGACCGCATCGAGCTCCTTCTCCATAAGCGGCTGGACCTGGACGACGAGGTTCGTAAGGTCCTCGCTGACACCGTGCCCGTGCTGCATCTCATATCAGAGGCTTCCCCCGTGGTGTGGCAGGTGCTTCGCCATTCCAGAGGGCGCCGGTACGAGGTGCTCTTCATGTCCGATGTGCGTGATGAAGTCTATAGCTTTGCCGAGGGCCGCCGGTCGACGGAGGAGCTGTTCATCCGTCAGATCGAGACCACTCCGTATGGCGGGTTTCAGGCCTCGAAGGAGCTGATCGGTGATGACCCCATGTTCAGCATTTATGAAACAGGGGGTGGTCGGGTGGAGATGGTGACTTACAAGGTCGGGCCCGGCAAATTCTCCCAGGGGCACTCGATCGAGATCTCCACCGATGATCTGAAGGGGATGCCCATCACGATGCACAGCAGATACTACAAGACGCGGCTCGACGCTTACAAGGCGGCCAAGGCTACTGTCTTGCAACGCCTGGCGTTCATCATCGATTCGGCTCCGTCCACCTCTGGTGTAGACACGGCGCGCCGGCTTCTCGAAGGGGTGGAGAACCTACCTCTGCAGAGGAGCACGCCGTGATGAAGTATTTCTTCGTTGGCACTTTGGGTCTGATTCTTATCGGATTCATGCTCAGCACCATTTCCACAGAACCTACTGTGTTGGACGAGGGGGAGCTCGTCAGTCCTACCGGTGACTGGCCTCGACAGAGCTACTGCATCGCCGGCAAGTGGTATGAGCTCCGCGAGGTGCAGCCTGATGGCTCGTTGGTCTTGAGTCCGTTGGACTACCGCGGAGAGTTGTACTACGACGACTCACTCACGGTAGTCATGCTGATCGATAACATCATCAGCGTTAGTGCCGATGAAGGTGTTGTTCAGGCGGATATCAGGTACTTGCCCAGACTGTTACAGACCCTGGGGCATATTGACGACCTGATAGAGACCGGCGGCGTCGACGACCAACGAACAGTCAACATGAAAGCGATGGATAACGATGAGTGATGTCAAAGAAGGCGTGATGGTGGACGCCTGCATGTGCTGTGAAACTCAAGACCCAGAGGGTGTGCACTATCGCTCTCAGCAGTGGAACAACACTATCGAGGTCTGCCGGGTGTGCTGGAATAGCCAGGGCTGCGTGGCCGCCGAGTTCCCGCAGACGCTGGATCACAACACCCAGGCGATCATCCGCCACATCAGCGCCGTGGCTAACCACCTGCTGAGCCGGTTAGAGCCCACGAACATCGTCAACCAGGTGGTCGGTGAGCCGCACGTCGACGCGCCGACCACGCTCGATAACGTGTCAACTCCCTACCACCGTAGCTGCCCGCGGTGCGGTACTGATATGCACGCTCTAGCTATCGGTTGGCAGTGCCCTCGGTGCGCGACAAGGATCAACCTATCATGAGCGTTACCTGTCCCTACTGTCATAACTTCGCCAGCCTCATGACGGGTGATCAGCTCTACCCCGGCCGCGATGATCTTCGGTACAAGAAGTTCTGGGTCTGCGAGCCGTGTGACGCCAGGTGCGCCGCTGACGTAAACGGCAAACCCACCAGCACCATGGCCAACAAGGCGCTACGCGTGGCTCGCATGGCAGCGCATTACGCCATCGATCAGCTCTGGAAGAAAGGTCACATGTCACGTAGCAAGATGTACGAATGGCTAGCCTGGGCTATGCATCTTCGCGCGGACGACTGCCATGTTGCGCTCTTTACGGCGTCTCAGTGTCGGCGGGCTGTTAAGCTGGCTGAGGGCAAGATGAAGGAGTTCGAGAATGAAGGCGACTAAGACCTATGTGATTTGTGTCACCGTGATCGTAATCGCGGTAGCCATGGCTGTTCTCACGTACCAGAAGGGTGAGGCAGAGCGTGCTGCTGTTTACGAGGCCGTGGTGTCGTCTGAGGTTGTTCAAAAGCTGATAGCCGAGAATGGGTGCACCGCGGTAGGGCTCGTTGATGAGGCGTTTATCTTCAGCGGTGGCTGTAAGAATAGCTGGTTTGTCGAAAGCTACGCCTACGAGGGCCAGAACCTCATCAACTTCCAAGTCGATGTTCGGTACATCGAGGCAACGGGATCTTGGATCATCTACGACCTGAAGGTTTACTAATGCGAGAGACCTACGTCAGTAAGAACTTCCGCAGTGATTCGTTGAAGCTACTATACCTAGCGCAGCGGATCGTTCGAGAATACATGGGGCAGGGCTACACCCTGACCCTGCGTCAGCTGTACTACCAGTTCGTGGCCCGTGACATTATCGAGAACAGCGAGAGGTCGTACAAGCGCCTGGGCGGTTTGATCAATGACGGCCGCCTAGCTGGCTACATCGACTGGGAAGCCATCGAGGATCGCACACGTGAGGTCAGCATCCTATCGCACTGGAATCACCCGTCTGACATCGTCAGGGCCTGTGCCGAGCAGTTCGCTCTCGACAAGTGGCGAGAGCAGCCCAACTACGTCGAGGTTTGGGTTGAGAAGGAAGCCCTCGCTGGCGTCATCGAGCCTGTGTGCGAAGAGTTCGACGTGCCGTTCTTCTCGTGCCGTGGTTACCCCAGCCAGTCGTCTGTGTGGCGTGCTGGCCAGCGCATGAAGCACGTAAACGGCGAGCCCCACATCCTCCATCTGGGCGATCACGATCCCTCAGGGATCGACATGACCAGGGACATCGAAGATCGAATCTACCTGTTTGCCCAGCGGCCTGTGGTTGTACGTCGGCTTGCGCTTAACATGGACCAGATCGAAGAATTCAAACCGCCTCCGAATCCGGCCAAGCTCACCGACAGTAGGGCACTGGATTACGTTCGCCAGTACGGACGTAGTTCATGGGAGCTGGATGCACTAGAACCTAAGATCCTGACCGACCTGGTCGCCGAGGAGGTCATGCGGCTCCGGGATGACACGTTGTGGGACGAAGAGGTTTCACGAGAAGAGCGTTACAGGTCCAAGCTGCGAGATATCGCCGCTAATTTGTAGTGAGGAGTTACTGATGCCTGATTCTCTTCGTAACTCAGTGTTAACCTTCGCTAAGGCGATGGAAAACGAGCTGCTCGAGAACGCGCATAAGGGGTCGTGGGTGGATTTACCGATCCAATACCTACTGACCCGCCTAGACGAAGAAGTTGCTGAGCTACGAGCTGAAGCACTATGCGGCAATCCGTGCCCCGTGAACACTATCAAGGAAGCTGCTGGCGTGGCCAACTTCGCTATGATGATCGCCGACCGCATCTGTAGTGATGCGTTTCAAGAACAACAGGAGAACAAGAAATGCTGAATATTCGTTACATCGATGCAGTGCCGTATCACCTGATCGCAGCGGAGAACAGTAATAAGATCGCTTTCAGAACTCCGATGCACGCGACGAATGATCTACGTATCGCCCTGGTGGAAAAAGTCAGTAAGGTGAGGGTTACCACCATGCGCAGTAGCAGTCATTCGATAGACTTGGACCTGAAGACCCTGCCGCTCGTGATCAGAACGCTGCAGGACATCGAACTGTTCGATCGCCAGTATGGAGGCAGCGGCGAAATTCCTGATGTGGCCCCGCTGGTTCCGATCGACATCGAGTTCACGCTTACCCGTTTGCGAGAGGTGGTCGATAACAGTAACGACCCCATCGACAGCGCTACGCGCGAGAGGCTCCTGAAAATCGCGGACTTCTGTAACAGGCTGGCCTGTCGTACCGGCGAAGACGAGAGGGCGTAACATCGTGAAATTGATATGGTGCACTTCGTGCAATTCTATCTTCTCGCTGCGGATCGGCACGGTAAAAACCTGTGATTGCGGTGAGTGCAAGGGTCAGTACATCGATAATCGTATAGCTGAAGCCAGCGGTAAGCATGCGGTACATATCGGCATGGGTACTGGTGCTCTGTACCAGGCCCTTGAGAGGCTTGTTACGTTCGGCCCTTCGGAGCTACGAGAGTTCTACATCAAGAAATGCCCTGTCATCACCTGGCTGCGTCCGTCAACTGGTTTCGGCAATCCCCATACGCGGGAGATGCGTGATGAGTGACTTCTATCCGTGCAAGCTCTGCGGCGCTTTTCCCGAGGTTGAAGAGGGCAATGTCAGTGTGTTCCACCCTGAGGGAGACTGCCGAATGGTGGAGTACCTCCACGGCTCGGACCAAGGTATGTATGGGTGGGACTGGCAAACCCTCATGGAGCCCAAGGTCACCGGAGACCATGATGAAGGCTAGTGTCTGCTCTCAAAGGGTCGCTAGAGCTTCTGAGTTGATTCGTAACTCAGGTATATCGATGGCTGAGTTACGTGAACAGCTGCCGCGCTTACGTTTGACCACCCTCTATCACGTGCTCAAGAAGATCGACAAGCAGGAAGAGAGACCATAGTGGGTTGTGGATGTATCTACGTCGATGTTGAGTGCGGTGAACGCATTGTTCATAAGGCTCATCGTTGGCAACGTCAATGGCACGAGCTGAAGTGCGACGAATGCGGTCGCGTGATTCAGCCCGGTGAGAAGTACGAGCACGTCGAAGCGATCTGGGGCGAGGGTCGACCGCTCGAGGTTCATCGTACTTGTGTTATCTGCCATGAAATCCGTGAAGAGTTTTTCTGTTACGGCTACATCTATGGCATGGTTTGGGAAGATATCCGAACCCACTTCGAGGAGTTGGGAGACGATATCCCTAGCGACTGCATCGCCAAGCTGTCCAAGCCAGCTCAGGAGTACCTGTGCGATGTTATCGATCAATGGTGGGGGGAGGTGAACGATGACGAAGAGTGAGCGTAAGCAACGTCACGAGCTGTTCGTTCGCGTACAGGATATTGTTAACGGGGCTGGTGGAGGGTTCCACCATCCTGATGACGACCTTTTGTGCGTGGACGTACTATCACGCGCTATCCCAGCGCTGCAGGCTACTTTCGACCCTAACAAGGACAACTTTGCCTGCCTGTGGTTCCAGTGTAACTTAAACCTTTACGCCAGCATCAACGAAATTGTTGAGTTCTACTGGCGGATGGGGGTCAGGGCATGAAAAAGCTGCGAGACTTGATGGGAGGCTGGATCGGCGGTCTAGCGTTGGCCGTGGTTGCCTGCGTAGCCATGCTAGAGTGCGTGACAGTTGCCGATAACTTTCAAAACTCAGAGCAGTTTTCTGGTCAGCTGTTCTATGTCATGTTCGCTCTGATGGCGATAGTTTGCGCAGTGGTTGCAGGCTTATCGTTATTCAACGTAGGGGCCGGTGTGTTTGCATGGTTCCGGGGTAGTTGTCGTCCGTCACTGCCAGTGCCTCTAGAGGAGGATGACGTAGAGTGGATCGTCAATGATATCGGCGAGCTCGGGGTGTTCATCGACGGTCAGGCATTTTTTCTCTACAAGGGGGAGTCGCTGCAGTATCAGGACCCCTATCACGAGGATGATGGTACCCGTATGAGGTACCGATTGGTGGGTAAACGAGAATTCGGCGAGACTTGTAGCCCAAATCCGTCGTTGCCTCAGCCCCACCGTTACACGAGGGGTGACGGCTGGACGCCGTTGCCCAAACCCTACATCCGGGAGGACAACGATGGCTAACGAACAGGATCTCAACACCACCCATGGCAGCGAGCACTCCGGGGGTTCCGGCGGTGACAACCATATCGATGGTAACACCGACCTGACCGCTGGTCTGCCCACGGCGTGCTTCATGTGCCACACCCAGGCTGATGGCTTGGCCGGAGCCGAGAAGGCGTTCGACGACAACCTCGGCACCAACTACGTGTCGGCCAACTACCCCTTCGACATCCTGTGGCAGACACCCGGGGCGTTCATCGGCGTCGAGTTCCTGCATCCTCAGGCCATCGCCGGCATCACCCTGAAGGCTCCCTCGGTGTCCGGACCTCCGGCCTACAACTTCATGGGTATGCCCGCGGTGTTCGAGATCCAGGTCAGTGATGACGGCATCGAGTGGCAGACCCTGGACCTGGTGGACCATGTCCACGGCCCTCACTACATGCCGTATGAGTCCGGCGAGGAGCGGTTCATCGGTATCCCCGAGGATCTTTGCCCCGGTCGCCCGTACAAGTTCATGCGTCTGGCCATTCACCGCACGTTCGGCCGCGTGCACAACTCCAACAACAACCCGGTGGTGTACATCAACGAGATGGAAGTGCACCCCTACATCTTCTAGACATGGCGCGGGGGCCTTCGGGCCCCCACGTTTGGAGGAACGATGAAGATCATCACACAGGGTTTTCAGGTGCTCACCGACATCGATGGGCCGGCTATGCTGCGCCGCATCGAGGCCGCTGGTCGCACCTGTTACAAGAGCGAGGACAAGATCACCGATGATTCCGCCGAGCGGTTCGTGCGGATGATCACGCACCAACGGAAGCACCACTCGGTGCTGGAGCACGAGTCGATTTCGGTGCGTGTTATCTGTGATCGTGGCATCAGCCACGAGATCGTGCGTCATCGCATCGCTGCCTACTCGCAGGAGTCGACCCGCTTCTGCAATTACGGCAAGGAAAAGTTCGGTATCGAGATAGCCGTCATCGAGCCGCCCGGCTTGTTGCCTAATGGAGTGGCGTATAACGCCTGGGTCAGTTCTGTACGATGTGCAGAGGCGGCGTATTTCAGCATGCTAGAGGCAGGAGTTAAGCCGCAGATCGCTCGCTCCGTCCTGCCCACCTGCCTGAAGACCGAGCTCGTGGTCACGTACAACCTGCGGCAGTGGCGTCACTTCTTCACGATGCGGTGTGCTCGCGATGCCCACCCCCAGGTGCGTGAGATTGCTATTGGTTTGCTGTCGCAGTTCTCGGCGAGCATTCCTGTGGTCTTCGAGGATCTCGCCGCCGAGTACGTTACGGCGACAGGCTCATGATGCCGCGGCCGTGCAAGATCTGCGGCAATGTGCCCGAGGTGAGAACCGAAGGCGGTGCGAAGGTGGTTTTCCACCCTGAAACGCCGGGCCTCGATTGCGTAGTGCCGTCTTACGCCATCGGGTTCGACAGGTGGCAGAAGCTGATGGCCCCGGATGCGCGCATGTACGCTTTTACGGGCTCTATTCTGCAGACTGGTATTCGAGAGAACAACGTTGCGTTGTACACCATCGGCAAGAACTTGGCTCTCGTGCTACAGGAAATTCACGGTGAGCTGGAGTTTCCGGTCCTTGAAGAAAATAGGGGTTGACCCTCGTAACTGTTACGGGTATACTCTGTTTCTCTTCGGGAGGCGAACGACTTGATGCTAACGAGGCACCCACACCCCGTGGGACCAACAACTGAGACCTTAGACCGGCGATGTCGAGGCCCCAGCGCTGCCGTAACGCCGGGCAGGTGCGGGCCGACGCAGGGCGGCGGACCCTGGCAGTTCCCGTAGCCTCCCACTCCATGCTACTGTGAGACCCCTGGCGCTCTGCCGGGGGTCGAACTTTTTCAGAGAGGAATCACCGTGAAACGACTCATCTTCCTGGTCATGGTCCTGCTGGTCCTGGCGGTACCTGCCGCGGCGCAGACTTCCATGGTCAACATCGAGTGGACCCCTCCCACCGAGGGCTCTCCGGCGGTCGAGTACATCGTGCACATTTCCCAGGATGGTGGCCCCTTCGGCCCCATTGCGACCACCACCGAGCTGTCGGTGCAAATTCCTCTGGCCGTGTTCACCAACGTAGTGGCGCGTGTAGCGGCGATCGACGAGCTGGACAGGCAAGGGCCCTGGGCTGAGTCCGAGCCTTATGTCGTTGATCCTGGGCCGCCTGGGGCGCCGCAGAGTGTGACCGTCTCAGGAGGCTAGTGGTGAGGATCGGGGTGCTGAAAAGCCCTTGACGGTTGGGCACCCCGATCCTACTATCCAGATATGGCGAAACGGAAACGAAGATACCGGGTAACCGACAGTGACTTGATTGAGATGGGCCGGCTGGACCTGACGGTGTCAGAAGGCGCAGCTCTCATGAACATGCCCGTAGGGCCCCTGCAGCGCCTGCTGGAAGGTAATGACCAAGCACGCGCCCTGGTCGAGCGTGGTCGTGCCCTGGGTCGAGCTCAGCTGAAGCGAAGCCAGTTCAGCAAGGCCCAGACGGATGCCAAGACCATGGAAAACGTTGCCAAACAACGACTTGGCCACCAACCGGCTTCTGGTGGTTCGAGCGTGAATGTCAACGTGGGTGGGGGCCCTCCGGACCCGGAAACGCATCTGGATGTATCCAAGCTACCTAAGGATCAGCGAGATCAGCTGCGGCGCATGCTCCAGATGATGGACGACCCCAATCGCATCCCCGCTAACATATCATGAGGCTGCCCAAGCACTTAGATCGTGAGCGTATGCTGGCGGACCTGGACAAGGTAGACGCTGAAGAATCGCTCATGGAGTTCATGCAGCAGGCCTGGCACGTTCTCGAGCCGGGCCGGCAGCTTATTAGGGGCTGGGCTCTGGACGCTATCGCTGAGCACCTGCAGGCGGTCACACGGGGCGAGATCCGGAAGCTGCTCATCAACGTACCGCCGGGCATGTCGAAGTCCCTGCTGACCTCTGTGCTGTGGCCGGCCTGGGAGTGGGGGCCGAAAAACAACCCGGACTATCGCTATCTTTGTTTCGCGTACAACGATAATCTCACCATTCGGGATAACCGAAAATGCCGTAACCTCATACTTTCCAACTGGTACCAGGAGAGGTGGGGAGATCAATTCGGCTTGGTGATCGACCAGAACGCCAAGACCAAGTTTGAGACCGACCGCACGGGGTTCAAGATCGCATCCTCCGTGGGCGGTGTTGGTACTGGTGAGCGTGGTGACCGGTGCATTATCGACGATCCTCACGCGGTCAAGGACGCTGATTCGCCAGCCAAGCTCGCATCAAGCCTCACCTGGTTCACGGAGACGCTGCCCACGCGCATCAACGATCCCAAAACCGCGGCGTTCGTGGTGATCATGCAGCGTGTGCATGAGCGGGACGTGTCAGGCTTGATTCTCGAGGAAGACTTGGGTTATGAGCACCTTATGCTGCCCATGGAGTATGAGCACGATCATCCCTATAAGTCCACTACTTGCATAGGTTTCCGTGATCCACGTACCGAGGATGGCGAGCTTCTATTTCCTGAGCGGTTTACTCCCGAGTACATCGAGGATGACTTGAAGCCGAGCCTGCAGGCCGAGGGCGGTGATTATGCCGTGGCCTCGCAGCTGCAGCAGCGGCCGGCCCCCCGTGGCGGTGGCATGATGCAGAAGGATTGGTTCACCGTTGTTGATGCCCTGCCTGAGCGTGTTCAGCGGCGCTGCCGTGGTTGGGATCTCGCGGGCTCGAAGGAAAAGCGGGCGGCCTACACCGCTGGTGTGCTCATGAGCCGGGCCAAGGAGGGGGACCGCTATATCTATTATATTGAACATGTTACGCGGGAAAAGGGTGAGCCACACGAGGTCGAGAGCATGATTCTGGACTGCGCGGACAACGACCCGCAGAACACCCGGATCGATTTGCCTCAGGACCCTGGGCAGGCCGGTAAGAGTCAGATGGCTTACCTGGTGGGCCGGCTGGTCGGGTTCGACGTGCACTATTCCCCGGAGAGCGGTGATAAGGTCATGCGGGCCTCGCCCCTGGCCGCTCAGGCCAAGGCCGGCAACGTGCGTGTGGTGAAGGGATCCTGGAATAAGGCGTTTTTTGCGGAGCTTGAGGTCTTTCCCAACGGTACCTATAAGGATCAGGTAGATGCGGCCAGTCGGGCGTTTGCGGCCCTGATCCCCCCGCGCCGCCCCCGCCTGGCTCCAGCGGCGCCCAAGATCGTTACTGCGAATTCTTACGAATAACGACCTTTTTCTTAGGTCGGGGTTCGGCGAGGACACGGTCAACTACTCGCCTGCTTAGCTGTAACTGCCTACGAATAGATGCTTTACTGAAGCCCATGTCGTTCAGCTTCCAAATCTCAGCTCGATTTTCGCGAACTTTTTGCCCCACCTTCGGCGATCGACGCCGGCCCCGGGCCCACTCGAGATTGGACGCGACCACATTGGCCGGATTGCCGTCTTTGAACCGGACGATGGCGCCAGTCGGCCGTTTACCGCAGAACGCCTCAGCAACCACTCGGTGCAGGTAGGGCTGAGTGCGTGAATCGCCTGGCCGGCTCAGCTGGACCTGTAGCCGGCGGCGCTCGCCCTTGCCCGCCCAATGAGCTTTCACTAGGCGGTTTTCGGTGCAATACCTACCTTTACATCGGCGTACCAAACCGGTAGCGCTCACCTCGTAAATACCTTCGTAACCAACAACATCGCGCCATTCCATGGTTGACGTATCCTTGTCGATGAGGCATATCTGTACCGTATGGTGCATTGTAGCACCGACGTGCTCATTTGTGCAAGGAGTTTTCGATGGCCTCGTTACAGGAACTGTTCAGCGGCAGACAAGCTGCCCCTCAACGTAAGCTGGGCGTTTCCGGTACCGCGGTGTTCGGCGGCTATGTGCAGTCGAATGAAAAAAATGCGAAGCTTACAGGCCGTAACCGCTACATCACGTTCAGTGAGAATTTGGCCAACGTCGACATCATCGGTGCCGGCGTTCGTTATTTTCTGAACCTGATCGCCAGGGCTGCTTGGAGTGTAGAGCCGGCCAACGATACACCAGAAGCCCAAGAGCTGGCCGATTTCGTGCAGAGTGTCATCGATGACACGGACACGCCCTGGGAGCGCATCGTGCGCCGCGCCGCCATGTACCGCTTCTACGGGTTCTCGATCCAGGAGTGGACAGCCAAGCGCCGACCTGATGGCCGCATCGGCCTGCTCGATGTGGAGCCCCGGCCGCAGCACACTATCGAGCGCTGGTCTTGCGATGACTCTGGCGAGGTGCTCGGCATCATCCAGCGTAGCCCGCAGACTCAACGTGAGATCCCAATCCCCCGCACCAAGATCGTCTACCTGGTGGACGACAGTTTGAACGACTCGCCTGAGGGTCTTGGCCTGTTCCGGCACATGGTGCGCACCGCCGCGCGCGTGCTACGTTACGAAGACTTGGAGGCCTTCGGGTACGAGACCGACCTCCGTGGCATCCCCGTGGGCAGGGCCCCCTACGCCATGCTCGATGAGATGGTCAAGAACGGTGAGATCAGCGATTCTGAACGTAAGCAGATTCTTGAACCTATGGAGACCTTCATCCAGAGGCATATCAGGAGCCCTGAGTTGGGCTTGCTGCTGGATAGCCAGGTTTATGTGACGACCGATGAGCGCGGCACCCCTTCAAGTGAGAAGTTGTTCGACTTGGAGCTCCTGACTGGTTCTAGTCAGGGTCATCAGGAAGTCGCTCGAGCCATCGATCGTATGAACCATCAGATCGCCCGTTTGATGGGTGTCGAGAACCTGCTGCTCGGTGATGACGGTGTAGGCTCGTTCGCGTTGAGTCGTGACAAGAGTCACAACTTCTTCCTAGTCGTCGACTCCACCCTTGGCGAGATCTCTTCCGCGTTCACGAATGACCTACTGCGCCCCTTGTGGGAGCTGAACGGGTTCGACGAGGAATTGATCCCCACCTTCCGCGTCAGTGATGTGCAGTTCCGTGACACCGAGCAGCTTGCTCGCATCGTGCGTGATCTGTCGACCGCTGGTGCTACCTTTATGCCCGGTGATCCGGTGATCAACGAGGTCCTGAAGCTGGCCGGTTTGCCGGAGCAGGATCCCATGGAGCCGGAGGAAGATGATGCCCTCGGCCCCCGAGATCCCGCCGAACAGCCTGGATCTGCCGATCAAAACGAGGAGACTGACGATGGCCCTGGTAGTCGGGACGAATAGCTACCTGGACGCTGCTACGGCGGATACCTATTTCGCCGATGCGCTGCACGCGGCTTCTTGGGATGCGGCGACCTCGGACACCAAGGATAAGTCTTTGGTGACGGCTACCCGGATGATTGACCGTCAGCGATTTGCCGGCGCCAAGACTGATCCGGCCCAGGCCCTCGAGTTCCCTCGCACTGGCTTGATGTACGCCGATGGTACTGAAGTGCCGTCAGACTCCGTACCCCAAGAGGTCATTGATGCTACCGCCGAACTTGCCTTGGCGCTGATTGAGAATGCCAACATCCAAACCCAGGCTGATACGGGAAGTAACACCAAGCGTGTGCGTGCCGGATCGGCTGAGATCGAGTTCTTCCGACCTACTACCGGCGGCCGGTTCCCGACCATCGTGCAGGAGTTGTTGCGGGATTTCCTGACCTCTGGCGCGGTGCGTGCTTTCGCTTCCGGCACCGATGTGGATAGTGAGATCGAGGATTACGACCTCAACACGGGGTTCTAGTATGCCTGACATCTTTGGAGTCGACATCGCAGGCCAAATCAACGATGCCCTTGGGCCGTTGGTTTTCGCCGTGGTTCTTCATAAGGTGGAACCTGGAACCCGTGATCCTGGCAACCTGAGCGCTGGCACACAACCGACGACGACCGACCACAATTGCCGTGGATTCATCGACGAATACAGCGATTACCAGCGCCGAGAGACTCGTGTCAACAGTGGAGATCGTAAGGCTGTTATTCTCGGGGCCAGTTTGCCTGATGGTGTGGTACCGGAGCCTGGTGATCAGATCACGGCCGAGAACGCTCTCTGGCACATTTACGATGAGGGTGACGCTGTTGTGCGTGATCCCGCAGGAGCCACCTATGAATGTCGCGTTCGTTAAACAGCGGGACGACCTCGGTGACGCGCTGGAGAGGCTGCTGGATAACAGCGAGCCCCGGCTACGCCGAGCGTTCCTTAACGCTGTGCAACGAATGCGAGACCGGGCTACCCTCGAGGAGCTAGCGGCGTTGATCGCCGTTGGAAGAATCGATGAAGCTGTGGAGTTGGTGGTAGGACTCGAGGAGATGGGGCCTCTGGCCGACGAAGTTCAAGATGCCTACATCGCTGCTGGGCGTGCGACTGCGGGTTGGGCCGGCCGTGCTGTTGCCCTAACAATCCGGTTCGACTTCACAAACCCGCGCGCTCAGCAGTATCTGCAAGATCAAGGCCTGCGCCTGGTTCAGCAATTCACCGCCCGGCAACGTGAAGCCACGCAGAGTGCTATCTTAGATGGCATCCGTCGCGGTCTCAATCCTCAGGATCAAGCCAGGGCTTTTCGTGACGTGCTGGGGCTCACTGAGCGCCAGGTGCAGGCCATCAACAACTTCCGAGAGCTCCTTGAGACGGGCAATCGTGATGTGCTAAATCGAGCCCTCCGTGATCGTCGGTTTGATCGGACCGTGGCTCGGGCGTTTGACCGTGGTGAGCCCCTGACCGAGGGGCAGATCAATACCATGGTCGACCGGTACCGTGAACGCTACTTGCGCTATCGGAGTGAGACCATCGCTCGTACAGAAGCACTCCAGGCGGTCAGCGGTGGTAGTGACGAGATGTTTCAGCAAGCTTTTGATAATGGCACGCTGGATCCGAACGACCTAGAACAGGTCTGGCGCACCGCTGCCGATGAGCGCGTGCGTGGCAGCCACAGCACGATGAATGGGCAAGTCCGCGCGCCGGGCGAGCCCTTCTTGACGGGAAATGGAAATGACATCAGGTACCCGGGGGATTTGGATGCCCCGGCAAGCGAGCGAGTTAACTGCCGATGCGTCCGAACAGTGAGGTTCAGGTCTGATGACGACACGTAAACCATCCGCTCTCCGGTTGCCCATGGCGGCCCGCGATCTTATCGCCACGGCCGAGAAATCTCTGGAAGAGTTTCCCCGTGACATTGACCTTCAGCCATTGGCGAAGGGCGAGCTACTGTCACTGGATCAGATCGAGGACCTTTACAAGTTCTTCTGCAAGAACGAGGGCTCGTACCAGCCTGAGGTAAAGGAGGATGACGGCGGGCTGACGGCAGGCACCGTTGTTTGGCTGCTCAAGGGTGGCCATCCTGCGCAACGGTGGGCTCGCCGCATCCTCCGACAGCACGACCGACTGCAGAAGCAGCGAGGCAGCGGCAGTGTGAGCCTGCCCACTATCATCGATGCACAGCTGGGCACTCAGTTCATCGGCGTGGGTGTTGTGGATGCTGATGAAGCTGCTGACTGGGCCATGGACGTGGAGGTGCCTTGCAGCATCATCAAGTCTCGAGATGGCAGCGGGTGGATGTTCCTGAACTACGACGAACTGGGTTCGGACGTCCGAGGGGATATCTTGCCCCAGTTTTCAGTGTCGGGCGATCTCGATATCGTCGAGGCTACCAAGTCTCGAGCTTGCGGGCTGCTCAAGGGGATCGACCAAGAAGAGACCTCGCAGTACGACGCTTACGAGTTGGATGCTAGCTCCGTTGAGCTGCTTGAGGATTTGACGGGCTATGAAATTCCCTTCGATCTGTGCGATGAGCCCGTGCTGTTCAAGCTGGCTGACACCGAAGCCACGGCTCAGGTGCTCAAGATCGACGAAGAGCTGGGCCTCGTGTTTGGCTGGGCGATCATCTGCAAGCTTCAGGGCGAGGAATTCTTCGATAGCCAAGACGATCACGTCCCTGAGGACGCTATGCTCGAAGCTGCCACCGACTTCATGCTGAAGAGCCGCATGGGCGGCGACATGCACGAGCGTGTGGATGGTGAGCCGGTGCCGCGGGGCACCATCGTGTTCGCTTTCCCGCTGACGGAGGACATCGCTAAGTCCTTCGGAATTGACTGTGACCGCACGGGCCTCATGGTTGCGATGAAGCCCGACTCGGACGAGATGCTGCAGAAGTTCCGCGATGGGACCTACACCGGTTTCTCGATCGGCGGGCGTTACATCGAAAGCGACTTTGAGGAGGTCAACGATGAATAAGCAGAAGCAGTACGACGACAAGAACGGCCGCCGTCGCCGTCGTCGTATGAAGAAGTTCTCGATGGCCGAGATCTCTGGCGTAACGCGACCGGCCCAGGGCCCAGCGCTTACCACGATCATGAAGAGTGACGATCTGGCCAAGATCTCGTTCGACGATGCTCTGCGGGCACAGCAGATGTCCCGTGAGATCATGGAAGCTCTCGATGGAATGTGGGAGCTGAACAGCGCCCTACGTAACTCCATCGAGTCAATCCTGGAGAACCCTGAGGATTACCCCAATCCTCAGGAGAGCATCCGCGAATCGATCGCCGCTTTCGGCGATGCTGTGGAGGAAATGACCTCCAATGTGACGGTAGTTACGAAGCAGTCCAACACTGACGGCGGATCTTTCACGGCCGCGGACTACGCTTATGTCCCCGACCCCGAATCCCCCGAGATGTGGAAACTGCGTCTGACCATAGAGCCTGGTGGTGCCCCCGATCCGCGCCTTGTGGAAGCGGTCACCCTCGCGCTCGGCCCTGACCCTGTGGTGAAGGGCGTGACCATTCCCGAGAAGGATCTTCCGGCTGTGCTGAAGCGAGTTGCCGATGCGTGGCTGGAATCCATCCCCAACGCTACTCGCGAGAATCTTCCTGAGGTTCTCAAGACCGAGGAGAGCTACACGATGACCGAGCAGGAAATCAAGGAGCTGCAGAAGTCCAACGAGGACATGCAGGCTCGACTCGCCAAGGCCGAGAAGGTCAGCGAGCTGACCGATGCGCAGAAGGCGCATTACGCCAAGCTGGACGACGCCGGCAAGGATGCCTTCCTGGCCAAGAGCGCTGATGAGCGGCAGACCGAGATCGATGATCTGGCCAAGGGCGATCCCGTGGTCTACACCGATGGTCTGGGCCAGGACTACCGCAAGTCCGATGACCCTCGCATGGTCAACATGGCCAAGCAGGCGGACAAGGACCGCGAGGCCGTGCAGAAGGCCAACGATCGCGCCGACGCCGCCGAGTACGCCAAGCGTGCCGGCGAACTCAGCAACCTCCCGGGTACCGAAGAGGTGAAGATCACCATGCTGAAGGCCATCGACGGTATCGAGGACAAGGATGCTCGCGAGGAGGCCCTCAAGGCTCTGAAGTCCAAGAACGCCGCCGCTTCCAGCGCGTTCGACACTCACGGTACCGTCGCCAAGAGCGAGGTGCAGGTGAGCGCCGAGGAAGAGCTGAACAAGCTCGCCGAGGCTTACGCCAAAGACAACGACGTGGAGTTCGCCGAGGCCTACACCAAGGTCCTGGAGACCGAGAAGGGCCAGGAGCTCTACGAGCAGTCCGCTGGCGAGTAGCCACGTCACCAGTTCACGAAGTCAGGGCAGTAATGCCCGAACTCCATTCAGGAGGTGCCCACCGTGGCGTATAGCAACAAGGTACAGGCCATCACCCTGCCCGCTCACGCGGATTACTCGTCCACCGGCCAGTTCCGGTTCGTGGACGTGAATTCCTCTGAGCGTGCTCAGACCGTGAGCACTGCCGGCGGTAACGCCATCGGCGTGCTGCTCAACGGTCCGTCCGCGCAGGATCGTGAGGCCGAAGTCGGCATCGGCGGCGTGGTGAAGGTGGTCGCGTCGGCGGCTATCAGCGCTGGTGCTCGCGTCTCGACCACCAACGACGGTCGTGCTGTGACCGCTGCCACCGGCAATCATGTCCTCGGCCGTGCGATGGAAGCCGCCAGTGCCGCTGGTCAGATCATCTCGGTACTGCTGCTCAAGGACGGCATTTCCGCCTAGCAGCTAACCGGCACCGAGGGTGCCAGAGGAGAGTGAATCGTGTCTCAGCCGACTCGCGGTGACGTTCATGTCAATATGCCGCTGACCAACATCTCGGTGGCCTTCCTTCAGCAGGCTACCAACTTCATCGCCGACCGAGTGTTCCCCAACATTCCGGTTACCAAGCAGAGCGACCGCTACTACACCTACGATCGCGGCATGTTCAACCGTGACGAGATGCAGCTGCGCGCGCCCGGGACCGAGAGCGCTGGCGTGAACTACACCGTGGACAACACCCCCACGTACTACGCCAACGTGTACGCCATCCACCACGACATCCCCGATCAGGTCCGGGCCAACGCTGATAGCGTGCTGCGCCCCGACCGCGAGGCCACGGAACTGGTGACCCACAAGGCGCTGATCAAGCGCGAGAAGACCTGGGTTGCCAACTACTTCGTGACCGGCATCTGGACCAACGACTACGATGGTGTGGCTTCCAGCCCTTCCGGCAGTCAAGTCCTGCAGTGGAACGACGACGCCAGCACTCCCATCGAGGACGTGCGCTTCGCCAAGACCACCATCCTGCAGTCCACCGGCTTCATGCCCAACACCCTGGTGCTGGGTCAGCAGGTGTACGATGCCCTGGCTGATCACCCCGACATCATCGACCGCGTGAAGTACGGTCAGACTCCCGGTGCCCCCGCGCAGGGGACTCTGAATGCCCTGGCTCAGCTGTTCGAGGTGGATCGGATCCTGATCTCCCGTGCCATCGAGAACACCGCTGACGAGGGCCTGACCAACAGCCATTCGTTCATCGCCGGCAAGAAGGCGCTGCTGTGCTACAGCACTCCCAGCCCGGGTCTCATGACCCCCACCGCCGGCTACACCTTCTCCTGGACGGGTCTCCTGGGTGCCCAGGCCGCTGGTCAGCGCATCAGCCGGTTCCGCCTGGAGCGGATCAAGTCCGACCGCGTCGAGATCGAGATGAGCTACGCGCAGAAGCTCGTCGCCGCCGATCTCGGCTTCTTCTGGGATACCATCGTCGCCTAGACGAGGTCCCACTACCTGGGGGCGGCCTTCGGGCCGCCTCCTGAGAAAGGAACCACCATGGCCGCACGTCAGCCCTTCCGGGTTTGTAACGAATTCGTCGTCCGCAAGCAGCCGTTTCGGTTTCACGGGCGCAGTTACAAGCATGGCGATCACTTCCCGTGGCGCCGTGTCGGGTGTTCGGTCCGCACTCTTCGGAAGCTCTACAACGCTGGTCACCTGTCTCTGCCTGAGGTGGACATCAATGAGCTGCCCGATGATCCCGAACTCCCCGTGATCGAACCTCCTACTCCTGAGGAAGAGACCTCGATCACGACTTACGATCCTGAGATTCACGAGATCACCATCACCGACGATGAGCAGTGGGTCATCGCCGACAAGGAGACCGGCGACGTTCTCCTGGAAGTCGACGAAGACGTTGCCGCGGCTCTGGCCGATGAGACCGAGCCCGTGGAACTCGCCGTTGAGGACGACGATTCCGAGGAGTAGATCAATGGGTAAGCCGTATACGTCAGCCCTCCCGTACCGCATGGTCGAGGGCGGAATCGTTGCGGTGACGGATGGGGTTCAGCTTGAGATCGAGCTGGACCCCAGTTATCGTCACAGCTTCGCAGGTGTGGAATTTTACAGTGACGCTGAAGGCACCACTCCCGTTACTCCCTCGGGTGGTACGGTGACCTTTGAACTCAAGACCCCGTTGCAACCGAACGCTTTTCAGAGCTTCACCCTGAACGCCATCTCTGCCGCCTCTGCCGATCAGGTCAACTGGGGAACTAACGCCCTCGCCGTCCGTGCCACGCTTAGCAGTGTTGTCGGTGCGGCCTACGCCCGCTTGCGGGCTACGATGAACATCTCGTAGAGGAGCTACAACATGCCTATCGGACCCGCATTCGGGGATGGCGGAACTGGCATAAATCCGTTTAAGGGGGAATACGCCAATCCTACCGCTCTCCGCACGGCTTTTCCGACAGCGACAGACGGCGACTACGCACTAGTCGCTTCGACAAATACCATCTGGGTCTGGTCAACCAGTGGGTCCGATTGGGTCGATACCGGCGCCGGCAGCATGGGTGACATGCTGAAATCGGTTTACGACCCCACTGCTGTGAATGACGATGCCTTCGCTCGTGCCAATCACACTGGTACCCAGCCCGTCAGCACCATCAACGCTAGCGCGATCGGCGACGGGAACATTCCTGTGGTCAACGCTAGTAACGAGATGGTCGCTTCTGCTATTGCCGAAACTGCTGATGAAGTCGTGCTGGACAAGTCCATCCGTACTCCCGGTGGATCGGTTATGGTAGGACAGGTACTTCGGCTCAGCGATGCAGCCGGTCGTGCCTTGTTCGAGAACATGAGGACCAACACTCTCCAGAGTGTGGTATGCCGTACCTTCGACGCTTCGGGAAGTAATCGAGCCTCAGTTGAGAGCCTGACTGGTCGTACTACTCTCGAGTTGTTTTCCGGTGATGCTACGGCCCATACTGGCCAGACTCTGGCTTTCGACTTTACCCCAACGATCACGGGCCTCGCTGACCAGGTGATCTTTCGAGGTGGGTCCGGTCGAGCCTACTTGAAGATCTACGCAGGAACCGATAACACGGGCCTGCTGCTGTACCGCTCTCATCAGGATTATCAACTCGGCGCGTCTGGCGGTATGTTGATCACTACGGGAACGAACACGTTGGACACAGGTCAGCTTGTATCGTTCGAGTCAGGCGTTACCTACCATATCGAGATCTTGTCGGCTGACGGAAATGACTTCACCCTGAATGGTGGAGTGAGCGACGGCAGCGGTGGATTTACGAACGGGCAGAACGTGCCTTACTTCGAGATCCGATACTGGCCGGTCACGGTTGAGAACCTTCCTGTGGATGATGAAGCTCGTGATCTCGCGGGAGCAGTCATCAGTGGTGGTACTCATACGGGTATCACTCCGACCTACAACGTCGGACCCAAGACTTTGGACCTCGCGCTCGAGAATGCCGGCGTTAAGACGGCTTACGAGGCCAACGCCAATACGAACGCTTTCACGGATGCCCTATTGACAAGGCTTAACAGTCTCACGGATGCGTTTGTGGGTGCTACATCACCGAGTAACGATACGATTCGCTTTACTCGCCAAGACGGAACTACCCTGGATGTTCAGTTGGGGGGTGGTACGCCCTTGTTTGATCCTCCCGTGATCACGCAGTTCGAGATCGATGGTCAATCCACATCGGTTAGCGCCGGCACGCTGCTTACCGGTAGTCAGACCTTCAACTATGCAGTCACGAACCCAGGGAATGTCTCCGGGAACCTGACCTTGCGACAGGCTGGAACAGCCCTGTCGACCTCGGTTGATCCGACGTTGACTTCTGTGGTCCTAACGATCACCGATGTTACGCTTAACGCCGGAGAATCTGTCACCTTCCGTTTGGAGGGTGTGGATACTCAGGCTGGCAATTTCTCAAGGGATTTTATCGTGCGTGCACCAGCTGCTCATGAGTTTTTGTACTGGGGCCTAAGCTCGAGCAACAACCCGGCCTCCATCGACACGGCTACCATGCAATCGGAGGAGATCGGCTCTGCCCCCGGTCAGCAAATTTCCATCTCCACCGGGACTACGACTGCGGGACAATACTTCATCGTATTGGCCCCAGCGGACGACGATATCTCTACAATTTTCGACACGGTGTTGGATCAAGATGTTACAGACATTTTCACCAAGACTGTCAATGTTCGTCAAATTAGCGGCAACAACTACAACAGTTACGTGTTGGGTCCGCTGAATGCTGGCGGTGATGAGACCTACAACGTGACCCTGACCTAAGGAGGGCAGACATGGCTGACAGGCATATTCTTTACAAGCTCCTGCCCTTCGTTCAGGGGCAGAAGATCGCTAACGCCGCGGACGTCGAAAACGACAGCACCGACCAGACCGGTGTGGTTAGCGGTGCTTCAGACGTCCAGGCGGCCCTGAACCGGGTAGACGGAACTGGAGTCGGAGCGGACTTCTTCCAGTTCACAGGGCCTTATGCCGCTCAAGCATCGAATATCGATGAATGGTTCAATAACAGACAAGTATCCCGTATGAGATGCATTTCTGCGTCTGGTGCCTCGGGTAGCATAGTTCCTTTCACGCTGCCTGGAGCAACTGCTTTAGGAACAGCTTTCGATGCCTTGCAAGCGGCTGGTCTGGCTGAAAGAATCGAGTTTATTCTCGAATATACGGGAGTCAGCACCTTCAGGCTCCAAGTTACTGCCAGAGCGGGAGTCGGTAACCCTGTTATAACAGGTACCTCAGCCATCCTCATAGCTTCAGGGATTCAAGCCCGAGTCGAAATTACCAGAACAGGCGGAGTGATTTCAGACTATGTCCATACGGATATTTCGCAGATCGCCCCATCTGGGACCGGAGTATTCGATGCTCTTAAGTTCCAGAACCCTGCTAGTGTCAATTGGGACGCTTCGGCCACTGGAACCTTGCCGACCACTAATGTCGTCAAGGGCAACGCATATAAAGTCTTCAATGCCCCTGCAGACGGCTCAGGTCGATTTGGAGAGGTGATGGCCGATGGGGACTGGGTTGTCTGGGAAGGGGAGACCTTTACCGCATGGGCCACGGAGCCGCATGCTTGGTTCGTTATCCCTGCCCATCAGGTCCGGAGAATTACTGCTCTGGAGCAGGACTTCCTCCAGGATGTGGCCGTCACATCTCCTGTATCCGATAGAAACGGGGTTGTCCGTGGGGCCGACTACTCCGAGCAGGTCGGCGAAATCCGTTTGAAGATCTACCCGACAGTGGCCGACTATTCTGCGGCCGACCTCAACACGACCGGGGACATCGATGAGTATACCAACCCGACGGATATCACTGGCTACTTGGCCATCCGACTTCAGGGAACCGCGGCTTCACTAGCCTCCGTGCTCCCGACGCTTTTCATCTTCGCAGAAGACGGCAGCGGTAACTTCACTGAGCTGTTTAGTGTCGGCCGCAACTTCCGCCATCTGGGCGACTTTGGTGCGGAGAGCGACTACATCTCTAACGAGACCGTCGACTACACCGCAGGCGACACAATTCGGATCTACCTCGGGACGTATGTAGACCGTTACAATATCCCGAACTTGGACGTCTCCACGGAGAACCTGGCAGACGCTGTCCAGCAGCAGCTGTCAGCGCGGGAACCTTGGGCGGACTCGGCGGCGGTCCTGTTCTCTGACTCGAGCGTGTTCGACATTCACGCAGCGGACCGCGTTGAGTATTCTCCCGGCTATGCGCTCGGCATAGACTGGAGGGACATGGCCGAGTCGACCACGATTAACGAGAACCGCTACATCGACGCAGGCTTGACGATCACAGTCAACCTCGCTGCCTTCACGATCAACGGTTTTGGCAACACCATCCAGAAGATAGTAGGCATAAGGCTCCAGCGAAACGACGGCAACAACGGCGAGGGCGCGATGGTCGAGCTCGGGGACGGGCAGCCGCTCATCCGTGTAAACACCTCAAATGAGGTGCAAGTCAACACCAACGTCGGGTCCACGTTGAACAACTGGGCCTCACTTGGGGGTGGCTCCGGGGCCGTGACTCTGGGGTCGGGCAACAACAACTTCCTGATCTTCGAGATGGTCCCAAGAGTTCCCGGAGACTTTACTGAGTGGGAGCTGGTCGGCGTCTTCTTTGACGGTACGAATTACACGGAGCTGAACAACATCAACTTCACGCCGACTGGCGCGGCTAATGGCGATAACATGGGCTTCTCACGCAGCTCCAATCAGCGTGGTCAGATCCTGGAGTTCAAGGCCATCAACTCACCAGGTTACCTGACCCACAGCGCGCTCGATTCGCTGCTTCGTCAGCACCGGGATGATAAGTGGGACTTCGGCTACGCCAGGCTGATCGAAGGCGCCACGAGCAAGGGCGTTGTTCTCCGACACATCCTGCTCCAGTCTGCCAACGGCTCGAACTTCGCGCTCGGCGTGGCTAACGACGGGTCGCTGACCGCCACAGCCTTCCCGTAGGAGCTTGTTACGTTTCGCGAGGATGTGGAGTTTACGAACCAGATCCACACCTCTCCTGATGGAACCCAGTATAGGCTGACCGTTGCGAATAACGGCACATTGGGTATGGAGGCACTGTAGATGGGCAACCGAGTTCAGCGAGTGATCACGGTACTAGAAACCGAGATCGAGCAGGCGATACGGTACATGGGCTTGGAGGTCACCGACAAGCTCGTGGAAGTCACGCCTGTGGATACTGGCTGGGCCCGGATCAACTGGATCCCATCAATTACTGAAGCGGTTGAGGAAACCGCTGGTTCCCGGGCGGCGGCAGAGGGTGGTAATCTCGACTCCGGTCCCCAAGAAACTGGTCTCGCCGAGATCAGCAGTTACAACCTTGAGCAGGGCGATGCGTTCGTCCGGAACAACGTGCCTTACATCCAGCGCCTGAACGCAGGATCATCGGCCCAGGCGCCGACAGGCTTCGTGGAGATCGCTATCGACGAAGTGATTGCCGAGGCTGAATCGAGGTTTGGACGATGACGCTGAATGAAGCAACAGAGCTGGTGTATTCGACCTTCGTTACCGCGTGGGGGTCGACTACACTTTTTACTTTCGATAACGAGGATTTCGAGGAGCCCGAGTCCGATCCTTGGGTTCGGCTCGTGGTTCGTAGCACGACTGGTGGTCAGGATTCCCTGGGAGAGCCAGGGTTCCGCATCTTCCGCCGACGTGCTATGGTGATGGCCCAGGTCTTCACTCCTGCCAACTCAGGGTCTCAACAAGGTCAACAACTGGCTCACCAGTTGCGTGATGTCTTTGAGGCTCGAGCCATTGGAGGCCTGGATTTTAACGATGGGCAGGTAACTACGATCGGCCCAAGCGGACGCTGGTACCAGACGAACGTAACGGTCGCATTCGGTTACAACGAGGTGAAGTAATGCAGATCCCCCAGCAGAAAAACGTGGTCAAGACTATCGCCCTGAACCAGGAGCAGTCGGAGCATCTGACCACGCTGTACGATAGCATGGTAGAGGAGCAGAACGCTTCAAAGACCATGGCCCTGTGGAAGTACCTGTATGGACTGTACCCCGAAGTCAACGAGGGTACCTGGGAACTCCGGTTCAACTGGTGCACCGGCGAGGCCTTCATCGACAAGTTCGAGCTGATTCCTCTGTTGTCCGCGGGTGGCGCCAATGGCTAAGCCGTATTCGCATCGGCTGAACTATATCGAGGTCGTTGGTCAGATTGAAGATCTGACCGCGGGGGAGCTCCTTTTGGAGCTTCCCCCGACCTATCGTCACTGGTTCGCTGCTGTAGAGTTCTTTGACTCCGGTGATCAGAAGGTGATCCCTACGGCAGGGACGGTGGACTTCCTGCTTAGGTCTGCCACACTGCCTGAGGACTGGCAGGGATTTACGGATAATTCTGTAGAGGCGGATACTCCAGAGCAGGTGAACTGGGCTGCGAACACAGTAGTGGTTCGTGCAGTGTTTACAAGCGTAACAGGTGCTACCAGGGCTCGCCTGCGGGCTAACGGCAACATCAGCTAGGGGCAACCATGGCTATCGGTCCTGCATTTTTCAGACCTACTAGCGGAGGCGGTACTGGAGCCGTGTCCAGCGTTTTTGGTCGTATTGGTGATGTAATTGCTCAGATAGGCGATTACAACACCAACCTGGTTACAGAGGTCAACAACCTCTACTACACCGAGATGCGCGTGAGTGCTAACGTCGACGTGGCCGCCAACACCAGCGCTCGTCATACACACAGCAACTTGACCACCCTGAACAGTATCACTGCTGCGGGTAGTGGTAGCATCATTACGACCGATGAACGTAACAAGCTTGCCGGCATCGATGACGGTGCTGAGGTTAACGCGGTCGACTCAGTGTTCGGCCGCACCGGTGCCGTGGTTGCTACGAATGGGGATTACACTTGGGCGCAGATCGATAAGACGACTTCGAGCATTGCCGATATCACCACTCGCTCGCATACCGACCTGACCAATATTGGGACCAATACGCACACGCAGATCGATAATCACATTTCGTCGACCTCCAACCCTCATAGCGTGACGGCTGCTCAGGTCGGCGCCTTGACCGACGCACCTGTGAACACCAGCACCTACGGACGCAGCAACGGAGCCTGGGTAGTTATCCCGGCTGCTCCGGTATCCTCTGTGTTCAATCGCACGGGTGCTGTGGTTGCTGCAAACGGTGATTACGACACCGACATGGTGACAGAGGGCTCATCCAATCTCTACTACACTGAGGCTCGAGTGGAGGCCAACCAGGACGTATCGGCAAACACCAACGCTAGGCACACCCACTCAAACCTTTCGACGCTAGATGACATCACCAATGCCGGTAGCGGTCTAATCATCACGTCTACTGAGCGGACGCGGCTTGAGGGCTATAGCGTGCGTAACGTGCGCTCTGGTGCCACAACGTTGGGCGTTACCGACACCGAGATGCTGTCGTTCGTCGGAAGTAACGGCCTATCTGTGACGCTGACTAGCCTTGTGGGTACGGGATTGACGATAACCTACAGCTTGAGCTCCACAACTTTCGTGACGTTGCTCGGCTTGACCCTGAATTCGATTCTGCGCGTGAACCAGATTTTTGAAAACACCACGGGCTCTGGTGTGACTATCGACGGTCTCCTGATCAGGGATGCCGGTATCCCTGAAGCGGCTGTGACTGCTCACCAGGCCGCGCTGTCTATCGCGGCTTCGCAGGTTACCAACCTGGAGCAGACCATCCAGATCGCCTTCGACGGTGAGGGCACCGTACTAGATGTTGGCGCGCAGGGGGATGTTGTGGCATCCTTCGACATGACAATCACCGGGTGGACCCTCCTGGCAGACCAGACGGGGTCCATCGAAGTTGATGTCTGGGCTGACACTTACGCGAATTATCCACCTACTGTGGCGGATTCGATCGTAGGGGTGAATAAGCCGACGATCAGCTCAGACGACAGTGCTCAAGCTACTGGCCTCTCCTGGTCCCTGACCAAGGGCGACACGGTCAGATTCAACATCGATTCTGTGACGGACATCACCCGAGTTACCTTGATCCTCAGCGGGGAGCGCAGCTAATGCCTACCACGGTCTTTAACATCGGTCAGTCGGACAATGACGGAACTATCGGTCTTGGCGCGAACACCAACGGCGCCGTGGCCCGGGCCTTCAACGATGGTGAGGAGTCCTCCGAGGGGTTTCTCCACTTCGACACCGCAGGTATTCCCGATGAGCAGACGGTGCAGGAAGCCACCTTGCGGCTGTACCATGACGCTTTCGACGCCAGCAGCGGTGTCAACTTCTCGCACGCTGTGGAGATCCTGAACGCGGATCAGACTCAGCGCTTTACGGTGTTCTTCGACACGGAATCTGCTACCGGTTTCGAGGACATTCCGGTGCCTGCGGCCCTGCTTCAGCATATCTCGAAGACGGGCTTGACCCGCTTTCGCCTGACTGTGCCGAACCCCGGCGCTGGTGCTTTTCGTCGGTGGGATGTTCGCACGTATGATTACGATGTGGGCCACTCCTTCCAAGCCACTCTGACGGTGACCCATAACAAGGTCATCAACACCAGCTTCTCGACCAAGAACTCTCAGTAGGAGGTGCCCAATGGGCCGCGTATCCACTAACACCACTTCTCTGGCATACGCCTTTGAGGAGAGTCTCGGCGTTCTGCCCGCAAGCCCCTCCTGGAAGAGGCTGGAGCCGAACACTCCGAACACCTTCGGTGCTAACGTCACCACCGTGGCCCGGAGCCCTATCTCGATCAACCGCCAGCGCCGCAAGGGTACCGTGACCGATCTTGACTCGGCCGTGGAATTCGACGCTGACCTGACCCTCGATAGCGTCGAGGACTTCATGTCGAGCTTCATGTTCGCCAACTTCCAGGGTGTGGCCGTCTTCGTGCCCACAGCGGTCACCACTGGCGGTTACACCGTCGATGCTGGTGGCGATCTCATCGAGAACGCTCTCATCTTCGCTCGTGGCTACTTGAACGATGCCAACAATGGGCTGAAGGTGGTTGGTTCTGGCTCGACGGCCACGAACATCGTGACCACGGGCCTGGTGAACGAGCCTACTCCCCCTGCTACGTCGAATCTCGAGGTGGCCGGTGTGCAGGGAACGGCTGGTGACATCGAGATGAACAGCGACGGTAACCTGACCTCGACCACCCTGGACTTTACAACCATCGGTCTGGTCGTCGGTCAGTTCATCAAGATCGGTGGCAGCACCACGGCTACTCAGTTCGCCAATGAAGCGGCCAACAACGGTTTCGCTCGTGTGCGCGCTGTGGCTGCCAACCTGATCACCCTGGACAAACCTTCGGCCACGTTCGCGGTCGATGACGGCGCTGGTCAGACCATCCAGCTGCTGTTCGGCCGGTTCCTGCGCAACGTTGCCGTGGATGACAGCAACTACGCCGAGAACAGCATCCAGTTCGAGCAGACGCTGCCTGGCTTGGGCCCCAGCAACGAGACCATGTACTCGTATGCCAAGGGCAACTATGCCAATCAGGCGGTGCTTAACGTGCCCCTGACGGACAAGGCCACGGTGACCTTCGGGTTCGTCGGTACCGACACCGATCCTCCGACTCAGACCCGGGCCACCAACGCTGCGACCCCGCAGGCGTCGTTCAAGACCAGTGCTCTGAACACGTCGGCGGATATCGCTCGACTGCGGATCGCTCTGGCCGATGAGACTGGCCTTAGCACCGCGTTCAAGAGCATCACCCTGACGATCAACAACAACGTGAGCCCCGAGAAGGTCCTGGGCCAGCTGGGTGCTCTCTTCATGAACGTGGGCCAGCTGGAGATCGATATCGAAGCTCAGCTGCTGTTCACCAACGCCGAAGTGATCAACGCGATCCGTAACAACGAGACCGTGTCGCTCGACCTCGGCTTCAAGAACGATGACGGCGGCGTCTACTTCGACGTTGCTTCGGCCACCCTGGGCGGCGGTGACCGTGAATTCCCTGTCAATGAGACCGTCCTGATCAATACCACGGTCCAGGCTTTCGGAGATGTCGATCTCGGTTACTCCCTGGCCATGACCGTGTTCCCTTACCTGCCGTAGGAGGATCACATGTTCGAGCACTTGAAAAACCTGGAGCCTCAGCAGACCGCGGAGTTCTCGATCTATCACATGGAAGGGGTGCCGGTGCTCACACTGGCCCCCGCCAATCAGTCCAACAAGGACTACACCAACGCCATCATGAAGGAGATGCAGCTCGCGCGCCGGGCTGCCCAGGTGCAGGGAAAGATCAACGACGAGCTGCTCAGCGAGCAGCGCGAGGCCGATCGAGTCCTGTACCCGCTGCACGTGTTCAAGGGCTGGACTCGCATGATCTCGCCGAGCACTGGCGAAGAGATCGAGCCCACCCCGGAGAACGTGCAGGAGTTCTTCAAGCAGCTGCCCGACTGGCTGTTCGATGAGATCCGCGTGTTCTGTGGGAACATCCGGAACTTCGTCGATCCCGAGGCCACTGCGGGAAACTGAGGAGGCGCCTAAGGTGGGAGCTCGAGCTTCAAGAAAAACGGTTTGCCATTCAGTGCTTCATGGAGCGCGGGTTGCCACTTCCAGAGTGGTACAAGGATGGCCCGGAGATCATGGAGGTCGAGCTCTTCTACCTGGGTGCATTCTACGAGCTCTCTACCTGCCGGCAGCTTGGCATGGCTGTGGGGCCGATCCCCTGGACGGCCCTCCTTCAGTTCGCTACGTATGCCGGATTGGACCGTGAGATGACGGACTGCTTCATTCAGATCGTGCGTGGGTTGGATGCGGAGTACCTGGATTACGTGAGCAAGAAGGGTAAGTAACGTGGCTGATTTTCCAATCGTCATTCGCTTCGACACGAGCCAGGCTTCCGCAGGCACGCGCACGGTTGAACGTGGTCTAAGTCGGCTTGACCGGCAGGCGCAGAGCCTTGGACGTAACCTCCGAGGCCTGCTAGCGTTTGCTGGTGTGAGTCTGGGAGTCGGGCAGATCATTTCTCTGTCCGACTCCTTCACGTCCCTGCAGAACCGTATCCGGCTGGTGACGGACGACACCGCCGAACTGAACCAGGTCACCGACGAGCTCTTCGCAATCTCTGATCGAACTCGTAGTTCTTTCGAGGGCACCGCCGAGCTGTATGTGCGAACGGCGCTGGCCTCAAGAGAATTGGGCACGACCCAGGAAGAGCTGCTGACTGTAACCCAGGGTGTGAACCAGGCCATCATCCTGTCTGGCGTGAACGCTCGTGAGGCCACCAACGGTATCATCCAGCTGTCACAGGGTATCGCGGCCGGCGCCCTGCGTGGTGACGAGCTTCGATCTGTGCTTGAGCAGCTGCCCGGCGTGGCCGATGTAATCGCCGATCAGCTGAACGTGACTCGAGGAGAGTTACGAGAACTTGGGCAAGATGGGCGAATCACATCTGACATCATCATTGACGCCTTCCTAAACGCGGCTGACCGGCTTGAGGATGACTTCGCCACTACGATCCCGACTATCGGGCAGTCGTTCCTCGTACTTCGTAACCAGCTGATCTTCTTGATCAGTGAGCTCAACGCCACCACCGGAACTGCTGAGACCTTTTCTCGTGGCATCCTGGAAGTAGCCGGCCTTGTCCGAAACCTGGCCAGCGATGTTCCCCAGCTCGCCCGTAACCTAGCGTCCCTCGGTATCGTGATCGGGTCAATCCGATTGGCGGGTTTTGCGCAGGGCCTGGCAAGCTCTGGGGGCGCTGCCCTAATCCTGCGAAGGCAGATCACCCTGCTATTCCGGCTCATCCGAACCAACCCCGTGGGCCTGCTCGTGGTTACCTTGGGCTCTCTGATCGCCCTGCTCGTGCGCAGCGCTGACGAGATCAATGCTACCAACGACGGTCTGGCCACCCTGGAAGACTTCGGCCAGGCTGCATTCGAGATACTGCTGGAACTCATCGAAACTGTGGCTTCGTCGTTGTCCGATCTGCTAGGCGGAGCACTTGATGGGGCTATCGCTCTGGTTCGCCAGTTCTTTGGCTCTTTCGAGGACGGCGCACGATTCGCGGCCATCTTCATCGATGGTGTTATTGGGCTGTTCATCGGCCTTGCACGTGTTGTAGGCGTATCTCTGCGCGTGGTTCGTAACGAGCTGTTGATGGCATTCAGTGAACCACTCAACGAGATTGGGCGGGATTTCACCGACTTCATTAACGCACGTATCCAAGACCTGAATGCTCTGCGGATTTTCTTTGGTCAGGAGCCCGTGGACCTGATCCGATTCAATCCCATCGATACGAGTGATCTTGATCCGACTCTGACCTTCGAGAACCTTGGTCAGCTTGCTGGGGACTCTTTCGTCTCTGGGTTCCTGTTCAGCGGCGCCGAGGACCTCCTGGATACGATCCTGGATCGCGCCAGAGAGATTGCTGTGGCCGAAGAGGCGGCAGAGGCTCAGCGTCGTGCACGGGCCGAACGTGAACGTCTCTCGGCCCAAGACCAGGCCTTCCAGGAACTCCTTGCGCTGCTACGCCAGGAAGCCGATCTGCTCCTGTTATCAAATCGTGAGTACGAGATCCGAACGCGCTTCCTTGCGTTGCAGGACGATTTCGGTCAGCAATTTAATGAAACTCAGGCTGAGCTGGTTGATGGACTACTCCGAGAGATCCAAGCTCGTCAAGATCAAGCAGCCCTGCTCGATCAGATCCGCGGACCTTACGATGAAATCCAGGCCCAGCAGGCAGCACTGAACGCTCTTCTAGAGCGTGGTGCTATCACGACCCAAGAATTCGTGATGGCCATGCGTGATCTGCAGATTCAGGAGCTGGATCTGAATACGGACGAACTCTCAGGTTACTCGAGAGGATTGCTACGTATTCAACAGCAGTTCGACGATATCGCGACCGGAACCGAGAACGTGGTCAACGCCGGCTTTAACGCACTGGCCGATGGTCTTACGATGTTCGTCGAGGACTCTTCGACATCGTTGAGGGACTTCCTAACCAACATTAGTCAGGCTGTTCTCCGAGCTACTTCTCAGATCATCGCTCAGCTGATCATTGTGAATGCTCTGCGAGCCCTGGGAGGCGGGGCACCGGTCCCTACACCAGCCCCTAACCCCGATGCCTTCGGACCTGGGTTCGCGCGTGGTGGCCAGTTCATGGTTGCAGGATCTGGTGGTACCGACAGTCAAAACGTGGCTTTCCGAGCTACCCCCGGTGAGCGCGTGACAGTCGAAACCCCTCAGCAGCAGCGAGCTTCAGATCGCGCCCAAGAGCCGGCAGCAGCACAGGCTATGCCGGAGATCAGCATTGTCAACGTGACTGATCCTCAGCAAGCACTGGACGCCATGGCGAGCGGCGATGGTAGACGTGTGATTACGAACCAAATCCGGGAGAACGCTTCTTCCATCCGTAAGATTCTGGGAGTGTAGTGATGGCTATCACCACAGGAACCGCCACCGATTACCATGATCTGCTCGACGATCTACGAACCTGGCTAACGGGTACCGTGGGTTGGACGCAGGAAGCCTACACGGCACCTGGGAGCATCAGCGACCCAGCATTGCTATACCTACGTGGACCTGGTGCCGGCGAAGGTAGCAGGGTTTACGTCAACATCGAAACTGAAGCTGATGTTGGCAATGGGACCTACTCCTGGGCGATTTACGGAGCTACGGGTTATGACTCCGGATTGGCCGCCGCTTCTCAGCCCGGTGCTGGCGGGCCGGTGTATTTCAATCTCTGGGAGCAGTCGCTGGACTACTGGTTCTACGCTAACGACCGTCGCATGATCGTCGTGGCTCAGGCCGGCACGAACTATCTGAGCATGTACGCCGGTTTCGTGCTGCCGTTTGCGCTTCCCAGTGAATACCCCCACCCGTTGTACATCGCTGGCAACTACCGTCAGCCGGCTCTTCCAAGCGAGCCTAACAACTCGAACTCCTCGATCGCCGATCCCGGTGAGAGTGCGGCCATGTACCGTCGTCGCACGTCTGGTGTGTGGCAAGCCGTTACCAATCAGCTGATCAGCGCGCAGGCGCCGTCACCTGCAACCGGTGAGCGCGCTTTCATCTGGCCTCAGGGCGTGGGTCGTCGTAGCATCTCGGCCACGACCACCAACCCCGAGCAGTGGTCTCACGGCGGTTTCAACACCATGCGCGACAATTTTGAGGGCGAGACCCCCTTGATTCAATCGCATCTGGTGGACATGCAGGATCGCACCATCGTCGGTGCTCTTGATGGGGTGTTTGGCGTTAGCGGTTTCGGTCGTACCGCTGAGCAAACCATCACCGTGGGTGCTACCACGTATCGTCTCTTCCCCCGTATTTTCCGTAGCACGGCGGGTGACTTTATGGCCATCGCGGAGGTGTAGAATGGCTTTCCAGCAGACATCCGCTACCGATTGGGATACCCTCCTGGCCGCCTTGGCCAGTTTTGCTGCTACGGCAGGTTGGACCGTCGAATACAACCAAACCGGCCAGGTAGCTTTCAGCAACGGGTCTGCAGCAATTGCTATCGGAACTCGAGTAGGGCAAAACCCAATCACGCGCACCGTGGGAGCTGATACGTATGACGACGCGATCTTGAACTTCGCCCTGTCAGACAGCATCACCCCCACTAACATTGCGTTCTGGGGACACCCTGGATCCCTGGTTACGACATCCACCGATCCCGATATCCTCGCCGTCAACGATCTGCACGGGCCGTTCAATAACGTCTGGTTCTTTAGCGATACCAGTCCCGCATGGATTCATGCCGTGGTACAGTCCGCCGGTGACCGCTATACACACTTCGGATTCGGGATCATCGACAAGCTCGGAGCTACGACTCCTGATTGTTCATTCGCCATTGGCATGGACTATCTCTGGTGGCCTGACGGCTTCAACTCTAACGATCCGTCCAGCGCTCAGCATAAGATCGGCCATATTTTCGATGGTACGAACTCGGCGCATATCCGAATTCCTGCCAGCACGCTACCTACCGGTTTCCCGGCTGCTGGAATTTACAAAGCTGATCAGTTCAACACTTCTATGAGCAGAGGTTATACTGCCTCAGACCACTGGGCCTCGAATGAGAGTGAATCGAGATTCCTCGATTTCTTCTTGGCCGTGTCGAATCAGTCTGTCACTGGGGGCACCGCGATGTTCGCACTACCGGTGCTAGTTCTGAATGCCACGTCTTCTCCGACTTCTCAAGTACACCTGGGCAACTTTCCCGGCATCAGGCTAGCGAACGTTTCCGATTACACCCCGGGGCAAGAACTCACCTTCGGCACCGAGACCTGGCTCATCTTTCCGTGGAAACGTAAAGGGCTCGAGGAGAATACTCGATTCGGCGGTAACCCCCAGCCTGAGGTCAACACCACCATCACGGGCTTCGCTGTGCAGAAAGTGACCTAGCATGGCCTACACCGGCAATATCACAGGAACCATTGGTAGTGGGCTACCTGCGACTCCCACGGGCCAGAACTGGCGCCGTAATGAGATTCTGTTTTTTCAGATTAACGTTACGGAAGATTTCTACCCTGGGTTCGTTCGTATCTACCATCGTGATGACACGCCTTCCCGCCTCATGGCGGTGTGTCTATACGATGATGTTGCTGGTGTTCCTGTGAACCTGCTGGCCTCTGCCTCTGAAACGAGTGTGGCCGGCGGTGGTACGCTTGCTAGTACGTTTACGGATATCGAGTTTGGGACCCACCCAGAACTCACCTCCGGAACATACTGGATGGGGGCATGGCTCAACGGTAGTGGATTCGCCCTGCCTGTTGGTGTGTCTGACTTCACATTTCCGGCCCTCACTCGCAAGCTGAGCCAGTTCAATGATACGTTTCCGGACCCGATCAGTGGGCTCAGTTCTTCGACCTTCGACCCGGCCATTCAGTTCCGTTACGAAGCTGTAGCTTCCGCTACGCCTATCGGTGAAAACCTGACGATTAAGTACACCTTGGGTCAGGTGACTGCGATCGGCGAAAACCTCACGATCAAGTACACCCTTGGTGATGCTACGGCAGTCTTCGACGATTTGACAGTGAAGTACCGGCTTGGTACTGGCACCCTGACAACCAACAACACCGATTACGTAACTCCGGGAACAGCGTCCAACAACGTTGCCGATCCCGCAGTGTTTAACACGGCTACGTCTATTGGGGCCGACACGGCCATGGTGTCCACCGGAGCTTTGCAAAATCCGTCGCCTACTACACTACCAGCAGGCACCGGGTTACGTGACTACCACGCCTATGGTGATATCTACTTCCGGATCTGGTCAGTCCCAAGAACGTTGCGCCTGCAGAATCCCGGAATCAATCGACCCATCCCGTTTACGATCTGGAGTGCATTCAACGAGAGCAACACCCTGAATACCATTACCGGTACGGGTCAAACTGGCCTCACGCTAGACATCACACCACCGTCTGTTTTCGGGCCCGTGGAAGAGCGCGAGCTGAATGTCACCATCGGCGCCACAGCCCCCGTAACCGTGGATGCTGTGTTCCAGTTCAACTTCGCCCTGGCTACCGGCCTCTTCGACTTTAATGCGGTCGTGGCCCAGTTCCTGGCAGTAATTCCGGAAGTACCTGTCACAGAAACGTGGGAATGGCTCAGTGACGTGATTATTGCGTGGGACGGGACCGAGCAGAGGATCTCTACACGTCTGCAGCCCCGCATCACGCTCGATAGTACCGTGGCCATAGACGATGATGAAGATCGTCAACAGCAGTACAACCTGATCTTCCAAAGCATCGGGCAGTCTGTGGCTATCCCGTTCTTCCATCTTGGAACGCAAATCACCGCCACGAGTGCGGAGGCTACGTCTGAGATCTTCTTCGACCGGGATTCCACCGATGTTCGTGATGGTGAATTGGCCTTCGTGCTACGGCCAACGACGGGCGAAGGCTTCCTATTCCGCATGCAAACGGTTACTGCCACAGGGGCGACTCTTGAGGCTCCCTTGACCGCTGAGATCCGGCAGGGTGACAGGCTGTTCCCCGCGTTCATGTCGTTCATCCGTGACAATAGCACGCTCTCCATGGGCCAGCTTGCTGGTGAGGTAGCGTACACGGCCCAGGTCACTGAGCCGAGATCCTCCACTGCCCGCCCCAACTCCGGGGCCAGCCTGGTGATGTTCGACAGCCTACCCGTGTTGGAAGAGCCGGCCCTGGCGAGACGTGCCGGCGACGAGAACTTCACGATCGACTACGACAATGTCGACAGCGAGACAGGCCTTGTGGCGATTCGCACGCATTGGGACCATGCCTTCATCAACGGTTCGCGACAGTTCTACACCCCGCGGGCTGGTGTTTCCCCCATGATGGACTATTGGCGGCTGTTCCTGGACACGGTTGATGGGCAGCGTGGGCCATTCCTGTTCCCGTCACGCCGTGAGGATCTGTTCCTCGTGGGCGCTGGAGTGCCATCGGCAACGCAGATTACGATTGCGGGTTCTGACTATCAGACGCAGTATTTCGAGCACGACACCTACAAGCGGCTGCGGCTCGTAAATACAGTAGGCGCGACTCACTATACTGCGGTACAGTCGGTCACCGCTGACGGAGATAACACGATCCTGTCCATCGATCCGCCGGTTCCTAGCGAGCCAGAGTGGACCGATTTCGAGATCGAATTCCTGAACAAAGTTAGGCTAGCTAATGACCGAGTGCGCTGGGACCACTTCTCGCGATACTCGATTCTCACGCTAAACCTTAGAACGACGGACCAGTGATATGGTTTATGACGCCAGAGAAAACAGCGCAACTGACGGGTCCCCGATCGAAGGTTATAAATTCACGGGGACCTTTCGCAATTACCTCTACACCAGCGCCGACCGTGATATTGTAATCAACGGTGAGACCTACACAGCGATATCTATTCGCCGTGGTGCGATTCCCTCTGGCACTCAGGATGAGAACCAGCTGAACCTGGAGCTCACCGTGCCCCGGGACATCGACCTAGTGCAGGACTACGCTTTCTCACCCGGACCTCCTGGGCTTAACCTGGAGATCGTGAGATACCACGACGGCGATGACGCCACCACTCAGTTCATCACCGCGTGGAAAGGCCCCGTGACCAGCTTCTCGATCGATGGCAACTCTGCCTCGATCGTGGTGCCGTCGATCTTCGGTGTTCTGCTGAACGGTAACGTGCCTACGACGTTCTTTCAGACTGTCTGTAACCACGTGCTATACGACAACCGCTGCCAAGCCAGCCGGGCTGCCAATAGTGGCACCTCGACCGTGGCTTCTTTCGACGGCACTCAGATCACGGTGGCTTCCTCATCGTTCACTGAGAACTTCCTGGCTGCGGGTGAGCTGGTCAACACCACCAAGGGCGAACGCCGGTTGATCATTTCCAACAGCGGTAACGTCATCAACGTGAATCTAGCGTTCTCGAACATCGAGGTCGGTGACAACGTTGAGTTCGTGGCTGGGTGTGACCACAGCTTCGACACTTGCATTAGCAAGTTTAACAACTCACTCCATTTCGGTGGACACCCTTACATTCCGACGATCAACCCCTTCGAGGTGCAAGAGCTATGATCTGGGTTACCCTAGCCCTGTTTGCCGCGTCATTTCTGGCCTCTCAGCTGCTGGCCCCGAAGCCTCAGGTCGAGGATGCCAGAGCTGCGAGCCTAGACGACTTCAACTTCCCCCGCGCCGACGAGGGAGACCCCGTTCCGTGGATCATTGGACGAGTGCGACTAGATGCCCCGAACACTCTGTGGTATGGGGATTACATCGCCGAGCCCGTTGAAGAGCGCATTCGTCGTAACATCTTCTCCTCAACCACGGTGGTCGTTGGTTATCGATACCGCATTGGGATTAACCTGGGCCTTTGTCTTGGACCCGACGTGCGTATTCGCCAGATCTGGATCGACGACAAGCTCGTGTTCAGCGGTGGCGCCGCGACGGACGTGGTACCGGTGTCTATCAACCATCCGGACCTGTTCGGCGGCGATGACCGCGGGGGCGGCTTTCAGGGGCCGGCCACCTTCTACGCCGGTCAGTTTGACCAGATCCGCGATACTTACATGACCGAGCTAGAGGGTGAAAACTATCCTCCGTACACTGGGCAAGCCCACATCATCTTCAAGAACGTTTACATTGGAACCAGCCCCCAGCTGCGTAAAATGTCGTTTGAGCTAGAGCGGGTGCCAAACCCCCTCGGCCTTGACACCCTGGTCAACCGCATTGGGAATGACATCAACCCCATGACTGCTCTGTACGATCTGATGACGAGCTTGGGCGGTTGGGGCGGCCTGCAGATCGCTGCGGACGATATTGACACCGCGGCCTTCATCAGCGTGGCTACGATCCTGGCCAACGAAGAGCACGGCATCAGCATGAAGATTGCTCGACCGAACTCAGCCCAGTCGGCGATCCAGGAGATTTTGCGTCAGATCGACGGGGTTCTATACCAAGATCCGGCCACGGGAAAGATCACCATTGCGCTCATTCGTGACGATTACGATGAAGGTACGCTACCCGTGTTCAACGAGACCAACATCGTTGAGGTGAGGAACTTCACCCGCACCGCTTGGTCGGAAACCTTCAATCAAGTACGCGTGACGTTTACGAGCCGAGACAAGGACTACGCTACCAGTACCTCCGTGGCGCAGGACATGGCCAACATCAACTCTCAGGGCCGGCTCCGTACCACCGAGCTATCGTTCCCCGGCTGCAGCAATGGGCCCCTGGCCACACGCCTCGCTGCCCGTGAGCTGTCCCAGCAATCAGTTCCTCTGTTCTCAGTTACCCTCAGGATGAACCGTCAGGGTTACCAGCTGCGGCCCGGATCACCCTTCGTGTGGAGCTGGTCGGACTATGGTATTCAGAGCGTTGTCATGCGTGTACAGAAGTTCAATCTCGGCGAGCTGACGAATGGGAGGATTGTGGTCGAGGCCTTGCAGGATTCTTTCGGTGTTTCGACCGCAGTGTTTGCCGATCCTGCTGATACCCTGTGGAACCCCATCAGTCGTGCCGCAGTCAATGCTACGCAGCGCATTCTCACAGAAGCTCCGTACTGGATCGTGCAACAGGTTGAGGAGCTAGAGCCTGAGGATAACCTCGCATGGCCGATGGTTGCAGTCCGTAATCCTAGTGCTCTGTTGGGATTCCGTCTTTACACCTCGGCCGATGACTTTGCGACCGACACCGTGAACGATATCACCAGAACTCCTTTCACTGGTTCGGCCATCCTGAACGAGGACATCTCCCTGACTGACAACATCGTCAGCATGGTGATCCCATCAATTACGATTCGGGAGCCAAGCCCTGGTCCTGGTATCTTCCAATCAACCACTATCGGTGAGACTGCTGTTTATGGAACGAACTTGTTCCAGATCAACGGTGAGCTGATGGCCTGCGCGTCAATCACTGATAACGGTGATGGCACCTACACTCTCAACAACGTCTATCGAGCTCTCCTGGATACGACGCTCGAGAACCACGCCACGGACGATATCTTGTATGCCCTGACCAGCAACTCCATCAGCCGTAATGATCGCGGGGGTGCTGACCTGGTCTATTTCCGCACACCGACTTTCAGCGACATCGATGCGCAAGAGCTGGCAGACGTGAGTTCTGAGAGTGTGCAGTTCCAGAGCCGTTACAACAAGCCTGCTCCCCCGGACTATACCCTCATCGAGGGATTTCGAGCACCTGGTGTGGTTGCCAGTAACACCGTAGCAGCGACTTGGACGGCACGAACTCGCCTAGCCGAGAACATCACGCTGCCAACAGCTGGTGCTGAGACTCCGGAAGATGATACGACCTACACTGCTACCATGTTCATCAACGGCTATCAGGTGGCCCAGAACGGAGGCTTAGTCTCGCCTACTACATCGTTCACCGGATTACCTAGTCGAAGCGGTACCGGTCGCGTAGAAGTGATAGCGGTGCGACCTGGTCCGACCAGCAGCTGGCAGCCCGATGTTATAGAGTTCCCTTACGTGAACCCGCCATCGATGGGTAGTAACCTGCTCACCAACGGAGACTTCGAGGCCGGAGATCTAAGTAGCTGGACCGTGACTGCCGGTGATTGGACGGCCGCGGCTACTGGCACCCCCAGCCCTATTGGAAGTTTCATGGCCCGCTCGCTGAAGGCAGCAGTTGAGGCGACACAGGCTGTGACCATCGCTGTGCCTGATCGTAGTCGTATGGCCCTGGTCACAGCGTTGCAGGCTGCTCAGACGAGCGGAGCTGCTGGGGGTCTGGAGGTCTGGCAGGATGCTTCCAAGATCACCACCGTACCGTCACTGGCTTCCCCTGATGGAGAGTGGCGCCTGCGGACTGTGGTGCTGCCCTTGGATTCTGCTGAGTCTGACGTGAACGTGAAATTGGTTGCCGATAACGTAGGCGTTCTCTTTGACGAGGTAACGGTTCGGGTGAATGCCAACACCAAGGACATCAGCCACAGTTACAACCTGCAAACAGGGGTTACCGCGGTTGTAGGTGCTTGGGCTCTGCGCCGCGTGGTATCAACTTACAGCGGGCCCCTGATTCGCGTGCGTGATACGCGCACCGGGACCGAGACGGACATCGGAATGTCTGGTGTGGATCTCGACACCTTCGTCAAAGAGGGTGAGCTTGAAGTAATTCGTTGGTACGATCAGAGCGGTAACGGGGTCAACCTGGAACCGGGCAGTGCTGCTAATCGGCCGATCCTCACCCCGTTCGATACGGACACCGGGCGCCCTGCGATTACCTTCAACCAGGGTGCTACGCTGATCGATCCTACCCCCGGTCAAACACGGGCCTACATGGTTACACGGCCCAACGTCATGGCCTGTGTGGGCCCGCGCTTGCAGACGACCCTGAATGCCTCACTGTTCAGTATACCCGAGGACCTGGCCGATCCCTCGAATCGTCGTTGGGGGCTGGGCACTGCGGGCGCGACCGTGTTCACCACTTTCGCTAACAACTCCGGCGACAACTTCACTGGGGACACAGCCTCAGGCAACCACGTCGTGTTCATCGACTACACTAACGGCTCCACCTACTACGATGACGGAGCCACGGCCGTGGACACTTTCACGGCTCAGGACATCACCTACCCCTTCGAGACTCGGTTGATCATCGGAAATAATCCGCTTGATACCCTGGCCTGGGAAGGTGGTACTCTGAACGAGCTAGTGATCTTCCAGGGTGATCTAGATTCGACCGCCCGGGGCAACACCATCACGGACCTGAAGAGTTACTGGTTCAACACGTAGGGAGAACGTCATGAGTGAGCACATCATCCCCGAGGCCAAGTGGACGATCCGCCGGGCCTACCTTTTCATCCTGTCGCTGATCTGCGTGGCCGTCATCGGTGTCTGCCTTTGGGCCGGCATCAGCAAGGGCACTGATACGACCCTGCTCCATACGGCGGTTGTTTCGTCTTTCGCCCTGCTGGGTGCCTGCATCGGTAGCTACGTCTTCGGTGCTACCTGGCAGGATGTAAAACTGCTGGGGAGGAAGTAATGGCTATCACGGCTGCCGACATCAAGTTCTTTCACAGCGGCGGGGCTGGTAACACAGATCCGGATGCCTCCTTGGGAGGTATCCGGTCCACCACTGAGGTAACCAACGACGCTCTACAGAACCTGTTCGACGACGCCAGCAACGCTGAGCTGACCAGCGGTACCGTGGAATATCGGTGCATCTACGTCTTCAATGACAGCGGTTCTGACACCTGGCTCGATGTGCGGATGTTCATTCAGACCCCCACCCCCAGCGCTGACACCGTGTTTGCGATCGGCCTTGACCCTGCCGGCGTGGGCGACGGTAGCACCACTGGTGTGGCCACCACGGTAGCCAACGAGACCACTGCGCCTGCTGGTGTGACCTTCTCAGCGCCCACGGACTACACTGGCGGCCTCCAGACGAGCGATCTCAGCGCCGGCCAGGGTAGGGCCCTCTGGCTCCGTAGAACGATCTCTGCGGGCGCTGCAGCGGCTGCTGAGGACTCCATGGACCTACGGGCCCAGGGGAACACGCTGTGATCGCCGCGGCCGTGGCCTCCCCGCTGGCCAGGAAACTGGTCGGCGGCGGGGTCCTTTTGCTGGGGTTGTGGCTGTTCTGGGGCCATTATCAGGGGGTCAAGGACGAGCGGGACCAGCTGAAGGAGGACAGAGAGCGCCTGCTGGGGGCCCTGAACGTCCAGACAGCAGCGTTCGACTCGACCGTGGCCCAATGGCAGGCCCAGTACACCGAGGCCGTAGAGGCGCTGCAGGCGCAGCAGGAGCTGTCCCGGCGGGCCTCTCGGGAGAAGGAGAACCTCCTTGATATTTTCAGTCGCCACAATCTGCGGGCCCTGGCGCTCAGAAAGCCGGGCCTTATTGAGAATCGTATCAATTCTGGCACTCAGCGCATTCTGCGGCTGTTCATCGATGCCACCGCCAGTGGAGATCCGGACAGTGCCGGCCGAGGGGCCGCCGCCAGTCCTGATTCTACCGGACCCGGCACCGATCGATAGCTCAGCTGCCCGGGGTGTTGAATGGACGGTTTTGACGGCCGAGACCTTGCCTATCGGCGAGAACTGGGTTTTCTTTGCCATGACACCCGAAGCGTATGAAAGGCTTTCCGCATTCAACGCCGAAATGCTACGTTGGGTTCTCGAGGCTGATGGTCGCCTTCAATATTACCGAGAGCAACTTGGCGAGGCGCAGGATGAAGCGAAACGACGATCGGACAATCACAATGAGCCCTGAGGAACTGGAAGACCTACTCGAGCGTGTGGTCAAGCGTACCTTGACCGGCATCGGCATCCAGGTGGACGACCCGCTCACGATGCAGCGGGATTTCCAGCATCTTCGGTCACTGCGTGAGACAACTGAATCCGTGAAGTCGAAGGGCCTCCTGACCTTGATGGGAATCTTGGTGAGCGGGGCCCTTGCAGTAATCATACTTGGTGTAAAAACCGCTTTTGGACGGGGTGGTTCCTGATGAGCTATGTGCTAGGCAAACGATCCAAGTCCCGCCTGAAGGGTGTTCACCCTGACCTGGTGTTGGTTGTCGAGCGGGCAATTCAGATCACCAAGGTTGATTTCAGCGTGCTGGAAGGGCTCCGTACTCCCGCCCGTCAGAAGAAGCTCAAGGCTGCCGGCGCCAGCAAGACGCTGAAGTCAGGCCACCTGTCGGGCCACGCCGTGGATCTCGGAGCCTACATCAAGGGTGTGGGGATCTGCTGGGACTGGCCGCTCTATCACAAGATCGCCAAGGCGATGAAGCAGGCCGCTAAGGAGCTGGACATTCCCATCAAATGGGGTGGGGATTGGAAGTCCTTTAAGGACGGTCCTCATTTCGAGCTCGACCGGACTTCCTACAACGGTTTCGGGGAAGTCTAAGCGCCTGGATCCAAATCCACGGCCAGACCAGCACGATTACGATAATCGATACAGGGTGAATACGGCGATTACGAAGGGGTGCTCCCAGAAATGAGAGCACCCCCGTAATTAACCCGCCGACTAGGTACGCCGTCAGGTATGGGTTCACCGAACCTTCTCCAGCACCTCGTAGAACTCCGCACGATCCCAGTCGTAGCGACGACTGGCGTTCAGCGGGACACCACGTCGGCGCAGCCGGGCCCGGGCACCAGCCTCACCGATGCCCAGCTTCTTGGCCAGGTCAGCAGGGCCGTACCGGCGACCCTTGCGAACCCGCTTCTTCTTGGGCTGCTCCTCGGTCTTCTTGGCAGCCTTCTTCGTGGTCTTCTTGGGCGCCGCAGCGGCCTTCTTGGTAGCCTTCTTCTCGGTCTTCTTGGTAGCCTTCTTGGCCTTCTTGACCAACACCTTCTTCGCCATGGGGATTCCTTTCAACCTGGACAAGACCGCCTCAGCGACCGTGCCCTTGTTCTTGATTGCCTCATACACATCACTGTCGATCGAATTCTCGACATAGATGGTGTAGATCGTCACGGGCTCCGTCTGTCCGTGCCTGTGGATCCGGGCCAGGGCCTGCTCATGATCGATATAGCTGAACGTGCAGCTGTAAAAGATGGCATTGCTGGCTCGGTAGAGATCAATACCCACGCCGCCAGTCTTGATCTGGCAGATGAGCACATCTATTTTGCCGTCCTGGAACTCCTCAATCAGCCTGGCCCGCTCCTTCTTGGGCGTCTTTCCGTAGAGCATCCCTACGGAGTCGGTGGCTTCGAGTGCAGCTTCCTTGCAGTAATTCAGCTCCTGGATGTAACGGCAGAACACGACCACGGGGAAAGTCACTCGGCGTTGTAGTAGGGTCTTCAGTTTGCGTAGCTTCGCTCGGCCGACTTCGATGACCTCGTCCTCGTCGTCGATTACGAATCCTCCGCACACCTGTTGCTGTTTACCCAGCTGAGTGACCTTCAACCCCGCGGTCACGACCCGGTCTCCCATCTCAGCCAGCATCTGCTTTTCTAGCTCCGTGTAGATCCGCAGCTGCTCACCCTTCATCGTCACCGGGCACTCGACAAAATCTATCGGGGGCAGATCCAAAACCTGCTCCTTGGTCAACCGCACCACGTAGGGGCGGATTTTTTGCATGAACTCTTTACGGCGTTCCTCTCTGAACTTCCGCTCATAGCCCATGTATCCCGTGGGTCGAAGAAAGTGGTTATCGAAATCCGCCCAGCGTTTGCCAAACACGTCAGGCTGAACAAACCGAAACTGTGCCCACAAGTCTTGGGGAGCCTTGTCGATGGGCGTTCCGCTAAGTCCAATACGGTATTCGGCGGTCAGCTTTGCGGCGTTCCTTGACTGCTTCGACCCTTTGTCCTTGATCCGTTGGCTCTCGTCATAGATGACAGCCGTCCACTCCGTCTCTCGTAGGCGTGGTAACAGATCCTCAACAGCTTCGTAATGCACGATGTAGACGTAGGGTGCACGCACTTTCACGTCTTCATCGAGAGAGGTGAAGATGTTGAGATCGGGAATAGAGCGCAGGGTCTTGACCCACGAACTCTCTAGGTTGGACAGGGGGCACACCACGAGCACCTGCATCTTCGAGCCCATCAACTTGCTGATCAGACCACCAGAAATATACGTCTTGCCCGTGCCCTGCTCAGCCGCCACCAGGAGCGACTTTTGTTTCAGGATCTGGCGCACTACGCGCTTCTGGAAAGGAAAGAGCTGATTAAACATCGAGTTCCGCCTTGATCTGTTCAACAACGTCGTCAGGTTCAACGCCGACAAAAGCGATCCCCCCAGCCCGCTTGATCTGCTTCATCACATGCCACTGAATGGCCGAAACGGTACCATCCGGCTCTTTCACCTCGACGTAAACAGCCCGGCCCTCAATGACGGCAGTCAAATCTGGGAGGCCGGCGTGGCTGTACGGGCCGCCGTGGTTTTTTGCAATGAAGCATTTGGGGAAGGCTTTACGGATAGCCTTCTGAATTCGCTGTTGTCGTCGAGTTTCTCGTTGCTTGGCCATGGGTGCCCCCTGGTCTCCTAGTCGTCCTTGATCAGGTCCATCTCTTCGAGCGCGTCGAACACCACGTTACGCTTCTTGCGCAGCGTGGGCGCCTTGGAGAGGTCGACATCGAGGCCGTGCTTCTCGACGATTTCGGCGAGCTCATCGGCATCCATGTCCATAACCTCGTCGTCTTCGTACTTGTCCTCATCGCCCTCCGTGACCAGGGTGGCTTCACCATCTTCGGGCTCTTCCTCGGACTCGGGCTCTTCTTCACCGCTGTTCTTGGCGGCCATGCCCTCGACCATGGAAGCCGACAGGTAGTCCTCCATCGTGGAGTAAACCTTGCCGTCGTCCTTCTGGTCGTGCACGACGATCACGCCACACTCGCGACCGATGAGATCCTTCGGGTCCAGCTTGAACGCCTTGCCGGGGATCTCCACATCGAGAACCTCGAGCAGGCCACGCAGCTTGAACAGGGCCTGGGGCTGGAGGCTGGTCCAGAACTTCAGGTTGCAGCCGTTGGCGTCGTTGTCGTCGCTGATCACGGTAAAGTCCCAGATCAGCGTGGGCTTGCCGGCGCTTGACTTGCCGGCCTCGACGGCCTTCACCTTGGCCAGGTAGGTCCCCTCCGGGCAAAGTCGAAACGTTTCGACCCCGCTCATATCGGGGATACTGAGCATGGTTTTCTTGGGACGGGGCATGGTTCTCACTCTCCTTGAATCACTTCCAGGATCTCGTCATACGTCGGATCGACGATGACCTCGGGCAAATCCACAGCCTTGGGCTTGCGGAGTTTGGTCGCGTAGTACGGGTTCGGCCCGACGCGCAGGCAATACTCGTCCTTCTTGACCTTAACCTTCTTGTTACCTTTCTTGACCTCCTTGTAACGACGCCTGATGAAGGTGCTGCCGAGCACGCTCACCATGGCGTTGAGGTGGTCCTTCACGGACGGGATGAGGCGCGGCCCGACCTCCGGCACGATGACTTCTTCTGCTTCTTCGTACTCATCGTAATCGTCCTCTTCGTCCCCGGGCCGGTTAAAAATACGCTGCTGCGCGTTGAAAATAACCTCCACAGGTAGGTTACGGAAGTGCGTGATCCAGGAGTTCATGGCTCCTGAGACTTCACCCCACTCCTGCAGCTTTAGCGCACCCCAGCTGCCGATATCGTCAACCTTACGATCCTTCTGTTTCAGAAGGTGCTGGATGTACAACGTCTGCATTTCGGTAATGGTGTCGATGACCACGGTCTTGAACGGATGGTCGCCCTTCACGAGGTACCAGTAGCACTCCTCAAGAGCGTCAAAGTCCTCCGGCTGCAGAACCTTGGCCTCGTCTTCATCAAGCTCTAGCACCGAGTCAGTTCCCTGGTCATTGATGTCAATGAATAGGATGGGCTTGGGAAACGAGCCAGCGATAGTCGTTTTGCCGGTCCCACTGGGGCCGTAAAAGGCGTAGGATCGCGTGGGGTTCGCTTCACGCACGCTCTTGAAATTCGGTGTCGCCATGCTAGCCCTCCCGCTTCTTCTTGATGTAGTCGTTCTCGATGGCGTAATCCACGTCGCCGCCTTCGAGCTCCAGGCGACACAGTGGGTTGTAATCGCACCATTCGCAGTGCTGACCGATGCAGCGGGGCAGCCGTTTGCCGTGGTTGTCGGCCATTTCTAGCGCGTCCACGACAAACTCGTTCCATAGCACGCTCATCACGTCATGGTTCACGGGTTGGTAAACCCGGCTGAAGTACGACGGCAGGCTAGCGCGCGCCATCTCAAGCTGAGCCTGGCAATCCGCTTCAACGATGTCCTCGTTGTCATTGATGACCTTGTACACGGCCGCCGGCAGCGTTTCGATCTTGGCCTTGGACATGGTCCGATTCTTCAAGATCGCCGGCTTGGTGGGCTCCTTGGACTTGATGTAGTCCCAGACGATGCCGTGGATCTCGGGCCATCCCATGTCACGCAGTGCGTGAATATAGACGGCAGCCTGCACGTTACGCCAGCGATGATCCTCAGACGGTTTACGGCTGAAGCTCTTGTGCTCCACGAGCCAGCGAAGCCCCTTCGCTTTACCCACGGCATCGACGTAACCGATCAGCTTTAGTCCGTTGCCGATGTCGAGCTCGATGTAGTGCTCGGCCGACTTTTTCTCGCGGCGAACGAATCGAAGAGGGTCGTCCTTCCAGTATTCCCAGTACGCCTGCATGATCATCTGAACACTGCCGAGGATGTCGCCGTAATGCTCTTTCTCTTCCTCGAACATATCCTTGTGCTTGTCCATCCAGTCACGCAGTAGCTGAAAAGGGTCATCACCGTTGGCGTCGGCCTCGATCATCTCGTGCGCCATGCGACCGAATTGCAGAGCTCGCCGGGCTGGACGACGTGGCCTCAGCTTCATGACGTAACTGTAGTAGTACGCCAGTTTACAGGTCCGCCATTTTGTAACTTTCGACTGGCTAACTTTCATGCTCATCTCCTAAGCTCTCCCGTCCTCCCGACTTAACATGTCGATTCATGTCCGGGGTGGTCGTCCCGCCATCGCAACAGGATTTCCCTGCGTCCAGGGCACGGACGGGAGAGCAGTATGTTAGGACCCCCAGGGCCCAAGATCGGCCTCAGCTTCGAGAGGCACTGACATGTGGATGTCCAGGGTGGACATCAACTTTGGCTTGCTCATAACCTCAATCACGCGAGCAACAATACGCTCTTCTTCCCCCTCCCTAATCCAGAGCAAGATGGCGTCGTGGATTGCGCCAACAAATCGCACCTCGTTACGAGAGAACTCACCATAAAGTTGGATGAGGGCCATTAGGTTCAGGCAGTTGCCGAATTCTTGTACAGGCGAATTGATAGCCTGTCGCTGGGCATCCCAGAGTTCAGGGCCGTCCCCGCCTTGACATGCCGGCAGGTTACGCTTACGGCCTGACAGGCTGCGGACGTACCCGTGACGACGGCCACAGTTCCTCTGGTGCTGGTGCCAATCAACCAATCCAGGGTACATTTCAAAAAAGCGCTCACGGAATTTCTTGGATTCCTCAAGCGTTACAATCACCCCGTAGGTATCGCGAGCGTAATCCACGAAGAGCTTATGACCCATGCCGTAGAGGAAGCCGAAGTTTACGGCCTTAGCCCTGCTACGAGTGTCGTACCACTCAGGATCACACTTCTGCGCGAGGCCGGGACCGCTCATGCTAACAACGTAACAAGCATCGTTGACCGTCAGATCTTCGATGTCGCTAAGCTCATTCTGAACATGTACTCTGTAGGCCTCGACAGCGTTAACTATCTTCTTCGACCCCTCAATAGCTCCACCGTCACGGGCCCGCTCCATGAGATCAAGAGCTTTACCGCAGTGACCAACGGCTTTAAACACGTCGATTACGGGCTTAGCCCAAGAGACCTTATAGTGCTCAGCAAGAAGCTGCTTGGCCGTCGACATGATCAACGTGTAATCACCGCCAAGGCTAAGCATCTGGATGGCAGTGCGAAGGTGTAGGTCCTGCCCAAGCCGGTAGGCTTCCTTCATTCGCGGCTCATTGGCCATCTCGGCAGCAACGCGTAACTCGATCTGGCTTAGGTCAGCTTGACAGAACGTCCACCCTTTTGGCGCTGTAACCAGGCTACGAATGCGCTTATCTCTCGGAGTTTGCTGAATGTTCGGGTCTTCGCTGGCGAGCCGTCCAGTGACAGGACCGGCAATCTTGTAAGACGGGTGCAAACGGCCCTTGTGGATCATCCCCTTCCACTTAACCACAAAGTCGTTCAACAGCTTACCCTGCGCGCGGTACTCAAGTAGCGCTGCAGCTGCCGGATGGTCTAAGCGTTTCAGCACGCTCGAATCCGTGGAGTTGTTGCCGCTGTCGGTTTTCTTTACGGGGTCAAGACCGAGAGTGTCGAAGAAGAATGTGCCAACCTGCTGTGGGGAGTTCCAGTTGACCTCCTCGCCGGCTGGGATATAACTCTCCAACGTATCCAGAGCCTGGCATACCTTGTCGCTGAGATAGCGTTCTGCTTCGCCTAGCCTGGCCTCATCGATGAAGACGCCATTGTATTCGATCTCCACAAACAGGTTCGAGGTGGGCATCGTAATACACTGGAAATAAGCCCAGAGCTGGGGATCCCGACGAAGCTTCTTAGCGTATAGCAGTCGTAATCGGCGCGTATAAAAAACGTCGCAGCCGTTATAGAATGCCATCTTGCTCATGGAAGTAGCGCCGGTTTTCTCGTCGAGATCGATCTCCCAATCCGGCGCATTGAACCAAATCGTTGCGAGATCCTTCAGGCCTATTGGACCATTCTCATTGAAGAGGTGAGCGGCCAACATCGTATCGAAGCCTAGCTTCCACTCGACTCCGTAATGCACGCGCAGCCAGAGAAGGTCGAACTTGCCGTTGTGAGCGACGATCTCTACGTCCTCTAGGGCGACAGTCAACCGCTCGACCATGTCATCTACGGCATCCTCATTGTGCCAGACGTTGAACTTGCCGCCGACCGGAATGACGTATTGCTTTTTGCGGGTACCGAACCCGAGCACCAAGATCTCGGCATCTTCCGCCCAGGGATTCAGACCCGTGGTTTCGATGTCAAAGGCGACGGAGCCCCGGAGGTCAGCAAGGAGCTCTTGAAAGTGGTCCTCGCCGGTAACCAGCGTGACATTCACGTTCTCTTCACGCGGTATACCACCACTAACAAGGATCTCAGAAGCGAGGCGCAGATCGGAGTCGACCAGTCCACGCTTATCTGGGTACCTGCTGAGGTATCCGGGGCTCAACGTCGCCAGGAAGATGCGATCATCCTCTTCTATCGGACGACCGCGGGCCTTCATAAAACCCTTCACACCACGGACTGTCTCGAAAGCGACGGCGCCCACCATGATGACGAGTTCGTAGCCCTCCAGCTGCTCCGCGAGCTCTGGACGGCGCGCATCCATCATTCTTTTGGTGGGCGCCTTACCCCCATCGCGCGGGGCTGGGTGCGCATGGTACACATCAGCCTCGAGCTTGTGGCCCGCAATGAGGGTGTCGTAGAGCTTCCCTGGCTCCTGGGAAGCATATTCATAGACGATGGCCGCCTTGCCCATGGTGTCTCCCTGAGGTGTTTTACAGTGGAGAGCAAGGATAAGCCGTAACTTGTAACTGAGTCAAGCCGTAAATTTACGTTTCACGAAGTTTATCGAGACGGGCCTCGACCACGCGCAGGCACTTATCAAAAGCAGCGATCTCCATCCCGATGGCCTGCCTACCGTGGTAGGTGTCGCATAGGTCCAGAGATCGCTTAGATTGGTCGCACTGCTCTGAGATGAACTTGTGGACGGCCTCGAGTTCGACTATTGCTCGATCGGGTGCCATAGGGACCAGTCACTATACTCGCTGGCTCTCCCCAAGATGTCGACGGCACGGACCCGTCCACGAACGGTGTCCACATGCGCGGGGATGGGGAATTCTATGGAGTTGCCGAACACCGGGGACTGCTGCCAGCGATAGCGCACGAACCCTGTACCTTCGACTTCCAATTCGTAATACATCACGGGAGCGCCCAGGACAGGCGGCTCCCATGATGCTGTGCGAACGGTTTCGGCCCAACAGCCCCCGACATCTACTCCGCGCCGGCTGAGTTCGGCAACCAAGCTCAGCGTGCTGTGGTCGGCCAGAGCATCTGCATGCGCCAGTGAAGCGCAGATTAACAGCAGGGTCAGGACTAGATATCGCATTGTGCCTCCGTACTCAGGGGCCCTCAGCGGGGCCTCTGAAGACATCTACCGTCGCCATTCGGGGAATCTAGCACAGCATGGCTTAGATTGCCAATGAGGCTGGACAGTAGGAACCTCTACCCATAGATTAAGGGGCCGCTTGATCCTGCACGATCAGGCGACCCCTAGAACGTCGTCGCGCGCTACTTGCGCAACCACCAGAACAGGTCGATGAGAGCCAGTCCCATGACGGCCAGGTATTCGATGGGCATGTGTCACCTCCTCTCTAAGGTCTAACATGAAGCCGTAATAGCGTACTACGTTATTACGGCTTTAGTCAACAACCTTTTTACGATGAAGGATCCGCCCAAACAAGAAAGACCCGCAGAAGCCGGCGACAATAGCTGCGAGCGGTCGCAACACCACGTCCAGCCAGCCCCAGGGTACCAGACCGAAAGCCTTGAGCAGTATCACGATAGCCCACAAGCCCAGCGGTGATACCAGCCACCAATCACTCTTCAGTTTCATCAGTCACCCCCGGTATGTTAGTCCCAAAAATTGCCACGAAGAACGGCATGTGCTCATGGCGGATCAGTGCGCGCTTACACACGAAGTACGGATTTATTGCCGAGGTGGTCAGGCCAAGCTTGTTACAGAGGGCTTTTCGATCTCGAAAAGCTATAGCAATTTTCAACCTCTGTGCTAGCAAGTCTCGATTCTTGATTGGTGTTGACCCAAAGATCCCTGGAGATCCTGGTGCTGAGATATCTCCCTGATCAGGCGGCCACTTCCCTAGCCCTGGAAGCTTAGATCCATAGAGCTCTACCAGGCGGCAAGCCATGGGAGCCGATATCGTTCTGCTTCGAGAACGTAGGTGTCGTAAGACTTGCACTGTGGAACCAACCTCATCGAAAAAATCCTTCTGAGATAGGCCGTGCTCCTCAGCCAGATCAACCAGTGTCTCCGCGAATCTCTTAGGCCTCTTGACCCGAATATAACTTCGGGGATGGATACCAAGTCGCTTTGCTGCTTTTTGAGTGAGTTCGTTGTACTTTTCCCATGTACGAAGTGCCGGCTCGCAACACTCATCCGCCTCACCCCTCGACCCGTACCTCATCCCGCAGACGTAGCATTTCTGCTGCATGCCAGGCTCTCCTTCATGCGGCTGCGGTTATTTGAAGTGACGAACCACCTGAGGCAGATAGAGTAGTTGGAACGCCAGAACCTTTTTGTAAACGGTAAGACCTAGAAGGCGTCCGTGCCAACTTCCGACCTGGAAGAACAAGACCGACAGCGTGAATTTGCCGTCACCCTTGCTCGCAGAGAACGTGAAGGGCATGAATGTGAACACTACAACCTCCATAACTTGCAAGGGAGCCACAGCAGGCCATACTCGATGAGCATCCAAGGACGCACGATCTCGAGGTGGATAAGCCAACGCGGGGGCCCCATACGCTCGATCCCGAACAGGCCAAAACCGAACGTGTCACGACTGGTCGACAGGTAGACCCAGTGAATTTGGCACATTACTCGTGGAGTTCCTTTCTCAGCTGGGAAGCAATGCTGGTCCAGGGCGCGAATTTCGAGTCGTGCCAAACTCGAATGTTAGCGCCGAACCAGCGACCGTCAGAATGGCGAGCCCACCGAATCTGAATGACGTTGCCCAGCTTGATTACGCTCCACATGGGGAACGGTAGAAGAAGCTGGGTCAGCTCACAGGTTGGCGGCTGCTTCGGGATCACTTCAGTGTGCTTGGGCTCGTGGTACAGGAATGTACCTCCGCGCATGCTCACACCGCCGATATACTGAGCAGCCATCTCACAGAGCGGGCAGTTCATCAGGAGCCTCCGGTATCAGTAGCCTTGAGGAACGTCGAGATCTCCATGTAGAGGTTCTTCTCGACGTGATCCATGGTATGGACGGCCATGTTGTCATACACCTGCTGGAGCAGGCTACGAGCCAGCACGACCTCTGACTCGTTGTTGACCAGGCGAGCAGTTAGCTGCTTGGCCGTGAACGGGGCGCCTTCAGAGTCATGAAGGACACCATCAATGATGCGTTCTTCCATCCTTGGTCTCCTGGGAAAGGGTAACCGATCCTTCAGGCTGCTCGGAAATTCCGTCAACGGCAGGATCCGTAAAGCCACGAACTGCGCGCACCATCTCGGCAGCACCCTCGTGCCAACGCCGGCTGTGGTCGTTCTGGCTGCACTGAACCTGCGCTATGAAGAAGAGGGTCATCACGTCGTAGAGTGCCACATCGACGGTGTCCTCTGTGACTAGGTTGCCCAGGGCGCCGAACGCCGGCAGAGGACAGAGCCAGATCATGGCCTCAGGGTCGAATTGGCATTCTTTGCCGGTCGCCAAGTCGACGATATAAAAGGCAGCCTGCCTGTGATCGATGGCGCTCTGGTGAACGCCCACGTAGAGCTCACGCATTCTTCTTGGCTCCCAGGTTAACGAGGTGCTTACGCGCATGCCGTACTAGGTCGATCTGGTACACACAATCAGCGTAGGCGTTATGCTTGTTGTCGTTGTAAATGTCGGAGAAACTGCAGCCTACGGCGTGGGCCTCACCGGTCAGGGTGCGGACATCACGCCACTGACGGAACGGGATGGGAAATTTGTAGTTGTTGCGGTGGAACATCGACTGCAGGATTACACAGTCGAACGAGGGACTTTTGGCCCAGAGCAGGCAGTCAACGAACCTAAGGAGATACAGCTCCAAGTTGGTTACGAGTAGCCGCTCGTTGTTCACAGGCTCCGGCAGAGGATGTTCCTGCATGGACCACATGCGCACGGTATCGTAGTCGTAAGAGGCCCTCGGGTCGGGCCTGCAGGTATCGTGGAACTTGGGGTGTACAAGCTCGAAGCTTTTGAAGCTGAAGGGAACGACGGCCACCTCGAAAACCGCGGCATCCGGCAACTGGGACAGAGTCTCTATGTCGAGCATCAGATGAATGTTGCTCATTACAGACGCCCCTTCAAGATGTGAGTAACCTCACGCCTCAAGGACTGGTTACGAGTGCGATACACGGCGGCCTTGATCTTACGGATCATTTCTGTGGCCTTCTCGTGCTTCTCCCGAAACTCTCGACAGTCATCCAAGACGCTGTCAAGCTGTCCCTCTAGCTCGGCAAGTCGGTTTACGAGCGGGTTCTCAGAGCACTGAAGGGTGTGATGGTACATGGCGAGGGCAACATGGAGTTGCTGGCTTTCGACGCTACTCATACGAAGCCCACAGTGCATGCACTCGTAAGCAACGCGGCTCTCATCTTTTGGGGGCTCGATCCACTGCCCGGTCTTTTTGTCGATGTACTTGTGCATGCTAGCCCACCTCTTGTAGCCGGTGAGTCATGAGCTTGCGCTGCTCGACCGGCATGTGACAGATCACGCGATCGACGAATTCGCGCGCCACCGGGGGGTCCAGCTTCATGATCTGCGCCGGAACACCAACACCGCTGGTGGTCATCAGCATTGCCATCTTGAGAAAATGGCTAAGGAACAGGCCAGCGCTGACACTTCCCATGACCAGCTCGGTACCGGTGTCGGTCTTCTTGTCCTGAATCTGGATGGCGATACGACCAGCATCATCGATGTAGAGGGCCACCATGGTGTCATCACGGATTTCCATCTCACTGTAAGCGATGGGCACCAGCGCAGGCGGCTTTCCGGCTTCGGCGGTGACTTTGTAAGTCTGGCCTTCATGCTGAACGATGTTCATTATGACTCCTTGAGTTCTATCTTCTTGATCTCAGCCTTCAAGAGAGTGGTGGCGTCTATCAGGTACTCGAATTTGCTCTTGGTGGTGTACAGCCAGAGGAGCCGTTGGATTTGGCACGTCTCGCTGTTGAAATACTTGGTGACTCTGTGCTGCTCGGCAGGATTGAGAATCACAGTTGGCGGTGGATACCAGCGTCGTCGGTATTTCTCTTCGTGCTCCAGGTACCACAGAGCTTTACGGAGATCCTGCAGCACCGGGTCTGCCTTCAAGCCTGCTCGGTTCAGGTACTTGAAGGCGCTGCCAATGGCGAAGTTCATGTGCTCGACGATCTCGATGCACTCAACACCGCTTGGATGCTGATTGTAGTGATCCGGGTGGTCAACCATTTCAGCCATGCTAGAACTTCTTTCCACCGTGCCGATGAGGGCAGTATTTGGCGCCATGGCCGGTTGTGGAATATGTGAAGTCACAGACCTCACACATCACAAGTTGATAGTTCATCACTTGATCTCCAGTTCGAGAATCTGCTCGGTGATTCCGTAACCGTGCTGGTCGGGGATGGTGAAGACGAAGTTGTCGCCGCTGCGCTTGCAGTGGCCGGAGAAGCAGGGCCCCAGGCCCTCGACCAGGATCACGATGGCAGCGTTGTAGTAGTCAGCCAGCTTACGAAGCTTCACGAACTCCCAATGCCGGTTGCAATAGCTGCCGGGGATATCGGGGACGATGAGCACGTCGAGGGACTCTTCCTCAAGCGTGATATCGACCTCATCGATATCGAACTGCCCCCTGTGGATCATGGTCTTGAACCCGGCCTTCATCAGGGCTCGACGAAGCAGGCGAGGCTTTGGACTACCGGCCACGGAGGTGATGTGTTTGCGGGCGAAAAGATTCTCGAGGATCCAGTCGTACTTCACTTGTCGTCCTTGGGAGTGGGGGCAGGCGCTAGCCCACCCCCTGATGGTCAGTTGCTGGCGCCCCAACCAGGCGGCACCATGACGTAATGGCCGTCCTTGCAGACGACGCACACGCCACCGTGGAAGTTGTCGAACACGCAGCCCTCGGTGATCTCGCACGTCCGAGCATCGTTGGTGTCGAGGCTGTCGGGCGGATCTCGGTGCAGGTACTGCTCGAAGTTCTGCGCGAGCAGGCTGTAGGCGTCCTTGGGCGGCGAGCCGTCGCCGGGCGGGGGTTCCTGGTCGGCGTCGAACTCGTACCCGCTGGGGTTACAGGGATAGTAGTGCCCACCAGGATGTCCGCGTTCCAGCGTGCACCAGGCATAGATCCAAATACCAGCCACCTGGTAGCAGCGGCGAAGGGCGCCGCAGATCTCCTGCGGATCGTCGTCCTTGTCCGCGTGCAGCGGCTCGACCTGCACGATCACGTGATCATTGGGTTCCACCACGTCGCCATCGCAGGCCCAAAGGCCGATGAGGACGAACGCGCAGAACAGGAAGATGAGCAGTCGCATGTTCACTCCTTTCACACACCGGGAATAGGCCCGGCACCTGTCCCTCGGAAGAAGGGAATAGTCTAACACGTAATTACGTGTAAATCAACTAATCTTGTTACGACTTTCCTTCGCAATAACGCGAAGGGACTTTTGACTTCTGCCGCCTCCCCAGAACCGGAGGCCGCACTGAGGCAGAACTCTCCGGAACAGGGCCTTGAGCGCATCATCGCCGGTCTCGCCAAACCACTCTATACCCTGCTTACGAGCCTCTTTGAGTAGAGCCTTAGCATCGATGTAGGACTTCCCCTCCATGGTCACCTGAGCCCACTGAGCATCGATGAAGTTCTTCACCTGGTCTAGGTTGGCTTTCTCGCTGGAGCTATTCCCTTGCTCGATGTCCTTGGTGGTCATGTCGATGTAGCCGTGTATCAGAGGAATCATGCGGTTGGTAACGAAGTGCCCGTCTGGGATCTGATAGTCATCGAGATCCTTTAGCTCGTACTGCACCACGGGCGGGAACTTCGCGAAGTTGCACTTGGTCATGTAGAAGTATTTGACCTTCGGGTCTTCTTTGTCCTCGCAGACAGCGATGACCGATCGTGCACGGCCCACGTAACTGATTGAGCCCATGCCGTCCATAAGGTGGTTCGACGATCCCTTGGCAGAGCTCTTACGCTTGTGCCGCAGGGCCAGCACGGACGTACCTTTGTCGAGCATGGTGGCTAGTATACCGAGGCGGTTCATCACCTCATTGGCGTCATTCGAGCTGTTGCTGTCCACTTGCGTGGTGTAGTTGGCCAGCATGTCGAAAACGATGAGGTCGGGTCTATGTTTGCGCACCGTGGCCTTGATCCGCTCGAATCCCTCCTCGGTCAGCAGGCTCACGGGTGTGGTTATCTGGACGAACCGACCGGCCATATACTTATGCAGGGCGTCATAGCCGTTGCCCTCATAATGGCCAAGTATGTCCTCGTAACGCTGCAGGCCGATCTCTGCCAGCGGGTTCTCGAAGTCGAACGCTAGCACCTTGGGACTTTTGACCATATCAGGCAGCCGGCCCTTGGGCAGCGGCATAGCGTTCTTGTCTTTGTCGCGGGGGCCCTTGTTCATCAGCAGGGTGGCGACCATCCACTGCATGAACGTGGACTTGCCGGCACCTGGGTCTCCGTCGAACAGGGTGAGATGACGTCGGGCCAGGTAGGGCTCGTACACCCATTCAATGGGCCGCTTCTTCGTCTTCAAGAGATCGACACTCTCAAGAGCGCCGAAGGTCATCTCTTCTTCATCAGGCTCTAGCAACTCATCGATGTCAATCTTGCTGAGCGCGTTGTCGACGATATCACCAAGCCGCTTAGCCTCATCCTTACGACCAGCGAACTTGTTGAAGGGCGACGTAGCAATCAGATCGTAGATCTCATCCTCGTTACAGCCCTCTTCCATGAGCATATGCGCAAGGTTGGCCAGAGCATTGGAGCGGTCACCGAATAGACGGACCTGGTCAGGTTTGGCCGCCAGCATCTTGCGCAGTCTCGGCCGGCGCGTCTTCTTCCACAGCCGATACCGCAGGCTCTTGCGTTCCTTCGCAGGGGACTTTTCAATTTTGTCGGGGGAGACCCAGTCATCGAAATGCTCGACTGGGTAGGTTTGGCCGCTGCTCTCAACGCACTTGATGAAGAATCGGTCTCGGTACTTACGGTTACGTGTGTCGATCACACGCATGAGCTTATTGGCCGCCCAGCCACCCTTGTCAGCCTTGAGCACCCTGGTCAGCTGCCGGTTCAGCTCAGAACTGTATTCGCCGTTCTCGATCCGCCAGTAGCCCTGGTAACACCTCCTGCTGGTCTGCACCAGCAAGGTAGGTTGTAACTCCTCAGGGATTATAGACGGTTCCATGTTATCGAGGTCAGCCCATAGCCACACGCCGGGCACAGCGAACTCGGGCGTGGCCTTCTTTTGGCTGTACTTGTGCGGGCAGAAGTAGACCTCGTGGATGCTGTACTCCTCGAGGAACTCCTCAAGGGACTCTTCATCCAGATCCTTGAACCAGTGGTGCTGGAAGTTGGTGAGCTCGGGACTGCCGACCGTTCGGTTGGCCGTGGCCAGGCATATGTATTTTCCGGGTTGGTCTTGGAGGATGCGGAGGATGGTCGACATCTAGATGCCCCCATGCCGCATGCTGATCTCATAATTCCGTTGGGCCCAGTGGTAGAGCTTGGTAGCCGCCACCCCTAGAAAATCATCGGAATCATCAACGTCGACGAGAGCCATTGCCGGCGCAGATCGTTTCAGCAGCATGGATGGGTTATTCTCGAAAGCTGGGATTGAGAAACCAGTGTGCATGTAAAGCCGCATATCTCGAATGGAGAGTCCAAGGACGTTCATCAAAACGTGGACGTAAAAGAGGTGTGAGTCGCGCCGCGGATTTGGGTAGTCCAGGGCTGGGTGGTCTTTCAACCTGTCGACATACTCGGCGTCCATCCACTCTTTCGGCTTCGTGATCACCGTCTGAGCAAAGGCCTCAAGCCAGTGCTTGAACTGGCGCGGCTCCTTCACCTGAGCAGCTGTGCGCATTGCCTGGTGGGCCCAGATGTACTGGATATGATCTCGGTAGCGAGGGATCTGGCGGCGCTCAAGGCCTGTCTGGCGAGAGAGCTCGCGGTCGGAGATGATCAGCATGGGCAGGGCCTTCCTTGGCTGAAGAGTTAGGGGACGAAGTATGGGACGCGGCCCGTGTGGCCGTCAAGGGATTATTTCGCACTTTTGGGCAGAGGGACTTTTCAAAATCTCGAGGGGACTTTTCGATTTTTCGAGGGGGGACTTTTCGTTTTTGAAAGGGGACTTTTCGTTTTTCGGCGAGGGGACTTTTCAATTTTGAGAGGGGACTTTTGCTTTTTAGGGGCCATGGTGGCCGGTTATTCCCAGAAATGCCGCGTAGGGGGTCGCGGGGGCCAGCCCCTCCCCCAGGGTGGGGGTAAAACGCTGAGAGCTCCTGTGCGCCCCTCTGCCGGCCGCTAGCCTCTGGCCTGCCCACGGTACGGCCGCAGGGCTGAACGATTGACACAGACGGCCGTGGGCCGCTATCCTCTAATGGTTGCCCCTCCCCCATGCATGCCGAATCCGACGAAAGGCCTAAGCTATGTGACCGCGCACAGAAACGCCCCCGGCCAGGTTGGCACGGGGGCAATTTCTCGGCGTGTGGTTGGCCTATAACTCCTCTGCGGTTACCCTCAGCACGGGCTTGCCCGTCTCATTATCGAAAATGATGACGCTATCATGCTCCGTACTAACTGCGTTGTAGCCGTCTCCGGTCTCGTCATCGTCGAAACGATCGTTGTTGACTTCGTTGTCAAGCCACCCACAGAACGTCTGAGCTAGTGTATTTTCGGCGGCCATTACGGTAGCTCCTTTCTATCCCAGAACGTGACAACGCCCCGGCGATTGTTCGTAAACTCTAGTTGGAGATCTTGAGCAACAGCTTTTGCCAGCTTGGGCAGGGCAGCGCGTATGTGACGTTGCAGCGCCTTGTCGATCCGTTTCCGTAGTGTCTTCACCCTGCCCGGGCTAGTCTTTACGTTGATCGTAAACACGGGTCCCCCTAGCGTGTGTCTTCGGTCCGCTTGAATGCCGCGTGTGAATCACAATCGGAGCACCATTGATGTTCACAGTCGTTGCCTTCGCTGTAGTCGTCGATATAGTCGCCAGTGTTGGGATCGACCCATGCCTTAATCTGAAGGTTGGAGCCACCACACACGCCGCACACGTAGACGGGCGCCTGTGGCTCTAGTGCCGCCTTGAGATCGGCCAGACGCTTGTCAGGCCCGGGGCCCTGGGTGGACACGAAGCGTTCAAGGTCGGGCAAACACTCGCGGATTGCCTTGATTAGCTTTTCCATCGTAAACCACCCTTTCAGATACTGGCGATGGCCTGTTGCAGGAGATCAGCGCAAGAGTCCGGGCACACGCCATCAATGCCATTGGTCGCGAAATCGGACCCGATAAAACCGCCGCAAGATTCGATTACGTCTATGTCCACGCGGTTACAGGTTGGACATAGTTTCTTTTCGCAAATCGTCACCCCATAGCAACAGCCGTTGGCCCATTCGCTATAGAGCTCGACAGCGCCCACCATATAGGCGCGGGCCGTGTCGGTATCCCCGTCCCATTCCTTATCAACGGTGGCACGCGGCATGTAGATATAGCCAGCCTGGCCACTATCCCACGGGCAGGAAAACCCTTGACCGGCGCGAAAGATGGTAGCCCCGTGGGAGTAGGCAAATACGGGAATGATCAGATAGTGCTTGTCCAGGATTCGCCAAAGGCGGCGGTTCAATTCTTCCGGCGGGGTATCGGGACCGTAACGATACCATTCCGAAAAATTGGGGTGGATTTCATCGGCCAGGGCCAGCACGAAGTCTTGTGGGCTATCGTAACCGTTTTTATCCGGGCTCGAATAGTTACGGCCCCAAGTCAGGAAC